>CAJDVY010000049.1_pt1 | contig 19256 bp, 18 predicted proteins | sample 7391441 | NCBI WGS metagenome assembly CAJDVY01 (sample SAMEA7055728, study PRJEB34461) | soil metagenome | biome: terrestrial ecosystem; feature: Peninsula; material: soil | place: Antarctica | collected 2016 | reverse complement strand
TCGTTATCAAGGCCTGCTCAAACTCGATGTCGGCGGCGAGAATGCCGAGTTCCTTTCAATCGAATATGCCAGGGGCGACAAACTCTACGTGCCGGTCGGACAACTGCATCTGGTCATGCGCTATTCGGGCACCGCGCCGGAACTCGCGCCTTTGCATGCACTCGGTGGCGATGCGTGGGAGCGTGCGAAGAAGAAGGCCGCCGAGAAAGTTCGCGATGTCGCCGCCGAATTGCTCGCGATCTATGCACAACGCGAAGCGCGTCAGGGTACCGCGCTCACCATCGATCACGAGATGGCCGAACAGTTCGCCGCGGCGTTCCCGTTCGAGGAAACGCCTGACCAGGCGAGCGCGATCGAGGCAGTCATTGCCGACCTTGCCTCATCCAGACCGATGGATCGCGTGGTCTGTGGCGATGTCGGCTTCGGCAAGACTGAAGTCGCGCTGCGCGCCGCGTTCTCGACTGCGATCGCCGGCAAACAGGTGGCCGTGCTCGCGCCGACCACGCTGCTCGCGCAGCAGCATTACCAGACTTTCCGCGACCGCTATGCGGATTGGCCGATCAAGGTCGAAGTGCTATCGCGCTTCAAGACGAAAAAGGAAATGAGCGAGGCGCTGGTGCGGCTCGCCGCCGGCCAGGTCGACGTGATGATCGGCACCCACAAACTGCTGCAGTCGGACATCAAGTTCAAGGATCTCGGCCTCGTCATCATCGACGAGGAACATCGCTTCGGCGTGCGCCAGAAGGAAGCTCTGAAGAAACTGCGCGCCGAAGTCGACCTGCTCACGCTGACCGCGACGCCCATACCGCGCACGCTGAACATGGCGATGGCCGGCCTGCGCGACCTCTCGATCATAGCGACGCCGCCCGCGAATCGCCTTGCGGTGAAGACGTTCATCGGTCATCACGATCCGGCGCTTATCCGCGAGGCATTGCAGCGCGAACTGGCACGCGGCGGCCAGGTGTACTTCCTGCACAATGAAGTCTCGACGATCGAGAAAATCGCGCGTGAACTAGGCGAACTGATGCCGGAGGCGCGTGTGCGCATCGCGCACGGCCAGATGCACGAGCGTGAACTGGAACAGGTCATGCTCGATTTTTATCGGCAACGCTTCAATGTGCTGGTCGCGACGACGATCATCGAATCAGGCATCGACGTGCCAAGCGCGAACACGATCATCATCAACCGTGCCGACCGCTTCGGCCTCGCCCAACTGCATCAACTGCGCGGCCGCGTGGGTCGCTCGCACCACCGTGCGTACGCGTACCTGATAATCCCCGACCGTCGCTCAATCACCGCCGATGCGCAGAAGCGTCTGGAAGCGCTCGCCTCGCTGGAGGAGCTCGGTGCGGGCTTCACCCTGGCCACGCACGATCTTGAAATCCGAGGCGCCGGCGAACTGCTCGGCGAGGAACAAAGCGGACAAATAGAAGAAGTCGGATTCTCGATGTACACCGACATGCTCGATCGCGCGGTGCGCGCACTTAAGAGCGGCAAGGTGCCGGATTTCGATTTGACATCAGAGCACGAGGCCGAGGTCGAACTGCACCTGCCAGCGCTGATCCCGGACGACTATATCGCCGACGTCAACACGCGCCTGACCCTGTACAAGCGCATCGCCAGCGCACGCGATGACGATGAGTTGCGCGAATTGCAGGTCGAGATGATCGACCGCTTCGGCCTGCTCCCCGACCAGATCAAGCACCTGTTCGCCACGACCCAGCTGAAACTCGCGGCGACCGCGCTTGGCATCCGCAAGCTCGACATCGGCGCGAATGGCGGTCGCGTGATCTTCCGACCGAACCCCGCGATCGAACCGATGACCGTGATCCGCCTTATCCAGTCGCAACCGCGCGTCTATGCGCTCGACGGCCAGGACAAGCTGAAGTTCAAGATGCCGCTCGAAGGCGCGAGCGAACGCCTGCGCGCGGCCCATGACCTGCTGGCGATGTTGGGCGCACGCAAGGCAGCTTGAGCTGACGGATGGCAAACCCTTCTCACACCGGGAGAAGGGTTTCCCCTCAGGCCCCCGTTCCGTTTATTTCAACAGCGCGAGCACTGCTTTGGCGGCGTCCACGGAAGAGGCGGGATTCTGTCCGGTCACCAGGTTCGCGTCGGTGATGACATGGGATTGCCAAGACCTTGCGTCCGCGCACCAGCGGAAAACCGAACGGGCCACGCGCATTGCGCAATGCGCCGGACCCATGGCAAACCGTCGCCACCGGCTTTTCTGCGGCGTAGAACGCCTCGATCAAATGCTGCGAAGCATGATCGTCGGCCAGATCCCAGAGCGGGCCATGACCGCCTGGATAAAAGACTGCATCGAAACCATCGGCACTAAGATCGGACAACTTGCGCGTGCTGGCCAGCACCTTCTGCGCGGCAGGGTCGGCCTTGAAGCGCGCGGTGGCCTTCGTTTGCGCGTCTGGGGCATCGCTCTTGGGATCGAGCGGAGGTTGACCGCCCTTGGGCGACGCCACCGTGATATCGGCCTTGGCATCCTTGAAGACGTAGTAAGGCGCAGCGAACTCCTCCAGCCAGAAACCCGTCTTCTTGCCGGTGTCGCCCAACTCCAACTCGTCGTGGGACGTCAGAACCATCAATATTTTCACGCGTACACTCCTGGTGATGAAACGTTCGCCTTTTCAGGCGGCCGAGCGGCACATTCCGACAAAATCGGAGGAAACAAGGGAAAGCGTACCCAGCGCCGTTGCGCAGGGCAACAAAGATGAAACAAGAACCCTGTCGCAAAGCATCCAGTCGAAGTGATGCACCGCGACAACGACCACCGAGTCTACTGTGAAAATCCGTTATCAATACGCTGCAGCATTGCGACACACGTTACTACTTTGGCACGGGATAAGGTTTGTCCTGGAGCATCGCGGCTCGACGCGCCACCCTGCCGGCGCTGGTGCCGATCGTGTGGCTGGATTTGTGCTGCGTCCATTGAACGTATTCCCCTGCTCTAGACCAGGCTCGAGGGCTGGCCGACCCAGATCGACGCCGCAACCACGAGAATATTGGCAACGAAAATCCATTGGCGCAGTTCGAGTGCCGCACCGCAGTTGCGGTCGTCAGCCTTCACATCCACGTTGATTGACATCACCCACGATGCGCAGTGCGACTCCGCCTGCCCGCACTCATCCTCACAGCACGACACCAATGAAAACACCAACCGACTGGCGCAGCGCAGCGCGCCATTCGTGTAATCACGATGAAGGGTATCGGATTCCCGACAATCGTCGGCCTTCTTGAGCTTGTACCGGAGGCTGCATTGATGAAACAGCGACCTATTTGGAACTCTTACGTGGCCGGCGTGGCGCTCGGCCTCGTTCTGTTGCTGACGTTTGTGCTGACAGCGCATGGCTTGGGGGCGTCGGGCGCACCCACGGCGATCGCCGCCGCAGTCTCGAATGCCTTGGCGCCGGCAGCCACGCAGGCCAATGACTATCTTGGCTGGATGGTAAAGGGCGACTCCGGTCCGCTGGATATATGGATAGTGTGGGAGGTGCTCGGCTTGCTCCTCGGTGCACTGGCCGCAGCCTGGTGGTCCGGGCACTTGCGTTTGCGCGTTGAAGGACCGCCGCGGATCAAGAATCCTGGACGTCTGGCGTTGGCTGCTACGGCGGGAATCCTGTCCGGTTTTGGTGCCCGCGTGTCTGCGGGATGCACCAGCGGATTGGGCTTGTCCGGCTCCGCCACACTCGCCACCGCCGGCTTTGTATTCCTCATTGGCTTTTTTGGCGCCGGCATGATTACCGGCATGTTGACGCGGAGGATGTGGCGATGACTCTTCCCCTGGGATGGACCGGGCCGCTGTCGGGAATTTTCTGCGGCGCACTGTTCGGCATCGTGTTGCAACGTGGTGGATTGGGCAATGGGTGCCGCCTCGTCGCCGGACTGCGCCTGCAGGATTCGACGGTCTTCAACGTCATGGCGACTGCAATTGTCGTCGCCGCGACTGGTCTGTATTTGCTGGAACTGGGCGGCTGGTTGCATGTGGCCGACGTGTTCGTACCCACGACCTACTTCTGGGCGACCTTGTTGGGTGGCGCGCTGATCGGTACCGGCATGGGACTGGGTGGTTATTGCCCTGGCACCTCGGTAGTCGGGGCGGCTGGCGGGCGCATTGACGGTATTTTGTTTTTCGTCGGGATGATCGTCGGCGTCATTGCTTTTGCCGGCATCTACGACCCGATCACGCCGCTACTTGGCGCAGCGGCGGGCCCACAGGCACAGACGCTGGATGCACTGTTTGGGATACCAGCTTGGCTGATCCTTGCCATCATGGCAGGGATCATCGTCGGGGTATGGTGGTTCACGCGACGTGGACACGCCGACCCCAGCATCGTCTGCGCCGACTGACGTCCCATCCATCCAGCACAAGGAGATCGACGATGCCCAAGATCCGCGACAAGAAGCGCACCGCATTGGCTTGCGAACTTTCCGCACTCACGCTGGTGCTGGGCGCAATGGCGCCCCTGCCGGCAGCCATGAGCATGTTCGGCGGAGTTTCCGAAGCGCGTGCGCAGACCAATCCGTGCGCACCCAAGCCTCCGGTCAAGCTCGCCCCCGTCAATCCGTGTGCACCGCGAACGCAAAAGGCCACACCGGTCAATCCCTGCGCGCCGAAAAAGGCCGCACCGGTCAACCCCTGCGCGCCACACAAGGCGGCGCCGGTCAATCCGTGTGCACCGAAGGCGGCAGACAGCAAAGCCGCCAAGGCAAAAGCGGCCAAGGAAAACTGCAAGGGACCGGTCAATCCTTGCGCACCGAAGCCCGCTTGCGACAAGGACAATGCCGACTGATGTCCCCTGTCTCGAGCCTTCGCACCGAAAGCGCCGGCTTGTCGTTTCCGCCAGCGCGCATCGCCGCGAGCTTGCGCGCGCTTGATGGCCCACGCCGCCGTCATGCGCACCGCGCTGCAGGTGCCCTGATCGATTGTTTGCGCTCGTTTGTACAGCTCGGCAAGGTGCCGCTGGCCGTGGCTGTGGAACAGTCCGCTGCGCCACAGACATGGCAACACTATAAGCCGGCTGCCGCCAACGCACTCGATGGCAGGCGTGGCGCTTTGCATTACTACTATCACGCGCATGCGTCGCCCGGGGCGACCTCGGATGAGCATGGACATTTCCACTTGTTTGCCCAGCTCGGCAACGACGCAACCGGAGTTTCACGCTATACGCATTTGGCAGCCATTGGCGTCGATGCGCGTGGCATGCCGTGTCGTTTGTTCACCACCAATCGCTGGGTCACCAACGAAACGTGGTTGCCGGCAAATCGCGTACTGGCCCTGAGCGAAAAAATCGCAGCTGTGCCAGCGGCAGCCAATGACGACATTGAACGGTGGCTACGTGCGTTACTGGGCGTATTTGCACCGCAAATGGCGAAACTTTTGTGCCATCGCGATCGGCGCATGAATGTACGGCAGCGCAGCGGGCGTCGTCCCGGTTTGTTCGAGGATCGACGCATGTATGTGATCAGCCAGTGCCCCGTATCCGTCCGCCAACAGCTCGCCGCCATCGACACGGTTATCCACTAACCGTGCAAGGGTAAAACCAAGAGATCCCCATGAAAACGCATCCAAAACTCATCCTGACTGCCCTGTTTGCGCTGGTTGCAGTCCCCTTTGCCAACGCGGTCGAGTTGCCCGGTCCCGTGGTCAGCCCGCAGTGGCTCGCGCAACATCAAGACCAGGTCAACATCGTTGACGTGCGCGGCGATCCGGCCACGTTTACGGCCGCACCCACGTTCACCATCGACAGTGGCAAGAAGTCGCTGGCAACGGCCGGCGGACATATTCCCGGCGCCTTGTTGCTCGATTTTGGCAAAGCGCGCGTATCACGCATGATCGACCATCGGGAAATCAAATGGATGTTGCCTGACCAGCAGGCTTTCCAAAGTCTGCTGCGCGGTATCGGTGTGAAAGCCGAGCGCCCGACCGTCATCGTCGCGGAAGGTACCAGCGGCGAAGAATTCGACATGGCTGCACGTGTGTACTGGTCGATGAAAGTCTACGGCGATGACCATTTGGCTTTGCTCGACGGCGGCACGCGCGGCTGGTTGCAGCAGGGCATGCCGTTTGCGACAGCAGTCGCAACGCCGGAAGCGGGTAATTGGGAGGCGACTGCACCGCGCTTGCGCTACGTCGCCACCAGCGAAGACGTGGCCGCAGCGATCGGTACCAAGGTGCAGATCGTGGATGCGCGCCCGTCGCCTTTCTATCTTGGTCTGGTGAAGAAATCGGTGGTCACGCAGGCTGGGCACATCAAGGGCGCAGTCGATTTTCCACCTGAGTTGCGCACGGTCAGCAAGGACGATGGCACGCACTTGCTGTCATCTCCCGAGTACACCGGCATCTTCAAGCACCTGGGCATTACTGCTCAAACACCGAGCATCACCTACTGCAATACCGGGCACCTGGCAGCCGGCGCATGGTTTGTCCTGAGCGAAGTCATGCACAACCCGAACACGAAACTGTATGACGGGTCGTTGTATGAGTGGACAACGGAAGGACGTCCGGTGGTGGGCTTGCAGCATTGAAGTAAGGGTTGCTGATGGCGCCTCTTGTGCGCGCATCGGCAACCTTCAGCAGTGACGCGCCGAACGGACGTCGCTTGTATCGACGGAGACGCAGCCCGATGGACCAGCAAGATTGCAAACATGGGCGTGTACTGCCGGCACCGGAGAATTTTCTCGATACGGCAGGCAGATCGCGTCGGCGCGCGCTGAGCGAGATGCTGACCGGCGGTGCCGCGTTGCTCGCCGCCAGCTCGCTGCATGCCGCCGGCGCCACCGCCACGGCGACCGACAAGACCCCCTTTCCACCCGGCGTTCCACCGTGGTCGCAGGCGCTGGGCAAGCCAGTCGGTGCCAATCCATACGGCGTACCGGCATCTTTCGAAAGCAACATCATCCGTCGCAGCAGCCCGGGGCTGACCACCACCACACAGTCATCTGTGGCGTTCACGCCGCTGCAAAATCTGTTCGGCATCATCACGCCGAACGGATTGCACTTCGAACGCGATCACAATGGTCGCCCAGACATCGATCCGTACCAGCACCGCCTGCTGGTGCATGGCTTGGTGCGCGAGCCCAAGTTGTACACGATGGAGGATCTGCTGCGCTTTCCGTCGGTTTCGCGCATCCATTTCATCGAGTGCGGAGCCAACTCGGCGATGGAGTGGGCCAACCCTTCCGTGCCCACCGTGCAATATACCCACGGCATGTTGAGCTGTTCGGAATGGACCGGCGTGCCGCTGTCGACCCTGCTTCAGGATGTTGGCTTCGACGAAAAGAAAGCGAAGTACCTTCTCGCTGAAGGTGCCGATGCCGCGGGTCTTACGCGCACCATTCCAATCGGGTTCGCGCTGGATGATGTGCTCGTCGCGTATGGTCAGAACGGCGAGATGCTGCGTCCCGAGCAAGGCTATCCATTACGGCTGCTGGTGCCGGGCGTGCAAGGGATTTCCAACGTCAAATGGCTACGCCGCATCAAGGTTGGTGACCAGCCATACAACACCCGTGAAGAGACCCTGCAGTACAGCGATTTGATGCCGGATGGCAGCAGCCGTCAGTACACCTGGATCCAGGAAGCCAAGTCCGTTATCACGTCACCGTCGGGCGGTCAGCACCTATTGGACAAAGGCGGCTATTTTGAAATCACCGGCGTGGCTTGGTCAGGCCGTGGTCACATCAAACGCGTGGATATTTCCACCGATGGCGGGAAGAACTGGCGCCCCGCAAAACTTCAGACGCCGGTGCTGGACAAGGCACTGACGCGCTTCCGCGCGGACTGGACGTGGGACGGTAGCCCCGCGCTGCTGCAAAGCCGCTGCGTCGATTCGACTGGCTACGTGCAACCGAAGATGCGTCAGTTGCGTGCCGTGCGCGGTACGGCTTCGATTTATCACAACAATGCCATCCAGACCTGGTTCGTTGACGCCGAAGGCAAGGTGCACAATGTTCAAGTCTGAGCCAACCGTAGGTGTGCTGGCGGCGCTCGCGCTGCTTGTCGTGGCCGTACCGACAGCAGCTCAAACCGACTACCACCTGGGGAAAGAGGCCACGCCGGCCCAGATCGCCGGGTGGAACATCGACGTACGCCCCGACGGTGCCGGGCTACCGGAAGGCCAGGGCTCGGTGAACCAAGGCAGCGACGTTTACGAAGCCCAGTGCGCCAGCTGCCATGGCACCTTTGGCGAAAGCAATTCCTATCTGGCTTTGACCGGCGTCAAGACCAAGCTCAACTACGCGACGACGCTGTTCGACTATATCAACCGGGCCATGCCCTACCCGCATTCGAAGTCGCTCAGCGCCGACGAGGTTTACGCGGTCACGGCTTATGTACTCAATCTCAACGACATCGTTCCCGCTGACTTCGTCGCCAACAAGGATAGCCTGCCAAAGGTCAACATGCCGTACCGCGACAAACTCAAGCCCTACCCGGACCTGATGAGCGCGCAAGGAAAACCAGACACAACCAACACGGCTTGCATGAAAAATTGCGAGCAGGACGTAAAGGTCAGCGCCAGTTTGCCGGCAGGCTTCGTCGAAAATCTTTACGGCGACATCCGCGACAATTTTCGCGGTCTGGCGACGATGAATGAGGCCGCGCCACCGCTGGTTGCCGCGCCTGTCCAAGCGGCTGGCGGCCCGGAACTCATTCAAAAATACGGTTGCGTGGCATGTCACTCGGTCGACAAGAAAATTGTGGGCCCCGCTTTCCGTGCAGTAGCCGACAAGTATCGCGGTAACGCTGATGCCCTCGCATACCTGACCAAGAAGATTCGCGACGGTGGCTCTGGCGTGTGGGGCACCGTACCCATGCCAGCGCAGACTGAGCCGTCCGATACCGACTTGGCCACCATCGCGAAGTGGCTGTTGACGTTGCCCACGGAGAAATGAAGCCGTCGCGACGTGCCTTCAGGTAGTGCCCGCAGATCCATGTTTTGAACGACGAAGTCTTACCCGAGGAAACATTTATGAACGTGTCGAGAAGGACATTTCTTCAAACCACCGCTGGCGGCACCGCGCTGTTGGTTGCCGCGACAGCTGGGTTTTTTCCGCTTTTGGCTACCGCCGCGACGGAGCCGGCCGGGCCAGTGGATCCACGTAAACCGTTTCAGGCACATACGCTGGACGAGGTCGTCAAGGCGCTCGGCGGCACCACGGCGCAGAAATCGTCCGACATTGCTTTTCAGGCTCCGGAGATCGCCGAGAACGGCGCGGTCGTGCCTCTGGTCATTGAAAGCAAGTTGCCCGGCACGCGCATGATCGCGATCGTGTCGGAAAAAAATCCGCATGCGCTCTCCGCAGTGTTCCACATTCCGGACGGCACCGAGCCCTACGTGATGACGCGCGTGAAGGTGGCCGAAACCTCGCTGGTTACAGCGCTGGTGCAAACGGACAAGGGCTTTTTCTATACCGATCAACTGGTCAAGGTAACCCTTGGCGGTTGCGGCGGCTGAATCGAACCAGGAGAGAAATACCATGGCAGACCCGATGCGAATTCGCGCCACCCTGACCGGTGATACCGTCGAGGTGAAGGTGCTGATGTCCCATCCGATGGAGACCGGATTGCGCAAGGATGCGGACGGCAAATTGGTCCCCACGCACTACATCGACACGGTAAAGGCCAGCTACAAAGGCAAGGACGTGTTGACCGCGGACTGGGGTGCGGCCGTTTCCAAGAACCCGCTGCTGGCGTTTCGCTTCAAGGGCGGCGCGAAGGGGGAAAAGGTCACGATCACCTGGCACGATTCGGCGGGTGAGACCCGCACGGACGAAGCTGAAATCCAATAATCACGCCGGTTGTGGAAGTGCTTGGCGTGGCGTGTCGGCAGCGACGCGGTGACACACGCTAGATGCAGGCTGAACCGATGTTCCGAAAGCAAGCGCTGAGCAGTTGCAGGTATCCAGGAGATCGCGAGATGCGAACAAAAATCGGGCACATGCGGGCAGGTCTCGCGCTTGTCGCAGTGGTCGCCATTGGTCTGGGTGCGTCGCTGGTCTGGGCGCAATCTGACTCGACGACGGATCAGATATCCGAGTACCGGGCCATGTTTGGTGACGACAATCCAGCAGAATTGTGGATTACGCGTGGCGCGGATCTTTGGAAACAACCGCGTGGCTCGAAGCATGTGGCCTTGGCCGATACCTGCGATCTGGGCATGGGCAAAGGTGTGATCAAGGGCGCGTATGCGCACCTACCCCGTTACTTTGCCGATACCGCCAAAGTGCAGGATCTGGAAACGCGCTTGTTGACTTGCATGGTCAAGGGACAGGGCATGGATGAAGCTGCGATTCTCAAAGACCGCTTCGGCGATGGCGATCGAAAATCAGATCTCGAAGCGCTCTCGGCTTATATCACCGATGCCTCATGGGCAAGGCGATCTTCTATTACCGTGCCGGCACCCACGATTTTTCGTGCGCCACTTGCCACAGCCAATCGGGCAAACGCATCCGCCTGCAAGAACTGCCAAACCTTTCCATTGCCGGGGACGATGCGCGCAAAACCTACGCCGCGTGGCCTGCCTATCGCATCTCGCAGGGTGAAGTGCGCACCATGGAATGGCGTCTTGGCGACTGCTTTCGTCAGCAGCGCGTGCCGGAACTCAAATTTGGATCGGATGCGGCGATCGATCTGACCATGTTTTTGGCCAAGAACGCCGAAGGCGGCGAAATGGCCGCTCCCGGCCTGAAGCGCTAAGGAGACGATCATGCGCACGCTGATTCATTCGTTGCTTTTGGCTGCCGTCGTTCCGGTGGTCGGTTTCGGTGCCTACGATGTCCATGCGGCAGACCGCAATGCACAGGCGTTGGCGGTCATGCAGGCCTCGTTCGTGGCGAAAGGCCAAGCCGGCATGGACCGGCTGCAGCAGGACAAGACGCAGGCTGCCTGTTCGCTGTACGCGCCGGGTCTGCCTCCGGCTGTCCTCGCCACCAAGTTGTTGGAAGGCAATCGCAACATGGTCAAGTATCCGGCGGACGGAAACTATCTGGGCGACTGGAAACGCGGTCAGGCTATTGCCGAAGAGGGCAAGGGCAAGCAGTCCTCGGACAATCCTAGCGACCCGTCGGGCGGCAATTGCTATGCCTGCCATCAACTGGACAAGCAGCAAATTGCCTACGGAACGATCGGGCCTTCGCTGTACAACTACGGCAAGCTGCGCGGGCGTTCCGAACCGGTCCTGAAACTGGCATGGGGCATGATCAACGACATGAAAGGTTATACGTTGTGCTCAGCCATGCCACGATTCGGGACCAAAGGTATCCTCACCGAACAGCAGCTCAAGGACGTCATGGCGCTGTTGTTTGATCCCACCTCACCGGTCAATCAGTAATGTCATTGAGGATCATTCGATGAGCATGGAACGCCGTGAGTTTCTGCAACTGATGCTTGCGGCGGCTGCCGCCGGTCTTCCGCTGGCGTCAGCGCGCACATTGGCTGCCGACAACATCGACGCCCTGTACGATTTGCCGCGGTTCGGCAATGTCAGTCTGCTGCACATGACCGACAGTCACGCGCAGTTGATGCCGATCTACTACCGTGAGCCTGCGTACAACATTGGCGTGGGCGCCGTACGCGGAAAGCCGCCGCACCTGGTCGGCGAGCACTTGCTCAAGTTCTACGGAATCAAGCCGGGTACGCGCGAGGCGTATGCGCTGACCTGCCTTGATTTCGTCGAGGCGGCGCGGCGCTTTGGCAAAGTCGGCGGCTACGCACACCTGGCCACTCTGATCAAACGCCTGCGCGCGAATCGTCCCGGCGCATTGCTGCTCGACGGTGGCGATACGTGGCAGGGCTCGGCAACGGCATTGTGGACCAAGGGTCAGGACATGATCGATGCCCAACTCGAACTGGGCGTCGATGTGATGACCGGGCATTGGGAGTTCACCTACGGCGCCGAACGGGTAAAAGAAGTAGTCGATGGTCCGTTCAAGGGCAAGATCGAGTTTGTTGCGCAAAATATCCGCACCGCCGATTTTGGCGATCCGGTTTTCCCCGATTACACGATGCGCCGGCTCGGCGGCGTCGATGTGGCTGTCATTGGCCAGGCATTTCCATACACCCCGATCGCGCATCCAGCACGTTTTGTCCCGGACTGGTCATTCGGCATCCAGCAAGAGAATCTGCAGCGCACGATCGACAAAGCGCGCAAGGCGGGGGCTGTCGTCGTGGTGCTGCTGTCGCACAACGGCATGGATTGCGATTTGAAACTGGCCTCGCAGGTAACGGGGCTGGATGCGATCCTTGGCGGACACACCCATGATGCCGTCTTGCACCCTGTAGCAGTCAAGAATGCCAACGGGCAAACCCTCGTCACCAACGCCGGCAGCAATGGCAAGTTTGTTGGCGTACTGGATTTCGACGTGCGCAACGGCAAGCTGCAAGGTTCCCGCTATACCCTGCTGCCGGTCTTTTCCGACTTGCTCAAGCCGGACCCGGCTATGCAGACACTCATCGCAAAACATCGCCAGCCGTACGAGGCAAAGCTGGGTGAGAAGTTTGCCGTCAGCGAAGGACTGTTGTATCGGCGCGGCAATTTCAACGGCAGTTTCGATCAGCTCATCCTCGATGCGCTGATGAAGACCAAGGATGCCCAGATCGCGTTCTCACCGGGTTTTCGCTGGGGCACAACGCTGCTGCCTGGCGAGACCATCACGCGCGAACGGCTGATGGACCAGACGGCGATCACCTATCCGACAGTGACCGTCAACGAATTCACCGGTGAACGCATCAAGGCGATCCTTGAGGACGTCGGCGACAACCTGTTCAACCCCGATCCTTATTATCAGCAGGGCGGCGACATGGTCCGCGTGGGCGGCCTGAGCTACACCTGCAATCCGCAGGCTGCGGCAGGCAAACGCATCAGTGACATGCGCCTGGGCGACAAACCGGTCGATGCGGCAAAGACCTACAAGGTCGCGGGTTGGGCACCCGTTGCTGAGGGCGTCAGTGGCGACGCGATCTGGGATGTCGTGGGCACGTATCTCAAGACACACCAATCGGTGCCCGCACCCAAATTGAATCTGCCCAAGTTAGTGGGCGAACAGGGCAATCCCGGAATCATCTGATCATGTTGCGACACATTCTGTCCGCGCTACTGGCACTGAGCTGGATAGCGCCCACACCGGCGGCGACCCCGCCAGCGGCCCCGCTCGCACCCGCGCCGTGGGCACCCAGCGATATGCCCATGAGCGTGCATCAGGTGGGACCGCACAGCTTTTATGTTGAAGGCCAGCTGGACGAAGCCAGCCGTGCCAACGAAGGCTTCATAGCCAACGCTGGCTTTGTGATCACCAAGGACGGCGTTGTCGTCTTCGATACGCTGGGTTCGCCGGCCTTGGGCGATGAGCTGATCGCACAGATCCGCAAACGCACCGACCAGCCGATCCGGCGCGTCATCATCAGCCATTACCATGCCGACCACTTCTATGGCATTCCGGCATTTCGGCGTATCGGTGCCGAAATCTGGGCCGATACCCGCGCCCACGCATACCTGAATTCGTCAGCGGCAGCCGAACGCCTCGCTCAGCGCGAGAAGATCATCGGGCCCTGGCTTGGGCCGGACTTCACCGTGCCCCTGCCAGATCGCTGGCTCGACAAGCCGGAGAGTTTCAGCATGGGTGGCGTGCATTTCTCATTGCGCCACCTCGGTCCAGCGCATTCGCCTGAGGATCTGACGATGCTGGTGGAACCGGACGGTGTGCTGTACTCCGGCGACATCGTCTACGCCGGACGCGTACCGTTCATTGGTGATGCGGATACGCGGCTATGGTTGACCTCGATCGACCGCCTGCTGGCAATCCCGGAACGCGTGATGGTGCCTGGCCACGGACCGGCATCGCGGAACCCGCAACGCGATGCTCGACTGACGCGCGATTACCTGACGTTTGTGCGCCAGCAAATGGGTGTGGCGGTACAGAATTTTGTGGGCTTTGATGAAGCCTATCGCAAGGTCGACTGGAGCCGCTTCAGCGCCGAGCCGGCGTTTGACGCGGCCAACCGCCGCAACGCCTATAACGTGTTTCTGCAGATGGAGCAGGAAATACTGGCGCAATAAGCGGGTTCAGCCGAATCGGGTCAGCAGGTCCGCCATTTTCTGCGTCGACTTGCGCACCTCGCGTATATCTGCGGACGCATCGATATTGGCGGTCAGGCTGCAGGCAATCATTTCGTAGAACGCCTTGTCCAGCGCACGCCGCGCCGCGGTCAACTGCAACGCCACCTCCTCGCACGGGCGATCCTCGGCGATCATCGCCTGAATCCCGCGTACTTGACCCTCAATACGCGCCAGTCGCTTGAGGACGCGGCGCCGATGCGCCAGAGCGCTATCTGACGCATCTACCGGTTGCGCGTTCATCTTTGTCTTGGACAAGGTACCCATGGTCGTTCCAATAGATGCTGCGATGCATGATATTCAATGCGTTGCCCCGTCACTAATCCATAGCGGCAAAGCATACTCGCACATATAAGCTGCCAGTTTACCATGATGATTCTGTAGATACACTCCACTCATAAACCATTTTATCCGCTTTCAACGCAATCACTTCGGCCGTAAAGCTAATGTTGCGGCGCACGATTTCAGTCGATCAACTCCAATCGAGCGAGCAGCACATCTCCTGATCTGATCCAGACTATTGCGATCAACACATGCAAAGACCCGACAGATCCTGAAACTGCCCTTTGATTTGCCAAGGTGTAGGAAGGTAGCAATTTAGTAGGTTTTACAGATTATTTCTGTGATAGGCTGAGTTATCGATACGTATACCTGTACTGGTATCGGAACTTTTCTGACGGACTGACCAATCGCGTTGCGCGATTGACTTGTTTGGCTGACTCAGGGGGTTACAAAATGCAGCGGAGATATCTTGTATTGTCCGGTACGTTAATGATGTGCTGCGGCACAGCAATGGCGACTGATGGCTATTTCCAGCATGGTTACGGCATTCAAGCCAAAGGCCGCGGTGGCACCGCCATGGCCGTGGCTACCGACACCTTCGGCGGCGCCAACAATCCCGCAACGATGGCGATGGTGGGAAATCGGATGGACTTGGACATGGATGCGTTCAGTCCAAGCCGCAGCGCGCAACGCAGTGGTTTCGGTCCTGGACTGGATGGCTCGGTCGACAGCGGCAGGAACTGGTTCGGGATCCCGGAATTCGGCTACAACCACATGTTGCAGGAAAATTTGGCGCTGGGCATCAGCGTCTACGGTAATGGCGGCATGAATACTGATTACCCGGGCGGCCAATTCAATTGTGGCCAAGGGCCTGCAAACGTCCTGTGCGGAAGCGGCTCCATCGGGGTGGATCTGACCCAGTTGATCATTGCGCCCACTGTGGCGTACGCGATTACACCCAACCAATCGATCGGAATTTCTCCGCAGATTGCGGTACAGCGTTTTGCGGCCGAAGGGCTGCAGGCATTCGCCAATACGCCCGGCTTGTCATCTGCACCTGGCAGCGTCACCAACAACGGTCACGATATTTCCAACGGTGCGGGCGTTCGCGTTGGCTATTTCGCACGCATCACTCCGACGTTCTCCTTCGGCGCGGCCTATAGCAGCAAGATCAGCATGAGTCGATTCACCGATTACGCCGGCTTGTTTGCCGACCGCGGAAAGTTTGATATTCCGGAAAATTATTCGCTTGGCGTGGCATGGAGTCCGAGCCCACCCTTGACCCTCTCCGCTGATTACGAACGCATCAACTACGGCGGTGTTCCATCGATCAGCAATCCCAGTCTGGTACAGGCGCAATTGGGCGCCGCTGGCGGTCCCGGCTTTGGTTGGCACGACATTGATGTATGGAAGCTGGGTGCCGAGTACGCCAGTTCGGAGAGCTGGACATGGCGCGCTGGCTACAATCACGGCAGCAATCCGATCCGCAGCGGCGACGTGACCTTCAACATTCTGGCGCCCGGCGTGGTCACGGACCACGTGACGCTCGGCGTGACGCACACGACGGCATCCGGTGGCGCATGGACGTTCTCGTATATGCATGCTTTCGAAAATTCGGTGGATGGTGCGTCGATCCTGCCCGTATTCATGGGTGGCGCCCCGGGCGGCAACGAGCGTATTTCGATGTATCAAAATTCGTTTGCTGTTGGTTACAGCCGGAAGCTTTGATGACGGTTGATCGCGGGCGATAGCTGTGTTCGCAAGCTCGATCCGAGCAACGGATTACTGCGCCTGGCAGCGGGCCTTTGCTGCGCGTGCTTGTGCTAGCGTTGCAAGCCACGCAGCAAACTTGCAGATCTGTTCAGCGCGTGAATCGTCAGGACAGCAATCAAGCGCACGATGTTGATTGCTTCTGTCAGCCATTGAAGGAGTACCAACAATGAGCAACGAACATAGCAGGCGTGATTTTCTGAAACTCGGTGGCGCCGCATTGGCCATGAGCGCAACGGGCCTTGCCACCGCTGCAACGGCTGTGGCGACCCCTGAAAAGGGCCAAGCCACCGCCGTCTCCACCGCTACGAAAGCCGAATTGCCCAAAGCCAAAGGTCCCCGCCTTGTCGTCGTCGGTGGTGGGACGTCCGGCCTGACGATTGCCAAGTATGCGAAGAAGGAATTCCCGAAGTTCGATGTGGTGCTGGTGGAAAAACGCGACATGTACGCGTCGTGTTTTTCCAGCAACCTGTGGTACGCCGGACTCATCAATCTTGAGTTCCTGGCCGACCACAGTTTTCTGGATGCAGCGGTAAACAACAACTATATCTATTTCAACGCCACCGTCACCGGCCTTGATCGCACCAGTCGGAAGCTGATCACCAACAAAGGTGAAATCGACTACGACTATCTCGTCGTGGCTCCCGGCATCGATTACGACTACGAGAAGATCGGGGTGAAGGATCCCGAAACGGTGGCAGTTGCGCGCCAGACATGGCCGGGGGGATTTACCCAGCCCACCGAGAACGTCGCCATTCACCGCAAAGTGCGAGAGTTCGAGGGCGGACTGTTCCTGCAGAGCGTGCCTTCGGGCAACTACCGCTGCCTGCCCGCACCGTACGAACGGGCCTGCATGATCGCGTCGGTGATCAAGAAGAACAAACTCAAGGGCAAGGTCCTGATCCTGGACGCCAACCCGGAAATCACCATCAAGGCGCCCGGTTTCCACGCGGCGTTCGATGAACTGTACAAGGGCATCATCGAGTGGCGGGCATCCTCACCGATCACCGGTTTGGATGTCGGCAAGAAGCAGGTGCATACCGACGTCGACTCCATTTCATTCGACGACGCGGCAATTTATCCCAATGTGCGCGGTTCGATTCTGATCGAACAACTCGGCTTGATGGCGCCGTCGAGTCACAGCAACCAGAAAGAAGCCTATATCGACACGCGTTTCAACAACTTCATTGGCGACGAGCGTGTCTATGTGACCGGCGACTCGCGCAATCAGCCTTATTCCAAGAGTGCCAACACGTCAAACACCGAGGGCCACAACGTGGCGAAGGTGCTGGCAGCACGCGCGCAGGGCAAGGAGGTGAGTTGGGTCGCACCCGAAACAATTTGCTATTCGATGGTCAATGCCGATCCGATGGAGGCCATCAGCGTGGATGCGGGCTACGACTATGATCCAAAGAAGGACCTGATCACCGGTTTTTCCAAGGCGACCAAGGTTTACAACAAGCGCTCGACCGAGCGCGGTCAGGCTACTCTGGAATGGGCGCGCGGCATTTACCGGGATATATTCAACGCGTAAGAAAGGCGACAACCCAATTCCGAGCTTGCGCGTAATCGAAGGTCCCGCGTCGTCATGGGTTCATGACGGACTTGGTCAGACCATCTTGAAATCACGCAGCCAGCGCCGACGCGGCGGTGGCTGCGTTCCCAGAAGAGGCTCGCATGGATCGTCGCCAGTTTGTCGAAATCTGTGCAGCAACCGCAGCCACGCTGGCCACAAGCGCTTGGTCAGCTTTGGCCAAAGGCGTGCAGGAATTTCCTGCCGTCAAACTGGTCGATGCGCACGGCGTGGCGCTCAAGACGTCCGACCTGGCGACCAACCAAGCCTACCTGTTTCACTACCCGTTCCGCGCCGTACCCTGTTTCCTGATCAACCTGGGCAAGACCAGTACCACGCCGCAAGAGCTCAGTGGAGAAAGCGGCAGCTACCTGTGGCCGGGCGGCGCGGGCCAGCGCCACAATCTGGTTTCCTATATCGCCATCTGCACTCATCAGATGAGCTATCCGAACAAGGCCACGAGCGTGATTCGTTATGCCGCAAACGGCAGCGAACTGGCGGAAAAGCCGGGCATGATCGTGTGCTGCGCACATGGCAGCGTGTTTGACCCGGCTGCCGGCGCGCGTAAAGTCCGTGGCCCGGCCGAGCAACCGCTCATCCCGGTCCGTCTGGAGGTCGACCCGTCGGACGACAGCGTGTCGGCAACCGGGATCGCGGCGAACGAGCTCATCGAACGATTCTTCAAAGCGTACAAGGCCGACTTCATCGCGCAATACGGACCGGGTGGCTATCGGCAACCGGTCGAGGCTACGGCAAAAACCGTATTGCTGGATGAATTCAGTGAAGTTGTCCCGCACTGCTGATCGTTCGCAAGCGCCAAACGCTACCCAAGCCCGCAAAAGAAACATTTGCATGTCTTCATGGAATCACGTACAAATGTACGTATGAAGACGACACTGACCGCCAACCAGCAACGCGTACTCGATTGTATCGAACGCCATCTGGATCAATACGAGCGCGCACCGACACTCCGGGAAATCTCGGAAAATCTGGGACTTAGCAGCCATAGCTCAGCCCAGGATTATGTCGAAACGCTGGTCCGCAAGGGCGTACTCGAACGACTGCCGCACCATCGCGGCCTGCGCCTTCCGCATCGCTCAAGGGCGCTGGCGGCACCCCGGCTTCCCCTCGTCGGGCGGGTTGCCGCCGGCAGCCCGATTCTCGCCGCCGAAAACATCGAAGCCGAGCACGGCGTCGACCCTGATCTGTTCCATCCTCGCGCCGATTACCTGCTGCGCGTCGTCGGCCTCAGCATGCGCGACGCCGGCATCCTCGACGGCGACCTGATCGCAGTGCATCGCAGCGCGGTGGCCGAACATGGCCGCATCGTCGTCGCGCGTCTCGACGATGAAGTCACGGTCAAACGACTCGACCACCGCAACGGCCATGTGCGCCTGCTGCCGGCGAATCCGGATTTCGCGCCCATCGAAGTCGACCCGCAGCGTCATGCGTTCGCAATCGAAGGTCTCTACGTCGGTCTGATCCGTCCCGATGCCGCCGCATCG
>CAJDVY010000028.1_pt1 | contig 19355 bp, 16 predicted proteins | sample 7391441 | NCBI WGS metagenome assembly CAJDVY01 (sample SAMEA7055728, study PRJEB34461) | soil metagenome | biome: terrestrial ecosystem; feature: Peninsula; material: soil | place: Antarctica | collected 2016 | reverse complement strand
TGGAATGGCGCCAGGACCGCGCCGCGTTCGGCTGGCGCGCCGTGTTCAAGCAGCTCGTCGAGGTTGTAACCTGAATCGCCGAGGTAGAGTTCACAGCCGAGCTGTGCCACCGCCGCAATTTCGGCGCGACCGCGCGCGCACGCAACTTCATGGATGCGTGAAATGCCGACGAAGAATTCCGGCGGCGTGATGTTGTGGTAACGCACGACGCGAAAGCCGCGCGCGCGGCGCAGGATTTCGAGCGCGAGCGGCCAACCGACCGAGAAGTGATAGATCAGCAGATCGCCCGCTCCGCCCGCGAATGCGAGGGCGTCTTCCGCCGGCTGCGTCGGTTCGTCGATGGCGATCGCGGTTTCGCAGAACAGGCGCGTCTCGATCCCCCGCTCGCGCAGCAGGTGCGCCATCGCGAGCGCGTCGTTGCCGACAGCGTCCTTGGCCGCGAGCACCGGCAACACGATTGCGGCCTTCATGCGGCCTCGAAGCGCGTCATGATCGATTGCAGGCCGCGCGCAAGCACGTCCGGCGCGAAGGCTTCGGCGTAACGTCGACGGCCGCGCTCGCGCAACGTCGTGCGCAACTGCGCGTCATCGCGGATGCGCGCGACGGCGGTCGCGATCAGATGTGGATCGCTCGAATCGAAGAGCAGGCCGGCGTCGCCGAGGGTCCACGGGATCGCGCTGGATGCGAGCGCGATCACCGGTGTGCCGAGCGCCATCGCCTCGATCAGCGGTACGCAGAATCCCTCGTGTCGACTCAGCATCAGCAACGCGTCGGCGCGTTCGAACGCAGCGCGCAGTTCCGCGCCGTTCGCGTCCTGCAGCAAGGTGACGTCGTCTTCCAGACCGCGCAGCGCGATACGCGCATGCAGCGCTTCGCCGTAAAGGGCGAGGTTCGGATCGAGCTTGCCGATGCTGAGCAGATGCGCGGCTGGCGCTATTCCCGCCTTGCACGCGGCGAGTGCGTCGAGCAGATCGAGGTGGCCCTTGTTCGGCGACAGGCGCCCTACCATCAGCAACAACGGTGCACCATCCGGTAGCCGCCGCGCATCCGCGTCAAGTGTCATCAGCTGCTCGACCTCGTGGAACGGCGCGAGCACCGCGCAGCATTGCGCGGGTACACCGAGCTTCACAAAATCGTCAATGTTGAACGGCGAATCGCCGAGGTACAGATCGCACGCAAGGTCAGCGAATGCCTTGATCTGCGCGCGCCCTTCGGTACACGCATTGACATAGCCGGGCGACCAGTCGGTAAAGAATTCGGGTGGTGTGATGTTGTGGTAGCGCACGACGCGGCGCGCCCGCGTGCGCCGGAACAACGCGAGTGCGAAATCCCAGCCGACGCAGTAATGATAGACCACGATGTCATCGGGCGACTGCAGCCACGCGTCGATCGCGTCGGGTGCATGCACCGCTTCATCGATGCCGCGCGCATGCGGCGCGAACAGCGCAACCTCGTGCCCATCAACGCGCAACGCGGCTGTCATGCCGCGCACATCGTTGCTGACCGCGTCGTGCGGCGCCAACCCCGGGACCAGCATTGCGATTCTCATCGGCGCGGATGCGACACGGGCGTGCTCAAGCGCGTCGCGCGAGCAGTGCGGTCGCGCCAGCGCTGGCAAGTTCGCTGATAATCGCGAATCCGGCTCCACGCAGGATCGCAGTCCAGTGCACTGGATTGAGCCATGCTGCCGACGCAGGTGTCAGGCGCATCGCGTCGGATTCGAGGCGCAGCAGCAGACAGCCATCGCGCTGCAATACGCGTTGCGCATGGTCCAGTAGCTCGGCAATCCCGACGTTACTCGAGGCGAGCACGTCGACGGCGACGACGAGTCCACCGAGGCTCGCGTCCGGGCAATGGGCCAAGGCGTCCGCGGGATCGCCGAGCGCTACCTGTGCGCCGCGCGCTTGTGCGCGTACCGCCCACACCGTGTTGGTTTCGACGCCGCGCACGGCAACGCCACATGCGCTCAATGCATCGAGCCACGCGCCCTCGCCGCTGCCAAGATCGAGCACGATCGATGCGGTGGGCAGTTCGGTCGCCAGTGCGTTGGCCCACGCGGCATGATGCACGTAGCGCGCACCCGATGCGGCGGCCGATTCATGTGCGGCAGCCGCCAATTGGTCGGCACGCGTTCGCCGCGCCTGCGCAGCGTCCTCGATGGTGGCGAGGCTGCGTTGCAGCGAGACCACCCAATGATTCGTCGTGTGCACGCTGTGGCGCAGGTCGACCATCTCGTGGGCTCGCTCACCATGGCCGTGTTCGAGCGTGGCACTGCGAGATTCCAGTGCGATCGCGCGCTGCTCGAGACTGTCCAGACGCAGCAGTGCGCGCTGGATGTCATCACCGATGGCATCGAGGCGTTGATTGAGGTGGGCCGAGAGTTGGTCGGCGCTGTCGCGCAGTTCCTGCAGGTGACCGTCATGCGCGCGTTGCGCATCCGCAGTCGCGGCGAAGTGGGCAGCGACTGAGGTATCGGCGGCGCGTTGATGGCGCAGCAGCAGCGGCAGGCCAGCCAGCGCAGCGGCCCACCCGACGCCATAACCAAGTATCGGCACACCTGCGAGTTTGGCCAGCGCATAGCGCGGCAACAGACCGCGCACGCGGGCACCAACGCGTTTGCCCTCAGGCGACCAACGCAGGTTGCCGAGGACTTCGGCCTTGCTCGCACCCGCGGCGAGCAAACGTATCTGCGTCGTGATGCCAGCGTCGTCTGGTGCGCGCTTGAGCAGCGCACGGAATGCGATGTCGAGGAATGTGCAGTAGTGCGCACCGGTCAGTTCGGCGATCGCATAATCGAGGCGATCACGTTCGATGCCATCGGACGCTTGCGCGTGCTGAGGTTGAGGTGCCGGCTCGCGGCGCGGCAGCGGATGGCGGGTGCGCGCAAGATCGGCCTCGGCGCGGATTTCCGCCTTGACCTGCTCAAGATAGTTGTCGTTCGAGCCTGAACTCACGATGGTCCATTGCCTGGTCGTTGCAGCTTGTGTTGAGCAGGGCCACCTGACTTGCGCCGGCACAGTGCCGGTCGCCCCCCACGCGTTCGGCATTATGTCGGTACGCGCACGGTGAGTCGAAGCTGTGTCCCTCAACGGCTGCCAGGGGTTGCCCGCGCGGCGCCTGGCGCCTGTATCGTGGTGCGATCCCCATCGCGCCTGTCGACAGCCAAGGGAATGATGCCATACGCACGCGCGGTTTCGATATCGATCAACGCATAGTCGGGGCCGTGGCGGCCGTCGAGCCGCGGCGCGACCCGACGCCAGTAGGCTTGCCCTGCCGCAAGAGCGGCGCCGAACTGGGAGCCGGTCGTGCTCGCATCGCTGCTGTCGCGAGACGACCTCCGATGTGGCGCGCGCGCACCCATCAGCGTGGTCTCCAGATAGCGTTTGTCACGCGGGTTGGCACCGGTATCGAAACGCAGGAACGCGTGACCTGGCACCAGAACGATGAACGTGCGCAGACCGAGGCGTTCGAGTATCGATGCGATCAGCACGCTGCTGTCGATGCAATTGGCACGACGTTCATCCCACGCTTCGCCGGGCAGGCGCACGCGCTGACTGTAGATCTGCGGTCCTTGACTCAGCGCCGGGTTGTCGCTGGCATAGCGCATTCCATGCTTTTCCAGCGCGGCCCAGACCGTGGCGACGCGGCGCAGGTTCGTTGTCGGGTCGGTCGTGGCGGCGGTGGTGAAACCCGGGTCGATGCTGCGCGCGAGCGCCAGCACCTCGTCGACGACCGCGGCGTGCGGGTTCACATAGCCTGCGAATGCCCAGCCGAGGTCGACGTGATCGCGACCCTCACGCACGAAATACAGCGCGTCGTCGAGTGGGTGCAGGCGCACCTCGATCGTCCGCGTTTCGCCTTGGAGCGCGAAGTACATGCGTTGAACACGCACCGCATGCACGCTGCGCAGCGCGGCGAGATCCCAGTCGAAGTGTGGATGCAGGACCAGCGGCTTGGCTGGATCGCGGATCGCCTCGACGGTCGCCGGTCGGCGCAGGCCCGCTGTGTCGATGCTCAATCGCACGCGTTGTGGCGTGGTCGGACACGCGGCAGCGCCGCGTCGCGCCGCGTTGGTGCACGGATGGATGCGCACGCTGACCAGGCCATCACCAGCGCCGATCGCCGTGGCCGTGGCACGCGGCGTCTGTGACAGCTGCAGCGCGGGAAACAGGTCGCCCGCTGGCGTGATGTCGATCTGCCAGTCGATCGTCTGCACGTCCGCCCCACGCACCGGGCGCCACACGCCAGCGATAGCAATCGCGATCGCGAGGAGTTGGATGGCATGCCATGATGCGCGGGTTGCCAGTGGTCGCATCACCCGACTATCGTTGCCGCTCCCTGCCGTTGTCCAGCCTTTTTCCACGGAGTTTCCGCATGCGCCCGTTCGTCTTGATCGCCTTGATTGCCTCCGCGCTGAGCGCCTGCAGTCCGTCCACGCCGCCCGAATCGGCCTCCACGCCAGTACCGGCAGTTACACCAGCGCCCGTTGCGCCGCTGGAAAAGCCGGCTGCGGCGCCCGCCGTTGCGAAGGAAATCCCGGAAGGCACGTGCGGCGTCCAGGACAAGGTCGCAGCCGACCAGCGTCTGGCCAATACCGCGCGCTGGACCACCGCGAGCGAGCAGGACAACTTCGGCTTCGATGTCTATCGCGGCGATAGCGAAAAGGGCCAGTTCACCAAGCTGACCAAGGATCCGATCGTCGGTGCGGGTACCTCGGATGAGACCCACAAATACGAGTATCGCGACGACAGCATCGATCCGTGCAAGGAGTACTGGTACTACGTCGAAGGCATCTCCACCAGCGGTGCGCGCGCGAAATTCACGCCGACGTTTCATGCGCCGCCGAAGCGTCGCGCAGTGGGCAGTGCGGCACCGACGTCGGTCGAGCCCGCCAAGTCCTGATCCGCTAGCGTTGGCATAGGCAATGAAGACCGCGATCGTGACGGCGCGCACGCGCCGTCGGCGTGCGCTCGCGGTCGTTTTCATCGCGCTGTTCGTCGCGATCCAGGCGCTGCTCTGGCTCGCGTACTACGCGCACGGCGCAAAACCGCTGATCGGCGACGAGGCCAGCTACCAGGCCACTGCGCTAGCGATCCTCGACGGCGGCGCCTGGATGCCGAGTACGATATGGCCGCCGCTGCAGCCGCTCCTGCTCGCCGCGATCTACGCGATTTTCGGCGCGCATGTCGTTGCCGCGCAGCTCGTGCAGACCGGGCTATTCATTGGCTGTGCCGCATTGCTGCGCGATCTGTGGCGCCGCGTCGGCGGCAGCGTCGCCGCGGCGAACGCGGCAGCAGCCTTGTTCCTGCTCAATCCGGCGACCGCGGCGTATGCGCAGTGGTTGTGGCCGGAAATGCTCCATCTGTTCTTGCTGCTTGTGGTGTTCTGGCTGCTGGCGCGGCCGCTGACGCGGATGGGCGCATGCATCGCCGGTGCCTGCGTGGGACTCGCCATCCTTGCCAAGAGTCTGCTCGTACCGTTTTGGCCCCTGTTCCTCCTCGCGTTTTTACGCCGCGAAAAACCACGCGTCGCGATCGCCGCCGCCGCGTTGTTCGTGTGTGCGCTTGGCCTCGTCACCGCGCCGGCGCTCGTGCATGGCTGGCGCACCACCGGCAAACCGATGATCGCTGACAGCTCGATCTACAACTTGTGGGTTGGACTGACCGACAGCTGGCGCAGCGATTACGTTGGCGATATGGGTGGCGTGACTTTGCCCGCGTTCCTTGCCAGCGGAGCGACGCCGCAACAGCGCAATGCGATCTACCTGGACAAGGTGAGCGCGCTGGTCGCCACGCGCGGCGTCGTCACCGTGTTGGCCGATCAGTTTTCGCGCCAGTACTTCCGCCTGTTCAGCGCAAAGACGCCGCTGCTGTCGCAACTGCCGGGGCGCGCCTGCGCAGGACATCTGTCGGTGTATGCCAGCCCACCATGGCTGACGCGCATGTTGACTGTCCTCAATGACCTGTTTCACGCGCTGACGCTTGCGGCCGCCGCGTTCGGCATCGCCTGCTGGCGCTGGCGAAATCCGCTGCGCGCAGTCGATGCCGACACGCCAGCGGCGACGGCTCTGAGCCGCACTGCGATCGAATGGCTGATCGCCTTGTTCTTCGCATACCAGTTTGCGTTGTTCGCATTGATCCATGTAAAGGCACGGTTCCTGTTGCCGATGATCCCGTTCCTGTGCGGCTTTGGCGCCAGCTTCCTCGTTGCACGCCAGCAGCTGCGGCTCACTCCGTTGCGTCTCGCGCTGGGCGCGCTGCTCGCCGCACTCGTGATCTTTCTCGCATTTGCCGGCCCCGCGCTCGATCATCTTTGCGCGCGATAGGACTGGCCGAATCCGGTATCCTGCTCGTTCCCGGCCGTTTCCTGCATCGCATGTTCAAGCGTCTGATCGAACTCATCCTGTTCAGCACGTACGCCGAACTGCGCGCTGAGCGCGCACGCAGCTATCTCGGCCTTGTCTGGTGGGTGCTTGACCCGGCATTGATGATGCTGACCTATTGGCTCGTGTTCGACGTATTCCTGCACAGCGGCGGCCCGAATTACATCCCGTTCCTGCTGATCGGGCTGACCCTGTGGCAATGGATGAAATCGTGCATGACGCATGGCGGCTATGCGATCTGGAGCAACCTCGTGCTGATCCGCCAGGTGCGCCTGCCGCCACTGATGTTCCCGGTCGTGGCGATGCTGTCGGACACGGTGAAGTTCTTCTGCATCTTCGCCCTGCTGCTGGTGATCCTGTGGAGCATGGGCTATCCGCCCAACATCACCTATATCGCATTGCCGCCACTGTTCGTCGTGGTGTTGCTGTTCGGTGCCGGGATCGGCTTCGTGATCGCTGCGGTGGTGCCGTTGTTGCCGGACCTGCGCTTCGTGATCGAGCAGGTGCTGACCGCGGTGATGTTCTTGTCCGGCGTGGTGTTCGCGCTGCCGGCTCTGCCGCGGCCGTGGAACCTGCTCACCGAATTGAACCCGGTCAATGTGATCATGGATGCGTCGCGCGCGATCTTGATGCACGGTCACTGGCCGAACTGGATCGCCTTGGGCAAGGTCACCCTGGTTTCCATTGTTGTGTGCGCGATCGGTTCGTACGTGGTCGCAAAGCTCGCTCCGCGCTATCCGAAACTGGCCGATTGACGTGAGCGAAGTCCTGGTCGAATTGCATAATGTCGGCGTCGCGTTCAACACGCAGCGTCGCCTCGCCGAACGCCGCTTCTGGGCCCTGGAGGATGTCAGCCTGACCCTGCGCCGCGGTGAACGCCTCGGCGTGATCGGGCGCAACGGCGCCGGCAAGAGCACGTTGTTGCGCGTGATCGCCGGCATCCTTGCGCCGGATCGCGGCACGGTGCGCCGCGGCAATGTCTCGTGTCAGTTGCTGGCTCTCGCGCTCGGTTTTACCCCCCATCTTTCCGGGCGTGACAACGCGATCCTGTCAGGACTGATGCTCGGCCTGCGCCGCCGCGACATCGAAGCTCGGCTACCGGCGATCCGCGAGTTCTCCGAACTTGGCGATTTCTTCGAGCAGCCGATCGCGACCTATTCGTCCGGCATGAACATGCGCCTCGCATTCTCGGTTGCGATGCAGGTCGAACCCGACGTCCTGCTGATCGATGAAGTCCTCAGCGTTGGGGACGCCGAGTTCCAGCACAAATCCGGCGCCGCGCTGCGCGATCGCATGGGCGAAGGGCACACCGTCGTGCTGGTCAGCCACGACGAAAGCCAGATCGCCGCTCTGTGCGATCGGGTGGTCTGGATCGAGCACGGCAAGAGCGTACTCGAAGGCGCGCGCGATGATGTGTTCGCGGCGTACCACGGTGATATGCATGCGAACGGAGCGGCCGCATGAACGCGTTCGATGTCGCGCGCCTCGACGCGTTGGCACGCGAACTGGCGCTCTCGCCGCGTCAGTTGCTGGCGGCGGCGCTGCAGCTCGCCAGCACGGACACCGATGCTGCAAACACCGATGAGCGGCGGCGCCACGCCATCGCGACTGTCCGCGCCACGCCGCGTGAAAGCGAGGCGCTCGCTGCGCTGCTGCTGACGCCGATCACGAGCTTCGCGCACGACGACATTGATCGTGCGCTGGCCACGTTGTGGCCACCGCCTGCGTGCATGGGAGGTTGAGGCGTGCGCGGCGCCGCCCTGCTCGTGCTGGCATGGAACCGGTGGTCGTTAACCCGGCGCTGCCTCGATTCCCTGCTCGCCAGTGACATCGGCGCGGCCGAGATCATCGTGATCGACAACGGCAGCGCCGACGAGACGCCGACCGCGCTGGCCGAGTATGCCGATCGCGTACGCGTGGTCAGCCTTGCGGAAAATCTCGGCTTCGTTCGCGGCATGAATGCCGGCATTGCGGCCGCGCAGGCCGACGACGACGTGGTTCTGCTGAACAATGACCTGCTGTTCACCCAGGCCGATTGGCTGGAACGCCTGCGCGACGCTGCATACGCGGCGCCGGCGAACGGCATTGTCGGCTGCCGCCTGCTTGGCCCCGAACCCGAAGGGCGCGTCTATCATGTCGGCGGCTACATCGAGCCGGATGAGCTGCATGGCGAACAGACCGAATCGGGGTATGTCGAACGCGAGGTCGCGCAGTACCCGGGAACCCGACGGGTGCAGGCGATCGCATTTGCGCTTGCGTACATACGCCGCGATTGCCTGCAACGCATCGGCGGCCTCGATCCAGCGTTCCACAGCTACTTCGAGGATAGCGATTACTGCCTGCGCGCGGCCGACGCCGGCATCGCAAGCGTCGTCACCGGCGCGGTGACGCTGCGCCACGACCAGCACGGCTCGACGACAGGCGATGGCGGTTTTCGTGAGCGCCTGTTCGCGCAAAGCCGTGACACCTTCGGCGCGCGCTGGCGCGCACGACTGCGCAACAACTACCGCGGCGATGCGCTGTGGCATGGCGTCACCCGTTTTCCGACCGAACACGCGCAACTCGCGCGATTACTTGTGCGCCGACTCGACGCGCGCGGTGTGCGCATGGCATTCACGCCGAGCATGCACGAGGTCGCCGACACGCAGGACCGCCGTCTCGAACTTGCCGCACGGCGCAAGATCGGCGCGCTGCCGGATATCGCGCTGGTGTGCGCGCCCGGTGCGCCGTTCGCGCAGGTGCAGGCGCGCCATCGCGTTGCGTTCGCGTTTGGCGAATGGGAACGCGTGCCGGACAGCTGGGCAGACGCGGCGAACGCGCTCGATCGGTTGCTGGTACCCGATACGTTCCAGCGCGATGCGTTCCGCGCGGCCGGCGCGCGCATTCCGATCGATGTGCTGTCGATTGGCGTCGATCGCGATTATTGCCATCCCGACGTGCCGGCGCCGCGCGATCCACAACAACACTTTGTCTTCCTCGCAGTCGCCGCCGAACTGGCGCGCGATGCACCGGAGCTGCTCGTCGCGGCATTCCGGCGCACGTTCGCGGCCGACGAACCGGTGCGCCTGTTGATCCATGTTGAACCCGGCCCCGACGCGCCCGCGATTGCCGACGCCCTCGCCCCGTTGTGCAGCGGCGATCCGCGCATCCGCGTGCTCGACGAATGGGGCTTTCCGTGGCATCAGCGTGCGCAGTTGATGGCGGCGGCAGACGCCTGCGTCGCAGCCCGACGCGGGGGTGGCTGGCATGCGCTGGCGGCCGAAGCGATCGCTTGCGGCAAGATCCTGATCGGCACCGATTTCGGTAGTCAGGCCGAGTTGGTGCGCGCACATGGATTTCCGGTCGCGGTCGAGCGTCTCGTCGCCGACCCCGCGCAGCCGAATTTGCGCTGGGCGGAGCCCGAACCGGAGGCCTTGAGAACGCAGTTGCGTCACGTGTTCGAGCGCCGCTTCGAACTCGTCGCGCGCGCACGTGCCGACGCCGCAGCGTTCGCACAGAGGCATGATATCGACGCGAGCGCAGACCAATTGTTCACGACCCTCATGGACGCTGCCGCGCTGACTGCGCTGTGCGAAGTGCCGGCGCCGCATGCGCCGTCGCGACAGGGCGGTCCTGGCAGCGGGCAGATCGTCGTGCTCGGCATGCACCGCTCCGGCACGTCGAGCATCGCCGGGCTGCTTGCGCGCATGGGCGTCTGGGCCGGGCCCGAGGACGAACTGCTGCGCGGTCCTGACAATCCGAAAGGCCACTACGAATCGGGCCCACTGCACGGCGCCTGCCTGCGTCGACTGGCCGCCGCCGGCGGCGACTGGCAGCGGCCACCGACTACGGCGCCTGCAGCCGCGATCGATGCGTTCCGACGTGAGGTCACGCCGATCCTCGATGCGCTAGACGTGCGCCGCCCGTGGTTGATCAAGGAGCCGCGCCTGTGCCTGATCGCGCGCGAGCTGCTGCCGCTGCTGACCCGCCCGGTATTCGTGCATGTCGTGCGTGATCCGCACGAGGTCGCCGATTCGCTCGCTGCGCGCGACGGTATCGGTCGTGCGCAGGCGTTCGCGTTGTGGGAGCACTACACGCGCGCTGCATTTGCGGCGAGTCGTGGTGAGCGGCGCGTGCTGGTCGATTATGCAGACGTGCTCACCGATCCGGTCGCGCTGGCCGAACGCTTGCTCGCCGACTTGTGCGCGCTAGGCCTGGCCGGCTTGTCCGCACCCGATCCGGCCGTCGTGCGCGACTGGGCGACACCGCCGACACCTCGTGCACGCAGTGCGGCGCGCGACGAGCTCAATCCAAGGCAGCGTGCGCTATGGGCCGCGATCAACGATCACAGCATTCTCGCCGACGCCCCGCCATCGGAGCGTGGCACCAGCGCCGCGCAGGCTGCGCTTGCGCGCGGCGGCGGTTGAGGCAATGTTCGGGTTCCTGCGTTCGCGCCGTCATGCACCCCCCGCACTGAAAAGTCCGCTGCGCTCGGCGCACTGGGACGGAGCGGTGTTGACGCTTGCGTTGGAACCAGGCGCGCGCCGCGACATCGCACTCGATCTGGACGGCTGTTTTTTTGCGAGTGTCCCGCTCGACGCCGATGCCACTGCGCGATTCAAGTTCGCCTTTTCGCCGTCTGGCCACACGTGACGGCGGCGCACTGGCGGATGCGCCGCTGCGTTTGCGCATCGGCACGCCAGCAATCGTCGCAGCTGCCATTGACGAAGCACCCGGCCCACTCGCAAACCTCGATGCAGGCGAACAACGGGTACCGTTCGGCGTCGATGTCGCCGCGCCCGAGGTCGCCATCGTGGTGCCGGTCTACAACGCGCCCGATCTGGTTGCGCGCTGCCTCGACGCGGTGCTCGCTCACACCACCGGCCGCGCACGTCTGATCGTAATCGACGACGCCAGCTCCGACCCCGCCATCGCACCGCTGCTTGCGCGCTACGCTCGCCTGGATCGTGTTCGCGTGCTGCGCAACGACACCAATCGCGGCTTCACCGCGACCGCGAACCGTGGCATAACCCGCGCCGGCGCGGCGGATGTCGTGCTGCTCAATGCCGATGCCGAAGTTGGCCCGAACTGGTTGCAGGGTCTGCGCCGCGCCGCGTATGTGGATCCCATGATCGGCAGCGTGACCGCGGTCTCCGACAACGCGGGCGCATTCTCCGTGCCGGAGCTGGAGCAGGCCAATCCGTTGCCGGCCGCGTGGCCGTTTGACGCGTGCGCGCGCGCTCTTTGGCAGCACGCCGGACTTGCGTATCCGGCTCTGCCGACCGGCAATGGCTTTTGCCTGTATATCCGGCGTGCGGTCATTGAGGCGACCGGCCTGCTCGACGAAGCTGCATTCGCGCAAGGCTATGGCGAGGAAAACGATTTCTGCCAACGCGCTGCGCAGCACGGGTACTGTCACCTGATCGCCGGCAACGTGCTGGTCAGGCATGCGCGCAGCCAGAGCTTTGGCGAAGAACGTCGCGTCGCGCTCGGTCGAGCCGGCATGGCCGTGCTGCGCGAACGCTATCCCGAGTACGAGAACGAAGTCGGCGCGACGTTGTTTTCGTTCGAGCGCCGCGTGCTCGACTGGCGCGTGCGGCGCGTCTTCGCAGATGCGCATTCGGGCAATGCGGCAAAGCCGCGCATGCTCTGGGTGGGTGCCAGCGCACCGGCATGGCCCGACGTGGAGGTCTGGAACCTGCGCGCGAGCGGTTCGAACAACGAGCTGGTGCTGGCTGGAGTCGTCATCGCCTCCAACATCTGGAAGGCCTCCGACGCCGAGGCATCCTATCGCGCATTGTGGGACTGGCTGCAGCGCTACGCGATCGAATGCCTGGTGGTGACCGAGCGCAAGCAATCGGCTGCCGAAATCCTGTGCGGCCTGCTCGATATTCCGATCGTGCGCGTCGAATATCCGGAAGCCGCCAACACACGCGAATCACTGCGAAACGCGCAGGCAGACGCGCGCAGTTTTCAGGATCGAGCGACATGAACAGGCCATCTTTCCCTGCATTGATAACCGGCATCAGCGGCCAGGATGGGTCGTTGCTCACGGCGCACCTGCTCGCACGTGGTTACGACGTGGTCGGCACGCATCGACCGGGACGTGCGCCGGACCTATGGCGATTGCGCGGGCTGGGTATCGAGGCGCATCCACGCCTGCGCCTGATCGCGCTGGATCCGGCAGACGCTGCAGCTTGCGCTGCGCTGGTCGCGCAGGTGCAACCAGAAACGTTATTCCACCTGGCCGGACAGTCGCGCGTCGCCGATTCGTTTCGCGATCCGTCCGCGAGCCTGATCGCCAACGGCATCAGTGCGGTGAACCTGCTCGAAGCACTGCGTACGCAGGCATCGCGTGCGCACTTCGTGCTCGCCTCCAGTGCGGAGATCTTTGGCGCCCCATCGCGCGCGCCGCAAGACGAGAACACCGCACTAGCCGCGCGCTCGCCATACGGGCTGTCCAAGCTGGTCGCGCATGCGGCCGTCAACAGCTGGCGTGCGAGTTACGGCCTGCGCGCGTCCAGCGCCATTTTGTTCAACCATGAATCGGAGTGGCGCGATCCGGCTTTCGTCACGCGCAAGATCAGCCGCGGCGTTGCGCGCATCGCGCTCGGGCGTGAGGCGTTGATCGCGCTGGGCAACCTCGACGCGCGTCGGGACTTCGGTTATGCACCTGATTACGTCGCCGCGATGGCCGCGATGGCGGCGCGCGATCACGGCGACGATTACGTGCTCGCCACCGGTGTCGCGTCGAGCATCCGCGATTTCGCGGGCGCAGCGTTTGCGGCTGTCGGCATCGCGCTCGACTGGATCGGCGAAGGTATCGACGAAGTCGGCATCGAACGTGGCAGCGATCGGGTGCGCGTGCGCGTCGATCCTGCGTTCTTCCGCCCGATCGATGCACCGCTGCTGGTCGGCGACGCGAGTCGCGCCCGCCGCGAACTCGGGTTTGCGCCCACGCTCGATCTCGCCGCACTGGCTGCGCGCATGGTTGACGTCGATCTCGCGCGCGAACGCGTGGACGATCACGCATGAAGGTGATTTTCAACGTCGATGCGATCACCGCGCCGCTGACTGGAATTGGCCGCTACGCGCTGGAACTCGCGCGCGGCCTGGCGCGGCATCGCGAGATCGAGGCTTTGCGTCTGTATTCTGCCTACCGCTGGGTCGATGATCCCGACCACGCGCTCGCCGCGAACCAGACCATCGCCGCGTTGCGCCGCAACGTGCCGTTCAAGGGCGCAGCCCTGGAGGCCTATACACAACTGCGCGCGGCGCTGTTTCGCCTGCACACGCGGCACATGCACGATTGGCTGCTGCACACACCCAACTACGTATTGATGCCGTTCGCCGGACCCGCGGCAACCACCGTGCACGATCTGTCGTGGCTGAATTTTCCGGAAACCCATCCGCCCGAGCGCGTACGTTTCCTCGATCGCCATCTGCCGCGCACGCTCGAACAGGCATCCATCGTGTTCGTCGATTCGGCCTTCATTGCCGATGAGATCGTGACCCGGCTCGGCGTGCCACGTACGAAGTTGCGCGTGGTTCCGCTGGGTGTCGATGCGGCGTACCGGCCGCGCGCGCGCGACGAATTGCGCGCGGTGTTGGCCGTGCATGGCCTCGCCGATCGCGCCTACCTGCTCGTCGTAGCGACGCAGGAACCGCGCAAGAACCTGGCGCGGCTGGCGCGCGCCTACGCCGCGTTGCCGGAGGCCTTGCGCGTGCGCCATCCGCTGGTCATTGTCGGCGCGCGCGGCTGGCTCAATGCGGAGCTCGAACGCGTGCTCGCACCGTTGGAGGCTCGCGCTGAGGTGCGCCGGCTCGGCTATGTTGTCGAGGGCGAACTGCCGCTTCTGTATGCGGGCGCACACGCGTTCGCATTTCCGTCGCTGTATGAAGGTTTCGGCCTACCGGTGCTTGAGGCAATGGCGAGCGGCGTGCCGGTGCTGACCTCGAACGTGTCGTCGCTGCCGGAAATCGCGCGTGACGCGGGCGGCGACATCGCATTGCTGGTCGATCCGCTCGATGAACTTGCGTTGCGCGATGGACTGCTGCGCCTGCTCGAAGATCACGAATGGCGCGACGCTGCCGCATTGCGCGGGGTGCAACGCGCGCGTGCGTTCACCTGGGCCGGCTGTGTCGATGCGACGGTCGCGGTGTATCGCGAGATGCACGCGCGCGCATGATTTTGGCCGCATTGAATCTTGCGCACGAACCGCTATAGGCTGCGAAGAATTGCGATGGAGAAAACCATGAGGGATCGGTGGCTCGGCTCGACCTTGTCATTCGCCACCGTCTGCGTCGGTTTGCTTGCGACCGCGCCCGCCTTCGGGCAGGCGTCGTCGCCAAAACCATCGACACAAACGAACATCCGTCAGGTCAGTACGCCGATGTCCGCAGCTGCCGAAGGCATCTATGCGGCAACGCGACCAAGTCTGCTGCAGATCCGTACCTTGGTCGACGCGGCTGGCCGGCAATCCTCGATCGGCTCCGGCTTCATGGTCAGCGCAGACGGTCTGGCAATCACCAACTACCATGTGGTCTCGCAGTATGCATTGGAGCCGAAAACCTATCGTCTCGAGTTCGCGCGGCCGGACGGTGCACAAGGGCGACTGACTCTGATCGCGGTCGATATCGCCGACGATCTGGCGGTGGTCAAACTCGACGGTGCCGATTTGCCGCATCTGGATTTCGACGTGACCGCAGTCGCCGGCCAAATGCCGCGCGGCGAACGCCTGTACGCGATGGGCAATCCGCTCGACCTTGGTTTTACGATCGTCGAGGGCACCTACAACGGTCTGGTCGAACGCAGCTACAACGAACGCGTGCATTTCACCGGTGCGATCAATCCCGGCATGAGTGGGGGACCCACGGTGACCGAAAGCGGAAAGGTCGCCGGCATCAATGTCGCCAAGCGCCTTGATGGTGAACTTGTGAGCTTCCTCGTGCCCTCACGCAAGGCCGCCGCTTTGCTCGAACGCGCACGCAACGAAGCACCCCTCAATCTGGCGAGCGCGCGCGACGAGATCGACCATCAGCTGCTGGACTGGCAGCGCGGTTTCTATCAATCGCTCGAGGACAAGGGGTTTAGTTCGACCCCGTTCGGCCCGTACCAGGCGCCAGAAAGCGCCGCGCCGTGGTTCAACTGCTGGGCGCGCACCAACGCCGAGCAGATCCCGAAGCCGCGTGCGCAAATGGATGGCTCCAGCTGCGCTTCGCAAAGTTCGCTGTTCATCGCCGAGGACATGGAGAGCGGCGCTGCGGAATTCACCCACGCCTATTTACGCAGCACCGACCTGAACGCATTCCAGTTCGCCGCGTTTGCGTCGCAATACTATGGATCGAATGCGCTGACGCGTTCGTGGTCGCGCAAGCGCATGACCGAGCCCGAATGCCACGAAGGTTTCGTCGCGCCGATCGATGCGACGACCGCGCCAGTGCTGCGCGCGGTGTGGTGCGCACGCGCCTATCGCGATTTTGCGGGTCTTTTTGATATTTCACTGACCACCGTCACCCAGGATCGCGACAAGGAGGCGCTGGTGTCGCGACTCGCGCTGCGCGGAACCAGTTACGACAATGCGCTTGCATTGGCGCAGCGCTTCATGGGAGCGGTGACATGGACGAAGTGAGCTGGATCGAAGTATCGCCGCACCTTCGCGATGCGGTGACGCGAGAACGCATCACGACCGATACGCTGACGATCGGCCGAGCTTATGACAACGATCTTGTCCTCGACGATCCCCATGTCGCAGCGCATCACCTGCGTCTCGTGCGTGGCGAAGACGGTGATTGGGTTGCTGAGGATCTCGGTAGCATCAATGGCCTCCACGTCGCGGGCGACAGCACGCGACGCAAGCGCGTTGTGCTCGATGCCGCCACGTCACTGTGTATCGGCACCACGCATCTCCGCGTGCGCACGTCGCGGCACGCGGTGGCGGCGGAGCGGTTATTGCTGCGCGACAGGCCGCAATGGCCGGCGGCGCTGACCTGCTTCGCGTTGGTATTCGCGCTCTCACTCCTGGAACTGTGGCTCGGCGAAACCACCGAGCCGAAATTGATCCGGTACCTGACGCCGTTGCTCGCGCTGGCAGTGATGGTCGCGATATGGACGTCGGCCTGGAGCGTGCTCTCGCGCATCTTCGGTGGCCACGCACGCTACGGACTGCATCTGTTGATCGTCGGGGTTGGCTTGCTGCTCTATACGCTGTACGCGCAGCTTACCGGCCTCGGTGCGTTCGCTCTGTCGTGGACGGCGCTCGCACGTTTCGCGTATGTCGGTGCATGGCTTGCGTTCGGCGGCGTTTGTTTCGCTCACCTGCGCGCGCTCGGGCCCACGCATCTGCCAATCAAGGCAGCTTCCGTGTTCGTGTTGGTCGCACTCGGCGTCACCATGCAGAGCCTGAAACTCTCGGAATGGCGTTCCAACACCGGGCAGCCGGTTATCCTGCAGCGCCTGCAGCCGCCATCGCTTCGAGTGGTCACCGCGCACAGTGAAACCATGTTTTTCGCCCGGGCAAATGACCTCAAGGCCGGGCTCGACAAGGCGCGCAGCGAGGTACCGGGCGGAAGCGGCGCGGCATCGGGCGACGACGAGTGATCTACCCCGCAGTGTGGCTAGCCAACCAATGAAACGCGCGCCGGATGTCGATGATCAGCCCGGTGTGCTGAACCAGTAGCGCGGCTGGCCGATCGTCCTCAACGCGCGCCGTTCGCGTCGGCTTTGCCCGAGCCAGGCTTCTGCGCGACGCCAGTCGGTGCCTGCATCGGCGCATCGAAGTCGAGAATCGAAATCGTATCGGCGTGACGCACTGGCGGCGTGTAGGGTGGGCGTGTGAATTCGTGCCAGCGTGCGCTGAGAGCGGCCAGCAGCGACGTCGGCGGCGCAGCGGCTCTCCTGATCGGAAAATCAACGCCACCGACCGTATCGCGCCCAGTCGTAGGTGAGGCCGCATACACGCGCATCGCGGCGACCACACCGTTCGCAGGTGTCGGCACCGGCAGGCGGAAACGCGCGTCGGCGCTGCGGTAGCTCGACGAGACGAGCTTGTTGCCCTTCGCATCGAGCCAGTCGATATTGACATTGCCGTTGAAGCGCGCCGGGCCAAGGTCGACGAGCACCCCGCGATTCCAGCGCGTCGCATCGAGCATCACTTTGGCTTCATCGCGCGGGCGTTCCAGCACGACGGCAGGATCGCCGAGCAGGTTGTAGGTCTCGACCAGGGTACGATCCTGAATGACCTTCTTGGCGCGCACGATCGCCTCGCCGATGGTTGCGCCGGGTTTCAGCAGTTCAGTCATCAGGCTGGTGCTGTACGCAGGCGATGGTGAGTTGCGCCACGATGCGGCAAACACCGCGATTGCACCCTTGCCCGGTTCGCGCAGGAAGCGCTCGCCGATCGAATCTTCAGTCGGGTTGTCGAACGGCGCCGAATAACACGTCATCGACAACACCATCGGCAGGCGCGAGGCGTTGGTCAATGACGACACGTCATCGAGCGTGAACAGATCTGCGTTCTTGCGCAGGTCCGGCGGTCCGGTGCGCCAGATGTAGCGGCCGCCGTGGCCGATAAAATGCACGATCAGACGGCCTTCGTCGATGCCCTCGCGGATCGCGTTCTGGTGCGCTGCGTTGTCGGTTTCCTTCGGACTTGCGTAAACCTTGTCGGCGACGAAGCCTTCCTTGCCGATTGCGCCTGCGATCTCGTTCGAGGCCTGCTTGAACGCATCGATCTCGTCGGTGATGAACATCACGTCGCGGCGCCAAGCGCCGAGCTGAGGTTTGGAAAGGTAGTCGATGGTCTTGTCGACAATCGCGCTGACTTCGGCCGGTTCAACGACCGGAAAGCGCCCGACTGCGACGACCGGATGCCAGTCATCGCCGTTGACGGTCGCAAACGCGTTGTCGCTCGCGGACTGGCCTTCGGGCGAGGGGTACTGCCAGGTCGGAATCAGGTTGCGATCGGCGAGCTTTTTCGGCGCGTTCGCATACGGTGTACCCGGCACCGCGCCGAAGTGACCCGGATAAAGCAGTTCGTTGTCGGTCCACTTCGCGTAGTTGAGGTCGTTGTAGGTCTCGTGGCGAATATCAAAACTCGAATCGCCGACGAGCAACAGGAAGCGCGGCTTCGTTGGCCAGTTGTGGTACGCGGTGTCGACCAGATTGCGGATCGCCTGCGGATGCGTGATGCCGTGGTTGAACTGGTCGTAGACGGCGTTGACATCGAGGATCGCGACTTTGAGGCCACGCTTTTCGTGGAATGCCGCGAGCGGGCGGATCGCATCGATCAGACGCGGATGCGCGACGATCAAGTAATCGTAGCCGTGACCCGGATGCTGCCACTCGTCGCCAGTGACTGCGCGCAGCTCGAGCGGTTTTGCAAGATGACCTTCGAGCGCAGGGAAAAGCTCGATACCCGGGGCCGCAGGTGCGAACGCGAAGTGACCGTTGCCGAGCGCGCGGCCGGGACGGCGCACGCCATCGCTGCCATACATGGCTGGAACGCCCGCACCGCGATACGTGAGTTGCAGCGGCTGCGACGCCTCCGCGCGCACTTCGAGCGGCAGGCTGTCGGCATCGAGTTCGCCACTGATCGGATAGCGCGCTTCGAGCCAGTTGAACATGACCACGTCGACGGCAATCGTCCCGCTATCCCAAGGCAATGCGCGTTTGGGCACGCGCATGCTCAGGACATTGGCGCGCGCCTTGAGCAGGGTGGCTGGCACGATCACGTCACGGCGGATCTCGTCGCGGCCATTCCAGTGCAGCGGCGCCAGCGCATGTCCGTTGAGCATGACTTCGACCAGATGATCATCGGGCTTCGCGCCCTCGTACTTCGAAGGCGACGCGATGCCGGAAAGGCCGCGAAAATCCAGGGTGAACTTCGCGGGCACGCCGCGCGTGTCGAGATCGGGCAGATCAAACTGCGTCTCGAACGGGTTCGGGTCGACCTGGGTCAGCTTTGCCCACTGCCAGACGTCCGATTCCTCGCCC
>CAJDVY010000050.1_pt1 | contig 19477 bp, 17 predicted proteins | sample 7391441 | NCBI WGS metagenome assembly CAJDVY01 (sample SAMEA7055728, study PRJEB34461) | soil metagenome | biome: terrestrial ecosystem; feature: Peninsula; material: soil | place: Antarctica | collected 2016 | reverse complement strand
GCTCTGATAAGTATCCTCCAGCATCTGGTTGAGCGCGACATCGCGCTGGCCCGAGCTACCGGTGCATCCACTCGGATTGCACACGCCGCTGAGTTTGGACAATCCACCCGCGGACATTTGATAAGGGATGGTTCCTGGCCCGACTTCGAACTTGTTGCTGCCGGAAATCGAAATGCACGGCGACAGTGTCGTGTTCGCATTCGGAAACGTACTCTTGAGGACACTGGCACTGGAGCCGCCCCATCCACCGGTACTGTCCCGCGCCGTACCAACATGCCAGAGGTTTTCCTGGTCGCTGTGCGAGAACAGCTGCGGCGGCCGGTTCGCCGTGGTCGCATAGTCGGTCTTGGTAATCGGCTTGACCAAGGTGCCTACGTTCGCAACGAACGCAAGTTTCTGTGAGTTGTAGAGTGTGCGCAATTCCGGCATCGACGGATGCATGCCGTAATTGCTCGACCCCGACCCCGTCGCGCCGGTCAGGCTGAGCAACTGGGTCTTGTCGAGCGCCAGGCCGCCCGGATTGGACGTAGCGTTGTAGACACCGCTGCGCGAAGACGCATACGTCGCGTAGCGCGCGTCGCTGGGAACCAGCATGTTCCAGGCGTCATTACCACCGGATAGATACACGCATACCAGCGCCTTGTAGCCGCTCGCGGCCGCAGGCGTCTGCGCCAGCGCGCTACTGATCATGCGCAGTTGCGGCACCAATGCCGCTGCCCCGCCGCTCGCTGCGAGGACAGCCAGATGACGCAGGAAGTCGCGACGGCTGTTGCGATCGTTGCTCATCGTCATGTCCTCAGCGCTGTATCGCAAATTCAGGGGAAAGCGCGACCAGGTAAATCAGCGACCACGCCTTTTCATTGACGCTGGCTCCGCTCATGAACTGGATCGCATTCGTAAGTGTCGCGCGCAGGTGCGCGGACATCGTGCCGTAGAGCATGCGCTGGTTCGCTTCCTCGATCATACTGGTCATTCCGACCCACGCACCAGCACTGAACGAGTAGAAGCTGTTGGCGACCGTGTAGGTAGTCGTCTCGTTGGTGATCTGGAATTCCGGCGCGTAGAGTTGGGCGGCTGCCAGCGGACTTGGCTGCTCGAAAAGCTGCTGGTAATCGGGCAGGTAAAAATTGAAGACAGTCGGTGAACTTAGTGGATTCTGGCCGTAGCTATTCAGGAAGTTCGTGCTGCCAACCATCTTGATTTCGCCATAGGCGTTTGGCGGTTGCGCTTGCGCGCCCCAAGCACGCCACATTGCGGTCAGGCGCAGGATCGGCTCGCGCATTTTCCCGTAGTTCGCATTTTCAACCGGATCGATCGGCAGCATGCGCGCTTCGCTATCGGTAAGCAGCGCCTTGATGACCGCACCGAGATCACCACGCTCGTGCTGCGCTGTACCGTTGTCCTCGAACACCGCGGCGACGCGTCCGATGTACGCCGGCGACGGGTTGCTGGTCACAAAGCGTTCAATCAGCTGGCGCGAAATGAACGGCGCGACATTCATGTGGCCGGCGATGATGTCGAGCTCGTCGCTGACGTCCTGCGCGCAGGTCTGGCCCGATGGAATGGTCAGGCCGCCAAGCACGGTCTTCGATGTTGCGGTCGTGCCATCATCGCCGGTGACATCGTGTCGCATGTTGTTGCTGCCGGTCCCCGTAGCGGGAAACAACTCGGTGCCCCAGCATGCCATCGGGCCGTAGGAGCCCAGACTGGTCAGACCGCCAGAATAGAAATTGGCACCCGTGTAACCCGGCGCCCCACTGCCGAGCGCCGCGTCGGCATAGGTAAACCCGGTGAACACCTTGGCGGTATGCGTGATCGTGGTCTGGTCGTACGTTGGAATCGGATTGCCGGCATTGAGTACCGGCGAAAAATCCAGATGGCGCTCGACCAACCCGACCGCGAACAGCTGCATCACCTCGCGCGCGTAGTTCTCGTCCGGTTGCGTCGTCGCGCTCGGCTTCTGGTTGCGGAAATTATTGAGAAACTTGCCCATCGTCGGGCTGTAGGTCACGTCGCCGAGAAGGGTGCGATACGGCGCGAACGCATCGCGCGCGAGCATGTCCCAGTATTGGGACATCGGGATGACGTCCTGCGAGATCGAACTGCTCTGGTCGGAGACGACGAAAATCTGGCTCAGCGCCCAGGCCATGCGCTGGCGCAATTGATCCGGTGCGTAGGCAGCGGTCCAGAACCAGCGGTCGTAACGTTGGGTCTGACCCACGTTCTGGCTGGCCGCTGTGCGCGCAGCGACGACCTGTGCGACAAACGGACGAGCCGCTGTCACCGGCATGCCGAGCTGCTCATCGATCCATTCGCCATAGCCGATCGCGCGCAAGCGTGCAATTTCAGCCTTGGTCGGTCCGAAGGTCGCCTGGGTCAGAAACCGGGCAGCCTCTGCATCGCTTGCCGGCGCATCAGCGGGAATCTCGAAACCATTGCCGAAAAGATGGTCGTGGACCGCGGCGGACGCCGATCCCCACATACCGACGCCGGCGAGCAACGCCAGTCCGGTCAACACGCGCATCGTTTGCATGACCACCCTCGCAAGGACCGCGAATTGCGGCCGGCGCCTATCCAAAATCATCGCCGCGGAAGAACCGCGTCACCCTGCCCCACAACCCTCGATCGAAGCATTCACTTGCGAGCAGCCGATCAACCAACGTCAGAATAACTTTACAACGCTTTCAGATCCCCGACGGAGCTGTCTCAGCCTAACCAGCATGCACCCAATCGAATGTGATGTCCCGCTCACTCACGGCACGCTGTTGCGTGACGCAGGTGGCAGGATCAGTCGCCTGCAGCAGGCTATTGCGGCGCCTGCGCCACGATGCTGCGCCCGCGTCCGATGCCGTAGTAGGCGAGGCCGGCTGCCTCGACCGCATGTTTCAACAGCGCACGAATGCGTGCGAAATCCGGACTGCGGAATGCCTTCCATTCGGTCAGGATGACCAGTGCGTCGGCGCCCTCGAGCGCGGCGTACGGCTGATCGCACAGCATCAGGTCCTTGCGCTCGCCGTACAGGCGTCTCGTCTCGGCAGCTGCTTCCGGATCGTAGGCGCGCACGTGGGCACCGACGTCCCACAGTTGCTGCAGCAAGGTACGGCTCGGCGCCTCGCGCATGTCATCGGTATTGGGCTTGAACGCCAGTCCCCAGACTGCGATCGTCCGATCCGCAAGCACTCCGTCGAAATGGCGTTCGAGCAATTCAAACAGCTTGCGCTTCTGCGCCGCGTTGACCGCCTCGACCGCACTCAGCAGATGTGGTTCGTAGGCATGCGCGCGCGCCGTGTATTCGAGCGCCTTGACGTCCTTCGGGAAACATGAACCACCATAGCCGGCGCCGGGATAGATGAAGTGGTAGCCGATGCGCGGGTCCGAACCGATGCCGCGCCGCACCTGCTCGACGTCGGCACCGACGCGCTCGGCGATATTCGCGATCTCGTTCATGAAACTGATCTTGGTCGCGAGCATCGCATTCGCGGCGTACTTGGTCAGCTCGGCGGAACGCACATCCATCAGCACGATGCGTTCATGGTTGCGGTTGAACGGCGCATACAGGGTTTTCAGCACCTCGACCGCGCGCGTGCTGTCGGCACCGATCACGATGCGATCCGGGCGCAGGCAATCCTGCACCGCATCGCCTTCCTTGAGGAATTCGGGGTTGGAGACGATGTCGAACTGCAAATCGCTGTCGCGCTTGGCGAGCTCGTCCGCAATCGCGGCGCGCACTGCATCCGCAGTACCGACTGGAACGGTCGATTTGTTGACCACGACGACGTGGCGTGACAGCGCGCTACCGATAGTGCGCGCGACGCTGAGCACATGTGACAGGTCGGCGCTGCCGTCCTCATCGGGCGGCGTGCCTACCGCGATGAAGATGATCTGCGCGTGCGCGATCGCAGTTTCCGCATCGGTGGTGAACTTGAGGCGCCCGCTGGCGTGATTGGCGCGCACCAGCGGTTCGAGGCCTGGTTCGAAAATTGGAACATCGCCGCGCTCGAGACGCGCGATCTTGCCCGCATCGACGTCCACGCAGACCACGTCGTTGCCGACCTCGGCGAGGCAGGTACCTGTGACGAGGCCGACGTAACCGGTTCCAAAAATCGTCACGCGCATCTTCGTAATCCTCTCACGATTGGCCTGGCCACCAAGCCCTTGAAACACAAAAGGCGCGCCGGGTCACGGCGCGCCTTTTGTGGAAAACGTGTTACCGAATCAGCTCTTTTCAGCAGGCTTGACGGCCGGCTTTGCGACCGGCTTCGCTGCAGGCTTCGCACCTGCTTCAGCGGCCGGCTTGTCGCCCGGCTTCTCGATAGCGAGCAACTCGACTTCGAACACCAGCGTCGCGTTCGGGCCGATCGGGCCCGGACCGTTCTCGCCATAGGCAAGGTCAGCCGGCACGAACAGCTTGTACTTGGAACCGACCGGCATCAGCTGCAGACCTTCGCTCCAGCCCTTGATCACGCCGTTCAGCGGGAACGTGGCCGGCTGGCCGCGATCGTATGAGCTGTCGAACTTCTCGCCGTCGATCTTGGTGCCCAGATAGTTCACCTTGACCGTGTCGGTGGCCTTCGGCTTCGCGCCGGTGCCTTCCTTCTCGACCAGATACTGCAAGCCCGACGCGGTCGTCTTGACACCCTTCGCGGTCTTGTTCTTGGCCAGGAATGCAACGCCCTCGGTCTTGTTCTTCTCGGCCGCCTGCTTCTGCTCGGTGACGCGCTTGGCCTGCATCTGCTGCATGAATTCCTGACGCACGGTCAGTGCCTCTTCCGGCGTCAGCGCGGTCTTCTCACCCTTGAGGGTCGCTTCAAGCGCGGCTTCGACGGCCTTGATATCAATGTCGTCCTTGATCTGGGTCAGACCACGACCGATGTCCATGCCGACCATCGTGCTGATCTTGTTCTTGTCGAGTGGTACTGCCGGAGCAGCGGGCTTGGCAGCCGCAGCAGCAGGCGCCGCGGGGGCGGCGGCGGGGGCGGCGGCGATTGCGCTGCCGATACTGAAACTGGCCGCCAGCGCGGCGACAAGGGTCTTCTGCACGAAACGCGTCATGTTTGCTCCTGGAGATTCAATGGAATGCCGGTCTGGATGCCCGACGGCGTCGCGGCTTGGCCCGACCCGACTGTATGCGGCCGCGTATTGTGAACAAGGTGCGGGACGTTGGCAAACGTCCGTTCCCCACACTGTAAGCTTGGCCTCATGCTGCGCTTTGACAACGTCACCCTACGTCGGGGTTCCCGACTTTTGCTGAACAACGCGAGTTTTCTTGTTCATCCGGGCTGGCGCGTCGGTCTGACCGGGCGCAACGGCAGCGGCAAGAGCAGCCTGCTGGCGCTGATTGGCGGCGAACTGGGCGTCGATGGCGGCGATTTCGACCGTCCGCGCGATTGGATGCTGGCCCACGTGCGCCAGCAGAACGACGCGATCGAAGGCTGTGCACTCGATCACGTGCTCGATGGCGACGCCGAACTGCGCCGCCTCGAGCGCGAACTTGGCGTCGCCGAAGCCGCGCACGACGCCGCGCGCCAGGCGACGCTGCACGAACAGTTGCACGCGATCGGCGCCTACGCGGCGCGCGCCCGCGCCGGCGAACTGCTGCACGGCCTCGGCTTTGCACCCGGTGACGAATCGCGCGCAGTCGCGGACTTCTCCGGTGGCTGGCGTATGCGGCTGAATCTCGCCCAGGCCTTGATGTGCCGTTCGGATCTGCTGCTGCTCGACGAGCCGACCAACCATCTCGATCTCGACGCGGTGCTATGGCTGGAGGAATGGCTGCGCCGCTATGCCGGCACCCTGATCGTGGTCTCGCATGACCGCGAGTTTCTCGACCATGTCGTCTCGCACGTGCTGCACCTCGTCGACGCGAACGCCGAACTGTTCGCAGGCGACGTCAGCACGTTCGAGCGCAAGCGCGCCGAACGCCTCGCCCAGCAGCAGGTCGCGCACGAACGCCAGCAAGTCGAACGCGCGCGCCTGCAACGCTTCGTCGACCGCTTCAAGGCGCAGGCGACCAAAGCACGCCAGGCGCAAAGCCGGGTCAAGGCGCTCGAACGCATGACCGAGATCGCCGCGGTGCGTGCCGCGTCCGGCATCGAGTTCGAGTTCGCACAACCTGTCGCTCTGCCCGATCCACTGCTGACGCTCGACGAGGTCGTGGTCGGCTACGGCGAACGCCGCATCGTCGAGCGCGTGAAGCTGTCGCTGCGTCCCGGCGATCGCATTGGGTTGCTCGGCGCAAACGGCGCCGGCAAGTCCACCCTGATCAAGACCGTCGCCGGCACGCTCGCGCCGCTGGCCGGGAAACGCCAGGAAAACCGCGGTCTGGCGATCGGCTATTTCGCGCAGCACCAGATCGAACAGCTCGATCCTGCCGCGACACCGGTGCAGCATCTGCTGCGTTTGCAACCTGCGCTCGGCGAACAGGCCGCGCGCGATTTCCTCGGCGGCTTCGGCTTTGCCGGCGAGCGCGCACTCGCCGAGGTGCGTCCGTTTTCCGGCGGCGAGAAGGCGCGTCTCGCGCTCGCCTTGATCGTGTTCCAGCGACCCAACCTGCTGCTGCTCGACGAGCCGACCAACCACCTCGACATCGATACGCGCGAGGCGCTGGCCGAAGCGCTGCAGGACTTTGCCGGCGCGGTGGTGCTGGTTGCGCACGACCGCAGCTTGCTGCGCGCAGTCTGCGACGACTACCTGCTGGTGCGCGGCGGCAAGGTGCAGCCGTTCGACGGCGATCTCGACGACTACGCGAAACTGGTGCTGCGCGGCACTCCCGCGACGGTCACGTCCGCCAACGGCGGCGACACACGCCGCGACACACGCCGCGACCGCGCCGAACAACGAGCGCGCGTGGCGCCGCTGAAGAACGAAGTCGCGCGTATCGAGAAACGCATCGCCGCGCTCGAAGCCGAGCGCGCTGGCGTGCAGACCGAACTCGCCGATCCGACGTTGTACGAAGGCGGTGGCGGCCGCGTCGCCGAACTGGTTCGCCGGCAGGGCCAGCTCGCGCAGCAAATCGCCACGTCCGAAGAAGCGTGGCTCGATGCGCATGCGGCGCTCGACGCCGCAGCGCAGGACTAGGACGTTTTCGTTCGTCGGAGCGCCGACGCTCACGAACGCCAGATGGCCCGCGCAGCGAGACGAATCGCGCACCTGTCTGGTCGGACTGGGCGCATATCCGCGCACGCTTGACCCGCCTGGAACCACCCGATGCGTGCTTTCGCTTGCACCGATGCGACTGATCACTTGACAACTCTGATTCTGGTGTTATAGTTCACTACATCACCACTTCATCACACGCAGAGACTGCCGTCACGCGTGAACCGGCTGCTTTTGCTGGCCATCGCCTTGCTGGTCACCGGCGCGACGATCGTCGCGTTCTCGCACGCTGCCAGCGCCACTCGCGCCCACGCCAGCCACACCGTTTCCGCGCGTGTCGCGACACCGCAACCGATTAGCGAGAGCCTCCCGACCTTGCTGCCGACCGTCATCGTCCGACCCAATCCGGAAATGCCAACACTCGCAACCATCACCGTACGGCCCGAGCGCGCACTGCGCGCGTCCGTCAATCTGGATGGCACGGCTGACTTCGCGTTCGACGCAAACGACGCTGCGCGCACCCAACGGGCCGCCATTTCAGCGGCTTCCGGCACTGGTTTCGCGATGCCCTACTATTCGTTCAGCAGAAGCCCGCGCCACTCGAACAAGGAATGATCCGGATGAGCATCACCTGGAACGATTCGACGCCGATCTACCGCCAACTGCGCGACCGCGTGGTGGCGATGATCCTCGATGGCGTCCTCAAGCAGGGCGATCCATTGCCCTCGGTACGCCAAGTGGCCGGTGAGTTCCAAATCAATCCGATCACCGTATCCAAGGCGTACCAAGAACTGGTTGACGAAAATCTTGTGGAAAAACGACGGGGACTTGGCATGTACGTCAACGATGGCGCGCGCGAGGCGCTGCTCAAATCCGAACGCGAACGCTTTCTGCACGAGGAATGGCCAGTGCTCTCTGCACGTTTGGGTCGCCTCGGCTTGAGCCTGAAGGAACTCATGGACGCCGCAACCAAGGAAAAACAATGAGCCCGATCATCCACGCGAGCCATCTAACCAAGAAGTACGGCACCACCAAGGCGCTGGACGCGGTCAGCTTCGATATCGAAGCGGGCCGCATCGTCGGCCTGATCGGACCAAATGGCGCCGGCAAGACGACCGCGCTCAAAGCGATCCTCGGCCTGACCGATTTCGACGGCGAGTTGTCCGTGCTCGGGTTCGATCCACGCAAGCAGCGCACGGAACTGATGGAACAAGTCTGCTTCATCGCCGATGTCGCGGTGCTGCCGCGCTGGATCCGCGTGAGCGAAGCGATCGAATTCGTGGCCGGCGTGCATCCGCGCTTCTCGCGCGAAAAATGCGAGGCGTTTCTGGCGCGCACCCAATTGAAATCGGCCATGCGCGTGCGCGAACTGTCCAAGGGCATGATCGTGCAGCTGCATCTGGCGCTGGTCATGGCGATCGACGCGAAGCTGCTGGTGCTCGACGAACCGACACTCGGCCTCGACATCCTGTATCGAAAGTCGTTCTACGAGAGCCTGCTCAACGACTACTTCGACGAAAACAAGACGATCATCGTGACCACGCACCAGATCGAGGAGGTCGAGCACATCCTGACCGATCTGATGTTCATCCAGGGCGGCAAGATCGTGCTGGCGGCAACCATGGACGAAGTCGCCGAACGCTATGTCGAGGTCATGGTCAATCCAGACCACGCCGACGCCGCACGTGCACTCAAGCCGCTCAACGAGCGCGCGCTCTTCGGCAAATCGGTCTTCCTGTTTGACGGCATCGACCGCACGCGTCTCGCTGCACTCGGCGAGCTGCACAAACCGAGCGTCGCTGACCTGTTCGTCGCGACCATGAAAGGAACCTACGCATGAATACCTTACCGCTGCTCCTGAAACGCGAATACTGGGAACACCGCGGGGGCTTCCTGTGGACGCCGGTCTGGATCACCGGCGCGATTCTGATCATCACCCTGTTGGGGATAATCAGCGCCGAGGTATTCCGCAGCCATGTGCACGTGCAGGTCGGCATGTCGCTCGACCAGCTGCGCGTCAGCCTGGGCGCCCACGATTACACCGAGGCCGGCCATGGGCTTGACATCGTGCAACTGGTGTTCGTTGGCATCGCCTGTATCGGCCTGTTCTTCGTGACGTTCTTCTACCTGCTCGGGGCGCTCTACGACGATCGTCGCGACCGCAGCGTGCTGTTCTGGAAATCGCTGCCGGTATCCGATACTGCGACCGTCGCATCGAAAGCGCTGACTGCCATGTTCGTTATGCCCGCTATTGCACTCGTCGTATCGACGCTGGCGTATGTGTTGTTCCTCGTGCTGGTGGCCATCTGGACCGCAGCGCATGGCCTCAACGTGCTACCAGCGGTAGCCCAGTCCCATCCGATCGGCACCTTGCTGCGTCTATCGCTGATGCTGCCGATCGGCGCACTGTGGGCATTGCCGACGGTCGGCTGGCTGCTGTTCTGGTCCGCGTTTGCACGCAGCAAGCCCTTCATGTGGGCGGTGCTGCTGCCGGTCGTGGTCGCGTTCGCAAACTGGTGGATCGGGATGCTGGGTGCCCCGCAAATCTTCGGTGATCACAATTGGACGTTGATACTTGGACGTTTGCTGTTCAGCGTGATGCCCGGCAGCTGGGCGTCGGCCACCGGCCTGGAAATCAGCAAGCAGGCGATCGGCATCGACTTCAACGGGCTCGCTTTCAGCTGGATGGCTCGCCTGCTCGCGATGCCGAATCTGTGGATCGGCGCAGCGGCTGGAATCGTCTTCCTTGGCGGCGCCATCTGGCTGCGCGGACGACGCATCGAAACCAATTCCTGAGAACGACGCAGATCGAAGCCAAGCTTGTGACTCTTGTCTCTACTGTTCATCCGCCCTCTTTTCCATGGATAGTCCGATGACCAGCACTTGCAGAATCCTCAGTTTGGCTTTGGTCGCTCTCGCCACTGCGAGTTGTGGTCGCAACGCAGGCAACACGGCTGTCGCCACCGGCACTGCCGGTGTTGCCACCGCCGGCAGCTTGATCGGTAGCGCCATATTGGGTCTCGCCAACGGCAAGCCGGACGAAATCGGCCCGGCGGGTGAAGCCCGCGCTGGCGAGGTCGAGGCGCAAGCTTCGAGGACATGCGTCGGTTTAGCGGCGCTGCACGTGACACAGGAAACAGTTGCCACCCCGCTTGACGCGTTCAGACCGTATGCGACGATCGACGCTAGGCAGGCCGCACAGTGCACGGGCTACGATTGCTGGCCAAATACCGGTTGAGCGCACCAATACCCCGCGTACCGCCATCGCACGGCGACGCCGGAATTGTTCCTGCGTTGCCGCCCGACACGGATGTGGGAAGTGCACGCGGGCGCCGGGAACGCCCGCGGACCCGGCATACGTCCATCCCTGGACATAAAAAAGCCCCCGACCGCATCGCGGATCGGGGGCGCTTGGTGCACGCGCGGCTACCTTGGCTCAAGGTAGCGCAGAGGTTTCAACGCACGGTATCGGACACGACCTTGTACTTGTTCGCACCGTCCACACGCAAACCCACCTGGGTCAGGTCGAGCGAACCGATCAGCCAGTAGCGCGAAAGGTCGTTGCCGCTGCGGCGCACGACGACGGCGTTGTTTCCGTTGGTATAGACCAAGTCGCCACTACGCAGCCGCTCCGGCGTTATCGTGTTGGTGATCGTGCGACCGTCATTGAGGCTCTTTTCCAGCGACAAGCGCGCCGGCGCATCGGCGGCCGGCTCACTTGCATCCAGTGACGCGGCGCCAGTGGCATCCCTGCGCAGAGTGCCTTCGCCACGGATCCTTCGCGGCGCGTCGCCGCGCGCACCGGACCGTCGACATACAGCGTGTCGCCGGCCTGCAGGTTGGCCACGGTAACGATCCCATCCGCACCGCGACCGCCCTTCAGCGACTTCTCCAAGCGTGCATGTATCACATCAACCGAGTCTCCGGCCGTCGCGCTCCGTGGCGCGGCGATTGCTGCGGCCGCAGCGGGAGCAACGGCAGCCGGTGCCGGCTTCGCCGCCGCCATCTGTGCCTGGTGCTTCGCAGCCTCCGCCTGAGCCTTCGCCGTCTCCGCTTCAGCCTGGGCCTTTTCCGCCTCGGCCTTCGCCTTGTCCGCCTCGGCCCTGCTCTTCTCGGCGTCTGCCTTGGCCTTCTCGGCTTGCGCCTTGCTCTTCTCGACGTCGGCCTTCGCTACCGCCTTCTCGGGTTCTGCCGCAGCTTCGCCTTTCGGTTCGACGCGGACCAGGATGTTCTCGTAGAAGCCATCGCGCATCACGACATCGGCGTTGCCGCCGGCCTTGATCTTCGCCGCAATCTTCGCATGCCACTCGGGTGGCGCGGTGACAACGAGTTTGTTGCCGGTTTGCGCTGCCTTGTGCCCCAAAGCCGCGAGCGTTGCATCCGCCTTGCCGCTCGACAGGTTGGCCCCGCTGATATCGACATTCTGTTGGGCAAATGCCATTGACGACGCGACGAGCGCGCTTGCAAGCACGAGTTTTCTCAACATTTCAAAGCTCCAATAGATGTTTAGTCTGCTGTTACCCAACAGTTTCCCGCGCGTATCCACCTCGGCATCTCAGCCAGTCCCGCGCGGAGGCGGGCAAAGGTGGCAAACCCCATGCAAGAATGACGCCGGGGTCGCGCATCAGGCGCGAAGCCCCGGGCAGTCTGTTGGCGTCGTCGTGTTCTGACATGTGCCGTTCGACACGGACATGCGGCCGTGCCGTCTCATCCGCCGGTCGAACCACCGTGGATGCCGCCCTTGGTCAGCGCGGCCGGATCGAGCAAGGTCTGCAACTGCTTGCGCGACAAACCCGTCGTTTCCAGCGCGACATCGATGATAGGGCGGCCTTCCTTGTAGGCCTGCTTCGCAGTCGCCGCGCCCTTGTCGTAGCCAATCACGGAATTGAGCGCGGTGACCAGGATCGGATTACGGTTCAATGCTTCCTTGATCTTGTCTTCACGCACCTTGAAGCCGGCAATTGCCTTGTCCGCTAGTAGTTGCGACGCGTTGGCGAGCAATTCGATCGACTGCAACAAGTTCAGTGCGATCACCGGCATCATCACGTTGAGTTGGAAGTTGCCGCTCTGCCCGGCAATCGTGATCGTCGTGTCATTACCTATCACCTGGGCGCAAACCATGACCATCGCTTCGGGAATTACCGGATTGACCTTTCCCGGCATGATCGACGAGCCCGGCTGCAGTGCCGGCAACTCGATCTCACCGATGCCAGCCAACGGCCCCGAGTTCATCCAGCGCAGGTCGTTCGATATCTTCATCAGCGAACACGCGAGCGTCTTCATCTGACCCGACAGTTCCACCGCCGCATCCTGCGAACTGATCCCTTCGAAATAGTTGTCGGCCGACTCGAACTTCACGCCGGTCATCTTGGTCAGTTCGGCGCTGATCTTCGGGCCGAGTTGGGGGTCTGCATTAATGCCGGTACCCACCGCAGTGCCGCCCTGCGGCAGTTTGCGCATGCGCTTCAGCGCGTCCTGCAGGCGCTCGATGTTGGAGCGGATCTGCGCTGACCAGCCACCGAGTTCCTGGCCGAAGGTGATCGGCATCGCATCCATCAGATGGGTGCGCCCGGTCTTGGCAACCTTCTTGAGTTCACGCGCTCGCACATCGAGCATCTTCTTCAGATGCACCAGGGCAGGCAGCAGTTTCTCGCTGACGGTGAGCACCGCACTGACCTGGATCGCGGTCGGAATCACGTCATTGGACGACTGGCCGTTGTTCACGTCATCGTTCGGATGCACTTTGGCGCCGGCTGCCGCGCAGACATGCGCGATGACCTCGTTCGCATTCATGTTCGACGAAGTGCCCGACCCGGTCTGGAACACATCGATCGGAAACTGCGCGTCGAACTCGCCCTTCGCGACGCGCTCGGCGGCCTTGCGGATCGCTTTTGCGGAGGTCTTCTTGAGATGCCCGAGATCCGCATTCGCCTGTGCGGCGGCGGACTTGATCAGACCGAGCGCGCGGATGAATTCGCGCGGCATGGTCAGACCGGAAATCGGAAAATTGTTGACCGCGCGCTGCGTCTGCGCGCCGTACAGCGCATCGGCGGGGACTTTGAGCTCGCCCATGCTGTCGCGCTCGATCCGGTACTCACTCATTGTTTCTGCCTGCTTTCAAGTTAAACCGCCATTATAGCGATGCGCACGCTGACGCCGGAATTACATAGCTGAGATGTTAGAATTGGCGGCCGTCCCGATGCGCCGCGCAATGCTGCAGAACCTGCTCTATGTCGGTGCCGCTCTGCTGCTGGTGCTGCTCAACGGCTTCTTCGTCGCCGCCGAATTCGCGCTGGTCAAGCTGCGGCGCACGCAGGCGACGACGATGGCCGCCAAGCACGGCTGGCGCGGACGCATCCTGGTCAGCGTGCACGACCGTCTGGACGCGTACCTGTCGGCCTGTCAGCTCGGCATCACGCTGGCCTCGCTGGCGCTCGGCTGGATCGGCGAACCCGCATTTGCACGCCTGCTCGGGCCGTTGCTCACCCGCTTCAACGTGAGCGCGGAAACGACTGAAGTGGTCGCACTGGTATTCGCCTTCACGCTGATCTCGTACCTGCACATCGTGCTCGGCGAACTCGCGCCGAAATCGCTCGCGATCCGCCGTCCCGAGCGCATGTCGCTATGGACCGCCGCACCGCTGTACGCGTTTTACTGGATGATGTATCCGGCGATCTGGCTGCTCAACGCAAGCGCGAACCGCATGCTCAGCGCGGTCGGCCTCGGTGCAGACGCGCACGACGATGCGCCCAACTACTCGCGCGAAGAACTCAAGTTGATCGTGCACGCCAAGCGTGCCGGGCACAGCGCAGGCGAGGAATACTCGATGATGAAGTATGCCCTGGACCTGCCTGAACTCGTGGTCGGCGACCTGCTACGTACTCGCGATCAGCTGGCATCGCTGCGCGACGGCCAGACCCAACAAGACGTGCTCGCCGAATTCCAGCGCACGCGTTTCAGTCGCTATCCGTGGTTCGACGCCGATGGCGACCAGGTGCGCGGCATGCTGCACATGAAGGATCTGCTGCCCGCGATCGCCGCGCACGACACCATCGACGACATCGCCGCGATGCTGCGCCCGGCGATCCTGCTGCCGCTGCATACACCGGTACTCGACGTACTCAAGCGCTTCCGCGCCGGCGATACCCATCTTGCACTCGGCGTCGAGGACTCCGGTCGCGTTGCCGGATTCTTCACTCTCGAAGACATTGTCGAAGTGATTGTCGGCGACATCGAGGATGAGCGCATACCGGGGGTCGCGGAGACCTCGGCTGTCGCTGACGGCGAACTCACGATCTCGGGCGGCACGCCTATCTACAAGCTCGAACGCCTGCTCGATCGCGATATCGATGCGCCCACCGACGTGAACTCGGTCGGCGGCCTTATCATTCACCGCCTGGAGCGCCTGCCGATCGAAGGCGAGATGCTCGCCTTCGACGGTTTCAACCTGACCGTCCGCACAATGCAGGGCGCGCGCGCCCAGGTGATCGTCGTTCATCCGACCAACGTCGTGCCCGAGGAAACGTTATGAGTTCGCCGCTGCTCGCCTTGTCGCCACTGGATGGCCGCTATGCCGCAAAGACCGAAACGCTGCGCCCGATCTTCAGCGAATTCGGCCTGATGCATCGGCGCGTGCGAGTGGAGGTGAGCTGGCTGCTCGCCCTCGCGAACGAACCGAAAATCAGCGAAGTCCCTGCACTGTCCGCCGGCGCGCGTGCGGCACTGCTCGCGATCGGCGAGAACTTCTCCGAAGCGGACGCCGCACACATCAAGGCAATCGAGCGCACCACCAATCACGACGTGAAGGCGGTCGAATACTTCATCAAGGAAAAGGTCGCAGACAACGCCGAACTTGCCGCGGCCAAGGAATTCATCCATTTCGCGTGCACCAGCGAAGACATCAACAATCTCGCCTACGCGCTGATGCTGCGCGATGCGCGCGACGGCGTTTTGCTGCCGATGCTCGACGGTGTGATCACGACAATGCGCGGAATGGCGCACATGCATGCAGCGCAACCGATGCTGTCGCGCACACACGGCCAGACCGCATCGCCGACCACGCTCGGCAAGGAAATCGCGAACGTGGTCGCGCGTCTTGAACGCCAGCGCGGGCAGATCGCCGCGGTCGAACTCAATGGCAAGATCAACGGCGCAGTCGGCAACTACAATGCGCATGTGATCGCATATCCGGAAATCAACTGGCCAGCGTTCTCGCAACATTTCGTTGAAGACCTCGGCCTCGTCTTCAATCCGTACACAACCCAAATTGAACCGCACGACTGCGTCGCCGAACTCGGCGATGCGATGCGCCGCGCGAATACGATCCTGATCGACTTCGCGCGCGATGTCTGGGGCTACATCGCGCTCGGCTATTTCCGCCAGGTGCTCAAAGCCGGCGAAGTCGGTTCATCGACGATGCCGCACAAGGTCAATCCGATCGACTTCGAAAACGCCGAAGGCAATTTCGGTCTCGCCAACGCGCTGTTCGAGCATTTCAGCGCAAAGCTGCCGATCAGCCGTTGGCAGCGCGACCTGACCGACTCGACCGTGCTGCGCGCGCTTGGCACCGCATTCGGCCACACCCAGATCGCGCTCGACGCGCTCACGCGTGGCCTCGGCAAGCTCACAGCGAACCCGGAACGCATCGCCGCCGATCTCGACGCGAGCTGGGAAGTCCTCGCCGAAGCGGTGCAGACAGTGATGCGCCGGTACGGTCTGCCCGAACCGTATGAGCAGCTCAAAGCCCTGACCCGCGGCCACGGCATCACACGCGAAGCGCTGCGCGAGTTCGTGAATGGACTTGCGCTACCGGGCGACGCCAAACATCGCCTGCTGGCGCTGACACCGGCTGGCTATATTGGCCTCGCCGACCGGCTAGCCAGTAGCATCTGATACGCAACGCACGAGCTCGCGCCCACATGCCATCGAAACGTCACCCACACGCATCGTCGCGCCGAATTGAACCCTCGCAGTCGCGTGCCGCGCGCGCACCGCTCGAGGTCCATGCGTCCGCGAAACGCCCGCTTGGCATGTCGCCGACGCATTTCCTGCGCGACTACTGGCAGAAGCGGCCATTGCTGATTCGCAATGCGTTCGCGAATTTTTCAAATCCGGTTGCACCCAACGACCTGGCCGGGCTTGCCTGCGAAGAACTCGCGCTGGCGCGCATCGCGATCCACGAACCCAAAGTCGACCGCTGGACCTTGCGCAACGGACCGTTTGCCGAAAGCGACTTCAGCAAGCTGCCGAAGACACACTGGACCCTGCTGGTGCAGGACGTCGACAAATGGGATGCCGACGTCGCGGCGCTGTTGCCACACTTTTCGTTCCTGCCGAGCTGGCGCATCGATGATGTGATGGTCAGCTATGCCGAGGACGGCGGTTCGGTCGGTGCGCATGTCGATCAGTACGACGTATTCCTCGTACAGGGGGTCGGCCAGCGACGCTGGCAGATCAGCACCGACCCAGCGGCGCCGCTCGCGTTCCGCGACGATGCGGAACTGAGACTGTTGCGCGAGTTCACGCCGACCGATGAATGGATCGTCGAACCCGGCGACATGCTGTATCTGCCGCCTGGAGTGCCCCACCACGGCGTTGCGATCGGCGAATGCATGACCTATTCGATCGGCATGCGCGCGCCTTCACAGGCGGAGCTGCTGGTCGATTTCGCGGAGACGCTGGCCGAGCGTATTCCGGAGAGCGCGCGGCTGACGGATCCAGATCTGTTGCCGGCGCGTGGCGACGGTGAAATCGATGGGGCCTCGCTTGCGTCCGTGACGGCGGCGATGCCCTGGATACGCTTTTCGCCTCAAGAGTCGTCATTGCTGCGCACCTGGTTTGGCTGTTTCATCACGCGCTACCGCAGCGCGCAAGCGGTTGCGCCGAATCCGCAAGCGTTGACCGACGCGACTTTTGCGCGTGCATTCACGCAAGACCGTCACCTGCGGCGCAATCCGTGGTCGCGGGTCGCGTGGATCCGCGACGGCAGCAAGGCCGTGCTGTTCGTCTCCGGCGAACAGCACGCATGCTCGTTGCGGCTCGCCCGCCTGATTTGTACACATGAAGAGTTCGAACTCGACGCGGTGCCGGCAGCGCCCAGCGATCGCGGGGTATTGCGGACGTTGATCGATGCCGGGCACCTTGCGTTGCTACGCTCGGCGCGGAAACGGAGACTTGCATGATTCCCGACGAATTCCACATCGAACCGGCGACCTGGGACGTGGACTTGGCCGACCTGCGTGCGGTGCGCGAGCAGGTGTTTCTGATCGAGCAACAGATCCCACCCGAAGAAGAATGGGATGCGCTCGACGCGAAATCGCGCCATGTCCTCGCGCGCGACCGCGATGGCAAGCCGATCGGAACCGGGCGCCTGACACCCGAACGCATGATCGGGCGCATGGCTGTGCTCGCCGAATGGCGCGGCAAGGGCGTCGGTGTGGCGATCATGCGTGTGCTGCTGGAGCAGGCGCGCGCCTTGCATTACCCGACGATCGAATTGCATGCGCAGAACCACGCGATCGCGTTTTACACCGCGCTGGGTTTCGAGGCCTACGGCGAGGAATTCGATGAGTGCGGCATCGCGCATCGGATGATGCGCATCGAACTGGAGCCGCTTGCTGGCGCCGGAGCGGTCCCGTTGGCACCCGCTCCCGTGCCGCGCGCGCTGGTCGCCGAAGATCGCGAGCAGGCTTTGGCTGCCATCGCCGAACTGCTCAGCGATGCCAGTTACGATATCGCGATCTACACGCGCGATCTCGATGCGATCTTGTTCGACGTGCCCGCGACGCTGGATGCGATCAAACGCATTGCGTTGTCCGGCAAGCGTGCGCAAGTCCGCATCCTCGTGCACGACGCGCGCAGCCCGCTCGCGAATGGCCATCGCCTGATCACGCTTGCACAGCGTTTGCCGAGCACCATCGCGATCCGCACGCCGGTCGAAGAGCGCGACCAGCAGTATCCGTCCGCATTTCTCATCAATGACCGCTGCGGCTACCTGTTCCGCGTGCTCGCCAGTCGCGTCGAGGGCGAAGGATCGACCTATGCTCCCGGCAGGCACGCACAGTTGCGCGCATTTTTCGACCAAGTTTGGGAGCGCTCCGAGCCGAGCGAGGAATTGCGCCAACTCGCCGTTTAGGGCACGCATCCGCTCGCGACTTGCCCCAGCGCCGCAGCGGGCGCATCTTCCACGCATGCCGATTTATGAATACGCCCCGATCGATCCGCCCGGCTGCGCCTTGTGCTGCTACGGCTTCGAATTATTGCAACGCGTCGCCGATGCGCCGCTGACCCACTGCACGGCGTGTGGCACGCCGGTGCATCGCGTAATCGGTGCCGCGCAAGTCGTCAGCGGTAACGCGCATGTGCTGAAGGAACAGCACCTCGCCAAGCATGGCTTCACGAAATACCGGCGCATCGGCAAGGGGAAATACGAAAAGGTCGCCGGGAAAGGGCCGGATACGATCAGCGGTGATTGATCGAGCCGCTACGCCGTCACATTGACGCCATGCGAATGGAACGTCGCATCACACTGATGGCAAAGGGATTTGGTGCCCGCGCCCGTGACGTGATCGGCGCGCTGTAACACTCCTGCAATAAAAAACTCATCGTCCTGCAACCTCGCGAGCCTACAAAGCGCAACAGGCGGCCCACGGCCGCACCCGCTTTCCCACTCGTTTCGAGGAGTTGCACGTGCCCACTTCGATAAAAACCCGCTTCATCGCCATCGGTCTCGCCGCCGTCATGGCGAGCGCCGCGCTCGGCGCAGCGTCGGCTGAGGCCGCCGATATCACCGGCGCCGGCGCGACCTTCATTTATCCGATCCTGTCGAAATGGTCGGATACCTACAACAACGCGACCGGCAACAAGATCAACTATCAGTCGATCGGTTCTGGCGGCGGTATCGCGCAGATCAAGGCCGGCACGGTCGTGTTCGGCTCATCCGACAAGCCGCTCGATCCGAAGGAACTCGCGGATGCGGGTCTGGCCCAGTTTCCGTCGGTGATCGGCGGCGTGGTGCCGGTGGTCAACATCGAAGGCGTCGAGGGCGGCAAGATCCATTTCACCGGCCCTCTGCTCGCCGACATCTACCAGGGCAAGATCACCAAGTGGAACGATCCGGCGATCGCGCAGATCAATCCCGACCTCAAACTGCCTGATGCCGCGATCACGGTCGTGCATCGCTCGGATGGTTCGGGCACCACGTTCAACTTCGTCAACTACCTGTCCAAGGTTTCGCCCGAGTGGAAGTCCAAGGTCGGCGAAGGCACTGCGGTGTCATGGCCAGTCGGCGTCGGCGGCAAGGGCAATGAAGGCGTCGCGGCCTACGTGAAGCAGATCAAGGGCGCAATCGGCTACGTCGAACTCGCCTATGCATTGCAGAACA
>CAJDVY010000036.1_pt1 | contig 19774 bp, 15 predicted proteins | sample 7391441 | NCBI WGS metagenome assembly CAJDVY01 (sample SAMEA7055728, study PRJEB34461) | soil metagenome | biome: terrestrial ecosystem; feature: Peninsula; material: soil | place: Antarctica | collected 2016 | reverse complement strand
AGCCGGTCTTGCCGATACTCGAACCGATGCTGCAGCATTGGGACTACACGACCGACGCGGAAGGCTGAACGCGCGAGCTGCTCTCTCCAGCAACCGCGGACGCTGCCGCAGTTGTTGCAGCGGCGCAGCCGCGGTCGCGGTCGCCATGCGCGTATCCGGGTCGCGCTTGCAGCGCTACACCGTGGGCAGCGCACCGGCTGCGTTCGCTCGATGAAGACGGACTTACGTGGCCGCGAACTGCAGCAGCTCCGGCACGTATTCCACATAGTTGCGCCAGCGCTCAACCGCTCGGGTATACACCGGCTGGCGCGCTTGCCAGACACTGGCGCTACTGATGCTGACCGAGACTCTCGCAGCGCCATTTGAGCCGTCCGTGGGCGGCAGATCCAGCCAGCGCGCGAGCTCGGCGATCGCCCCGTCCGGGTTGGCTGCGACCTGCTCGTAGTGAATGGCGCGGATCGACGCGCCGTGCAGGCTTTGCCAGCGCGCCATCAGCCGCGTGCAGTCGCGCATGACTAGCGCGATGTCGGCGAAATCGTAGGCGTATCCCTGCAGGTCTTCGTGGAACGATTGCATCCACAGGGACAGTGCGGTATCGCGCGGATTGCGCTGGCAATGGATGATCCTCGCGTTCGGCCACAACGCGAGGATCAAATCGACATAGCGCCAATTCAGCGGCTGCTTGTCGATGAACCAGTGCGCGTCGACATCGTCACCGCGCAGGTGAGGGTTGCAAATCGCCACCGCTCGTTCGAGTGCGGCGCGCTCGGGATTGCGGGCGAGTTCCGGCGATTGCGCGAGCTGCGGCAACCACGGCAGTTCACCGCGATTGCGCACGCGCGGATGGCGTCCGAGCAGCTCGGCGACGAGGGTTGTGCCGGAGCGCGGCATGCCGACGATGAACACGGGAACAAAGTCAGGCGCATCGAGGCGATGCGCGATCGGCGCCGCTTCAAGCAGTTCCCCCGTTGTGCGCTGCCAGTTCGTGCGTGACCACTGCGTGAGTGCATGCGCGAGTGGGTTTGCGGCGTGGAAGAAGCGCGCCGCCTCGGAGTAATCGCCGATGTCGTCGTGCATCTTGCCGAGCGCGAACAGCAGCGTACTGCGCGCACGGTCACTGAGGTCGCTGCGTTCGAGGCAGGTCAGGAACCGGGCAAAATCGGGATGATCGGCATTGCGATAGCGCTGCGTGCTGGCCAGTCCGTGCGGAACATGCCACTCGCAGGCTTGCGCGGCATGCTCGAACGCGAACAGGTAATGCTGGCGCGCGCGTTCGAATGCGCCGAGTTGCAGGTGCAGCATGCCCGCGTACGCGTGCAGGCGCGGGTCGTCCGGATCGCCGGCAAGTGCTTGATCGGCAATAGCTGCCGCGTCCTGCTGCGCGCCGCAGGCGTTGGCCAGGTCGATCGCCTGGATCGCGACTGAGGTCGGATGTGTGCCGTGCCCGAAGCACGCACGCAGCACGCTGGCGGCAGCCCGCGGTTGTCCATCGTCCCTGAGCAGGCGTGCGAGCAGGAAAGCGCTCGCCGCGTCGGCGGGCTGATCAGCCAGGATCGCATGCAGCAGCGCTGCGGCCGATGCATGGCGCCGCGTCTGCATATGCACGCCGGCCAGCGCGCGACGCAGTTCAAGCGAGCCGGGATGCTCGGCTAACGCCGTTGCCAGGCGTGTTTCCATCGTCGCGAGGTCTCCACGCAGCGCGAGTGGCTGGATCTGCTCCAGCCACTCGCGCTCCGAGCGTGTAGGCGCCGGCGCGGGTAGCGCGGCGAACGGCGGCATACCCAACGCCGCGCGCAACGGGTCGAGCAGGGCGCCATAACGCGCAGCACGCGCCGTGTCCCGGCGCAACGGCTGACGCACCTGCATCGCGCTGGGCGAGCGCACGTCGCGTTCGGTGCGGTGGAAATCGAGGCAGGCGGGATCGAACGACAGACCGCAAAAATCCAGCAGCCCGCGGATCTGGCTTTCCGGATGGGCGACCAGCGTTTCGAGCTCGTTTATGCGCACCACGTCGCCATGCATCGCAACGGCCGCGCGCGCGCTGCGATCGAACTCGTGCCAGAAGCCGGCCAGATCCGCGAAGGTGCGCGTGTATTCGTTGTTGTCGAAATGCTGGCGATAGCACGACAGGCAGGTTTCCAGCGCGTCGCGGCGGCACACGATGATGCGCGCGGCCGGCAGCATCGCGCGGATCGCGCCGATGTAGAACCAGTTGTTGGGCAGCTTGTCGGTGAACATGCGCCTGCGTTCCAGATAACGACGGCCAAGCCGTTCCCAGTCCGCCGCTTGCATCGCACCGACCCATTGCGGAAACGGCTGCCCACGGCGCCGTGATTCCTCGGCGAGTACTTGTGGCAGATCAGCCAGCTCGCCAGCGCCTTCGACTTCGGGGTGCGAGGCCAGAATCTGCTCGACCAAGGTCGAGCCTGAGCGTGGCAGGCTGACGATGAAGACCACCTCGCCTCCGAGTGCTGTGGCCGAAACGACAGGCGCAGGCGTGAACGCGTCGTGGATCGCCGCGATTTGAGCGGAAAACGCGGAGGAATTCCAGGTCTTGCGACGCCGCGCGATCGCATTGGCATCGGCCAGTGCGGCCAGCGATTCGGCGTAGCGGCCGGCGTCGTCGAGTGCCTTCGCCAGCGCGAAACCCACCGCGATCAGATCGTCGTCGCTGGCGCCGGTGTTACGCAGGGCCGCACGCATCTGGTCGATGTCTTCGGCACGAAATTTACCGGTCTTGAGGTCGGCCAAGCCCCACCATGCCATGCCAGCGTGGGAGTGCTGCGCGATGATCCGCCGGTACTCCGCAGCGGCCTCATCGGATTGGCCGCTGACCCTGAGCATATCGGCTAGCAGGGCGCGTGCGGCGACGTGGTCTGGCGCCAGTGCAACGGCTCGCCGCAATGCCACGATCGCTTCGTCGTGACGCACCGAGCGCGTCAGCAGCACGCCGAGGTTGAACCAGCCGATCGGCGCATCCGGCTGCATGGCGCAGGAACGCTGGAACGCCTCGATCGCACCATCGAGATCGCCGGCGGCAGACAACACCGTGCCGAGCGTGTTCGCGTAGAGCGCGTCGTCCGGGCGCCGTGCAATCGCGCTGCGCATCGCGGTGATGGCATCTTGATGTTTACCGCGCAAGCTGTGGATGCCAGCTTGCAGGCGCAGCACTTCCGCATGCTCAGGATATCGAGCCGAAACGTCTGCCAGCTGCTGTTCCGCCACGTCGACGCGGCCGGCTTCGAGCGCCTCGGCAGTTGCGACGATGTGCTCGATCGCGGCCTGGTTCAGGCCATGCAGTCGCTTCGTCGCGGTGACGGGTGAGCTGGACATGCGTTCTGGACGGGTCGGCTATGCGAACGCGCTAGTTTACGCGATGCACAAGGACCGGCTATGCGCTCGCGGCTGCGCCGCACGTACAAAAGGCGGGCGTTGCTCTCGTAGGAGCGCTGCAAGCGCGGGCGCGCTTGCGGGATTTCGCCGCATCGCCAGTCCGACCGGACGAATCAGTACCCCGATACGTCGAACGCCGACTCCACCAGCGGCGAATCGCCGCCTTCGGCCAAGCGCACCTTGAGCGCGAGTCCGTCGCGCGAATCGGCATGGTTGAGCGCCTCTTCCAATTCGATGATGCCATCCTTGTAAAGCTTGTAAAGCGACTGGTCGAAGGTCTGCATGCCGTCTTCGAGGCTGCGATCCATCGCTTCCTTGACCTCGTGGATCTGGCCGCGGCGCAGCAGATCGCGGATGAATGGCGTATTGATCAGCACCTCGACAGCCGGCAGGCGGTGACCATCCTTGCCCATGACCAGGCGTTGGCTGATGACGGCCTTGAGATTCAGCGCGACGTTCATCAGGATGTTTTTGTGCGCCGCCTCCGGGAAGAAGTTCAGGATGCGCTCGATGGTCTGGTCGGCGTTGTTGGAATGCAGCGTTGCCAAACACAGGTGGCCGGTTTCCGAGAACGTGATCGCCGCTTCCATCGTGTCCGCATCGCGGATCTCGCCGATCAGGATCACGTCGGGCGCCTCACGCATTGCGTTTTTCAGCGCCGCGCCATAGCTATGCGTGTCGAGCCCGACCTCGCGCTGATTGACCACCGACTTCTTGTGCCGGTACAGGTACTCGATTGGGTCCTCGATGGTCAGGATATGGCCGGACGTGTTTGCGTTGCGATGATCAATCATCGACGCGAGCGTGGTCGACTTGCCTGAGCCGGTCGCGCCAACCAGCAGGACCAGGCCGCGTGGTTCCATGATGATGTTCTTGAACAGGGGCGGCAGGCGCAACTGCTCGATCGTGGGGATCTCGCTCTTGATCGCGCGGATCACCATGCCGACTTCGCCGCGCTGCTTGAACACGTTGACGCGGAAACGCCCGGCGTCTTTCACCGCGATCGCCATGTTGAGTTCGAGATTCTTCTCGAACGTCGGCACCTGGCCTTCGTCCATCAGCGAGTAGGCGATCTTCTTGACCATGCCGCTTGGCATGCCGGTATTGCCGAGCGGGTAAAGTCGGCCCTCGACCTTGATGTTGACCGGGCGCCGGTCGTCAGGAACATGTCCGACGCGCCTTTTTCGCTCATCAGTTTCAGAAAGTAGCCGATGTCCATCCGTTGTCTTCCCGCTGGAGGTGTCAGGTGCGCGCCAATCCGGGCGCCGTCGGCCGCTCGCGATTTGCCAAACCGGTCGGTGCGTAACCACAATACGCGACAACCCGGCCATCATAGAGCGACTTTCAAGTTATGCCATCAAGCCGCCAAAAAATCCATGTGCTGATCGTGCTTATCGCGGCGTTGGCCGTTCAGGCATGCGCGCCTACGCGCCCACCCGTCGATGAGCTGGATATGGCATCGCGTGCGCTTGCCGCGGCACGTGCGGCAGATGCGCCGTCTTGGGCCGCCGAGGAATACCGGATAGCCGGGCAACATCTCGATCAGGCACAGGCAGCGCAGGCACGCCACGACTACGATGTCGCCGCGCAGATGGCCCGCGAATCTGCCGCCGACAGCGAACTGGCTACTGCGAAAGCGCGCCTCGGCAAAGCGCGGGATGCGGTTGCCAGACTGACCCGCGAAAACGCGAACCTCGACAGCGACCTGTCGCATTCGGCCACTCCGGAGCTGCAGCCATGACGGTCCGGCTCTTTGCCCTGCAGGCCGGGGCGGCCATCGCGTTGACGTTGTGCCTGCTTGGCGCTGATACCGCATCGGCGCGCAGCGGCAATGACGACTACCAGCGCCTGTCCGACCAGTTCAATCGTCTCGCCGCGGATCCGGTGCTGGGATTGCGTGCTCCGGCGCAGATGGATCGTGCGCGCGCCGCGCTGGAGAGCCTGAAAAAAGCGGGGCGCCGCGATCGCGAGGAACAGGTATACCTGACCGAACGACGCATCGAGGTCGCGCGTGCGGATGCCGAGTCGGAAAAACTCGAGGATCTGCGCAACGACCTGCAGCGCGAGAATGACCGCCTGCAGCTCGCGCAGGCGCGCCGCGACGCGGCGCAGGCACGCGCCGAACTGGAACGCCAGCGGCTGCAGTCGCAAATTCGGGCCGAGGAAGCCGAGCGCGCGCGCCAGGATGCCGACGCTGCTCGCGCCGAAGGTGAGCAAGCGTCACAGGCGGCCGATGCCGCTCGCGCGGAAGCCGACCAGGCCAAGCGCATGGCCGACGCACAGGCGAAGGCTACCGCGCTGGCGAAAAAGGAAGCGGAGCTGGAAGCCGCCGTTGGCGGCGGCGCAGCAGCGGCGCCGGCGAAGGAACGTCCGGCTGTCAAGGCGGCGAGCCCCGAACGCACGCTTGCGCTCGCCGATGGCCTATTCACCGACGGCAAGTCCTCATTCGCGGTCGGTGCATCGAAACAAATCAACAAGGCCGTCGGCTTCGCGAAGGCGGACGCTTCGGCGCGGGTGCGCATTGATGTCGCGGCCGCCACCCGCAAGCTCGCACAACAACGCGCCAATGCGGTGCGTGAGGCGCTGGTCGCGGGCGGCATTGCGGCGAAGCGCATCACGACCAGCGCAAGCGTTGCCAAGCGCGGCCGCGTCGCGATCGCGTTGCAGGGTGGAAAAAGCTAGCGTTCCAGTCCTCGTCGGGTTGCAATGACAGCGTTCCGGCAACGGGCGCGCTGGCCGAGGGGCGGCTTAGCCGCGGCCGCCTCTCCCACCGCCGGATCGATTCGCCCGATCGCGCTTGCGAAGCTGCGAGCAGGGTCGGCGCGATCAGTACGCTACATTCGCTTCAGCTCCCCGCAGTGTCGCTTCATCGAGAAACACACTTCTTGTGACATTGGTCAACCATTGCCACTGCTCCATAACCGATTGTTTTAACAGTTAATTCACAACAATAGCTTGGCCCAAGAGGGAATTTCCAGAATCGTCCGTTGTCGGGTTGCCAAGCTCAAATTGTAGGAGTAGCGTCACTCTCCCAAGTGGCACACGTTTTCCGAAATCCACTTGGGCCAGAGCTTGCCCATGACTGCAATGACCGCGACAGAGGAAATAAAGCCCTCCCTTTTTGGAAGGCACGAACATGTGTTCGGATGGCTTCTTGGCAGTGGCGTCCGCACCGTGCTTCGCACCTCTTCCCCGGTTCTGCATCGTCCCATGAAGCAGGCGGCTTCCTTCCGGAAGCCATCGCGCAGTCTTGCTGTAACTTCGTCCCGCAGCGCAGCGATGCGACCTTTGTGCCGCATCGCTGCGTCCGCGGTCCTTGCAACCAAGGAGGTCAGCTGATGTTCGAGCAGAACCAGAAAGAAATAGAGTCCCTGATGCAGAGCAATGCGGAATTCCGCAGCCTGTATCAGCGTCACCGCGAACTCGATGGCAAGGTGCGTGATGCCGAAATCGGCGTCCTGCCGATGGACAGCGTGACCTTGCTCAACATGAAGAAAGAAAAGCTCCACGCCAAAGACAAGCTGATCCACATGTGGGAAAGCTCGGCGGCGGTGGCTTACTGATTCTCACCCTTCGCGCGCGTCAGCGCGGGCTTTGAGCGTACGGGCATCTGGGGTGTCGATTCGCTCATCTCTTTCTCCCCGCGGTCCGCGCGGGGAGAAAGATTCAATCCAGTGCACGCCACACGTGCATTGAGTGCTGCGACGACGGCCAGCACGCGTCGCTCGGGTATCATTCGCAGGTAGTTCCCTTCGGAAACTCTTTCGGTTGCGCACGATTGTGCTTGTCCGCAGCCCATCCAACTTGCCTGCGGAGTCAGCATGACGATCCACAACAGCGTTCTCGAGCTGATCGGCGGTACGCCGATGGTCAAGACGCAGCGCCTTGATACAGGCGTCTGCGAACTGTTCCTGAAACTCGAAAACGCCAATCCCGGAGGCTCGATCAAGGACCGCATCGGTCTGTCGATGATCGAGGGTGCGGAGAAGTCCGGCAGGATCAAGCCCGGCGCGACCCTGGTTGAAGGCACCGCCGGCAATACCGGTCTCGGCCTTGCCCTGGTCGCGCAGCAGAAAGGTTATCGCCTGATCCTGGTCGTGCCCGACAAGATGAGCCGCGAGAAGATCTTCAACCTCAAGGCGATGGGTGCGGAGGTCGTGTTGACCCGCTCCGACGTCGCCAAAGGGCACCCCGAGTACTACCAGGATCTGGCAGCGCGTATTGCGCAGGAAACCCCGGGCGCGTACTTCATCAACCAGTTCGGCAATCCCGACAACCCGGCCGCGCACGAGGCCAGTACCGGCCCGGAGATCTTCGGGCAACTCGAGGGCAAGGTCGACGCGATCGTGTTCGGCTGCGGCTCATCCGGCACGATGACCGGGCTCTCGCGATATTTTGCGCGGGTCTCGCCGGAAACCGAATTCATCCTCGCCGACCCGGTCGGATCGATCCTCGCGCAATACATCAACGAGGGCACGCTCTCGACCAAATCCGCGAGCTGGATGGTCGAAGGCATTGGCGAGGACTTCCTGCCCAGCATCAGCGACTTCTCGCGCGTCACCAAAGCCTATGCGATCAGCGACAAGGAAAGCTTCCTCACTGCGCGCGAGCTGCTCGGCAAGGAAGGCGTGCTCGGCGGCTCGTCGACCGGCACCTTGCTCGCCGCGGCGCTGAAATACTGCCGCGAGCAGACCACGCCGAAGCGCGTCGTCGTGTTCGTCTGCGACACCGGCAACAAGTACCTGTCGAAGATGTACAACGACTACTGGATGCTCGACAACGGCTTCCTCGATCGTCAGCCAACCGGCGACCTGCGCGACCTGATCCTGCGGCCATATGCGCAGAAAGACACCGTCGTGGTCGGTCCGAACGAACTGCTGGTCACTGCGTACAACCGCATGAAGCTCTACGATGTATCGCAATTGCCGGTGATGGAAGGCGACAAAATCGTCGGCATCCTCGACGAATCGGACCTGCTGCTGCACGTCTACGCCCACCAGGACCGCTTCCGCGAAGCCGTTTCGACCGCGATGGCGACCGAGTTGAAGGTGCTCGACGTGAAATCGTCGATCGAGTCGCTGATGCCGGTGTTCGACGCCGGCCATGTCGCAATCGTGGTGGACGGCGAGAAGTTTCTCGGGTTGATCACGCGGATTGATTTGCTCAATTATTTGCGGCGCAGGGCGGGTTGAATTTGCCCAGCGCCAGCGTGCGATCAACGCGTACGGATGCCCACCGACCACCAGGAAAACATGAGCGATCTCAAGGCCACCAGCGACGACGTGCGTCATGCTTACCGCCTGCTGCTCGGCCGCGAGGCTGACGAACAGGGCTATGAGAGTTACCTCAAGTTGCTTGAAACGTCGACTCCCGCAGCGGCCGAGCTTGCGCGCAGTTTTTTCGGGTCCGCGGAGTTCATCGCACGCTGCGGGTGTCTCGTCCGCGTTCCAACCGGTCCTGTGCCGCCGCACGCTTCGGCTCGGCTGCAGTGCCAAGCTTGCACACAATACCAACTCGAATCCCCCCTCTTCCTGTACTGGGCTCAGCGCCTCGGCGAGCGGCCCGGCGGATTGCATCGAAAGTTGTGGGAATGGTGCTTCATCACCCAGGCGCTGTACGAACGGGACGCGCTACAAATCGAATCCAAGGGATTGGGATTCGCGGTTTGTTTGCGAGTATGGGCGCCAACATCCTGGCTACCGATCTCGATGTGGCTCTGGCGTCGGAAGCGGGTTGGGTTGACAGCAATCAGCACGCCGGTAGCAAGGAGCAGCTCAACAGCAGAGGGCTGTGCCCCGTCGATGAATTCCACCGGCGCGTGCGTTTCCAGAACGCGGATATGCGCCAGATCCCGACGGCACTGCGTGATTTTGATTTTCTATGGTCGTCATGCGCGCTCGAACACCTTGGAAGTTTGCAGCACGGACTTGATTTCGTCGTGGACGCGATGGAATGTTTACGCCCGGGTGGGATTGCCGTGCATACGACTGAACTCAATTGCGACTCCGATACGGAAACGGTCGAGACGGGTGGGTCGGTGGTGTATCGCAAGCGCGATCTGCTGGCACTGGCCGAGCGCCTGCGAGCACACGGCCACTGTGTCGAACCGTTCGACTTCCATACAGGCGAAACCGATGCGGACCAATTTGTTGATGAATCTCCGTATGGCGGAACGTCGCATATCAAGCTTCGCATCGGCCCGTATGCATCCACATCAATCGGCATCGGAGGCCGAGCTGCAGGTGCTCGGCGTGAAATCACCGATCAAAGCATTGATGCCGGCATTCGATGCCGGGCATGTCGCGGCTGTGGTGGACGAGGCGACAGTCATCGGGCTGATCACGCGGATTGATTCGCTCAACTACTTGCGACGCACGGCAGCATGACACGGTATCCGTGCACCGTTCCCCGCGTTCGATTGGAGGTCATGTGATCCACAATCCACTTATCCGCATCGCCCGACGGTTGCACGGTTCGATCGGCGACTCGATCCTCGACGATGCTATCGAGTATGTGCGGGCAGCGTACCTCGTGTTGTTGCGCCGACCCATAGACGCATCGGGTCTTGCGTTATGGCGGGATCTGATTGCGAACGGTCGTTTCTCTCATCAGAGTGTGATCGACGGTATTCTCGAATCGCCCGAATATCAGACGAATTTCGGTATTCGCGTGCTCGATATCATTCACCACGCGCGGCAGGAATGGGTAACGACGCTGGCTTATTTTGAGACGATTCTGGATATCGGCGGCAGCAGCCGGAACATTCCGGAGGGCGCATTGATCGAGCTCGGGTATGCGCACCGTCCGAAGCAACTGCATATTCTGGACCTGCCGGAAGATCAGCAGTACTGGGGGCGTCCGAAATACTCACAGGAGCGTTCGCACTCGTTCGATTGGGGCGTCGTCAGCTATCACCATGGGCGCGCCGAAAGCATCGATCAGGTCGCCGACCTGCAAGAGCTGATGTTCGATTGTGTGTACCTCGGTCAGGCCATCGAACACATCCATAAAGAGTCCTTACCAGCCGTGTTGATTTGGATCCGCGGTCATCTTCGCCAAGGTGGAAAATTGATCTTCGACACGCCGAATCGTCTACTCACGAAAGTCCAGTGCCCTGTTGGCTTCATTGATCCGGATCACAAACATGAGTATTCGCCGTTGGAAATGGCGGGCATATTGGAACTCAGCGGATTTCGAGTGCTCGCGGTCACCGGAATGACGTTTCTTCCCTTAATGGCGGCGAGCGGCGTGTATGCACCACAGGAATTCGTCAATGCTCAGCCGCTGCATCCTGACGCTGAGCGTTGCTATCTTTTCGCGATCGAGGCAGAAGTTGCTGGTTGAAAAAATGCCTGACGGCTTTTGCAGATCGAGCATTTAACGCGGCTCCGACCGATGTCTGGCGTTTGCCAGCGGCGTGCCCCGATTCGTAGCACGAAATTTGCGGGACTGATCATGCGGATCGATTCGTTGACATACTTTTGGCCCAGTGATGACGCAGTTTGTGCACGATACCCAGCGATCGACCTGAAGTAATGGCAGCCACTTCCGACGATGTTCGTTGTGCGTACCGACTGTTGTTGGGGCGTGAGCCCGATGCGGCCGGCGCGGCGCACTTCAAACGCCTCATTGCCGAACGGTCATTGGCACCGGGCGAGTTGGCAAGTTCCTTCCTTGGATCACCTGAATTCTCAGCTCGCCACAACCCCCGGGGCGCCAAACCGTCGAAGTCGATTTCGATGGTTACGTCATGTATGTACGCCCCGGCGACCAGGACATTGGGTCGCTGGTTCTTGGTGGCAACTATGAACCCCATGTCACCGCCGTGGTGAAAGAGGTCCTGAAGCCTGGCGACACGTTCGTGGATGTCGGCGCCAACATCGGTTACTTCGCCGCAATGGGCGCGCATCTGGTCGGCGCATCGGGCCATGTCGTTGCCATCGAACCGATGGACAAGAATGTCCAACTGATCTTGGCGATGATTTGGCGCAATCGCTTTGAGAACGTCGCGGTTTTGCCGTACGCAGCATCCGCTAGCAATCAGATCGTTCCCATGACAACGAATTCGCAATCGTCCAACGGTGAGGTGGTGCAGCCGACAGACGGTCGCGTGCCTAAGTTGTTCGCGCAGGCACGTACACTTGATGACATGTTGCGAGATCTCGATCGGCTCGACCTGATCAAGTTCGATATAGAAGGTCACGAGCTGCTGGCGTGGCGGGGCTTTGCTGAAGGCATCGCACGACACCAACCGTTGATCCTGACCGAATTTCACCCCAAGTGCATGCGCGATAATGCGGGTATCGATCCGGCCGAGTATCTTGATGTCCTGTTCGACTACGCGCAATTCGTGCACGTGTTGCGTAGTCCGACCGAACGCGAACGTTGCCAGAACGGTGCGCAAGTGATGGCCGAATGGGAGGCTGCCGATCGGCGCCTGAATAGCGGCGGCACAACGCATCTGGATCTTTTCTTGAGGCCCAAGGGCCGATAACAGCAAGCTGAGGAAGAATTTCGATGAAGACCACGGTAAAACAAGGGCTCGGCACCCGCGCCATCCACGCCGGCCAAAGCCCCGACCCATCCACCGGCGCGATCATGACGCCGATCTACGCGACCTCGACCTATGTGCAGCAGAGCCCTGGCGTGCACAAGGGTTACGAATACTCGCGCACGCAGAACCCGACGCGCATGGCCTACGAGCGCTGCATCGCCGATCTCGAAGGCGGCCGACAAGGCTATGCGTTTGCATCGGGTCTGGCGGCGGCGAGCACTGTGCTCGATCTGCTCGATTCGGGCAGTCACGTGATCGCGATGGATGATCTGTACGGCGGCACGTATCGCTTGTTCGAGCGTGTGCGCCGGCGCAGCGCGGGACTCGACTTCAGCTTCATCGATCTCAACGACGGTGCTGCGCTGAAAGCTGCGCTGAAGCCGAACACGAAGATGATCTGGGCGGAGACGCCGACCAACCCGATGCTCAAGCTCGTCGATCTCGCGAAGATCGGCGCGTTTGCGAAGAAGCATGGATTGATCCTGGTCGTCGACAACACGTTCTCCTCACCGATGCTGCAGCGTCCACTGGAATTTGGTGCGGACCTCGTGCTGCATTCCGCGACGAAATACATCAACGGCCATTCCGACATGGTCGGCGGCATCGTCGTTGCTGGTGAAAATGCCGAGTTGGCCGAGCAGATGGCGTTCCTGCAAAACTCGGTCGGTGCGGTCGCCGGTCCGTTCGATGCGTTCCTCGCGATGCGCGGTGTGAAGACCCTGCATCTGCGCATGCGCGCGCATTGCGAAAGCGCATTCGCGCTCGCGCAATGGTTGGAAAAGCATCCCGCAATCGAACGCGTGATCTATCCGGGTTTGAAGTCGCACCCGCAGCATGCGCTCGCGAAACGCCAGATGGACGGCTACGGTGGCATCGTCACGATCGAGGTCAAGGGCGGCCTGCGCAAGGCGCGCAAGATGCTCGAACGCTGCCATCTTTTTGCACTCGCAGAATCGCTCGGCGGCGTCGAAAGCCTGATCGAACATCCGGCAATCATGACCCATGCATCGATCCCGCTGGCGATTCGCAAGCGGCTCGGCATCAGCGATGGATTGATCCGGCTCAGCGTGGGTGTGGAGGATGTTGCAGACCTGCGCGCGGAACTCGCGGTGGCGCTGGCGTAAGGAGGCCGCCGGGCTGTTTTCCCCGGGCCGGCTCGCGGCGCGCAGGCGGCCCTATTTCTTCGCAGCCTGTGCGCGGATCCAGTCTGCCCAGTGGAGTCGCTCCGCGATATCGAACGGATAGACCAGCGCGGTGAAGCCGTAGCCGATATCCACGCGGCGTTGGGGATTTCCGATCGTCGTGTACAGGTTGGACAGATTCACGCTGTGCGATTCGTGTGGGTCCAACAGCACGAACGATTCGCGTGCCGTCGGATCACCCGCATACCAGCGATCGCTCGACAGCCAGCGATTCGGCTTCACCGTCGCGTCAGCGAAATCCACTTGTCGGATCTTGATCCTGCCGTTCGATATCGCGGTCGGTGCGTTCGCGTTCCAGAAGCTCGCGTAACCGAAGTCAAGTCCGTTGGCCGACAATTGACGGGCGACGATCTGGTCCTTGGACAATTCCGGCGTCAACATTGAACGTAGTGGGGTGGTGAATGCGAACGGCAGGATCAATCCCAAAATCACCAGCTCGCGCCAACGGCGGTCTGCAATGCGCTGTTCAAGATAGAACAGTCCAATCGTGACGCCGAGCAGCACTTCGACGATGAAATAGCGTGCAGTGCCGGTGCTCTCCACCGAAATGCCGGTAAACAGATAGATATACAGCCGGATCGTCAGGGACACGGTGAAGATCACTGCAAGCAGCCGCGCAAAGCGACTTTGCAGGATGTCGTAGCGCAATGTGAAATACACCGGCGCGATCATTACGACGAGGAGCAACACGAACTTCGCTCCGCTTGCCGCCCCGCTGATTGAGTAGGGCGAAGTGCCGGCCGCGGGCACCGCACCGAACAATTCGATCAGGCCGCGAATGAAAACCTGGAGATGGCCGCCTGATTCGGTCAGGTCCGTGAACGCGACGGCAAATGGCGTGTAGTTACTACCGACCAGAACAAAATGCTTGATCAGCTGACCTAGTACGCATGCAGCGAGCAGACTGGCGCCAGCAATTGCGCAACCGGAACGCGATTTTCGTTCTGCATCTGCCAGCCACAAAGCGGCCAGCGCGGCGCCGAGGCCGGGCAGGATCGTCGCCACGTTGGCCACGTCGACGAAGATCAGCGCACCGAGGGCAGTCAGCGCCACAGCCTGCCGCCATCGCGTTTTCCGCGTATCGGCATCGATCAGGCGGAGCGCAACATATCCGAGCAACAGGACGAACACGAAAGGCCAGCTCTTGAACGCAAGAACAGTGGTCATCCACACGAACGGCAGCGACGGTCCGATGATCAGGAATGCCACCAGGAACAATCGGCTCGCGATCGAAAGCCCCTGGCGTCCGAGCAACCACCACATCAGGCTGAGCATGATGATCTGGTCGATCGTCGTCGCGATTCGGAACGCAATGAACCAGTCGCTGACGAATGCGAGAACCAGCGGCAGCAGCGCGAGGAATGGAATGATCGGCGCGAAGAAGATGGAAGTCGATTCGTTCCACTGCGGAAATGGCGTGTGCTGCGCGATCATTTCGTGCGCATACAACAAATACGCCGACGAATCGCTGTTGAACAGCGCCATGAAGCCACCGAACGAATAGCGCAGGAAGATCACCAGGAAGAACGCGATCAGAACGACAAAAGCGCCGACCACGGCATAGTCATCGACGATTTTCTTGAAGGTGGTATGGATTCTCATGGTTCTGGATGCTTTCCTCGCAGCACTGCGATTGATAGCGCGTTCAAGGGGCAGCCTGAAAAAAGAATATTTCTCATGCTTGCGCAGAACGGATGTGGCGTATCACCAGCGCGCCGACCGCGAACAACAGGGTATCGGCGCCGAACGTGACCACGCGATACAGCGCGATCAGCAGCAGCGCATGGTCTTCACCGAGCGCGACTCCGCACAGAGCGACGAATACGGCCTCGCGAACGCCCAGACCCGCCGGTGCGCCGAGCACGACGAAGCCGGCAGCCCAGCTGGCCGCGCCGGCCGTCAGCATCATCGACAAGGTGGCCGCGTGTGCGCCGAGCATGGTGCTGAGTCCGAAGAGCACGAGGCCGCCGATTGCGAAGAACGCGCCATGGCAGGCAAGGACCGTGATGAGCAGATGCAGGGGAACGGCCGGAAGCTCCACCCGCAGGCCGCTGCGGTGGTACGCGAACCAGCGCGGCGCCAGCCAAAGGAAACCCACTCCGGCCAGCACGGTGCAGAGGACCAAGCGCGGATCCAGCGTTGGCAACCAGGTGCGACCGCCAGTGTCGCCGAGCACCGCGAAGGCGAGCGCCGTCAGCAAGAGCAACGCGGCCTCCAGCATCGCGGCCAGTCCTAGCGTCGCGTGGGGGATCGCCTCACGCCGGCTCCAGGCATGGCGGAGTGCGAAGTGGGCCACGTTGCCGGGCAGGTACTTGCCATACTGGCTCACGGCCCACGTCGCCATGGTCGACCACGCTGGCGGGACATGTGGCGACAGCGTGGCCAGCAGCCGCCACCATGCAAACGCGAGGATGACGGTCGCCAACGCGTAAGCGAGCACCGCCAGCGCGAGAACCCCAGCGAGGTGCAAGCCGCCGACCGGCGCGCGCTCAAGCGTGAGCAATACGCCACCGTGCATGAATCGCCATCCGATCCAGCCCACGGCTGCCACGGAAAGCGCCAAGCCAGCCATGCGCAGCCACGCGCGTGCCCGTGACGAATCGGACGTCGTGCCGGTACTCGTGGACTCAGTCGTGGTGGGGACGGGCATGGGACGTTGTCCGCAGCGTCACGGCGGCAGGGTTGCCGCCGGACCAATCGCGAGCGAGATCAACCCGATGCCGAGCTGGCGCCAGTCGTCACTCAATCCTGCGGTCTTCGGCGATGCGGTCGGAGAAATGCGGAAAGTCAGCTGGATCTGGCCGTCTGGCGCGACCAATCCCGGTGGAAGGTTGAAACGGAGTTCGCGTAGCGGGGTATCCCGGTCGAAGTCGGCCTCACCCAGTAGCTGGCCGTTGTATTCAAAACTGACGTGGCGCAGGGGTACCTTGGGACCGATGAGAGCCTGCAGTTTCAGCGTGAGCGCCAGCGGAGTGTCTGCGGGTACGACCAGCTGCATGCGCAATTGCGCGGAGCTACCCAGCGACCACAAACCCCACGATTCCATGGGGGCCCAGCCGCCGGCACGGTAGAGACCGCCGAGGCCACCACTGGCGAAGCTCAGCGGCGTACCGTCGGCGACATAGGGGAAGGCCTTGACGTTCGCTGCCGGCGCAGGCGCAGCCTTCGATCCCTGGCAGCATCCGGCAAGCGGGAACAGCCACCAGCGTTGGTTGGCGCTGGTCTGCGCTGCCTCGGACAGTCTTTTGCCCAAGCCCGAGGTCAGGGTCTGCAATTGTTCAGCGCTATAGGCATTCGCGTCGATCAGGATCGCGGAGAAACCACGGCTGTGCACGCGTTCGATCATTTGGTCCGGAGGCAGAGCGCCGACGGTATTGGACCACGCGAAACCCGGGCGCCCCTGCGCGCTGCCGTAGGAGAACTTGAGCGTGCGCGTGAAGAGGAATGGTTTGAACTCGTCGTAGTCGGCCATCCTCAGGATCGGCGGATGTTCCGGGTACCACACCGCAGGCAGTTGGAATACGGCTGCGCCGGGCTCGAGCCGCTGCTCGACCTGTTGAAAATAGGTGCGGTCCGCGTCGAAGGTGGCCACATTGCGTTCGCGATTCTTGAACAGCGTTGGCGTGGTCAGGTCGGCCAGTACGAGCAAGCCGATGCCAACCAGTGCGACGCCACGCAATGCCGGCCAGCGGACTCTCGCGAGCGCACCCTGCACAAGCCAGCCGCTTCCCAACAGCGCGCAGAACGCAAGAAAAGGAAAAATACGATTGCTGGCACGGATTTTCGTGCTGACCCAGTGCGAGGCGATCGTGAGCAGTCCGCTTGATATCGCGAGCATCAGGATCGCGATCGCAAGCAGCGCAAAAATCCGCACGTTCCGTTCGAGCTCGGTCGTCTCGTCTCGGTTCGTGTTCACCGTGCGCACGAGCGCCCAAAGCAGCGCGAAGAGTCCCAGCACACCGATGACGCCGATGTACTGGTTCTGGAATTCAGCCCTGGGCGTGCCAAGGGCCTCGTCGAAACCCCGCTTGGCTTTCGCCAATGCATCCACTCGGTGTTTGCTGTACGGCAGCACGATCTCGTTGAGATGCAGCGAATACATCTCCGATTCCTGCGCAGAACGCGAGGCCACGTTGACGTTGACGCCATCTTCGGCCTTGTGCAGCAGCGCCGGAACTTGTTCGGCCAGGAACGAGCCGGACACGGCGAACAACAGCACCAGCGCAGGCCACAGATTGCGCCAGCGCGCGTTGCTGGCAAGGGCGATGGCGCAGGCGACCGGACACAGTGCGGCAAAGAACACGCCGTTGTAAGGGGTCTGCAAAGGCAGCAGTGCGGCGGTCGCAAGTGCCAGTAGCCAACGCCCGCGTGCGCCCGGGCTGGCCGGGTCGAGTGCAGCCCGGGCAATCCAGACCAGTACGAGCATCGCGAGTGGAATCAGGAAATAGGCGCCATTGGTGAGATGGCTCACGCCGCGGAGCTGGTGATAGGGCAGGAAAGCGAAAGCCAGAGCGCACAGCAGCGCCGGGCCGATTGCCAGCCCAAGGCGGCGGAATACAAACAGCGCGGCGAGCCCGATCAGGTAGTAACCGGCGAGGAAATACAGGTTCATCGCCAACCCGGGCTGCCCGCTGACCGCAGCGAGCGGCCCCATTACCACGTAGTTGAGCGAGTCGAAACGCGGGAAATCCAGACGGTCGTATCCGAACGGAAAGCCCAGACGCGGATTGTGGAATAGCCATCCCGTTTCCGCGACCGTCTCGATCTGTGCGACCTTGTCGACCGCATCTCCATTGAAGGTGTAGGGCACGTCGAGTCGCGACAGCGGCACCTGCAACGCGATGATCAGCGTGAGGGTGGTCAGGACCACGATAGCCGCGTACGCCAGCCAGTCGCGATGGTGTACTTGAAAGGCAAGCAAAGGTCGGGGAAGGAAAGTCACCGGCTCACGACTCCGCGCCTGATCGTGTGTCGGCATTGCGGGACGGATGAGTGCGGACGCGCTTGCCACAGCGGTCCAGCAAGAGTGCCGGTGACGGTGCTTCCCGATCCCGACTGATGATCAGCTCGGCAAGCAGGCCAAACATCACGAGCTGCACGCCGACGAGCACCAGCAGAACGCCCAGTTGCAGCAGCGGACGCTGGCCGATCGAGTGGCCAAGCAGCCAGTAGATGCTCAGATAGCCGAGGATGGCCGTGCCGCAGGCGCCAACCAGCAATCCACTGGCGCCAAAGAAGTGACCGGGCTTGCGCGCATAGCGCGTCACCATCAACACGCTGAACAGGTCCAGCAGTCCGCGCAGGAACCGCCGTGCGCCGTATTTGGAGTGACCGAACCGGCGTGGGTGGTGGGTGACTTCGATCTCGCCGATGCGAAACCCGGCCGCGTGCGCCAACACCGGAACGAAGCGATGCAACTCGCCGTACAGGTGCACGGTGTCGAATACCTCGCGGCGATACGCCTTGTATCCGCAATTGAAATCGTGCAGCGGGATACCCGACGCCCACGCCGTTATCCAGTTGAACAATTTCGACGGCAAGGTCTTGCCGATTGGGTCATGGCGAGTGCGCTTCCATCCGGAAACAACGTCGTTACCCGACTGCAGTGCAGCGACGAAACGCGGCAGTTCCTGCGGGTCGTCCTGCAAGTCACCGTCCATCGTGATGATGATGTTGCCGCTGGTTGCACCGATTCCGATCTGCAACGCGCTTGCCTTGCCGAAGTTGCGACGCAGGCGGGTGCCGCTGACGTGTGCGTCCGCCGCTGCGGCGGCGACGATCCGATCCCATGTGCCATCAGTGCTGCCGTCATCGATGAAGTGCAGCTCCACCAGCTCGAAATCGTCCTGCGCTGCCGCGACGGAGAGGATCTGCTCAGTCAATTCGGCAATCGTGTGTTCCTCGTTCATCACCGGAACAACGATCGAGACACGCTCCGTGCAATTCATGCAGATTCCTCTAGCGGCGCTGCTGTCAGTGCCGGGCTCTTTTCAGTTTCGCTCGAGCGCGCCGCGGCGCCGACGTGCGAGTGCGGAATCGCCGACGATCGAGGAGTTTGCGTTTCAACGGTGCGGCGCGAAACGGATGGTACCGGATGATGCAAGGCTGAACGAGCGACTCGCTCCTCGGGTCGCTGCTATCCTGCGGATGAGAATCGCTTTGCCGCCGAACTGTTGGCGTGCCCGATTCTATTCGCGGCCAGCGGATCTTTGCGCGCTGTACCGTCACACCACGATTGCGAACAGCGGAGGCGCCATATCGTGAATAAGTTCAAGTGGAGCATTGCGCTCCTTGCGCTTCTTGGCTGGACGGGCGTGGCGCAGGCCGGGACCATTGCGTGCCCGCCCGGCTCCAACCCCGCATGCCTGAGCGGATTCCCGGTGGAATTCCCTCATACAGGCACTCTGTCCGATATAGGGTACGTGCGCTATTCCAGCCCTGCGGTTGCCGCGCTCGATTATATTCACGACGGCAAGGCCGACGTCGTGGTCGGCACCACCGGTGGATATGTCGTCGCGTATCACGCCGACGGCACCTTCCTGTGGGCGCGCAAGACCGGCAGCGTTCCAGTCGAAAGCAAACCGGCGATCGCGGACATCGATGGGGATGGCATACCTGAAGTCGT
>CAJDVY010000010.1_pt1 | contig 20740 bp, 22 predicted proteins | sample 7391441 | NCBI WGS metagenome assembly CAJDVY01 (sample SAMEA7055728, study PRJEB34461) | soil metagenome | biome: terrestrial ecosystem; feature: Peninsula; material: soil | place: Antarctica | collected 2016 | reverse complement strand
CCCATGCGATCGGACTCCATCCACAGCGCCATGTCGAGCGCGGTGGTCGGCACGGTCTCGAAATAGTTGGTGCGGTCGAACCAAGTCGTGCCGTTCTGGTCGGTCGCACCGGCCAGCTCGAATGGGCGGAAGAATTCGTCTTTGTGGTGCTCGGAGCCCTGGAACATCAGATGCTCGAACAGATGCGCGAAGCCGGTCTTGCCCTTCGGCTCGTCCGCCGAACCGATGTGGTACCACACGCTGACCGCAACGACCGGCGCCTTGTGGTCCTCGCTCACGATCACCGTCAAACCGTTCGGCAGCGTGAAGCGCGTGAACGGGATGTCGATGTTGTCAGGCGCCGCCGCGAACACGCCGTGGGCGAGGCCGAGGGTCAGGAAGGTGGCGGCGAGGGCGATGGTGAAATGCTTGCGCATGAGTCTCCTTGCAGCGCTGGGGCCAGGGGATTGCTTGCCGGAATGAGCGGCGAGGCTAGTCGTCGCGATGATGGCGCGCAACGGATGAACGTCACGGGTCCGCGGTAGACTCGTCGCGGCGTCCAAAGTTTCACGGAGAGCGTTTGCCCATGGCCCATGCCCTCGTCACCGGCGCGAATCGCGGTCTCGGCCTCGAATTCGTGCGCCAGCTGCTCGCACGCGGCCAACGCGTCATCGCAACCTGTCGTCAGCCCGGCCGCGCGCTCGAACTGACCCGGCTTGCCGGCGCATTCCCGGGCCATCTGACCGTGCTGCCGCTAACCCTGCCCGACTCGCGCTCGATCGCGGATATCGCACGCGAAGTCGAAGCGCTCGACCTGCACATCGACCTGCTCATCAACAACGCGGGCCTGATGCATTCCGGTGAACGCTTCGGCGCACTCGATCTCGATGGCCTGCGCGGCACCTTTTGTGCCAACGCAGCGGGGCCGTTGCTGTTGACCCAGGCACTCGCCCCAAGCCTCGTCGACCAAGCGAAGGTCGTCAACTTGTCGAGTCGCCTCGGTTCGATCGCCGGCACCGAGGCTTGGCGTACGCCGAGCTATGCGATCAGCAAGGCCGCGCTCAACATGGTGAGCAAGATGCTCTCGATCGCACTGGCCGGGCATGGCATTACCGTCATTGCGATCAGCCCAGGCTGGGTAAGCACCGATATGGGCGGCGCCGACGCGACGTTACTACCGATCGATTCGGTCGCAGGCATGTTGCGCGTCATCGACAGCTTGACCTTGGCCGACACTGGCAACTTTCTCGACCACCACGGCACGAAAATCGCCTGGTGAGCACCACGAGTTCCCGCACAATCGTCAACCGGAGTTGAGCCCATCATGCGGCAGATCTCGTCGCGTTGGACGTTTTACTACAAGCGGATCTTTCCACTGATCGGGTTCGGCTTCTTTGCAATTGTCGTGGTCTTCGCACTATCGATGGATCGTACGTCTGCCCAGTTTGATCCGCTGTTCCTCGTTGGAACGGTGTTGATCACGGCCTTCGGCTATTTGCTCATGCGTGCCTCCATCTTCGACCTCGCCGATGAAGTCGTCGATGCCGGCAACGCGCTCGTGTTGCGCAAGTCAGGCGACGAAGTACGCATCCGGATCGCCGACATCATCAACGTCGACTGCGGCACGTTCATGAACCCGCCGCGGAACACGCTGACCGTGTGCACGCCGTGTCGCTTTGGACGCACGATTGCATTCAGTCCGCCATCACGGCGGCTACTGCGCCTCTATCCATTCGCGTCCAATCCACTCGGCGAGGAATTGATCGATCGCGTCGACCGCGCGCGAGGCGGGGTCTGATTTAGCCGGATGCCTGCGAGCGTACGCGGACACCCACGAACGTCCGCCAGCGCGTCCGCGACGCCATATATGACTTTCGGCCTGGCAAGCTAACGCATTGATTGCGCATCCTATTTCTTGCGAATGACGCGCGCTTCGAGGCTGGCATGACGCTTGCTCTACGAAGTCTATAACCCCGTTCGCAGGAGATAAGTCATGAACATCCGCATACCCCTGACCCGTGCCGCGGTCGCAACCGCACTTGCGGCTACCGCTTTCGCATGGGTCCATACGTCGCCGACGGTTCCGGCGCACGCCGCCGTCTCGATGTCGCTCGATGCACGCGCACCGCTGCACGTAACCTTGCTGCCGGTCGTCAGCGTATTGTCGGATGCGGGCCAACCCGACGACGTCGTCACGATGCCCATGGCCGCCCCCGAACCGTTGCCAGTCACGCTGCTGCCGACCGTGCATGTCAGCGCACTCGCAGCGAATTTCTCAGCGACCCCGGCGCTCGTGGCCGCGGTGACACCGCGCACGAGGACGACGCCTTCAGTCGAAACGCAAAGCGTTGCACAGGATGCCGGCACACGTGTGCGTGCCGAGGTGGCGCCGATGAAACTCGCAGACGCAGCGCCGGCTTTGCGCACGCGCATGTTGCCCCGATAATGCGCCGGTGCTGCACGTCGTCCTGTTCCAACCCGAGATTCCGCCGAATACCGGCAATGTGATTCGCCTGTGTGCGAACAGCGGCGCGGCTTTGCATCTGGTTCGGCCGCTCGGGTTCGAACTCGATGACAAACGACTGCGCCGCGCCGGTCTCGATTACCACGAGTTCGCGAAGATCGCCGTGCATGACGACCTTGCCGGCTTCATCGCTGACGCGCAGCCGCGACGCTTGTTCGCACTATCCACTCGCGGCCGGGTGCGCTATGACACGGTCGAATATGCCGATGGCGACGCACTGGTCTTCGGTTCCGAAACCCGCGGCCTGCCCGCAGATGTGCTCGATGGCATTGATCCTGCCCAGCGCGTATGCCTGCCGATGCGGCCGGACAACCGCAGCCTGAATCTCTCCAATGCGGTCGCCATCGTGGTTTACGAGGCGTGGCGGCAACTCGGCTTTCGAGGCGCTGCTTGAGCGCGATGTGCAGCGCCTGCGATAGCTGGAGGCGGCGTGCTACAGCAGGTCAGGGCGCATTGGGATATTCGGGTTTCTGCTCGCGCGAAAGCAGGGTGAACATGCCTTCTGCCGGCGTCAGTTTTTCATGCAGGACAAGCTGGACCAACGCCGTGATCGGTAGTTCGACGCCATGCTCATTGGCCAGTTGCATGACCGTGTCGACGGTCTGCACGCTCTCGACAACCTGGCCGATTTCCGCCAGCGCCTGCTGCACGCCGACACCGCGTCCGAGGGCGAGCCCGAGCCGGCGGTTGCGCGACAAGTCGCCGGTGCAGGTCAGCACCAGGTCGCCGAGACCAGCCAGGCCCATCAGCGTTTCCGGGCGCGAGCCGAGCGCGGCGCCGAGGCGCAGCATTTCGGCAAGACCGCGCGTGATCAAGCCGGCGCGCGCGTTGAGTCCCATCTGCATGCCGTCGGCTACACCGGTCGCAACCGCGAGTACGTTCTTCATCGCGCCGCCCAGTTCCGCGCCAATCACGTCGCTGCCGGTGTAGGCGCGGAATTTCGGTGAATGCAGCTGGTGCGCGACCGCCCGGGCGAATTCGGGAACGGCCGAATGTACCGTCAATGCGGTCGGTAGCCCCTGCGCGACTTCGCGCGCAAACGACGGGCCGGTGACGACTGCGGCCGCATGGCCGGGCAGATGCTCGGCAACGAGTTGATGCAGGAAACGCCCTGACGCGGGATCAAATCCTTTGGTCGCCCACGCGATGCCTACCCCGGGCGCAACCCAGGGCGAGATCGTGGCGAGGAATTCATCGAATGCGTGACTCGGTACCGCGATCAACAACGTACCGGCATCGCGTACGGTCGGTTCGACCGCAGCCGACAACTGCAGCGCATCAGGAAGTTCAAGATCAGGCAGATAGCGCGTGTTGCGTCGGCTCGTGGCCATGTCGACCACCGCTTGCGGAGTGCGGCCCCACAACGTGGTCGGCACTCCATTGCGTGCCAGTTGCACGGCCAACGCCGTGCCCCACGAGCCGGCGCCGAGCACAGCGACCGGCTGCGCGTCCGTCATTGCAGGACGTTGGTGGCGCCTTCGGCCGGCGCTGATTCGGCGCGACGGCGGAGCTGTTCGGCATACAGCGCGTCGAAATTGATCGGCTGCAGGAAAAACGGCGGGAAGCCGCCATTCTGAACCATGTCAGAAACGACCTGACGCACGTAGGGAAACAGCACGTTCGGGCAATATGTGCCGAGAATCGTGTCGCGCGCCTGCGGCTCAAACCCGGCCAGTCCGAAGATGCCGGCCTGATGGACTTCAGCGAGATACGCAGTCTTGTCTTCGACCTTGCAGGTCGCGGTCACACTGAGCACGACTTCGAACGTGTCGTTGCCGAGCTGGGCCACGCGCTGACTCAGATTCAGCTCGACGTTCGGCTGGCCCTGCAGCTGGAAAATCTGCGGCACACCCGGCGCTTCGAAGGACGCGTCCTTCACATACAGGCGCTGCAGCGTCAGCTGGGCCTGGCCTTCGGGTGGAGTCTGGCCGTTGCCCGCGCCGTTGGTGTTCTCTGCCATGGTACTGCTCGTGTGGAGAAAAAAGGACAGCGATTATCCCACGGACGCGCAGACCGCGCACGCGGAACTGCGCGCATGTGTCGCAGATGAAGGAAGAATGCTGGCGGTCGAAGCCGCGGGACCGCTCGATGGAGGGTCAGGTTGGCCGGCGGCTCAACCGCGTCCCTTGGCCAGCGGCATGTGCGCTTCGTTCCACGCGCCAATGCCGCCTTCGAGCCAGAAGACCTTCGCGAAACCGGCCTTCTTCAGCCGTTGTGCTGCCGTCGCCGAAGCTTGGCCGTTCTTGCATACCACGGCAACCGGCTGCTCCTTGATCTTGATCAGCTCCTTGCTCTCGGGGTCGAACTGGCTCATTGAGACCTGTTTGGCGCCCGGGATGTGCCCCTTCTCAAAATCCTGCTGGCTGGACAGGTCGATCAGCAGCGCGTCTTCACGGTTGATCAGCTGGGTCAGCCCCGCCGGAGTCACCGCGGTGTAGCCACGACGCAGGCGCTGCGCCTCGACGAACGCCAACGCGAGCAGCACGCCGACGAGACCGAGTACGAGAAGAGGATGGTGGCCAATGAATTCGGTCAGGCGGGGCAGGAAGTCGGCCATAAGTCTCGCAGGAGGTGATGCAGTGAACGGCCGCGGATTATCCCGGAGCGCCGCCGATGTGGCAAAGCACGGCGCACGCCCGGCGGGACCCGGCTCTCATTCCGGTCGGCTGATGTCAGGCAAACCGGTGGTCAGCCACCAGCGCTTGGCCTTTTCGTCGTATTTCCAGGTCTGATGATCGACGATGCCGCGTTCTTGCTGGGTATGGACATTGATCAGGCTGATCTGCACGGTCTGGGTCACTTCGTCGGCGCCCACCGGCTTTGCCGGCTGTTCGTCGTAACCGCCGACCCGGATTTGCTTGTAGCGCGCCAGCTCAAGCGCCGTCTGCGGATGTGCCTCGCGGTACTTCGGGTCGAGGAACGCAACTCCCTGCGCGATGTCACCCCAGCGGATCGTCGCCGCGTACGAACGCAGGGTTTCGTCAAGGACCGTCTGCTTGGAGCGGATCTCGGTGTTCGCGCAAGCGCCCATCAAGACCGTCGACAGCGCGAGCAAACCACCGATCAGATAACGATGCATGGAAAATCCTCCTGAGTGTAGATTGTGCAGCAACGCGCGCATCAGCGCTTGGCGATCGCGACGAACTGCGCGTCCAGGACAGCCGCCTCGCCACCTTCGGGCAACGGCACCGAACAGTAAACGTGCACACGCCCCTTGCCACGCTTGTCGTAGGCCTTGAAGAAAGCTTCGAAGGTGTCGCCCTCGGCCACGTACGCGGTTGCACGGAAATCCCGCCAGACCGGCGCAAGATAGCGGATCGTGCTGTCTTTCACGTAGATCTCGCCCTCGCTGCCGCGCGCATCGAGCGCAAGCCTGACCAGACTCCAGCCGGCCAGCGTCATCACGCTGGCCAAGCTGCCGCCGAACGCGCAGCCCTTGTCGTTGATGTTCGGCGCCAACGGCGCAGCCATCGTCAACGACTGGCCGTCGTAACCACTGATCGACAGTTCCATCGCGCGCGCAAGCGGAATCGTGGCGAGGATTTCCTGCCCAAGCGCGACGGCGCGCGCGCACCGTTGCGCGTCGGGCGACACGAACGCAGCGGGTGGTGGACGATCGTTCATGCACAAATCCGGGCCAGCGAAGCGCGCGAGTGTGCGCAAAGCCTGCGGCGCACTCAAGCGGCACGCGTATGATCGAGCCATGCCTATGCCTCATTTCGATACCGCGTCCACACCGCTCGCAGGCGCAACACTGGTGATAACGCGGCCGGTCGGAATGTCGGCGACATTCGCCGCGCGTGCGCGCGCGCTCGGCGGCGCTACCATCGTCGTGCCGGGCTTATCGCTGCGCGCGGCTGCCGACGCGACAACTGCACGTGCCGCGCTGCATGCAGCAAGCGCCGCGCGCATATGGATTTTCACCAGTCCCGCCGCGGTACGGTTTGCGTTTCCACTAGCGCCTGACCTCGCGATCGCGGCGCGCGCGCGCGTCCTGTGCGTCGGACCCGGCACCGCGCGCGCGCTGGCACGCCGCGGCGTGCGTGCGCTCACCCCACGCACCAGCAGCGACAGCGAGGGGCTGCTCGCGCTGCCCGAACTGGCCGAGGTGCGCGGACAGCGCGTTGCGCTGGTCTGCGCGCCGAATGGTCGCGACATGATCAGCCAGCAACTGCGCCAGCGCGGCGCGCAAGTCGACGCGATCCATGTCTACCAGCGCGCGGCGCCGCGCCTGACCCGGCACCATTTCAACGCCCTCGCAAACGCGTCCGCGCCCTTGCAAACCCTGGTCGTCAGCAGCGCGCGCCTCGCCGCACTCGCACGCGAAAGCGGCTTCGTGAACATCGTCGAAGCCGCCTCGGCAATACCGGACGACCTGCTCGAAGCGGCCGCCAAGGCGCTTGCACGACACCGCTTGTAGCCCTCGCGAGCCGGCACCGCGCGCCAGCCCCAATGCTGCTATGCGCAAAGAGTTCCGTTAGCATGCACAAATGAACGAAGACCTCGAAACCACGCGGCCGACGGCGGACGAAACCCTCGCGCACACGGCGCAAGATCGTTCGCACACGCCGGCCCGTCGCGCCGGTGCCGGTGTGTGGCTGATCGCGTTGCTCGCACTCGGCATCGCAGCAGTTTCACTGTGGCGCGTCTATGTCATCGAAAACGGCCAGAGTGCCGCGCAGAATGCGATCCGTGTCGATCTGACCGCGCGCCTCGACGAAATCACGCGCAGCCTCGATCAGCGCAAGCACGAAATGGACAGCGTCCGCGCGCGCGTTGCCGATGCGGATGGGGTCAATAAAAGCGTACGCGAGGAATTGCTCGGCCTCGGCGAGCGCTCGCGCCATCTGGAAGATGCGGTTGCCAACCTCGCCGAGCAACGCTTGAGTGGTCGCGACGCGCTCGCACTGAACGAGGCCGAATTCCTGTTACAGCAGGCGCAGGAGCGTCTTGCTCTTTTCCACGACGCGCAGTCGGCACTAGCGGCATTCCGCCTCGCGGATTCGGCTCTGGCGGTGGCGCAAGATCCGGTATTCGCTTCGGTGCGCCAAGCGATCAGTGCTGAAGCGCGCGCGCTTGAGGCCAGCAAGCCGGTCAATACCCAGGCTGCACTGGCCACGCTCGAACGCATTCGAGCAAGCCTCGCCACCCTGCCGCCACCGGGCACGGCTCCCACTGAAACAGCGCCGCCATCACGCTGGCAGGCCTTCATCGCGCAATTCGTCCGTGTCAGCCACAGTGATGACACCGCGACTTTTGCCGACCGCGACATCGGCATGGTGCGCTCGCTGAGCGCGATCGACCTGCGCGCCGCCGAGGCCGCGCTGCTCGCACGCGACGCAGACGGTTATACCGCTGCGCTGAAGCGCGCCCGCTCCGACATCGCCGCCGGCTTCGACACGCAATCGACAGCGACAAAAACCGCGCTGGGCGATCTCGATCAGCTTGCCAGCATGCCACTGGCGACGGCGCCGCCGGAACTGGGCGGCGCATTGCGTGAACTGCGCAACCTGCGTGCGACGCGCGCGCTGGCGCAACCTGCAGCGCCCATCCCGACCAACGCGCCATCGACGCCACCCGCGGCGACGAGCCATGACGGAGCAAGCCGATGAAACTCTGGCGCACCATCCTTGTGCTGCTGGTCGTCGCGGTACTTGCCGCGCTCGCATGGCATTGGCTTGCGATCGATCCGGGTTATCTGGAATTGCGTATGCGCGGCACCACGATAGAAACCAGCGTGGTGGTCGCGATCGCCTGCTTGCTTCTATTCTGGGTCGCGATCACCGCCGCGTGGCATCTGCTGCGCTGGCCATTTCGCTACTGGAACCACTCTGTACAACGCCGCGGTCGCGAGCGCCTGGCGAGCGGCCTCACCGCGTTTGCCGAAGGCGAATACGCACAAGCCGAGCGCAGTCTTGCCAAGGCGGCGAATCACTCCGCCTTCCGTACCCCGGCGCTGCTGGTGCTCGCGCGCGCCGCGCACGAACGCGGTGCGGAAGATCGCGCCAGCCAGGCCCTCGACGAGGTCGATGCCAGCGGCACGCGCGCCGCCAATACGTTGCGTGCGCGCTTCCTGATCGACAACGGCCGCAACGCCGAGGCGCTGGCGTTGCTGAAAACGTCTGCGGCGGCAAATGCGCTGTCGTTGCGCGGTTCACGCCTGTTGGTCGACAGCGCACTCGCGGCCGGTGACACACAAACCGCACTGGACGCACTGCCGGTGCTCGCGCGCAGCCAGTCGCTGACGCCAGAGGTGCAGGCGACGCTGGAGTCCAGCGTGCTGGCTGCCGCGCTCGCGACCGCGCCAACGGCGGAAAAACTCAATGCGTCATGGAGCGCCGCTACACGTGCGCAACGCCGTCGCCCGGAACTCGTCGCCGCATTCGCGCGGCGTGCGGCCGCGCTGCACCAGACGTTGGCGGCGATGGACGAGATCGAATCGGCCGAACGCCACGAATGGAGCGATGAACTGGCGACCTGCTACGCCGACCTCGGGCCCGAGGAATTGCCGGCGCGTGCGCGCAAGGCCGAAGGCTGGCTCGCAATCGCTCCGAACAGCGCCGAATTGTTGACCACGATTGGCCGGCTTTACGTTCAACAAGGATTGTGGTCGAAAGCCGAGGAACCGCTTGAACGCTCTCTCGGCATCGCCGAGTCTGCGCGCGCGTGGGAAGCGCTAGGCGAGTGCCGCAAGGGCGAAGGCGACGTCGTGAGTGCAAATACCTGCTACGCGAATGCGCTGCGCTTCGCCCGCGGCGAGTCGACCACCCCGGTCAGCCCACGCCAGCCGCGCGGCCCAGTCGATACACGCCCGGTCGCGTTCGAGGAGCGCAGCGAACACGGCGTGCCACGTTTGCCGCAGGGCAGATAAAGCACGCCCACGCAGCCCTTAGCGCTGAACGCGATCGACGCCGCTCACGCGTCCGTCGAGCAGGCGCACGATGCGCACGAAACGACTGTCCGCGTCGTCGTAGATCCAGTTCTCGCGGCGTTGGTCGCGCCACTCCTCGACGCCGCGTGCCGGACGCCGCACGATCGTGTCGTTCTGGCTGCGGCGTGAAGCCGGTTCGCCGCAGCGTGCCACGAGCTCGCCAATGGAAAGATCAGTGAGCGTACGATTCGGATTGCAATCGGCGCCGATTTCGTTGACGCCATAGCCGAGCGCATCCTCGCGCAGCAGCACGCCATCGCGGAAAACCAGCTCGCGCATCAGCTGGTTCGCACCGAAGTTGTAGTACCACACATCGAACTGCACGCTGCGCTGCTGCTCGATCGGACCGTGCGTGCCGATGATCTCGACGTTCGTGTAGCGATCCGTCCAGAACGGCTCACCGCAGCGCTCGCGCACCTGGAAGTCCTGCGCGCCGCTGGTGATCAGACGATTGCCGCAGCGCATTGCGTGCGCGTTGGTACTGGCGAGAAACAGAACGAGGATGCCAAGCAGGTAGCGGTACATCGCGAATCCTCTCGATGGCGTCACGCGGACGACGAAGATGTACGCGTCACAAGCCGTGGATACCCGCACGGCTGCCGAGGATCTCGGCAATCACGTCCGGCGCATAGTCAAACGAATCGTAGTACAGATGCTCTTCCGGCAAACCCGCATCGACGAACGCGCGCCGACCGGCGTCGATCATTGTCGGCGGCCCGCTCATGTAGAGATCAAAGGCCGCCAGGTCCGGGTGATCCTCGAGCAGGGTTTCATGGACAAGACCGCGGCGCAGGCCCGGCAGTTCCAACTCGCAGTCCGAGATTACCGGCACGAAGCGAAACGTCGGGACCTCGCGTGCCCAGCGTTCGGGCAGTCCGCGCAGGTACAGATCGGCCGGGTCGCGCGCGCCCCAGTACAACGTCATCGGGCGCCGCGAGCCGAGATGCAGGAAATGCTCAACCAGCGCCTTGATCGGCGCGAAGCCGGTGCCACCCGCCATCAGCAGCATTGGCCGCTCGCTGTCCTCGCGAGGCACGAACGTGCCGAGTGGACCTTCGACGGTGAGCAACGCGCCGTTTTGCATGTCGTCGAACACGGATGTCGTGAAGCCGCCACCACTGACCCGGCGCACGTGCAACTCGATCGCATCGTCGTCATGCGGCGCATTCGCGATCGAAAACGCGCGGCGCTTGCCGTCCGCCAGCAGCACATCAAGATACTGGCCAGGCAAGCGGCGCAGGCGTTCACCGCGCGCGCTGAGCAAGCGCAACCGCGCGACATCGTCGCTGAGCAGGCTCTTGTCGACGACTTTCAGGGTGAGCACGCGGCGCGGAATGTCGGCGACCGACGCGACTTCGCGGGCCGCAATCAGCAGGTCGCTGGTCGGCACTGCCTGGCACAGCAGAACCTGATGGCGCTGCTGCTCGGCGGCGTTCAAGGCACTCGGCGGATTGCGTGGATACACGCATTCGCCTTCAATGAGGGTCGCCTTGCAACTGCCGCAGACGCCAGCGAGGCACGAATAGGGCAATGCCAAGCCTGCGCGCTGCGCGGCTTCAAGCACGGTCTCGCCGGCATTGACGCGAAAACGCTTGCCGCTGGCTTGCAGGGTCACGGTGTGGGGCATGTGTTGATTGTCGCCGAAGTTGGCGTGATGGAAACACAACACAGGGCGCAGCAGTCGCAACCGGCATCCGCAACGATGAATGTCGTGGTACTGCGAACCCCATCCCCACCCAACCCTCCTTGAAAGGGAGCCTTGAACGCGGCGCGGCCACCACCGCTCGCGCATTGCTATAGTCCTCCGCCCAAGGCCGGAGCCACCCATGAGCATCTGGAAACACACCACCGACCTCGCCCACATCAACGCATGGAACCGCAATTGTCTGGTCGAACATCTCGGTATGCAGATCACCGAAATCGGTGACGACTACCTGCGTGGCACGATGCCGGTCGATGAACGCACCAAGCAACCATTCGGGTTGCTGCACGGCGGTGCGTCGGTCGCACTGGCCGAATCCCTCGGCAGCACGGCCGGCAATCTGTGCATTGAGACCAGCGAAATGGCGGTCGGTCTCGAGATCAACGCGAACCACCTGCGCGCGGCGACGACCGGCTTCGTCACCGGCACTGCGCGACCTGCGCATATCGGGCGCAGCACCCAGGTCTGGGAAATCCGCATCGAGGACGAACGCGAGCGCTTGGTGTGCATTTCGCGATTGACCCTGGCCGTCGTGCCACGCCAGCCAGCGAAGGCGCTTTGAACCGTGGGTTCAGATGGCACGCCCTACGCAACCCTGTCGCCGGACATCGTGCTTGATGCGATCGATGCGGCCGGGTTCGTCAGCGACGGTCGCCTGCTTGCGCTGGCGAGCTACGAGAATCGCGTCTATCAAGTCGGCATCGAAGATGGCGCACCGCTGGTTGCGAAGTTCTATCGACCTGGACGCTGGAGCGATGCGGCGATCGCCGAGGAACATGCGTTCGCGCTGGAACTTGCCGAGGCGGAATTGCCGATGGTCGCGCCACTCGTGATCGATGGTGCCACCTTGCTGACCCATGCGGGTTTCCGCTACGCGCTGTATCCGCGTCGCGGCGGCCGTGCACCGGAACTGGAATCGACCGACCACCTCGCCTGGATGGGTCGTCTGCTCGCACGCATGCACGGGATTGGCGCCCGCGCACGCTTCGACGAACGCGGCAGCATCGACACCGACACCTTCATCCGCTACGCCGCACGCGCGGTGCTTGGCTCAGGCCTGTTGCCGGAACGCCTCGCGGACACCTACCGCGCACGCACTGCGGCGATCGCGGCGATCATCGATGCGCGCGGCGCCGAACTCGAACCGATCGCGCGCATCCGCCTGCACGGCGACTGCCACGCTGGCAATGTCCTGTGGACCGACACCGGCCCGCATTTCGTCGACCTCGACGACGCGCGCATGGGCCCGGCGATCCAGGATCTGTGGATGCTCGCACCGACCCAACCTGCGCTCGATGCGCTGCTCGAAGGCTACGCCGAGTTCCGCGATTTCGACTTCCGCGAACGCGGCCTGATCGAACCTCTGCGCATCATGCGTCAGGTGCATTGGGCCGGCTGGGTCGCCGCACGCTGGCACGACCCGGCATTCCCGCGTGCGTTCGCGTACGTCGGAGAGCCGCGCTGGTGGGAGGAACATCTGAATGATCTGGCCGAGGCTGAGGGGCAGCTGCTCGACCAGTGAATCCAGGCGAGACAGCCGCCGACTCGCCAGCACCACTGACATCGGTTCAGGTAACGGTTGATCGCGAAGGGCGCGCGCGAACAGGCTCCGTGGCGGCCTCAGTGATTCGACCAAATTGCCGCATTGCGTCATGTTTCCGCTAACATCCTCGATCCGATGCCCCTGACCGCCAACCCGTCCGCCTCGTCCGCGACCCGAGATCGCCTGCGCCCCTTGCGCTATGCGGTGCGCGCGCCGCTGCTGCTGTCCCTTGCCGTGGTTTCGGCGCCGTTGGCGTTGTTGGCGCTCAATCCTCTGGTGGCGCGAATCCGGGTCGGCAGCACGTCTCTGGACAAGGTCGCGATCCGCTGGTGGTCGGGTGCGATGGTGCGTACGTTCGGTTTTCGGATCCGGCGTTTCGGTGAGCCGCTGCCGGACGGCGTGCTGTATGTCGCCAATCATGTCTCGTGGCTCGATATCGTGCTGATCCACAGCGCGCGTCCGGTCAGTTTCGTCGCCAAAAGCGAGATCTCGCACTGGCCGTATGTCGGCTGGATCGCGGCGCGCTCGGGCACGATTTTCCATCGTCGCGGCAACGCCGATTCGCTGAGCGTGGTGATGAGCCGTGTGGTCGAACGGCTGCGTGCCGGCGAACCCGTCGGTGTCTTTCCGGAAGGCGGCAGCGGACACGGCGACCGGGTCGGCACGTTTCACGCGCGCATCTTTCAAACCGCGCTGGATGCGCATGTCCCGGTGCAGCCCGTGGCGTTGTGCTACGGCACTGCAAGTCACCAGGACCCGCGCGTGCCGTTTGGCGTAAAAGAGAGCTTCTTCAGCAACTTCCTGCGCATCCTCGGCAACCCGTCGATGGATGCGGAAGTGCATTTCCTCGAGCCGGTGGCGGCGACGCCGGATGCACGCCGGCACATGGCCGAGGAAAGTCGCGCGCGAATCGTGCGGTCGCTGGGTTATGGCGAAGAGTGAACGGCGCAACGCGCGTGCACACGTCGAAGCAGGGCGCCCAGCGCTGATCACGGCGGCCGATTTCCAGCCGCCCCGCGTGCTGCGCAGTCCGCATCTGCAATCGGTACTCGCGTCGAGCGCGCTACGCCGCTGGCTGTCGCTGCGCGATCGAACAGCGCTTGAGCACGGTGCTACAAGTCACATTCTGGACTGCGGCGATGGCGTCCGCCTGCAGGGGTTCCACACCCGGCAACGCGTACAGCGCTCATCGCGCGGACTGGTCGTGCTGCTGCACGGCTGGGAAGGCAGCGCGCGTTCCAACTACATCGTCAACACTGGCGCGCACCTGCTCGACGCCGGCTTCGACGTGTTCCGCCTGAATTTCCGTGATCACGGCGATACGCACTCCCTCAATCGGGATCTGTTCCATTCCTGTCGCATCGAGGAAGTCGTCGGCGCGGTCCGCGCGATACGCCACCAGTGCGGTGAGGGAATGCCGCTTTCTATCGCCGGCTTTTCACTGGGCGGAAATTTCGCGCTGCGCGTCGCGTTGCACGCCCCGGCTGCCGGCATCGCGCTCGACTATGCCGTCGCCATATGCCCGGTGATCAGTCCGGCCGCCGGCTTATTCGCACTCGAATCGAGCCCGTGGTTCTATCAGCGCTATTTCCTGCATAAATGGCGCAGCTCGCTGCGGCGCAAACAGGCGCTGTTTCCTGACATTGACTGGTTCACACCCGCCGAATTGGCCGGCAACCTGCGCGAACTGACCCGAGCGCTGGTCCTGCGCCACACCAGCTATGGCTCGCTGGAACGCTATCTGGAGGGCTATTCGATTGCCGGCGACCGCCTCAAGGGGCTACGCATGCCGGCGACAATCCTGATGGCGGCCGACGATCCAGTAATTCCGCTCGACGCGTTCCGCGCGCTCGAAGTGGCGCCGCAAGTCGAACTGGATGTGGCGGCGCATGGCGGTCATTGCGGTTTCATCGGTGCCCGATCGCTGCATGGATTCGCTGCGGAGTACATCGTGCAGCGCATGCTGCGGCATCTGGATAAGGATGCCGGTGCGCTGCCCCAGGAAGGGTCGACGCCCGCGACGGACGCCTGATCCGGAGCGCGATACCGGTAGAGCGAGCCAGGTCGCGCACGGTTGCGAACAACCGGCACGCCGCAATGCGGCATAATTTCGTCATTCCGACCGCGGCGGCAACGCCTCGGCGAGGCATCGCCTTGCTGGCGCCGACTCCCCATTCACCGTCCGAGAATAATCCACGCATGCTCAAGGAATCGATTGACCTGCACCGCCAGGGCCGCTTCGACGAAGCCGAACAAGGCTATCGCGCGCAGCTCGCACAACACCCCGACGACGCTGATGCATTGCACCTGCTCGGCATGCTGCGTTTTCAGCGCGGCGACGCGACTGAAGGTGCGCGCCTGCTGGGCCGAGCCCACGAATTGGCGCCGGACGACGCGAACATCGAACTCGGTCTGGCCTCGATTGCGTTCCGCAATGGTGATCACGCGGCGGCCGAAAGCGGATTCCAGCGCGCGCTGACGCTCGATCCGAATCTCGGTGGCGCGCACGCCGGCATCGGCCAGATCGCGCTGTTGCGCGGCGATACGGCATCGGCAGAGCAGCATTTCCGGATCGCGCTGCGCACTGGTGAGGAACCGCACGCACTGGCGGGGCTTGGCGCGCTGCTGCTCGAACGCGGCGATACCGATGGAGCGTTGCGCCATCTCGGCCGCGCCGCCGATCTTGCGCCAAACGACGCGATGATCCAGATGACGCTCGGACAGGCGTTTGCAAAGCGCGAAACGCCTGCGTTTGCCCAAAGGGCATTTGAGAACGCGCTGCGGCTGCATCCGGACCTGCATCAGGCGCGCTTGTGGCTAGGTGCGCTATTGCTCAAAGCGCGGCGCTTCCGCGAGGCGGAAACGCAGTTCCGCACTGTGCTTGCACTACCGAACCTCGCACCGAGCGCGCAGATCGGCCTTGCCGACGTCGCGCGCGCGGAAGGCCATGTCGAAGAGGCAATCGCGGGCTATCGCGCGGCCCTCGCACTCGAGCCGAACCACCCGATGGCAATGCGCGCGCTGGCGTGGTCGCTCGGGCAGATCGGTCATCTCGACGAGGCCATTGCGACCTATGACCGCTGCCTCGCGCAGACACCCGGAGACGACGCGGTAAGGATCGCGCGTACCGACCTGCTGATGCACAGTGGTCGCCTCGCGCAGGCCGCCGCGGACTGGAAGGCCGCGCTTGATCGCAACCCCGCCGATATGCTCGCACGCAGCCGCTACGCGATCCTGTGCGAATACCTCGGTCAAGTCGATGTAGCAGGGACGCAGGCTGAGCTCGCGCTGCTGGCGCAACCGGACGCCCCGGAGATGTTGCTGATCCGCGCCCGTACCCAGCTGCGCATCGGCGACGATAGCGCTGCGCGTACCACGCTGGAGTCGATGCAGCGCCTGGACTTGTCCGAAGGCCAACATCGTTTGTGCTGGAACTATCTGGGTCGCCTGAATGATCGAACCGGCGCAGTCGCCGAAGCAGTGCACTGTTTTACACAGGCGCAGTTCGGCGTACCCGGCGCGATGCCGGCGCTCGACGATCCACGTCCCGAGTTGCAGGCCGCGCTTGCGCAGCCTGCCGGAAGCGCATGGGCACCCGCGCCGATCCTGTTACTCGGCACCCCGGGCAGTGGCGTCGAAGCGGTCGCCGCCTTGCTTGCGGACCAACCGCAACTGCGCGTGCTGCGTGATCGCATCGGCACGGTCATGCGCGACGATGACTTCAACCAGCCGCGCTTCGCGCATTACTGCGGCGAGTTGAGCGAGCCCGACTGTGCGGCACTGCGCGAACGCTACCTCGCCCCGTTCCACGCGGCCGGCATTCCGCTCGATCGTCCGATCGTCGACTGGCTGCCGCGCTGGGATGCGCACTTGCTGGCGTTGATCCGACGCGCGATGCCGGGCACGCGTCTGGTCATCGTCGAACGCGACCCGCGCGATGCGCTGCTGAACTGGCTCGCATTCGGCTGGGCACCCGGCTTTCCGTGTCCGCCGCCAGAAGATGCCGCGGACTGGCTGGCGCGCGCGCACGCGCACCTGCATGTCGGCAGCGAACTCGACGATCCGCGCCGACTGGTCGTCGCCGCCGATCCGCTGCTCGCCAATGCCGAGGAGACCAGCGGCGAATTGGCGCGCTTCCTCGGTCTCGACACGCTGCAACCGGGTCAGCAGTTCGCCGCCACGGGCCATGGCCTTGGCGGTCTGCCAGCGCGTTTTCCGGCCGGCCACTGGAAAGTTTATGGTGAGACCTTGGCGGATGCGTTCCGCCGTCTGGAGTAAGGAGAAACGACGATGCGTGCCTTTGTAGTGATGGCAATGGTGTTCGGCCTGTCGAGCTCGGCTGCCGCGCAGCCCGTCGACCTGGCTACGTTGACCATGCCGGGCGGCTTTACGATAGCGAGCTATTCCAATCAGGTCCCGAATGCGCGTGAACTTGCGCTTGGCGCAAACGGTACGGTCTTCGCCGGTTCGCGTGAGGCAGGCAAGGTGTATGCATTGACCGACACCCACCACGACGGCCGCGCCGACAAGGTGCGCGTAATCGCGAGCGGCCTGCAGATGCCGTCCGGCATCGCGTTCCACGACGGCGATCTGTATATCGGCGCGGTCAGCCGAATCTTCGTGTTGCGCGACATCGAGCATCATCTGGATGATCCGCCGAAACTCGAATTGATTACCGACAAGTTGCCTGGCAAGACTCATCATGGCTGGAAGTTCCTCGCATTCGGCCCTGACGGAAGGCTGTATGTGCCGATCGGCGCGCCCTGCAACATCTGCGAACCGGGCAAGGATTTTGCGAAGCTGATCAGCATGAAGGCGGACGGCTCGGACTGGCGTGATGTCGCAGTCGGCATCCGCAACTCGGTCGGATTCGACTGGCAGCCGCGCACGCAGCAACTGTGGTTCACCGACAACGGCCGCGACATGCTCGGCGACGATCTGCCCTCCGACGAACTCAACCACATCACGCACATCACGCGCGCGGGCGAGCACTTTGGATTTCCGTACTGCCACCAAGGCGACACGCTGGATCCGGAATTCGGCAAAGGCAAATCCTGCAAGGACTACGTGCCGCCGGTGCTCAAGCTCGGTGCGCACGTCGCATCGCTCGGCATGCGCTTCTACACCGGAACGATGTTTCCGGCCGCTTATCGCGGCGCCGCGATCATCGCCGAGCACGGCTCGTGGAATCGCTCGAAAAAGTCCGGCTATCGCGTGATGACCGTGCGCCTCGACGGCGATCGCGTGCTCGACTACGAACCGCTGATCGACGGCTTCCAGCATGACGAAAAGGCGCAGGGTCGACCCGCCGACGTACTGGTCATGCCCGATGGCGCGCTGCTCGTCTCAGACGATCTGGCCGGTGCGGTCTACCGCGTGACTTATGCGCCAGCCGCAGCTGCAGTAAAAAAATAGCCTCGCACGCTGCGGCCGAACGGCGCACGCGAGGCCACGTGCTTCGGTTCGCTGCTAGCATGTCCAACTACTGTTGAATTGGATTGCGCCAATGAACGCTGCCACAGCCGTTTCTGATCAGGCGCAGCGCCGAGATGCGGCGCTCGCGCTCGCCAACGCGGGACGCATGTCGGAGGCCGAGCACGCCTACCGCGACTTGCTGCGCGACGCGCCCGAGGACATCGAGGCGCTCAATTATCTCGCTGTCTGCGCACACGGTCGCGGTGAGCGCGACGCTGCACTTGAAATGCTCGAACGTGCCGCACGCCTGGCGCCAGGCGATGCGCCCACGCTGATCAATCTCGGCACCCTGCAGCGCGAGCACGGCCGTCTGGAAGAGGCATACGCCGCGATGAAACGCGGTACCGACATTGCTCCACACCTGTTTGCGGCGAGGCTGCGGCTCGGCGAAATATTGCAGGCGCTGGGACGCCACGCCGACGCCGTGCCGGTGTATTTCGGCGCGATCAATGTGGCTCAAGCGCGCGGGCAGTGGCTGAGCGATGCAACCACGCCGGTGGAATTGCAGCCGTTGGTCAAGCACGCGATGCGGATTGTCGCCGGGGGTCGGCGCGGCCTTTTCCTGAAGCTGCTGCAACCGCTGCGCGAGCGCCACGGCGCAGCGGCGCTGGTACGCGTCGAAAAGGCGCTGGCGATTTATCTCGACGAGCTACAGCCAACGTATCCCGATCCGGCGCAGCGTCCTCTTTTCCTGTATTTCCCCGACCTCCCCGCGCCACGCGTGTTCCCACGCGAGCTGTTTCCTTGGTATGGCGATCTCGAAGCACAGACCGATGCGATCCGCACGGAAATGCTTGCCGTCCTGACCGAGGACAAGGGTTTCGAGCCGTTCCTCGGCCATGTTGATGACCCGCAAGCTTTGCAAAAACTACTCGGTGGCGACGGCGCCGCTCCGGCTTGGAATGCGTTCTTCTTCTACCGTCACGGCGCGCGCAACGACGCGAACATGGCGCGTTGTCCGCGTACGACAGCAGCAATCGAAGCGGCGCCGCTGTGCCGCGTGCGCGATCACGCGCCGGAAGTGTGCTTCTCGGTGTTGACGCCAGGTTCGCACATCCGGCCGCATCGCGGCGTGACCAACACGCGTTTGGTCACGCACCTGGCCCTGGTGGTGCCGGATCATTGTGCGCTCGAAGTCTCGGGGCACACGCAAACCTGGCAGGAAGGCAAGTGCTTCAGCTTCGACGACACGTTCGAACACGAGGCCTACAACCGCAGTTCAGAAACGCGTGTGGTCATGCTGATGGACGTGTGGAACCCGTACATGACGGAGGTGGAGCGCGACGCGACCAGCGAATTGATCGGCGCGATCGGCGACTTCAACCGCGCAGCGGGCGTGTAGTTCCACGCACGTTGCGCGCGTCAAACGCCAGCCGGCAACGCAATCAGCAGCACGATGCCGAGCACGATCCGGTAGATCGCAAAGGGCGTGAAGCGGTGGCTGCGGATGTATCCGAGCAGCCACTTCACCGCAACGAACGCAGTGATCAGCGAGACCACGAACGCGAGTGCGAGCGCGGCCCAGTCCTCGTGTATCCCTTCCGCACTGCGCAGCGTTTTCAGCAGCTCGTAGCCGCTCGCGGCGAACATCGTCGGGATGCCGACCAGGAACGCGAATTCGGTGGCCGCGGCGCGGTTGCTGGTGCCCGCAAGTAGCGCGACAAAGATCGTCGCCGCCGAGCGTGACGTGCCAGGGAAGATCGCCGCGACGACTTGAGCGAGACCGACCAGGATCGCAACGCGCCAGGTGATCGCCGTGCGATCGGGCTGTTTTGCGGCGAGCCATTCCGCGGCCAGCATCCAAAAGCCCCCCACGATCAGCGCCCATGCAATCGGGGTGATCCGCTCCGGCAGCTTGAAACCGATCCGCGTCACCGCGAAACCGAGCAGCGCAGTGATCAGGAACGCGACGGCAAGTTTCAGTGCGTAATCGCGGTTCTCAGGCTTGCCGAAGCCGGTCACGAGTTGCCACAGACGTTCGCGATAGATGAGCGCGACGGCAAGGATGGCGCCGGCCTGGATCACTACATTGAACACGTCGGAACGTCCGCCGAGCCAGTGTTCGGCGATCAACAGATGGCCCGTGCTGGAAATCGGCAGAAATTCGGTGATGCCTTCGATGATGCCGAGCAGGATGGTGGCGGCCGGTGCTGGAAATGGGCAGGAATTCGGTGATGCCTTCGATGATGCCGAGCAGGATGGTGGCGGCAAGATCGGTCACGGGTCAGCCTTGTGGTCTGGGGACCGAGCGGCGCTGCAAAGGCGTTCGGCAGGGCGGCAGTTTAATCGCGCGAGGCGATCTTTGGTCAACGCACACCAATGGTGCATTGTTGGTGAAGTCTTGCACCTCCATTGCGCAACGAAGGATAAAGCAAGCCGGCACAATTAGTTCTGGATCATTGAGGCGACAGCACAAGTACTTGAATCCGCTGGTTTATCGCCCTTCGATTGAATGACTGGCAACGCGTCTCGCGCCACGCCGGCGTCTGGCATGGCGCTTGCTCCTATCCGTAACACTTACCTTCGGAGAATACCCATGTCAGCCAAGAGCGTGCTCGCCATGATCAAGGACAACGACGTCGAGTT
>CAJDVY010000002.1_pt2 | contig 22459 bp, 21 predicted proteins | sample 7391441 | NCBI WGS metagenome assembly CAJDVY01 (sample SAMEA7055728, study PRJEB34461) | soil metagenome | biome: terrestrial ecosystem; feature: Peninsula; material: soil | place: Antarctica | collected 2016 | reverse complement strand
GGTACGCGGCGTGACGGCAGACGTGTACGCACGGCTCGCGCCGTATGTCTGCGCGTTGCCGCCGCCGACGCAGATCAACGTCAATACGGCGAGCGTTCCAGTCCTGCGTGCGCTTGGCCTGCCGCAGGCCAGTGCCGAAAAGTTCTGGAGCAACGGGCAGGCCAACTACTCAGACATTACAGCGTTCCAACAGGCGGCGACGGAAGCCGGCGTTTCATCTCAATTGCCGGTGAACGTGAGCAGCACCTATTTCCTGGCTCGCGGCGAGATCACGCTCGACGATATTCCGTTCACGTTCTACAGCCTGATCTCGATCGGCACTGGCGGCAGTCGCGTGCTCGAACGCAGCCGCGGCAGCGATGATGCGCTGGTCGCTCCCGCGCCGGTCAACGCATCGCCTACTCACGATAAGGCCCGTGAATGACGCCTCCGACGCGCGTGCGATCTCGTCTACAATCGCCACGGTTGACGCTGTTTCCAATCTGATTTCCTGAGGCCAGCCCACTGCACATGCCCGATCGTTTGCTGTTGCGCCTCGCCTCCGATGGCGGTCTGACCTGGCTGCGCCAAGTCGGTAGTGCGCGCGTGTCGGTCGCGTCAACCGCCGGCGTCCCGCCCGCAAGTGCACTGGAATCGGCTGGCGAGATTGTCGTGTTCGTGCCGAGCGAGGATGTGCTGCTGACCTCGACGCGACTGAACGCACGCAACCGTGCGCAACTGCTGAAGGCATTGCCGTTTGCGGTCGAAGACCAGTTGCTGAGCCCGGTCGAGGACCTGCATTTTGCCGCGGCGCAGGGCAGTGGCGATCCGATCGGGGTTGCGGTCGTCGCAAAAGCCAAACTGACCGGATGGCTTGATCGGCTGCGTGAGATGGGCATCCAGCCGGATGCATTGGTGCCTGACGCGCTGGCGCTGCCTGCGTCACCGGAATTTGCGTCGGTAATGATCGAAGATGCGCGCGCGACGGTTCGCCTTGGGCCATGGTCTGCGTTTGCGTGCAGCGTCGGCGAATTGCCGGATTGGCTGGCGCTGGCGCAGGCGACTGATTCGTCGATCCCACTTGCGGTGCATGACTTTCGCGCCGCGTCCGCGTTGGCATTGCCGGGTCCCATCGCTACGTATCGGGAGCGCCAGACTGATCCGCTAGCGTTTCTCGGCGCGAACTTCGCCACTACACCCTTGAACCTGTTGGATGGCCAATTCGCGGCCGCCCATCGCCAGGCGCGCGGCACGCGCTGGTGGCGCATTGCAGCAGTACTGGCTGCGGCTGTCATCCTTCTGGCCGTGGCTAACCTGGGTGTCGATGTGCTGCAACTGTCGCGCACCGCGGCGCGCCTGGATACGCTGGCGCGCGAGACCGTGCGTAGCACGTTTCCGGACATCGACGCGCAGCAACTGGCGCGCCTCGCTCCCGAACAACTCATGCGTGGACGGCTGACGCAGGCCCACCCGGGCGAGCAGTCGAGCGGCCTGCTGCGCGTGCTCGGGCAGATCGCACCAGTGCTCGGCACCACGACGCGAATCCAGACGCGTGGCATGGAATACCGCAACGGCACGCTTGAACTCGCGCTGCGCGCGCCGGACGTCGCCGCGCTCGATAGCGTGCGCGAACGCCTTGCCGCGACGCCGGGACTGAAGGCCGAAGTGACAGTCGCCAATCCCGGTGCGGAGGGCGTCGATGGACGCATCCGCATCACCGGCGGTGCGCCATGATGGCCGCATGGTGGCAGGGCTTGGCGGCTAACGAACGACGCATGCTGAAGATCGGCGCCGTCGTCGTCGCGTTGTTGCTGGGCTGGGCGCTGGTCTGGCATCCGCTTGCGGCCAAGCGCATCGAGTTGCGGCAGGATGTCGACAACCAGCGCCGCGATCTGGCCTACGTGCGCATGGGCGCGGCCGAACTCCGCAACCAGCAGGCCGCCGGGACGCGTTCGCGCGCGGATCGGCAAGGCAAGTCGTTGCTCGCGCTGGCCGACGCGACCGCACGCGGCGGTGGTCTTGAGGGCGCGCTGAAACGCGTTGAGCCGATCGGTGCCAAGAGCGTGCGCGTGACCTTCGATGGCGCGAGTTTCGACGCGCTGATCGGCTGGATCGAAGCGCTCTCAGGTACCTATGGCGTCGAAGCAAGCGACTTGTCCGCAGATCGTGTTGATGGCGTCGGCCTCGTCAACGCGCGGGTGACGTTGCAGGACACGCCGTGATGGGCCTGCCGAGCTGACTTTCGGCAGTGTGCGTTCGCACGGCTTTGCGACAAGATTCTTCGGCGTCGCTACCAGCGGAAGTTCATTTGAACCCAGACGATCGGCATGCGAATCCTGAAGATCCTTGTTGGCTTGTGCGTGCTCGCGGTCGTCGTAGCCGGCGTGTTTGCGTGGACGCTGCCAGCCGACGTCGGTTATCGCTATGGCGCGAAATACATCGCGCCGCTCGCGTTGACCGGAATTCGCGGCACGGTCTGGGACGGACATGCCGATGGCGTCAGTGCGTTTGGGCGTGACCTCGGCGAACTCAACTGGCGCGTGCAGAAGAGCCCGCTGCTGTTGCGCGCAGAGGTGGTTGCGGATGTGCGCATCCAGGGCGCCGATGTCGACGCGGCCGGTTCGCTTATCCGCGGCCGTGGCTCACTGTCAGCGCGCAACCTGCGCTTTGATTTTCCGGCCGCGTTGCTCGAACCTGCGCTCGATATCGGCCAGCTGAAATTGCTCGGCACGATCAACGGCGTCATCGATACCGCGACACTGGCACACGGAACGCTGGGCAATACGAGCGGCAGTGCACGCTGGAGCGATGCGGGCGTGTCTGGCCAAGCCGAGGCACGCTTTTCGGATCTGCTGGCGAAGTTTGAATCGCAGCCCGATGGCAGCATCGCCGGCACCGTGCGCGATGACGGCAAGGGCAATTTGGCGGTCGATGGAACGTTCAGCGCCCGCATCGGCAGTTTCGATGTCGAGGCAAAGCTCAGTGCGCGCAACAACGATCAGCAGGTGGCCGAGACCTTGCGCTACATCGGCCAGATGCAGCCGGACGGTTCATCGAAGCTGATTGTGCACGGTCAGATGCTGAAGGTATTTTGAGCGCGCTGTCGGCCGAGTTTCTTGAACGCGCGCTAGCCGCTGCGCAGCGTGCCGCCGATGCGGCCGAGGCAATCACGTGCGTGCGTTTTCGCAGCGGTGCGTTCTCGGTCGAAACCAAGGACGATGAGACCCCGGTGACCGAAGCTGATCGCGATGCCGAGGTGGCGATCAAACGCGTATTGCGAGACACCTTTCCGAACCATGCGTTCTTTGGCGAGGAGGAAGGTCGTGAAGGCGACGGTGATTTCCTCTGGTTGATCGATCCGATCGATGGCACCAAGGCGTTCGTACGCGGGTATCCGATGTTCTCGACGCAGATTGCGTTGATGCACGCGGGGCAACTCGTGCTTGGCGTATCTGCCGCCGCCGAGTATGGCGAGCGCGCCTGGGCGCTGCGCGGCGGCGGCGCATTCTTGCGCCGTGCCGATGGTGATGTCGTGCCAATGCGGATAGCGCAGGCCAGAGAGTTCGATGCGCAGGCGGCGATTTCGACGGGCAACCTGAAATCGCTGGCGGCGTCGCCGGCGCGCTGGAACGCGCTCGCCGGACTCGTCCGCCGTGTCGGTCGCATCCGTGGCTATGGTGATTTCCTGCACTATCACCTGCTTGCGCGCGGCGCGATCGACCTGGTTGTCGAATCAGACCTCAACATCCTCGATATCGCAGCGTTGGTCGTGATCGTGCGTGAGGCCGGCGGGGTGTTCACCGACTTCAACGGTAGCGACATCGATCTCGACACGCGCAGTGCGCTGGCAGGAAACGCGGTGCTGCACGCGCAAGCACTTCGCGCGTTTGCTGCTGCAGGCGACTGACGGCGCCCGTACGAAGTGATTCGGCACGGCCGCGCACTCGCGTAGAATAGCCACATGTTGAAACCACCGATTATTCATGCGACCCGCACGATTGAGGCCAGCCGCTTCCTGCGAGCGGAAGAGGTTGATCTTGAGTTCTCCAACGGAGAACGCCGCACGTTCGAGCGCCTGCAGAGTTCCGGTCTGGGTGCGGTTGTGATCGTGCCGATGCAGGACGACGAAACCGTGCTGCTGGTGCGTGAATACGCGGTCGGTGTCGATCGCTACGAGCTGGGTTTGCCCAAAGGCCGCCTTGACCGCGACGAAACCGCCGAGCAAGGCGCGAATCGCGAGCTCAAGGAGGAGATCGGTTTCGGTGCGCACCAGTTGCATATCCTGACCAATCTTGCGGTTTCGCCTGCTTACATGACCGCGATGACACATGTCGTCCTGGCGCGTGATCTGTATCCGGAACGTCTGGTCGGCGATGAGCCGGAACCCCTCGAAGTGGTTCCTTGGAAGATGTCGCAATTGCATGCATTGATCGGTCATCCGGAAGTCAGCGACGGCCGTTCGATTGCCGCGCTGTTCATCACCCGCGAATATCTGGCCGGGCGCTTCCGGCCGCAACCGTGAATCACGATCTCGAACATCTCGCGCGCGCCGCGTCCGACATTACGCAGCACGCGGCAGCGGCGATTCTCGATATCTACAAATCCGATTTCGCGGTCGAGCGCAAAGACGACGCTTCGCCGCTGACGGCGGCTGACCTGGCCGCGCACCGGATCATTGTCGACGCACTGGCAGCGCTCACGCCGCAGTGGCCGGTGCTGTCTGAAGAATCGGCGGCGATCGACTGGAGCGAGCGTTCGCGCTGGACGCGCTACTGGCTGGTCGATCCGCTCGACGGCACGCGCGAGTTCGTCAAGCGCAACGGCGAGTTCACCGTCAATATCGCGTTGATCGATGCGCATCGTCCGGTACTCGGCGTCGTGCAGACGCCGGTCAGCGGCGAGCTCGCGTGCGCATGGGATGGTGGGGGCACGTGGCTGACCCTCAGCGGCGAAAAGCCGCGCCGGATCGGCACCCGCGAGCGCGGATCGCCGCTGATCGTCGCGGGCAGTCGTTCACATGCCTCGGCGCAGGAGGGCGAACTGCTGGGTCGCCTCGGGCCGTGCGCGAAGATGCCACTCGGTTCGTCGCTGAAGTTTGTGCGCATCGCGGCCGCTGAGGCGGACCTGTATCTGCGCCTCGGGCCAACCTGCGAATGGGATACGGCGGCCGGACAGTGCGTGCTTGAGCAGGCTGGCGGCGCGGTGCTGGATTTCAGCGGTAGTCCGCTGACGTACAACGCGCGCGAGTCGCTGATCAATCCGGATTTCTTCGCGATCGGTGATCGCGACGCGGATTGGTCTGTGCTGACTTCGCCGTTGTAAGAGCGGTGCAAACGCGACTCCGGGTGTGATGCGCGATTCTGGCCGCGGCTGCGCCGCTCCTACAATGGCGTGAATGGCGCAGGATCTAGATCGATGAACAAGCTATCCAACCACGCTCGCATCGACGACCTACTCGCGATCATGGTGCGCCTGCGCGATCGCGAACGCGGTTGTCCGTGGGACCGCGAACAGACCTTCGAGACGGTCGCACCGTACACGATCGAGGAAGCCTACGAAGTGGCTGACGCGATCGATCGGCGTGATTACGCGCACCTGCGCGACGAGCTTGGTGACCTGCTCTTGCAGGTCGTGTTTCACGCGCGGATGGCCGAGGAAGCCGGGCATTTCGGATTCGACGACGTAGTCGGTGCGATCTGCGACAAGATGACCCGGCGTCACCCGCACATCTTCGGCGATGCGATCGTCGAAACGGCGGCGGAGCAGACCGCGAGCTGGGAGGCTTTGAAAGCGGCTGAGCGCGTGCAAGACGGCGACGACGACCGCAGTGCACTGGCCGGCATCGCGCGTGGAATGCCGGAATGGCAGCGCGCAGTGAAGCTACAAAAACATGCTGCGCGCGTGGGTTTCGACTGGCCCGACGTCAATCCGGTGTTCGACAAGTTGCACGAGGAGATCGACGAGGTCCGCGCCGAGTTCGTGGACGGCAGCGATCCCGAGCGGCTGGCTGATGAGATCGGCGATGTGCTGTTCGTCTGCGTCAATCTGGCGCGCCACGCAAAGGTCGATGTCTCGCACGCACTGCGCCATGCGAACGCGAAGTTCGAGCGCCGCTTTCGGCGCATGGAGGCATTCGCGGCGGCGGCCGGCGAAACGCTGGCCGACAAGGATCTGGCCGAACAGGATGCTTTGTGGAATCGCGCTAAGGCGGAAGAGCGCAAGTCGGATTGATCCGTCGCAGTGACGCAATAAAAAACCCTGCGCCCAGGAGCGCAGGGTTCTGGCAGAACCACGTGGGCCGGCGCCGTGCCGGTTCGCGTCTGGACTAGTTTCTTATTGCGTGCATGCTTTACCGTGTGCCGCGTGTGCGCCCTTGGCAATCGCGTCGGCTTCGGACATGTACTCACCTTTCTTGGTCTTGCCGTACCACTCGTCGCCCTGGCAGTGGAAGACTTTTGACTCTTCGTTGACCCAGACTTTGCCGGCACCGCCGCCAAGAGCGGCGGTCCGCGACGCGGCAGGCGCCGGTGCATGGCCTTTCATCGGCGATGCGGTCGGCGCGGCAGCGGCGGGAGCCGTTGCGGCGGGTGGCGGGTTCATCGGCATCGGTGGACTCATCTTCGAGGGTTTCGCCGCCGCGGCTTGCGCAGCACCGGCTTCGCTGGCGCCATACCACTCCTTCACACCCTTGTGACCACGGCATGCGCCTTTCTTGGTGGCGCCTGAATAGTAGGTTCCGTCCTTGCACAAGCCGGTGGAGCCGGCGGGCACCGCGGCGGGCGCTGCGGCGGCCATCGGAGACGCGGCCTCCGCGCGCTTCTTCGAGCGTGATGGCTTTTCCGCAGGTGCCGCGGCGCCAGCGGCACCTGCATCTGCGGCGCCGTACCAAGCCTTCACGCCCTTGTGGCCACGGCACGCGCCTTTTTTCGTGGCGCCGGAAAAGTAGGTGCCGTCCTTGCATGTAGCGGTGGTTCCGGCGGGCGCGTCGGGTGGCACCTGCGCCTGAGCGCTGGCCGCCATAAGGAATCCTGCGCTCAGCATCATCGATGCGAACAGACCTTTCATTGCACTTCTCCTGACAGGTTGAGTGACTGACGCGTTCGAGTCCTGACGCGCGCGCAGCATGCCTGATCCGTCAAGGCGAAAGTCATCAGATAGTCGCGGAGATGTGCGCTCGTTCAGCTCGATTAACGGGCCAGCACGGTGCAGCAAATTCGGTCATGGATACGCCTAGCCACGCCGTAGGACCGCGATCGGTGAGGTACGCGCGATGCGCCAGGTTCCTATCCAGCCGGCGACGGCCACGATGACGGCGGCAGCTGCGACGAGTGACGCCAGTGCGGTCAACGGCGGCACGTAACCGGACATCTTGAATACGCCACTGGCGAGCGCGCTGCCGAGCGCGGCGGCGCCGACGACCGCGATAACGCCGGCCAGAATGCCGAGCACCGCGAACTCGGCGAGTACCGCAATCGACAACTGGCGCGTATCGGCGCCAAGCGTGCGCAGCAGGGCGGCTTCGAAACGACGTTCGTCGGCGGTGGTGGCGAGCGCGGCAACGAGGACGAGGATGCCGGCGAGCAGGCTGAAGCCGAGCACCCATGCGACCGCGCGGGTGACCCGATCGATGATGTCGCGCACGCGGTCGAGGATCGCGTTGAGGTCAATCAGCGAGATATTCGGGTAGTCGCGGGACACTGCGGCCAGCGTCCTGGCGGTATCACCCTGCAGGTGAAAGCTCGCGACAAGACTATGCGGTAGCGTGGCGCCGCTTGCCGGGTCGAGCATCAGGAAGAAATTCGCGCGAAACGAATCCCATTCGACGCCGCGGATGCTGGTCACTGTGGCGACGATCTCGCGCTCGCCGAAGCGCAGGCTCACGCGATCGCCGAGATGCAGGTTGAACAGGTCGACCCACATCTGGTCGACCGACAATTGCGGCTCATGCGCCGCGGCATCAAACCAGTGGCCTTGCAGAAGTTTGTTGGACGGTGGCAGCGTCTCGCTCCAACTCACGCGCACCTCGCCGTCGATCGCACCGCGGCGGCGACGATCGGGCGACGCCTTGGCTTCGGGAGCTTGGCCATTGATCGCGACCAGCTTGCCGACTGCAAGTGGCAGCAGGTTCAGGTTGCTAGCGCCGAGGGCCTGCAGGCGTTGTTCCATCGGCGTGCGCTGCTGGGGCTGCAGGTTGATCATGAACCAGTTCGGCGTGTCGCTTGGCAGGTCGGCACGCCAGTGTTCGAGCAGCGACGGGCCGATCACGCCGAGCAGCGCGAGCGCGGTCAGGCTCAAGCTCAGCGCGCCGGCTTGCAGCAAGGTCAGTGCGCGTCGTCGAGCGAGGTTGGCGAGGCCGAAGCGGAGTGCGCCGCGCAGTCGCGCCGCCAGCGCGCGCATCAGTGCGAGGATGCCCAGCCCAAGTACGACGGTAGCGACGCCAATCGCAAGGAAGCCGAGTGCGAGCGTTGCGGCGAGCCGCAGGTTGCCGGCGCCGAGCAACACCAGCGCAGCGCCGACCGCGACCGGCAGCAGATAGAGTGCATCGAAACGGCGCACGTGTGCGCCAAAGTCGCGCCGGAACACGCGCATCGGCTCCACGTCGCGCAGGCGCAGCAGAGGCGGTAGCGCGAAGCCGAACAGTACGGCCAGACCGACCGCGAACGCCGCGAGCGGCGGCCCCCATGGCAGCGGTGGCGCCGCGCTGGGGAGCAAGCCGCTCGCGAAACCGAGTACGACTTGTTGCAACACGAGGCCAACCGCCAGACCGATGAGACAGGCGGGCACGGCGAGCAGTGCGAGTTGCAGAGTCAGCGCGGAAACAATCTCGTTGCGACTGGCGCCGAGGCAACGCAGCAGTGCGACATCTTCCACCTTGCGTCGCGCGAAGCGTTGCGCTGCGAGTGCCACCGCAACGCCGGACAGGAGCGCTGCGAGCAGTGCGGCAAGGCGCAGGAAACTCTCCCCGCGCTCGAATGCGCTGCGCAGATTCTGTTGGGTGTCCTGCACCGTGGTGATTTCCGCACCATCACTGAGTTGCGGCTTTACCCACGCGGCGAAACCCGCGACCGCGCTGTCATCGCCGGCTACGAGCAAGCGGCGACGCACCCGGCTGCCGGCGCCGAGCAGGCCGCTGGCTTGCGCGTCGGCCAGACTCATCAGCACGCGCGGCGCGAGCCGAAACAGGTTGCCTCCGTCCGGTGACGCGGCGATCTCACCGCCGATCGCCAGTTCGAGGTTGCCCAACTGCACCTTCGCGCCGATGTCCACGCCGAGCGCGACCAGAACCGCGTGGTCGGCGTAGATCGTACCGGCCGCGGGCGCATGCGCGGGTCGTTCGACGCCGTGCGCATCAAGTACGGTCAGCGTGCCGCGCAGCGGGAACGCCGCATCGCTGGCGCGCACGTCGCACAGGCGGCTGTTGTCGCCGACGAACACGACACTCGGAAAATCAGCAAGCTGGTTCGTCGCCAGGCCGCGCCGCCGTGCCTCGTCGATGAAGCCGGGCGGCAACGGCTGGCTGGACGCGATGCCGAGATCGCCGCCGATGAGTTCAGCCGCCGAGGCGACGATTGCGTGTTCGACCCGACTCGCCAGCGTCGCAACTGCGGCCATTGCGGCGACCGCGAGCACCAGAGCCGCGGCCAGGGTGGCAAGTTCAGCATGCCTGAACTCGCGGCGCAGGCTGCGCGCCGCGAACGCCAGCACGTTCATGCAGCCGTCCCGACCACGCGACCTTCGCGCAGCTCCAGGGTTTGCGCGCAACGCGCGGCTAGCGCCACATCATGCGTGACCAGTACGAGAGTCGTGGCATGTTCGCGGTTCAATGCGAACAGCAGGTCGCCGACGACCACGCCAGTGCGCTGGTCCAAATTGCCGGTCGGCTCATCCGCGAACAGGATTTCGGGGCCGTGCACGAAGGCCCGCGCCAGTGCGACGCGCTGCTGCTCGCCACCGGACAACTGATGCGGATAGTGGTGCCGGCGTGCCCCCAGACCAACCCGTGCCAGGGCGTCGACGGCGTGTGTGCGGGAATCAGCGCGACCGTCGAGATCGAGCGGCAGCATCACGTTTTCCTCGGCGCTCAAGGCGGGCAGCAAATGGAAACTCTGGAACACAAATCCAACCAGACGCCGGCGCAGGCGTGCGCGGGCCTCCTCATCCAGCCGGTCGAGACAGGTGCCGGCCAGCGTGATCGAACCCGCACTCGGGCGGTCGAGGCCCGCCAGCAGGCCGAGCAGCGTGGTCTTGCCTGAGCCGGATGCGCCAACAATAGCGAAGCTGTCGCCGCGCGGAACGCTGAGCGTGACATCGTCGAGGATCGTCAGTTTGCCGTCGGGCCCGGTCACGATTTTGCTAACCTGCGTTGCACTCAAGGCGGTTGCGGAATCCATGATCATGCTGCGTGTCATCCTCGGTTTCATTCTGTGTGTCGGTGTTGTGGTGCCGGCGGCTGCGCAAACGCGCTCGCTACTGGTGCTTGGCGATTCGTTGTCCGCAGCCTACGGCCTTTCGCCGCAGCAGGGCTGGGTAGCCTTGCTCGAACAACGCCTGAAGGAAGCTACGCCGCCGTATCGCGTCGTCAACGCAAGCATCAGCGGCGAGACGACCGCCGGTGGACTGGCGCGTTTGCCGACGCTGCTGGCGGCCGAAAAGCCGGCGCTGGTCCTCGTTGAACTCGGTGCGAACGATGGATTGCGCGGCCTGCCACTGACTGAAATCCGCGCGAACCTCGTCACGATCCTCCATGCAATCCATGCCGCGAACGCGCGCGCGTTGCTGATCGGCATCGAGTTGCCGGTCAACTACGGGCCGCGCTACCGCGACCAGTTACGAATGATGTATCGGGATCTGGCCGCGGAATTCAATGTGCCGTTGGTGCCGTTCCTGCTCGAAGGCGTGGCACAGGACCCGTCGCTGATGCAGGACGACGGCCTGCATCCACGTGCCCAAGGCGAGCCGAAAGTGCTCGCAAACGTCTGGTCCGTGCTGGAAACGGTGCTGCAGGGCCGCGGGAGCCCGCACTGATGGCGTAGGTGGCTGGGCCGTCCGGCACATGGCAAGCGGGCGTCAGGTTGGGTACTCTGACAGACCACGTACCGATCCATGCGGTGTTTCCGCGCGGCTGACGTGACCTTCCGATTCGCGAGGACACCCTACCCATGTTGCGAACACGACTTCTTGTGACGACGATGAACCTGGCCATTGTCGGCGCGTTCGGCTTGTTGGCCAACGCGCCTGCTGCCATTGCCAAGGACGCCCCGGCGTTTTCCGCCAACAACCCGTTCGCCAAGGCGAGCACGCTGCCGTATCAGGCACCGCCGTTCGACAAGATCAAGAATGGCGATTACCAGCCCGCGATCGACGAAGGCATGAAACAGCAGGCCGTCGAGATCGAGAAGATCGCCAACAACAAGGAAGCGCCGACCTTCGCCAACACGATCGAGGCGATGGAGAAGACCGGACGCCTGCTCAATCGTGTCGGTGCGGCGTTCGGCGCCGTCACCAGCGCCAATACCAATCCGGTCCTGCAGAAAGTGCAGGAAGACGAGGCGCCGAAGCTTTCTGCGCATCAGGACGCGATCTACCTCAATCCCAAGCTGTTTGCGCGCATCAAGGCGATTTACGACGAGCGCGACACGCTCAAGCTTGACCCGGAATCCAAGCGCCTGGTCGAGTACGACTATGAGGAGTTCGTGCATGCTGGCGCGAAGCTGTCCGATGCCGACAAGACGCGTCTCAAGAAGTTGAACGAGGAGGAATCCACGCTCAGCGCGCAGTTCGTCAACAAGCTGCTGGCGGCTGCCAATGCGGCGGCGTTGGTGGTTGATGACAAGGCCAAGCTGGCCGGTATCGGTGACGCAGGCGTCGCGGCGGCGGCGGAGTCGGCGAAGGATCGCAAGCTCGACGGCAAGTTCGTGGTACCACTGCAGAATACGACCCAGCAGCCCGATTTGCTGTCGTTGACCGACCGCGCGACGCGCGCGCAATTGTTCAACAATGGATGGACGCGCGCCGAGAAGGGCGATGCCAACGACACCCGCGACACCATCGCTCGCATCGCGCAGATCCGTGCCGAGAAGGCCAAGTTGCTCGGTTTCGACAGCTATGCCGCGTGGAAGCTCGAGGACCAGATGGCGAAGACGCCGGTCGCCGCGCTGAAATTCATGAACGACCTCGTGCCGGCCGCGACCGGCAAGGCGATTGCAGAAGCGAAAGACATCCAGGCGATGATCGACAAGGATCAGGCCGCAAAGAAACAAGATACGTTCAAGCTGGAGCCGTGGGATTGGCAGATCTATGCCGAGCAGGTGCGCAAGGCGAAGTACGACCTCGATGAAGAGCAGCTCAAGCCCTATTTCGAGCTCGACAACGTCCTCAAGAATGGCGTGTTCTATGCGGCCAACCAGCTGTACGGCCTGACCTTCACCGAGCGCAAGGACCTTCCGGTTTACCAACCTGATGTGCGCGTGTTCAATGTGATCGACAAGGATGGCACCCAGATCGGCCTGTTCTACTGCGATTACTTCAAGCGCGACAACAAGAACGGCGGTGCCTGGATGGACAACCTGGTCGGGCAGTCCAAGCTGCTCGGCACCAAGCCGGTCGTCTACAACGTCGCGAACTTCACCAAGCCTGCGGCGGGCCAGCCGGCGCTGCTCAGCTTTGATGACGTGATCACGATGTTCCACGAGTTTGGCCATGGCCTGCATGGTCTATTCGCCGACACGCAGTATCCGAGCCTGTCCGGCGCCAATACCGCGCGCGATTTCGTCGAGTTCCCGTCGCAGTTCAACGAGCACTGGGCGACCAACCCGAAGGTGTTCGCCAACTACGCGAAGAACTACAAGACCGGAGAGCCGATGCCGGCCGCACTGGTCGAGAAGATGAAGAAAGCGCGCACCTTCAACAAGGGCTATGACATGACCGAGCTGCTTTCGGCTGCGTTGCTCGACATGTCCTGGCACATGCTCAGCGCCGATGCGCCGAAACAGGATGTCGATACCTTCGAGGCCGAAGCGCTGAAGAAGAACCACACCGATCTGAGCTATGTTCCGCCGCGCTATCGTTCCAGCTACTTCATGCATATCTGGGGCAACGGTTATGCGGCCGGCTACTACGCCTATCTGTGGACGCAGATGCTTGCCGACGATGCGTTCGGCTGGTTCCAGGAGCACGGTGGCATGACCCGCGCCAATGGCGATCGCTTCCGCGAGATGGTGATCTCGCGCGGTAACACCGAGGATCTCGCAACGATGTACAAGAACTGGCGCGGTCACGCGCCTAGCGTCGATGCGATGCTCGTCGATCGTGGGTTGAAGGACGCGCCTGCGCAGACGCCCGCGCCGCAGAAGAAATGATCGAACGCTTCAAAGTATGAAACATCGGGCCCGCCATGCGCGGGCCCGATGCGTTTTGGGCAGCGAATCAACGCGTCCGATGAATGGCGACGTCAAAAGCGGGCGCATAGTGGCATGTGGCGTGGCCGCTTCGGGTGCCCTCTATACTCCGCATTGACTGTTCCAAGGAGCCACGCCCATGATTCCGCGCCTGCTCGCCGCTGTCGTTTGTTGCCTGATCGCCCATCAAGGAGTTGCTGCCGTGCCTGTTCTCGTCATCCATGGGGGCGCGGGCGTGATCAAGTCCACGCTGACTCCGGACAAGGAAAAGCTTGTCCGCGCTGATCTGGAAATGGCGCTGAACGCGGGCTATGCGGTCCTGAAGCGCGGCGGTACAAGTCTGGATGCGGTGACCCAGGCGATCCTGGTGATGGAGAACTCGCCGCGCTTCAATGCCGGCAAGGGTGCGGTATTCACGCATGACGGACACAACGAACTCGACTCGGCGATCATGGATGGCGCGACCTTGCGCGCCGGAGCGGTCGCCGGCGTACAGCATGTGAAGAATCCGGTCCTGCTCGCGCGCGCTGTCATGGAGAAATCGCCGCATGTGATGTTGTTCGGCGCTGGTGCGGAAACATTCGCCAAGACCGTCGGCATTGAACTGGTCGATGCAAAATACTTCCATACCGACGAGCGCTGGCAGCAACTGCAAGAGGCGATCAAGGCCGAGGCGAAGAACCAGCACTCAACGCTGGGTCGTGCGATTCACTACGGCACGGTCGGTGCCGTCGCGCTCGATAGTGCCGGTCATCTCGCCGCGGCGACTTCAACCGGCGGCATGACCAACAAACGCTGGAACCGCGTCGGCGACTCGCCGATCATCGGCGCAGGCACCTATGCGAATACGCATTGCGCCGTCTCCGCGACTGGCTGGGGCGAGTACTACATCCGCGCCGTCGCCGCACATGACATTTGTGCACGGATGGAATACGCGAAGAAGCCCGTCGCACAGGCCGCGAAGGAAGTGGTCATGGACGTCATCCCGAAAATGGGTGGCGATGGCGGCGTGATCGCGCTCGATTCGGAAGGCAACTTCACGACCCCGTTCAACACCGATGGCATGTATCGCGGCTGGGTCGACAAGGACGGCAAAGTACATGTGGCGATCCTCGAGTAGTGATGCACGCATTGCCAACGAAGCAGCCGAGCGTGCCAATACGTAATGCCGACATGGCTGACCCGGTTCGTCACAACGAATTGACGGTGGCCGCGATCGCCGTACTCGCATTCATCATGGCGTGCGTCGCGCATGAAGCGATCGGGCACGGCGGTATGTGCATCGCGACCGGCGCACATATCACCCTGCTTACGTCGGTGTATTCCCACTGTTCGAAAGGCGGTCCGCTCACGGATGCGGCCGGTCCGGCGATGAACCTGGTTGTCGGCGCCCTCTGTTGGTGCGCACTCAGGTCATGGTCGAGCCCGTCGCCGCACTGGCGGCTGCTCCTGGTTTTCACGATGGCGTTCAACCTCTTCTGGGGAGCCGGATATTTCGTATTCTCGGCGATTACCGCCAGCGGCGACTTGGCTTTCGTTGTGCGCGATCTTGCGCTTGAGCCAAGGTGGCTGTGGCTGCTTTTCATGGGGGCGCTGGGTGTTTACCTCTATTCCCGTTGCATGCGGCTCGTCGCAAACGGGTTGCCAAAAGACACTCCTTTGCTCACCGTCTATCTGGCAGCCGGTGCTGTGTCGTGCATGGCGGCACTCTTTTTCACGGGAGCGGTCCTTCCCGCGGTGCGCGAAGCTGCGCTTGAAAGCTTCGGTGCGGCTGCCGGACTGCTTGTGCTTGCCCGACGTACATCCAGGCAAGTCGTTCCTGTAGCTTCGGAAACGATAGTCACGCGCAGCAAAGCATGGATATTCGCATCGGCACTCACCGTTACGGTATTCATTGCCACGCTCGGACGAGGCCTGCCATGAGGGCAGTCATCGCGACTCGCTACGTCACCCCGTTGCGCGAGGGCGGCTCATTGCCGGCAATCATCGAGGCCGAGGACGAGGGCCTGTATGTTCTCAAATTCCGCGGTGCAGGGCAGGGCGCGAACGCGTTGATCGCGGAGCTTGTCGCAGGGGAGCTCGCACGTGCGCTCGGCCTGCCAATACCGGAGATCGTATTTGTCGAGCTCGATCCGGATCTGGCGCGCACCGAGCCTGATCCAGAGATCCAGCACCTGATCCGCGCCAGTGCCGGACTCAATCTTGCGCTGGACTATTTGCCGGGCTCGGTCACATTCGATCCGGTCGTTGACAAACCCGACGCGGATCTCGCGTCTGCGATCGTGTGGTTCGATGCGTATGTCAGCAATGTCGATCGCACCGTGCGCAACACCAACCTGCTGATGTGGCATCGCAAGCTCTGGCTGATCGATCACGGCGCAGCGCTGTACTTTCACCACAACTGGGACGGGTACCTCGATCGCGCGACCAGTCCGTTTGCGCAGATCAAGAACCATGTGTTGCTGCCGTTCGCATCGACGCTGCGCGAAGCGGACACGCGCCTGAGTGCGCTGGTTACTGGCGAACAGATCGAGCGTATCGTCGCACTTGTGCCGGATGCATGGCTGTGCGGCGATGCGGCTTTCACCGACCCGGCCGCGCATCGCGCCGCGTACGTGCAGTATTTGCATCGGCGCATCGAGGCTCCGCGCGCTTTCGCCCTGGAGGCGATCCGTGCACGCGTATGACTATGCGGTGATCCGCGTCGCGCCGCGCGTCGAGCGCGGCGAGTTCGTCAACGTCGGTGTCGTGCTGTCGTGCAAGGCGGGTCATTTCCTCGAAGCGCGTATCGAACTCGACGAGGCGCGCCTGCGCGCGCTCGATCCCGGGGTCGACCTCAACACCGTGCGCAGCCATCTCGCCGCGTTCGCGGCGATCTGCGTCGGCGGGGAGGAGGCCGGCCCGATCGGTCGCTTGCCGACGCGCGAACGCTTCCACTGGCTGACTGCGCCGCGCAGCACGATGATCCAGACTTCGCCGGTGCACAGCGGTCAATGCATCGACCATGCGACGATGATCGAGCGCCTGCTCGACACCATGGTGCGTACAGGACCGATGCCACCGCCTCGGGCATGAGTGCTCCCCGGCTTCGGCGTCACGCCCATCCGGGTACGCAAGCTATCGACAGTTAGGCACTGTATCGAGGATGCCTGAAGGCGTGAGCCGTCATCGACGGTGATGAGCGAGCGCCACTGTTGGCTCAGAAGATGTAGTGCAACCCAGCCGAAATCGAATAGCGCGGTTCAAGCTGCAAGCCATTCACGCGTTGCCAGAGCGGCGTTTGCACGAACACGAAACCGGCAAAGCGGCGGCTGAAATTCAGAGTGAAGCCAGGACTCAGATAGGCCAGTGTCGCGCCGCTGTTCGGGATATCCGCATTGATGCCCGATTCGCGTTTCTCCGCGCGCACATTGACTTGCAGCTGCGGCACGAAGAATGAACTGACGACGTAACGCGTGCCGACGCTGAGGTTCACGCCATTGCCCGGTTTGAAACCGTCCTTCGAGGTAACCGGCACCTGCAGGATGCCCTGTGCAAAATAGTCCCAGTTCTGCGCGAGTGCCCCGAAATGATAGGCGCCGATCAGCAGGTCGGTTGAGCCGGTGCCCAGCTGCAGGCCGCGATCGATGATCTCGCCCGTCAACGGACCGGTGCGAAACGTGTCATCGGTGCGCCCAGTTGGCAGCTTCACGCCGAACTGGATTCCACTGGTGTGATCCGGCGAGAAGCCGGCATACCTCGCGAGCAGGCGCAGGTCACCAATGCCGCGCGATTGCGAACTCGACACATCGGTGTCGCCCTCGCCGATCGTGGTGTGGAAGCGGTCGAAAGTCGGCAGCAGCGCGCTAATGCCCCAGTTCGCGTTCGGGCTGTATTCGGCGCCGAGTGTGGTATTGCGGTTGATCGTCGATTGCTGGACTTCCGACTCGTTCGGCAACTCGATGCTGTCGCGCTCGACGCTATCGCTGCCACTGCGCAGCTGCGACTGGTTGAAATAGTCGGTACGCACGTCGAAGCGCCAGCCCTTGCTGGCTATCAGTCCTTGCGTGGCCCAGTCTGCGTTGAGCGTGCAACCGCAGCTTGAACAGGCCAACGCGCTGAGAGGGGCTCCCGCTGCGACGGAGAGTGCAATGCACAGTAAAAGACGCGGTGGGCGCACGTGATTCTCCTTGGCGCGGAGCCGTTGCTAAGCGTTGGAAAAGGCAGAGCCAACGGGCTCGTGCCGAGTCATGGTCAACTGCCGCAAGATTGTTCGCGCTTTCGCCAAGTTGTGCCAGTTATATATGGGTAAAGCTCTAGCTGATGGGCGGTTCACGCACCGGACGCTTCGCCAGCTTGCGTTGCAGTGTGCGCCGGTGCAGGCCGAGTCGGCGCGCTGCTTCGGAAATATTGCCCTCGCATTCTGCAAGTACGCGTTGGATATGCTCCCATTCGAGTCGTTTCAGTTGCGGTGCATGCGCCGGAATCGATGCCTCCGAATTACCGTGCTTCGCAGCCCCGAGCAACGCCTGCGCGACCTGGTCCGCGTCGACCGGCTTGGCCAGATAATCGTGCGCGCCGCGCTTGATCGCTTCGACGGCGGTCGCAATCGACGCGTAGCCGGTCAGCAGCAGGATACGCAACTGCGGACGCGCGGCGAGCAACTGTGGAATCAAGGCCAGACCGCTCTCGGCACCGAGTTTGAGATCAAGCACCGCGAAATCGGGTGCGTGTTCGCGTATCAGTGCGAATGCACGAGTACTGTCGGGTGCGATGTCGACGACAAACCCGCGCGCGCCGAGAGCACGTCCGAGCACGGCGCTGAAAATGGCGTCGTCGTCGATCAGGATGAGGCGATGGATCGGAGGGGGAGTCATGGGGTGCGATTGTCCGTGGTTGCGAGTGGAACGCGCAATCGCTGTCGCCAGCCGCCGCTGGCGAGCGCCTCGGCGCGCAAGGTTCCGCCGAGTCGTTCGGCCGTCGCGTGGGCCAGCGCAAGCCCCAGCCCGAGTCCGTCGCTTTTGCTGGTTTGGAACGCAGTTCCATGGCCTGGCGTGCTGCCCCTGCCATAGTCGCGCACGCTGAACTCGACCTGTTCGGCGCCAGCGGTCACGCCGAGTTCGATCTCCGGTTTGCCAGCGCCCAACGATGCGTCGGCCGCATTGTTGAGCAGGTTGACCAGTGCGTGGCGAAGGTTTGGCGCCGCTTCGATCTCGCGCGTATCTGCATCGGCTTCAATGACTACCCGCAATTCGATTTCCGGACGCAGCAGTCGGAACTGGTCCTCGCAGTCGCGCACAAAGCGGGTCAGCGCGAGTTGCTGCGGCCTGTCGGCCAACTGGCGGCTGCCGACCGCGACCAGTTCGCGCAGAATATCGCGGCAGCGGTCAGCCTGACCCGCGAGCAACGCCAGATCGTCGGTGAGGGTGTGGTCGTCGGCATATTCGCGGCGCAGTTCCGTGAGCAGGGTGCGGATCGTCGATAGCGGCGTGTTGAGTTCATGCGCGGTCCCAGCGGCCTGGGTCGCGATGGCGAGGATGCCTTCGTCACGCAGCGTGCGTTCGCGTTCGCGCTGCACGTCAGCCTCGCGCTGCCGTAGGGCGCGCGCGAGACGTGCGATGAAGTAGGCGAGTACGGCGGCGGTGACCACGAAGTTCGCCACTGAACCCGCCACATGCAAATTGAAGGCGCCGGTGTCGCTCGTGTGCAACGGTGGCAATGCGACATGCCAGGGCACCAGCGCCAGGTAGCCCGCAGAGGCGAGCAGCGCTACCGCAATCACGTAGAACAAAGGTAGCGCGGCAGCAGCCAGAGCGATCGGCATGACCAGCAGAGATACGAATGGATTGGTCGCCCCGCCGGAAAAATACAGCAGCCACGTCAACACACCGATGTCCACGACGATATGGCCGAATGCCTCGATGGGTGGTACGGGCCAGGGTTGGCGCAGACGCCAGAATGCGAAAACGGCGAATGCAGCCAGTACGCTGATCCCGACTGCCAGCGGCATGACCGCAATCTCGATGTGCAGCACCCATACGACGATCACCACGGTCAGCGACTGTCCCGCCACTGCGCACAGGCGCAGCCACGCCAGCGTCTCGGTCAGCTTGCGCGCGCGATCGAAGAAGCCGTCCAGAGCGGTGCCGGGGATTTTCATCGGAGTATTGTGCCATTGCGCGATGCGCGATCCGCGCAGTGGATTTAACGCGGCGCAGCTGGCGCGGTGCTGCAGGCGATCGACTACCGGGTTGTCGCGCCGCCGGTGGGCATCGGATGCAACGGCAGCCCGATCACGACTTCGAGGCCGCCACTGGCGATATTGCGCGCGAGGATCGTGCCGCCATGTCGCTCGATGGCGCGACGCGCGATGGCGAGCCCGAGGCCGGTGCCGCCGCTGCTGCGGGTACGTGCATGATCGGTGCGGTAGAACGGTTCGAAGATGCGGGCCAGGTCAGCTTCCGGCACGCCGGGGCCGTGATCGCGCACGGTGATCAGCGCATGCCCGGGGTGTGCCGGATCGCAGGTCAAGCCCACGCTGACCGTGCTGCCGTCCGCCGTGTACGCAAGCGCGTTGCGGATCACGTTCTCCAGCGCGCTGTACAGCGCGGCGTGCGAGCCGGTCAGGATCAGGCGCTCGCACTCGGCAAGGACCACTTTGCGGCCACGCGGTGCGCCTTCGTAATCGGCATTGGTGATCACGTCTTCGAGTAGTCCATCGAGCGCGACGGTGTCATGCGCTGCAACGCTCGCGGTTTCCAGGCGCGACAATTCCAGCGCCTGCGCAAGCATCGATTCGAGCCGGTCCGATTCGCATTCGATCCGGTCGAGCGATGCGTTGACCTGCGCAGCGTCGCCGCCGCGTGCCAGTTCGAGGGCAACGCGCTGGCGCGCGAGCGGTGAGCGCAGTTCGTGCGAGACGTCGCGCACCAGACGGCGGTGACTTTCGACCAGTGCCTTGATGCGTTCGGCCATGGCATCGAACTCCGCAGCAAGCGCGGTCACCTCCGCACTGCGACCGAAACGCAGGCGACCGACGCGGGCATCCAGGTCGCCCTCGGCAAATCGACGTGTGCTGGCGCGGATGCGTGTCAGCGGCGCGGTGACATACCAGGCGAGGAACATGCTGAACAGCGCGCTGACGATCATCGCGACGCCGATGTTGGTCCAGAACGTTTGTGGCCGGCGCGACAGCAGGCGCGAAAAGAAGCTGCCTTCAAGCGTTGCGACAACCGCGTAGGCCCGACCGTCGCGGGAGCGCGTTGCGCGTGCGCGCAGGCGATCCGAACCCAGCATGACACTGCCGCCTGATCTGGCTCCCTCAGCGAGGTCACCTTGCGGCAAAGCGGCGAGCGCGGCGGTGGCTGCCGATCGCACCGCATCGGACGCGCGCCGGCCGAGCAATTCATGGCCATCCGATGTGAACGCGTAGACGCCGATCGGACCGAATCCGGCCGCGCGATGCAGCCATTCGCGCGTATCGTCTTCGCTGCCGCGCCGCAGTTCGTGCGCGGTACGCCCAACCAGATCATCCAGCGCCGCCTGCAGGCGCGTGATCTCGAGGCCGGGAATTCTTTCTTTCTCGAAGTTGCTGGTGGTGATCCACGCGAACGCGAGCAACACGACCACGGTCGCGATCCAGAATGCCGCAAAGATGCGCCAGAACAGTTTGCGCATCATGGCCGGTCGCCGGCGCGGGTCATGCCTGTTCGTCCAGCTGGCGTAGCAGATAGCCGCTGCGATGGATCGTGGTGATAGGCGACGTGCCGTCAGGCGCGTCGCCGAGCTTGCGGCGCAGATTCGACACGTGCACGTCGATCGACCGGTCGAATGGTCCGAGCGGTCGGCCAAGCACGGTCTGCGAGATGCGCTCCTTGCTGACTACGCGACCGACTTCGCGCAGCAGCAGCACGAGGAGATCGAATTCGGTCGCAGTCAGCGCAATCGCCTCGCCGTGCACGCTGATGCTGCGTGACGCCGCACGCAGCCAGATCGGGCCGTTGCGCAAGTCGGTCAGGGTCTCGTGGCCTTCGCCGCGCGCGCGACGCAGCACGGCGCGCAGGCGCGCTGCGAGTTCGCGCGGGTTGCACGGTTTCGGGATGTAGTCGTCGGCACCGAGTTCGAGGCCGAGAATGCGGTCGATGTCCTCGCCGAGCGCGGTCAGCATCAGGACCGGCAGCGCCGATTCGCGGCGTAGTTCGCGCAGTGCATCGAGACCGGAGCGGCCCGGCATCATCACGTCGAGTACCAGTGCATCGAAGGTCTGCGTACGTGCGGCGGCCAGCGCGTCGTCGGCGGTGTGCGCGAGGACAACGTCGAAGCCTTCGCGCGAGAGGAAATCACGCAGCAATTGCGCGAGTTCCACGTCATCATCGGCGAGCAGGATACGGTTGTGGGTCATGCCCACAGCATAGCGCCCGGATTCTACGCGCAAGCTCCGCCAGCGCGTCCGTTGCGCGAAATTTGCAGGATTTTACGCACGCCAGGCCGCGGTAGGTGGCCAGACGCGGCGGCTACCGTTCGGAGCCGACCGTCGGCAGGCTGGCTGCCAGAGCGTTGGCCGCATGCTCGTTGTGCGTGGCCGAAAGGCGCTTCATCAGCGGCAACACCGCGAGCGCGATCAGCGTGCAGACGATGCCGGCGATGCCCAGTTTGAAGAACAAGCTGGTGTAGATCGGCATGGTCAGCAGTGGATCGGTCACGTCCTGCGGCACGCTCGCGTAGTTCGCGACGACGCCGCCGAGATATTGCGAAATGCCCGATGCGACGAAGTACGCGCCCATCATGAAGCCGCCCATGCGCGCCGGCACATAGCGCGCGATCATCGCCAGGCCAAGCCCGCTGACCAGCAGTTCGCCGAGCGAGGACGCGCCATAACCCCAGACCATGATCCACGAGGTGGTCTTGCCCGGTGCGGTCGTGAAGTGCGCGGCAAAGCTGTAGATGAAGAAGCCCACTGCGACCGCGGCGAATCCGAGCGCGAACTTGGCCGCGATCGAGAAGTCGCGTCCGCTCTTGCCGGCGCGCGTGTAGATGATGGCCAGGATCGGGCTCAGGATGAAGATCCAGATCGGATTGAATGCCTGGAATTGTGCGGGCGACCA
>CAJDVY010000033.1_pt1 | contig 23466 bp, 17 predicted proteins | sample 7391441 | NCBI WGS metagenome assembly CAJDVY01 (sample SAMEA7055728, study PRJEB34461) | soil metagenome | biome: terrestrial ecosystem; feature: Peninsula; material: soil | place: Antarctica | collected 2016 | reverse complement strand
ACCAGTTCGCCCGCCCAGTGTTGTGCGTCTGCAGCGCTGCCGCCATTGCCGGCGAACAACAACTTGTTGCCAACGCGAAGCGCCGCGACGGAAATTTCCACCACGTCGAGGACGAGTTGGCGCAGTCCGCTGTCTGCCGCCATGGCCTTGAACACGCCGATGGTCTGCTCGAATTCGTCGTCGACGATCGCGATCAGCCGATTCGCCATGACATCGCTCCCTGTTGCGTGAAATGGAAGTCCAGCACGCTGCCGCCGTGCGTGAGCAGGGCGCGAATCAGGCCGACCCGATCCTCGGGACTGCACAGGAACATCATGAAGCCGCCACCACCGGCGCCGGATACCTTGGCGGCTCGCGCGCCATGACCGAATGCGGTTTTTTCAACTTGTTCGATCAGCGCATTGCTGATCCTGGCCGCCGTTTTCTTCTTGGCCTCCCAGCCTGCCTGCAAGGTGGCTTCCAGCCCCGGCAGATCACCCTTGAGAATGCAGTCTTTCATCTGCACCGCTTCCTGTCGCAACTGGTGCATGGCGTCGATGGACACCTGGTTGTTCTCGCCCATGTTGCGCGACTGCTGGTCGATGATGTCGGCCGAAGCACGCGAGACTCCGGTGAAATACAGCACCAGCGACGCCTCCAGCTCGGCCCAGACCCAATCCTTGATGCGAAGTGGATTGACGATGACGCGGTCATCCTTGTGGAACTCCATGAAGTTGAATCCACCGAAGGTGGCGGCGTACTGATCCTGCCTGCCGCCAGCCAGCTTGAGATCCTTGCGCTCGATCTCATAGGCGAGCCAGGCGACCTCGTATTCGCCCAGAGGCAGCGAGAAGTACTCGGCAAAGGCCTGCACCAAAGCCACCACCATGGTCGAGGAAGATCCCAGGCCCGAGCCCGGTGGAGCATCGGAGAACGTCTTCACGTTCAATGCTGGTTGCTCGCCTTGCAGAAAGTCGACGCATATCCGCCGATAGACGCCCTTGAGCAATTGCAGCGGCCCGCCGAGATCGAGGTCCGCAGCGTCGCACGCGTGCAACTCCTGGTGGCCCATGTCCAGCGCGTGGAAGCACACCATGCCGTCATCACGCGGGCCAACGATCGCATAGGCATAGCGATCGATCGTCACATTCATCACCTGCCCGCCATAGACATCACAATACGGAGAGACGTCGGTGCCGCCACCGGCCAGGCCAAGTCGCAGCGGCGCACGCGCACGCACAATCATGGGGAGACCTGCTGAACTTGCGGACGTGGCTTCACCAACTCTGGAGCAAACGCCTGCCATTGTGCCGATTCGGTAAAATGCGCATGGACAAAGTTCTGCTCCGCTGCAGACACCCGCCGCCACTCGCCCTCGTCGTCGAGCAATTGCAGCACGTGGCGCGCGAAGGCAGCCGCATCGTCCACGGCAGGCAGGAACGCGGCTGCGTCAGCCAATCCCTGCGCGCCGGCGGAAGTCGTGACACAGGGAACGCCGTAACGCATTGCCTCGATGACCTTGCCCTTGACGCCGGCACCGTAGCGTAACGGAGCGATCACCACCCGCGCCGAGGCATACCTGAGCGTCAGCTCTTCATCGGTGACAAAGCCGCTGACCTCGATGTCGTCGCCGCGCAGCGCCTGCACCGAGGCAGAAGGATTCGAACCAACCAGCGCGAGCTGGATTCGCGGATGCTGCTGCAGGATCAACGGCAACACCTCGGCAACGAACCAGCTGGCTGCATCGGCGTTGGGTTGATGGGCGAACCCGGCGACAAACAACAGACCATGCCGTTCAGACAGGTTGCCGGCGGGATCGGCTGGAAATTCGTCCCACGCATACGCCGGCACGGTATGGCAGCGCACCGTTGATGCGTGTTCCGCCAGCCATGCAGCCACGTATACGGTTTCACTCGCGGACGGGTAATAGACCGCATCGACCAACGCCCAGACCTTTTGCTCAAGCGTTTCCATGCGAGCCCGTTCAACTCGCAACGCCTTGTCACCGGGATGCAATTCGCACTGCTCCGCAAGCCGCAGATGATGGATGTCGTGACCGTAGTAGAGCAGGCTCGCGCCCGAATGTGCGCGCACCGCATCGATGAAGCCGACCGCGACGTAGGGGCGGCTCAACAACACAACATCGAGATCGCTTCCGTGGCGTTGCATCCACTGGTCGAAGCCATCGCGATACTCCTCGCCATACATCACCTCGACGCCATGCTGCTCCAGCAAGGGCGCGTAGACGGGATCCCGACGCAGGTCCTGCGGCCAGAACTTCACCGAGTAACCGTGATGGAGAAACATCCGGATGAACTGCCACATGGTTCGCGAGCCCGCGTCACGATCCGGCCGGGGAATATAGCGATCGACAATCAGGATGGCAGGCAAGGCGCGGGTTCGCCCACGCGCGCGGAAAACATGTTGCGCGTCGGGAAAGTGCTCGCGCTGCAGGGCGGAGCCCCAACGTGCGGCGAAGTGCTGCTGGTTGATCACCTGATGCGCCTTGACCCCCAGGTTCACGTCATTGCCGTGAGAAACGCCTTGTTGGTGAATCACCACCGAGGCGGGCTGATAGTAGACCTTGGGGCCGGCTTCGCGAACCTTGAACGCGAGATCCGTATCCTCATAGTAGGCGGGAACGTAACGCTCATCGAAGCGACCCAGCCGATCGAACAGCGCCTTGCGGATCAGCAACGATGCGCCGGAACAGTAATCCGTTTCGCGCACGTAGTTGTAGATGCTGCGGGATGCGTCATCGCCGCTGCCATAATTCCACGCGCTTCCGTCGTTCCACACGATGCTGCCGGCTTCCTGCAGCCGGCCGTCGGGATACACCAGCTTGGAGCCGACCATGCCGCAATCCGGAAAACGCTCGAACACATCCAGCAACGTATCCAGTGATCCCTCGGTGAGTTCGGCGTCGTTGTTCAGAAAATACAGAAAGCGTCCACGAGCCAGCTCCACGGCGCGGTTGCACGAGCGCAGGAATCCCAGGTTTTCCGGATTCACCTCGAAACGAAGACCCTCGACTTCCGCCAGCACCATGATGTCGGCGTCGTGCGATGCGTCTTCCACCACCAGCACCTCATAGGGCACGCGAGGCGGGTGTTCTTCAATCGATTGCAGGCATTGCAGCGTGACTGCCAGATTGCCGTACGTCGGTACCAGTACCGTGATCTCGGGCTGAAGATACTGCGGAAACGCCAGATCCCTGGCACCTTGGCGCGCCACGGACGCCAGTACCGACCCGGCCTCCGTCACCGTATCCGCGCCAGCCAGCGCGTGCTCCGTGGTGTCCCGCTGACGTGTCTTCCATGCCGCGACCAACAAGTGGCCCTCGCCCTGCAACAAGCGACCCAGCGCGCGAAAAGGCCTGGTCAACCTCCAGCAACGGGAACCGGTCATCCGGTCAAGCGATCCCCGGGTCGCCGCAAGTTCACTTTCGAGCAACTCAATCACGCGACGCTGACGGGCACGCTGCCGCTGCAGCGAACGGATTGTCTTCGCGCTGTCCTCCGACACGGAATCCGGCGAGACCGCTCTGCGCTCATCGAACTTGGGCAACTCTCGATCCTCGGATTTCAAAACAGGGTCCGGCTTTGTGTCCATGGGCATATCCAGCAGCGGTAATCCGCAGCCTGCGCGCGTAATCGGCACGAGCGTTCAAGGCAGCCGTGGGCAATCATGGCCTTGATGCGGCAGCCTCGATGAGCGCCGCACCCTTGCTGCGGTAAACCGCATGCAACTCGGTGCCCCTGCCGCCCCGCGACCACAAGATGGCTTCTTCGACCACCATGTCCTGCAACATCATCCTGTCACGCTCGTCGTCGAGGTCGAAGTTGCCCGCGTAAGCGACGTCAACCAGTCGCCACAAAAAAACATCGCGCAAATAGCAATCGACGGGCAGGAAGTAGCGTGCCAACTGATCCAGGATATCCTGGCTGCGTATCCCTTCGAAGCATGCACTCGAATAGTCCACGTCGGGCAGCGACTCGTCCGTCCTGCCGGTGTTGTAATTCACTCGCTTGTCCTGCGGCCATCCGGCAAATATCGCGTTGGCGATGCGCAACGCCTCTGGCCAGAGCCGGTTGCCGTTCCTGCCCACCTGTTCGCCGATGAGCCAGAACTCACCCACCGGATGCAACATCCCCGCGATCGCCGCGAGAACGCTCTCCAGTTCCACCAAATGATGCAGTCCCGAGGTGATGTTCACCACATCGAACTGCCCGAGTTGCCGGCCGATGCCGTTGACGTCGCCCAGTACACGGTCCACGGTCACGTGCGCAGGCATGCGCAGAGACGCCTGTTCCAGCAAATGCGGGTTCACGTCGACAATGCACAACTCCACTGGAACCCCCGCAGCCTGCAGGATGGAGCCCTCCACCGCGGCTTCGCCGGCACACAAGGAGAGCATCCGCAATGGCCGACTTTCGCAGCGCTTCGAGATTGCCCGCAAACGTGCCGGAAAGTCCGGTGGCTGGATCGGGAGCAGCGCGCCCAGCAGGCGATGCGTATAAGCGAAGGCGTTCTCACGCGGCACGGGCGATATCAGGCACAAACGCTCGCGCAACGCTCCGCGTATTCGCTGAGGATCGTCCACGCATCCTGGCTGCGGTGGAAGTTGACGCACCTCACCAACCAGCGCCGCCGATCTTTCATCCTGGCGGTCGCGATAGAACTCACCGGAATACACCTGATTGAAGTGTTCGATTTCATTGCGCAAGCGCCAAGCGTGTTGTGTACGGGCTTTCAACAACGCAAGCTGGTCACGAGCGCTTATCACCATGCCGGTCAAACCCAGCCAATCCGCTTCACTCTGATCCAGCGGACCCGCACTGCAACGCACTTCGAAGCGCACAAGGGCACCTTCCGGCAGTGGCAACGACAGCTCAATCTCGTGCAGCCCCGCGTCCACCTGGTCATTGTCCAGCCGGAATGAAACCAGGCGCCGGGTATCGCCCTCTTCCATGCAGCACCAAACCTCCACATCCAGGCCATCCTGGCTGATCTGCGGCAGACCGCGCAGACAGCGCAGCCACAATACTGGTTCGCGCGCGACAACCAGACAGGGAAGGCGCAGAACCTCACCCGCCAACATGACCAGACCGCGCTCCCGTTCGCGGGCGTGCGGAAACTCGGTCCACCGGGCCTCCACGGGCATCACCTGAATCAAGGCAGCATCGCAGCCTTCGTCAAGGACGAACGATGAAGCCTCAGGACGCTGCGTTGGATTCATATACTCGATTCATGTCAATTGACCGTCAATCCCGCCCAATCCCGCTCACGTTGCAGGCACCGCATCGCGGAATCCGTCGACCTGGCGCCTCCAACGGCCCATCAACGGTTATCTCATCCCGTATCCTGACCTGCGCCACATGCAACTCGGCCAATACACGTAGCCGTTCACGGCAACGATCGCCAGCCTACTGCAAAACAACAACGTGCCACCTCGGACCAGATTCTCCGCGCCAGATGCCGGGTGCCGGAAGGTCCCCACTTTTCAGCACGGGGTAACATGCAAATCCAGCGCAAACAATGGCCTGAAGACCATCCTGACGAGGTACTTCCGGAGCGATGCCACGCAGGGACTTTCGAGCTACGGCGCAGCTCCGATAGTATCCATCTACACAAGGGGAATCTGTTCATGCGCACTCTGCTCCTGTCCGCACTCTGCACGGTCGTCCTGGGTGGCTGCCACTCGAGGAATGCCACCCTTGAGTTCACTCCGGCGGCGCTGAAGGATTGCGGCGCCAACAAGAACGCACCGGCGGCGATCAAAGTGCACTGGGATGCTTCCAAGGCCAGGCTCAAGGACGGCGTGGTAGTACGGGTCAGCAATGGCGAAAAATCCCCAGGTGGCGCACCGGGCACTATCTGGATGGCTGGCGGCGACAGCGGCTCCGCAACGACGGGCGCCTGGGTATTCCCCGGTACCGTGTTCTTTGTCACCGATGCCCGGAATGGCGACGTGCTGGCTAGAGCAGCGGTGCCGGCTGCTTCATGTACATGACGCGTCGCATTGCGATCATGCAACCAGAAGCCAGGAAACGGCATGTCGGCGCAGGCGTTGGTTGGCCCGCGAAACCCCTGCATGGCAAACCCCTGATCAGGCCAACCTGGGAACCGATGACTGACGCGCGCGGCGCATTGAAATCGGCAGAACAGCCATCTTCCTCATCCGCCTAGCCATCCGAGTGATGGATGCTGCCGCTCCGAGTTGCGGACAGCGTCAGAATGTCCTGGAGCACGCCGCGCGCCAGTGCTGGCGAAAAATGTCGTCGTACATTTTCCAGCCCGTGCATGGACAGGTTGCACCAGAGCTGCTCATCGGTACACAGGTCCACGATGGCCTGGGAAAATGCATCGGGGTCGTCGGCAATCAGGGCATCCCGGCGATCCACGAGACCCATCCCTTCGGCACCGATCGTGGTGGTCACGACCGGCACTCCACGGCTCATCGCCATGTTGATCTTGCCCTTCACGCCGGCGCCGTAACGCAATGGCGCCACGGCCAGCCTCACTTGGCGGAAGATGGGCTCCAGATCCTGGACAAAGCCATGCACTACTACATGCTCGTCGTCGCAGCCCGCCAAGGCCTGGTCTGCCGCGCTCCCGACAATATGCAGAGTCGTAACGAATGAGAGTGCGCGCAGGCGCGGCATGATCTCCCCGATCAGCCACTGCGCCGCATCGAGGTTGGGCATATGTTCGAAATTGCCGAGAAACAGCAACCCCGAACGTGCGGAAAACGGAGCCGTGCTGCCGTGCACTGAATGGATGTTTGACAGCACCCGCACATCGACGGAGGGTGCCAGCTCGCGCAACAGATTGCGCTCAAACTCACTGACCACCAGGGTCAAATCCGCCTTGCCCATCAACGCCAGCTCGTCGCGACGCATCTCCTCTGCCAGAACAGCTTCTTCCCGGTCTTCGTGCAATGCGGCGCCACGTGCCATGCGCAGAAAATGCAGATCAACGGTGTCGAACACAAGCAGCGCCTGCGCGGCATACCGGCGCGCGAGCCGAACGTTTGGCAAAGCGACCGGAAGACGTGAGAGCACAACAATGTCGAGAGCCTCTCCGTGCTCGTACCACCAACGCAACGCCTGCGCGGGCCACCGAGTCCGCACCAGTTCGATGCCGTTCTGTTCAAGCACATGCGCATAGTCACCACGATCGTCGAGATCGGCAGCCCAGAAACGCACGTGACAACCCAGCTCGACCAACAACAACAACATGTTGTACATGCGCAACGACCCGGAGTCGCGGTCAGCACGTGGAACATGTGCGTCCATGACCAGAATACGTTGGCCTGGCTGGAACGTCACCCTGTGCGCAGGCGATCGATCATCATTCCCGTGTGGTGGCCGCCCAATTGCGCGGGATGAGTCGCGACTGGATGGGTCGACGCTGTCGGCTCCGGCGCACACGATCCGGTCAACATTCGCAAGCTGTTCGACCGGCGATGGCTGCAACGGCATCGCAGACCTATCTTCAGCTCGCGACAATCGGTTCGGCGCAGCAATCGGAATCTGCGGCTTTCGCCAATGCGCATACCGCGTGCTCGCCGCAAGGCGCGCGCGATCGATGGCGAAATCCAGCAGACGCCACACACGTCCCACCGTGCGCTGCCAACCCGACCGTTCCTGCAACTTCGGCATCACTTTGATGACCAAATCATGCCGTCAATGCTTCGCGCAACACCCCGACGATACGTTGTGACGCTTTGCCGTCACCGTATGGAGAAACGCCTCGCGCCATTTCCCGATATGCCGCGGAATCATCCAGCAGGCGCGAAACCTCGGCAACGATACACGCTTCGTCGGTTCCAACCAGCCGAACCACGCCCTCATCCACCGCTTCGGGTCGCTCGGTTTCCGAACGCATCACCAGCACGGGTTTGCCGAGTGCGGGCGCCTCCTCCTGCACGCCGCCGGAGTCGGTGAGGATCAGGTAGGCGCGTTTCTGCGCTTCCACGAACGGCGCGTAATCCAGCGGTGCGCACAAGCGGATGCGTGGATGGTTGCCGAGCAACTCATGGGCAACCACGCTGACGTTCGGGTTCGGATGCACGGGATAGAGCACCTCGATATCCGGATAGCGATCGGCGAGCGTGCTGATTGCCCGACAAACCGCGCGGAAAGGCTCACCGAAGTTCTCGCGCCGGTGCGCGGTTACCAGCACCAGACGCTTGCTCCGATCCAGCGGAATGTCCAGTGGCCAGTCGGTCGCTGCCACTTCCAGCAAGGCATCGATGACCGTATTTCCGGTGACGTGGATCGCCGCATCGGCGATACCCTCGCGCAGCAGGTTCTGGCGTGAGCGCTCGGTCGGCACGAACTGCCAGCGCGCCAGGTGTCCCGCCACCACGCGGTTCATTTCCTCGGGGAACGGATTGTCCATATCGTGGGTGCGCAGGCCGGCCTCGACGTGCCCGAAAGGAATGCGCCGATAGAACGCCACCATGGCCGCGGTCATTACCGTGGTGGTGTCTCCCTGGGCCAACACCACGTCCGGCGCCAGAGCGGAGAATTTTTCGTCCAATGCGGTGATCAGGCGCGCGGTCAGCTCAGGCAAGGTCTGATTGGCACGCATGATGTCCAGATCCACATCCGGCTGGATATCGAACAACGTCAGCACCTGATCGAGCAGATCACGATGTTGCGCTGTCGCCAAAACAGTCACCCGCGCCCACGGCTCGCGCTTCAGCGCCTGGATCAGCGGTGCCATCTTGATGCCCTCCGGCCGCGTACCAACGATGCAGAGGATGTGCTTGCGATCTTTCATGATCCACGGAGCTCCAGGTCTTTTCCTTGGGTACTTGGGCGCAGCGGTCAAACGCAATGGGCCTCGTCGATTCAATATTATACGCGGAGACAGTGTCCGGTCGGATGCCAAACCGGGGATTTACCGTACGCACCCAAGTGTCACCGAAGATTGACCGAAGGGTTCGCTGCTAAACTTGCGCTCTGCTCGATGACATTATCGAATTTCGATGCCTTTGATTGATGGGTGCCGTGGCCATACGTGATCGCCACTCCGGGCGATACAAACCGCGTTCAAGGAACTGACCGGAAAACTGAACGACATGAACACAGCAGACAGCACCATCAACTGGACCCACGGCATCGCCGTGGTGATACCCAGCTACAAGGTCACCCGCCACATCCTGGAGGTAGTGCGGGCAATCGGACCCGAGGTGGACGTCATTTATTGCGTTGATGATGCGTGCCCCGACCATAGCGGCAATTTCATTGAGAGCGAGTTGTCCGATCCTCGGGTCAGAGTGTTGCGTCACGCGCAGAACCTGGGTGTGGGCGGTGCGGTGATGACGGGCTACCGCCAGGCAGTCGCCGATGGAGCCCGCGTGATCGTGAAAATCGACGGCGACGGCCAGATGGATCCGGCGTTACTGCCGGCCTTCGTTGCGCCAATCCTGCGAGGCACCGCCGACTACACCAAGGGCAACCGTTTCTGGGACCTTCGACACATCAACCAAATGCCGCTTGGTCGCCGGATTGGCAACCTGGGACTAAGCTTCATGGCCAAGGCGAGCACCGGCTACTGGAACATATTCGACCCAACCAATGGTTACACTGCAATCCACGCAGACATCGCGGCGTACCTTCCGCTCGAATCGATCAGCCCGCGCTACTTCTTCGAAACCGACATGTTGTTTCGCCTCAACACCCTTCGCGCCGTGGTGCTGGACGTCCCGATGGACGCAAAATACGGCGACGAAGTCAGTGGACTGAATACGACCCACGTACTCGGCGAATTCGCGTTCAAGCATTTCCGCAATTTCTTCAAACGCATCTTCTACAATTATTTCCTGCGTGATCTGCCCGTTGCATCGCTGGAATTGCTGCTGGCGATAGCGCTGCTCGGGTTTGGGCTGGCCTTCGGCGGATGGCACTGGTGGCTCTCCTCGCACACCGGCATCGCGGCTTCCACCGGCACCGTGATGATTCCCGCTCTTGCGGTGGTTTTCGGCTTGCAATTGGCGCTGGCGTTCCTCAACTACGATGTCGCCAGCGTACCCAGACAGGCACTGCATCCGAGCCTGGACCATCGACTGCCGCCGGCAGGAAAAATGTCATGAGCCGCCTGCTGGATCGTCTGCAGGAGCCTGAAGTCGTTGGCTGCCCGGTGGATGGCGCCGCGCGCTTTGAGGCGCACCGTGCCGTGCTGCACCGAAAAGCGATGATCCGATCTGTGAAACCGTACCCGCAGTACTTGCCACCGATATCGTGCCTGCGCCTCACCTTGATCGTGTGATCGACGCCGGCGCGATGGACTTCGCCGAAGGCACTGTTCACGCCTTTTATCTTCAAAATGTTTTTCATCACTTTCCCGAACCATCCCGCTTCTTCGCGGAACTGGAGCGAACCCTGGTGCCCGGCGGTGGCGCAATCCTGATCGAGCCGGCCAGCGGCCCGTTGGCCAGCTGGCTATACCCGCGGTTGTTTGCCACCGAGGGTTACAACAAACGCGCGACCACCTGGGAAACCCCGGTCGGTGGCCCGATGAGCGGGGCAAATCAGGCATTGAGCTACCTGGTATTCGATCGTGACCTCACGCGGTTTCAGACAGAGCATCCCTCGCTGGAGGTTGTATACCGCGACGTGCTCGGAAACTGGCCACGCTACCTGCTCAGTGGCGGCCTCAACTTCCGCCCCATGTTCCCCTCCTCTGGTACCGGGTTTCTGAAACTGCTTGAGAAAGCACTTTCCCCACTGCGCGGTTTACTCGGGCTGCATCGGGTAATCGTCCTGCGCAAACGCATATCGCCGCCATGATCCGCACATTCAGCCGGTACATAGGCGTACAAGTCATCGCTTACGGCATCGACATGGGCGGCTTCCTGTTGCTCAACACGCTGCTGGGACCACTCTTCTCCAACGTGTTGTCGAAGATCGCTGCCGGGATATTCGCTTTTATTCTGCACCGCCGGGTTACCTTCAAGGTCCACGGACACAGCGATGGCCGCGCTCAATTGTTGAAATACTCCCTGCTGCTTGCAGTGAACGTTCCCGTGAGCAGTGGCTTGCTGGCGCTGTTGTTGCCATGGATAGCACCGGCTGCACTGGCGAAGCTGATCAGCGACGTGGCGTGTGTCGGATTCACCTTCGCGCTTTCCCGCTATCTGGTATTCACCCGTACGCATTCGGCAGAGCAGCCGTGAGCCGGGTGCTCGGACTCACAGGTGCGTCGGGTTATGTCGGGCAGGCCGTCATGCGCGCCGCCGCTGAGGCCGGATGGCAGGTAGTTGCGATCGGGACATCGTCGTCGCTGGAACTCTCGTTCGCCCGGGGCCTGGCCACCCAGGCCCGAGCCGCCGGCATACCCATGGTATTCGCCTCCAGCCAAGCCGCTGCGCCTGATGCGCCCAGTGATTATGGCCGCACCAAATATGCCATCGAACAGACCATTGCGCCGCTGGGAGCCGTCGTCATCCGCCCCGGTTTGGTCATTGGGGGCCGCGAGGCTGGGTTGTTCGGCCTGCTGGTGGCCTTGGTTCGCTTGTCCCCGTTGCTACCCCGGTTGCTTCCGCGCCCATCGGTACAGCCCATCCATGTAGACGATCTGTCAGCGGCATTGCTTGGCGCATGCACGCGGCCGGATCTCTCTGGTCGCGTTCTCGCGGCAGCAGGCGACGCCATCAGCTTTGATGAGTTTCTCGCGAAAATCGCGCGCCACCGGCTGCGCGTGCGTAGACTTAAGTTACCTGTACCTGTGTTCCTGCTGCGCGGCGCCTTGCGGATGGCCGAACGATTCCTGGGGGCACGGTTTTCATCGGACCGCCTCAATTCGCTGATCAAACTACAAACTACCCCCGATGGATGCGCGTGCCGACCTCGCCTCTCTGAACGTCGTGCTGCGCCCTCTGGCCAGCGCACTGAATCGACGCGGCAATGCAGTACGTGATCTTTTGCTTGAAGGCCGGGCGTTGACACTCGCACTTGTCGGCGCAAAACCACCACCAAGGCTGCTGCGCCGTTACATTTACCTGCTTCACATACGGGGCCAGAACGAAGCGCTGTCCCTGCCAACACGTTTGTTGAGCCGACCTGCATGGCTGGCCGCACTTGATACTCCCGCAAGGCGAACGCGCGCCGCGCTGCCTGGCGGCCTTGCCTGGCGCATGAACGTTGTGATGCGGCTCGCGGAGTCGCAACCGGAACTCGCTGACTTGTTCCTGATGATGCCGAATCGATCCGGACGTCTTGCTGCGCTGCGCTGTTTTCTGATCGCCGGCATCCGCGAACTCCACATCCTCGCGGTCGCACCACTGGCAAAGCGCCTCGCCAAAGATACCCCGTGAGCGAAGAACTCGAACCGGTAATCATCATTGGTGCCGGCCCTGCGGGTACGACTGCCGCACTGGCGTTGCGCGAATACGGCATACCCGTGCACATGCTCGATGCCGGCACCAGCAGCATCCGTCTTCCGCCGCCCGGCAACATACTTGATCTGCGCCATGGCGATCCCGAACAATGGCGCTGGCAAATTGGCTCCCGCGGCGAGAGCTTTTCCGCGCCCACACAGGCATCACCCAAGTTCCGTGTTCCAGGCCTGCGCTCGATCTGGGGATGTGGCGTGGCACGCTTCGATGCTGCCGAACTGGGCGCGCTTGCCAGCGATCTCGCAGCCATGAATGCATCCTATGACCGCGTCGGGCATCGAATGGGGCTAAGTGGAAAAAGTCAGGATGCGCTAAGCGAGTATTTCGGGCTGGATGGTATCAGCGCACCCGCGTTGCCGCTGGATACATTGCACACCCGGCTGTGGCAACGCCGCTCACATACCGACGGGGGACTGCAGATCGGGCGCGCCCGCGTCGCTGTTCTCAATGAAGCGAGGGAAGGTCGTGGCGCGTGCGATCTATCCGGCATGTGCCTGTGGGGTTGTTCGCGGCGGTCGACCTGGTCGGCAGTCCTGGACGTCGAAACACTGCGGCGCGACCCGGGCGTGCAATTCGACGCCGGTGTTCTGGTGAAGGCACTGAAGGCGGAAAATTCCGGAGGCTGGCGGATCGACACAGATACCGCTGATGGTCCGCGTCACTACCATGCCCGTCACGTCCTGCTCGCCGCAGGTACCTTGGCAACCACGCGGCTGGCACTTGGCGCACTGCCCGAGCGCCCGGATCATGTGCGCCTGCAATCCAATCCCATGGCGGCGTTTCTGCTATGGCTGCCCGCCATGCTTGGCACGCCGCGCGAACGCGCATTCGGTCTCGCGCAACTGTCTTTCGTGCTCCGTCGACCTGCCGCTGTGCCAGCTTTTGGCAATTTGTTTTCCACTGTCGGCCTGCCGACAAGCGAGTTCCTGGCCCATTTGCCGTTCGCACGACTTGCCGGCATGCCGCTGCTTCGCGCACTGTTGCCCTCTTGCGTGGTCGGCAACGTGTTCCTGTCGGGAGAACTCTCCTCGCACACGGTCACCCTCAATGCCGATGGCGCGCTGCGTATCGCGAGCGCCAATGATCCACCACTGGAACCGGCACTCGCCGGTGTGCGTGTATCGCTTGCTCAGGGTTTTCGCAAAATGGGAGCCAGGATGCTCCCAGGCAGCTTTACGGTCGGCCCAGCAGGCGCAGATCTTCATTATGCGGGGACACTGCCGATCAGCCAGAACCCTCTTGCGCACGAATGTCGCCTCAATGGCGAGCTCGCCGGCCTGCCTGGCCTATACATCACTGATGGAGCCGCGATTCCCATACTCCCGGCCAAGGCACACACGTTGACGATCATGGCCAACGCCGACCGGATTGCCCGATCGCTCTCTACCCGGATCTGACAGGCAGGGAATGCGCTGTGATTCTCAGAAAACAGACGACCGGGCCCCAAGGCTGAAAGCCCATCGTCTCCGGCGGCTCAGATAATCAGGGGACTGTCCGGCGGGCCATGCTCAAGCTTCGTCCTCGAAACGTCAGCCATTGGCTGTCGCACGAGAGTCATCGGTTTGCCCTCCTCGCCGCCAAACGAGCGTTGTTCCATTTTTTTATCACCGTTATGGGCGAATCCCACCATTGCCTGCCCAGATCACGCGTCGCGATCAAGTCCTTGCGCAGGCTGGCATCAGCCGAGTCCAGTACGAGGCCAAGATCTTTCCCATAGGCAGGCGCCGCGGAAACCGTGAGTGCCGCCAGCTGCCCTGGAACCTTCATCTGCACGACGTCCCGCGCATGCCCTGAATCCTTGCAGAGGGCCCAATGGTATTGGGCCGCCTGCGCGCCATTCACGGTCCTGGCGATCCACCCCATCACGATGGGAGTCTTGGACGGCGTACACGACAGCTCCACCTCCGCATCCACCATGGTCGGCCCGGGTAGCGCACTGGAGGTATCGAACTTGACCACGACAGCCTTTGGCGGCGCCGAGACCGACACGCCCACCACGGTGTGATGCAAGGCCCAGAGTTTCACGTTGCCCACCGTATAGACACGCTGCCCGGCATAATTCCGGATGGCAGCGGTGAGCGCAGGAGTCACGTCCTCATCGCGTAATACTAGAAAATTTGCGCCCGTGTAGTCGAATACGTGCATCCATGCATTGCCGCTGGCATCGCGATTCGCCTTGCCGGACAAACGACTCAATTCCTGATCGTACCAGCAGCGGACCAACGCCCTGCCGCCAAACGGAGCGCCAAAACAGGCCGTCTGGCTGATCACCAAAACCGTCGCAGTGTCCCCATAAGTGTCATCGACAAACCGGGCGATCTTCGATTCGGGCGCAAGCTGATCCACGACGGCACTCTTGCCCTGCGTCAGCAGTTTGCCAAACATTCCGCCGCGCACCTGCCAGTCAACGTTGGGCACGAAAGCGAAATTCGCCAGCAGCAAGGCGATCAGAAGAACTGCAATGGCGCGCGCGTGCCTTGCTTCCATATCACCAAGGCGGATCGAGGCAAGCATAGCCGGCATCAGCAGTACCAGGGCCGGAGTCGCATAGCGCAGATATTGAGTCTGCGTCAGTGGCAGCACGAACGCGACAAGTCCAACCAATGCCAGCGGTCGCGTGTGTCGATTGGCCAGGGCCGCCACGAGTGCTCCGAGCAATGCCACCAGCACGAATCCGGCACTGCCATCAGAGCTCTCCTGATAGCGCGAGGTATGGAACACCATATTCCACCAGATGTTCGGAAGTACCGGATTGCCGGTAAGCACATAGGCGAAAAAGTAACTCGAGCCACCTATCGCAAGGAAAACCAGCAGTGCCAAGGGCACGGTTCGCCAGGGAAGGCTCTTGCGCCACTTCCACAACAGCCACAGCCCGAGTGGGCCCGCAACCGTCAGGTTGATGACCTTCAGACTCAGCAGCATGCCGAACAGGATCGCGGCGATGAGAAGCAGGCGACGAGTTGCGCGCGGACTGCTTTCAATCAGCAGAGCCAGACCCACGATGATCGCCGTGGACGGGCCTTCCGTTTGCATGCCACCGAGCGTACTGGCCGTGGTAGGCAAACTGGCGTAGAGCGCAACCAGCACCCAGCAGAGCCACGCTCGCATACCCAACTGTCGACCCAGCTTCCATAACAGGCCTGCGGTCAGCAGCAGCCACAACAAGTCGACACAGCCGCGTGCATCCGTACCTGCCAGCAAGCGAACGATACCCTGCAACACATCCGCAGCCCATGCGGATACCGCCCAGACATTCGAACCGGCAGCCATGGTGTAGTAGCCGAGATGCTGCAGCTGCGTCGGCAAGTTCAGATGATAGGTGAGGTCATCGTTATGGACGGTCGGTGCCCACGCAAACATCGAAGCGGCGCCTAGCACCATCACCGTCAGCACGGCTGCCGCGGGCGATGCGTTCACCGCCGCACGCCACGACACGGGGATCGGCTGAAGCAATTCGATGACCGGGCGCCAGCGCAGCGCAATCAGCAGCAACAGCAACACCAGATAAGTAACCTGGTAGTGGATCGGATAGGGCAGCAGCCAGCCAGCCAGTCCGCACAGCAACGCCAGCCCCACCAGAATCGACAACGGCGCACGTGCGTCCACGTCGCCGTTCACCAGCATGCTGCCCAAAGCCAGCGCAGCCAAGGCAACCACCAGCACGGCCGCTGGTGCCGCCCATCCAGCGAAGTAAACCAGTGCAACCAGCCAGACGGCTGCCGCCGCCGTAGCCAGTGTGCAATGCAGCAACTGCCTGACTATCAATGAGACCAGCAAGCAGGCCAGCGCCACACCAAGCATCAACGCCGTGGCACTCCACGGCAGCTGTCGCCACATGCCATTGGCAACGAATCCGATCGCCGCCAGCAGGAATCCAGCCACAAACAAAATCCACGATATCGATCGCGTATTCATTGACATGCGCACCCTGCCATCCACTTTCCAAAAGCGATTGGTCGCCCCGACAGATCCGCCAGCCCGTGCGATCGTTCAAGCGGACTTTCGACGAAAACCTGAACATTCCCGTCGGCCCCGCGCTTGGTGTTATTCATTCGCCTCATCGGATTGACGCTCCTCGCCCGGCGATACGCGCGACTTCATCCACGATATATGCGAAGTACGGAGTCTGACTTTTGCGTAGATTCGACCGGGCACCTTCTTGAGCCGCAACGCGGGGCTTTCAATCACGGTCCAGGAAAAAATGCCCAACAACAGCGCCAACGGAAATGCCATCATCGCGTTGTGGATGGGTGACAGGGCTGGAAAGTGATGCGCGATCATCTGTTGCATGGGGAACCCCCACAAATAGATGCCGTAGGAATAATCACCGAAGCGGTTGAAGCCGTGCCACGGAATGCAGTAGGCAAAGGCAAACACAAACGCACTCAACGCCAGCGCAAACGCATACGGGTAGACCACGGTGCTGCGCAGCACGTAGGCCATCAAGACCAGCGCTGCGACATAAGTCCAACCCACCGGGATCCGGCGACGATGGATGTAGCAGAACACGCCGATCGCGAAATATCCGGCCAGCCGCAGAAACGCCGGAATAGGCATCCAAAGCAGATGGTTCGGCTGGAATATGCCGCATGCGATCAGCACCAGGACCAGCACGCTGCACAGCCATTTTCTCGAAAGAACGCCGAGCACGCCCACCAAAGCCACCCAAAGATACATGCGGAACTCTGCCGGCAGCGTCCAGATGGCACCATTTACTGTGGTGCGCGCGGGATTTTGGGTAAACACGCCGGGCAGATCCCAAACCATGGTCGTCTGCAGCTTCAGGTTCTGGGTCACATAGCGCACGACGTCGTGATTGCCGAAATACGCGCTGGTGGAAAGATCCGTGTAGAGCGCACCCAGTACAAACGCTGAAATCACCAGGCAAAAAATGAAGGCCGGAAAGATGCGCAGGACCCGTGCCCAGAGGAAATCGCCCAGATGCTGGCGACGAAGATAACTGCCGGTAATCATGAATCCGCTGACGACGAAGAAGATATCGACGGCAATGTCGCCCGAATAGCTTCCCCAGCCCAGGTGGGTGAACAGTTCGGGCCAACCCTTGCCACCCGTTATGGCGGACCCATGGCCATAGATCACCATGCTGGCGGCGATGAATCGCAGCAGCAGGAAGTTGTCGCGGCGGCTGTCCAGACCATCGGCAAGTGTCTTGTACGACGTGGCTTCGCACGCCTTCATCATGGGCGATGCGTCTGTTGAAGCGCTGCTGCTGTGCACGCTACTGCCCTCGGTACTTGTGCGGCACCCAACTCCCCCACTTCGCCTCATAGATCGCCTTGTTCTGCTCGAACATGGCTTGGCGCTTTTCGTGCTTGATCTTGTTGAAAGACGCGGACAGGTTGTGATGGATGAACACATCGTCAGCGCACGCGATGGTCCAGCCGGCTTGCTGGACGCGGCGGCAGTAGTCATCGTCCTCGAACATGCCGATGCCGAAAGCCTCGTCCAGCGCACCAATCTTCTCGTACACCCGCCGCGGCATCATCACGCAGAAGAACGCCGCCGTGTGCAACGGCGTGAGCTGACCAGCGTGTCGACGTGTGTACTCTCCGGCAGCGCCCAGCATGGCTTCCATGTCCGCGTAATTGATCTCGATACGGGCCTCGTTGCCGATATTGTTGGTCACTGGCCCAAGCATGCCAAGCACCGGGTTTCGGCGCATGTGGCTGACCAACGTGGCAATCCATCCGGGCGTGACGTACGCGTCGTTGTTCAACATCACCAGGTACTCGCCGTCGGCGAGCTCCAGCCCCTGGTTGTTGGCCGCCGCAAAGCCCCGGTTATCAGTGTTGAGTATCACCTGGCGATCCGCACCGCCCAACCGCCATTCCTCAAGATATGCCGGCGTGTCGTCGCTGGAGGCGTTGTCGACCACGATGACCTCCATGTTCGCGTAGTCGCTGTACAGTTCAAGACTGCTCAGGCAGGCCCGGGTGTACTCGAGGTTGTTGTAGGTCACCACGACCACGCTGACCCGCGGCCGTTTCAGCGCGTCGATGCCGGCGGACAGATCGGCCACACGGCGTGACCAGGTCTGGGTGGCCGCAAACCCCTGGCGACGTGCGAGCATCTCCGGATCAGGCTTGGCCGCCAAGGCCGTCGCTACCGCGTCGCAGAAAGACTCGGTACTGTCGGCAGTCCGAATCAAGTCGCCAAACTGGTGCATCTCAGGCAAATCGACGGACACCACATTCCTGCCGGCACTGAGGTACTCATAGACCTTGACCGGATTGGTGGCCAGCGTCAGCGGGATGATCTTGAACGGCAGCAGACATACGTCAAACGCATACAGGTAGAACGGCAAGGTCGCATAAGAGACCTCGCCCACGAACTGGACATTGTCCAGATGCTGCAGTTTCGACTGTCCGCCTGCCGTATCTTCGCCGACCAGCAAGACCAGATGCGTGGGAAAGCGGAGCGCCACCGCCTCAACCAGGTCGAAATCAAACCATTCAGCGATGGCGCCGTAATAGCCGATCACGTTGCGGCCGTGCGGGTCCTTGAACACTTGGCTCGGCCGGTTCGAAAAATGCTCGTACTGGCAGGCATTGCGAACCATCAGACAATTGGGATTGTGCTGGCCTGCCTCGTCGCGTAGCCAATCTGATGTCACTACCAGCAGATCGGCCGAATTGATCAACTCTTCTTCCCGCGCCAATACACCCTGCGTGTTGTCGGCAAAGCCGCCATGATGGTCCATGCAGTCGTAGGCCAGCCGATGGTTTGGCAGCACCGACGTTGCCTCGATCCAGAACGGGTGCTGCACAAGCGAAACGCAACGGCTGCTGTGCGTCCACGCCAGCAGTTCGCGCATGCTCGCGCGCAATTGTTCCGCCGTAGGCTCGTCCGGCGCCGCGTGGTAGATGGCGGGCTTGCCGCGCACGTTGAGATGGATCTGGAAAAGACGGCCATCCGCATCCAGCGGCTCCACGGAAAACCCTGGCAGAGGGTCGTCGATGAAATTGTTCGAAATATAGAAGGCGCGATTCCCGTCCGCAGCCAATTCACGCGCCAGGTGTTGCGGTCGCTGGGTACGGAAGTGCCAGTCGATGACTGCCCAGACGAAGTAGTCGCGCTTGCCACCCGCCGCAGGTTGCAGTTTTATCCTGGAGACATCCGAAGTGGCGGGCGTGCCGGCGATACGGTGGTCAGCGCTGCTCTCGGGCGCGGTTCCATCCGGATGACCGGCTGAGCGCATGACGTTGCTTATTGAACGCATGGGACGCGTCCATCGCCAGGACCGGCTGGACTTCATGCGGCCGATCTCCGCCTGGGTATGTTCGAGTACCTGCTCCAGCGCGGCGATGCGCGCCTCGTGCTTGACCAGCTCGCCACGCGCGTCGAGCAGGAGCCGACGTGCCTCTTCAGTCTGCTGCTCGGCGCTCATCCTGGTCTCTTTCTCTGCCTGCCACGCGGCCAATGCTTCGCTGGCTGCCGCGGCCTGTACCTGCATCTGGTGCTCTGCCACGATCCTCACTTCCTTCTCCGCTTGCCATGCTGCACGTGTCTCGCTGGCCGCCTCGGCTTGGGCCTGCATTTGGGCCTCCGCGGACACCCTCACGTCCTTCTCGGACTGCCACGCGGCCAACGTTTCGGCCACTTTGTTTTCAGTCCTGCTCAGCTCTCGCTCGCGATCGAGGCGAGCCCTCTCCTTTTCCCCGCGCTCGAACTTCCATAGCGCCGCCATCGCCTCGGCCACCGGAAAATCTGCCGGTACGATCCGGATGTCATAGATTTCGTTCCACGGCACCGGCACCTGGCCAGTCATCTCCAGCGAATCGCGATCCAGCACGATGATGCTTGCGCTGGAGAGAGCATCCGTGTCTCCGGAGTTCAGGTTGCGTGACCGGCTGATACCGACATAGACGCCGTTCGCGCCGACGGCCAGACCACGCGTATACCCGGGCAGCGTCAGTTCGCGCTCCAGCAGGAAGTTTTCATCGTAGATGTGTACGGCACAGTCCTCCGAACTGCACAGCCACAGTTGCCCGTCGACGGGAACGAGCGAGTGCGGCTGCGAAAGTCCCTCGATCAAGACCTCGCCGTCGTGCACATCCACGACCCGGCCCGCTTTGCGGGTTTGTCCCTTGTAGCCGCGGTGCGTATCGAACACGCCGAACATCGACGCGATCAGCCGCCCGCCGTGCCACGCAATGGAGTTGACATGGACGGAGTCCGGCTCGCCGCCCAGACGCCAGCGCTGCTGGATGCGGAAATCATCATCAAGTCGCGCGACTTCGTTGGTTTCGGTTAACGCCAGATGGAGACCGTCCGGTGTGCGCAGCACATCGTGCAGATCCAGCGGTGTCTGCGCCAGCGGAATGGACAACAGCCGCCCGTCCTTGAGCCCGCGCAAACTACGACTGCCATCGCCCTGGGTGCACCAAAGCAGGCTGTCGGCTGTGACTGACAGTCCGGTGGCGTCCTCATCGTGCAAGGGCATCAGTACCTGGCGATACGCGTACAGCAGGCCGCCGCCATTTGGGGCGGAAACAAGCAGCGGATCCAGAATGTCCAGCGTAGTGCGCATGATGAAATCTCGTTATGCCAGATCTTGCCCCGAAACGGACCAGCCAGGGTGCCGCCCACACAAGGCGAGTCGCTTCATGCCATTTTTTCGATCTGGAACGTGGCCTGCAAATTGGCCACACCCTGGGCCGCGACGGTGTCGCCGATGACAGCCAGCACCATGACGTCGCCACGGCGGTCGATCGCGACGATCTCCTGCCCGTGCTCGTCGAACTGCGAAATACCGAACATCAGCAAATATTGCCTTGGAATGAGATGGGTACCGAACTTCCAGCGCACCACGACCACGCTGTTTTCGTCGAAGCTGGACACGTCGCCGCCCTCCGCGAAAGTGTTGGTGCTGTACACCAGCTCACCCTCCGGCGTGCGAACCTGCATGCCGAAGATGACACGGCGCACATCCGTGCGGAACACGTACTTCACCAGAAGCTCGGCCGCCTGCCCCGGCGTCAGCATCGGCACGCCGGTCTGTCCGACAACATGCATGTCGGCCACCACGGCCTTGCCGTTGCCCACCCTGATCTCGTCGCGGTTGTATCCCGCGCGCAGGTGGAGCACGTCAGCACTTCCTGAAGTCATCATCGTCGATACGGCCTGGTCAGCCGATTCACCAATCGCATGCGCCGCCAGCGCCTTGCCTTCGGGCTTGGCCACGTGCGCGCCGAAGATCAGCTTGAGATAGTCAGAGACCGCACCGCGCACCGGCCCGTCGTAGATCTTGTTTCCGGCATTGATCACCACACCGCGGCTGCACATGCGCTCCACCACATCGGTGGAATGCGTCACCAGCAGCAAGGTGCTGCCAGCCTCCTGCATCTCCTGGATCCGACGATGGCATTTGCGCTGGAAGTACGCATCGCCCACGGCCAGGGCTTCATCCACCACCAGCACGTCGGGCTTGACCGCTACCGCCACCGCAAACGCGAGCCGCACAAACATGCCGCTGGAATAGGTCTTGACCGGCTGGCTCACGAAATCGCCGATCTCGGCGAAGGCCAGGATGGCGTCGAGTTGGGCGTCAACCTCGACCCGCCCCATGCCGAGCAGGCCGGCCTTGAGATAGATGTTTTCCAGCCCGGTGAACTCGGGATTGAACCCGGCGCCGAGTTCAAGCAACCCCGCCACACGTGCGTTCACTTCAATCGTGCCGACCGTCGGCGTGATCAGGCCACAGACGATCTGCAACAGCGTGGACTTGCCCGACCCGTTCTTGCCGATGATGCCGATCGTCTCGCCTGGCCAGACCTCCAGATCAAAATCGCGCAGCGCCCAGAACTCCTTGGAGTAACTCTTGCGGCCCATCATCTGCAGCAGTCGATGGTGCGGCTGTGCATAGCTGAGATAGCGCTTGCCGACGCCACTGGCACGGATCAGCGGACCGCCGGAGGCGTCACGTGCATTGTCAGAGGACATCGATGAACCCCGCGCGAGTGCGCTGGAACCAGGCATAACACAACCAGCAAGCGACTGCCGCGCCGAGCGTATAGACGGCCAGACCTGACCAGTCGGGCAGGTGCCCCCACAGCAGTACTTCGCGTGCCTGGATGATCAGAAACGTCAGCGGATTGAAGTGCATCAGGTGCTGCATTTTCGGCGAGAGCATGCTCAACGGAAAAAACACCGGGGCGGTATACAGCAAGGCGGTGACGAGCAGCCCGGTCATCTGGCCAACGTCGCGCACGTACACGCCCAGCGATGCGAGCAGCCAGCCCGCCGCGGTGGCGATCAGCAAAAGCGGAAAGAACACCACCGGAAACAGCACGAACGTCCAGGCGATGTGGCCGTTGAAAATCAGCGCAAAGCCGGCCAGGATCACCAGGCTCGCCAGCGCGTGATAGAGCGAGGTAAGGCTCGACACCCACGGCAGGATTTCGAGCGGAAAGATCACCTTGGTGACATAATTTGCGTTGTCGGTCACCAACTGGCTGCCACGTGCGACGCATTCGCCGAATACGGTGTGGATGATCAGACCGGCAAACAGTGCAGTCGCGTAGACACCTTTGCCAGAATCGGTATCCCCCCAACGGGCATGGAAAATTTCGGTGAAGAACAGCGTGTAGATGCCGAGCATGAACAACGGACTGATGTACGACCAGGCCAGCCCGAACAGCGAACCTTTGTAGCGCCCGATTACATCCTTGCGCGCGAGCTGCCAGATCAGCTCGCGGTTCTTCCAGGTGCTGCGCAGGAGCGAGACCGGAGATATCGAATGGCTGTAGATCATGCGTGCGCGGGGCTCCATGCCATGACTCGACGGCCGCCTCGAAGCCGCCCGGCCGCCATCGACGGGAATGACTCACTCACGCCAGCGCCCTGCTCAATTCGGCCTGCAAGTCATCCACATTTTCCACGCCGACCGACAACCGCACCAGCCCATCGCTGATGCCCAGCCGCTTGCGGTTGGCCACCGGCACGGAGGCGTGGGTCATGATCGCTGGATGCTCGATCAGGCTCTCCACGCCCCCCAATGATTCGGCCAGCGCGAACAGCTCGCAACGCTCCAGCATCTGCCGCGCCTTTCTCAGTCC
>CAJDVY010000008.1_pt1 | contig 24309 bp, 23 predicted proteins | sample 7391441 | NCBI WGS metagenome assembly CAJDVY01 (sample SAMEA7055728, study PRJEB34461) | soil metagenome | biome: terrestrial ecosystem; feature: Peninsula; material: soil | place: Antarctica | collected 2016 | reverse complement strand
CTGGTCGCCCAGTTCGTGCTTGAGGCGCTCGCGGCCGCGATCGAGCAGGTCGCGCGCGGTGACGCGCTCGCCGGCGGCCGCATCGGGTGCGGAAGCGTCGAACACGCTGGTCAGAAACGCCTGCGCCGAGCGCGCGAGGTGCGCTTCCTTGGCCGCTTCGCGCGCTTGCCACAAGGCCAGCGTCGAGCCGGCGATGATCGCACCCAGCGCAAGCAGCGCCGCTGCGGAAGCGAGCCGGTGGCGACTGATGAAGCGACGCAGTCGGTAGCCCGTGCTGTCGGCGCGCGCGGCGATCGGATGACCGTTGCGCCACGCGCGAACATCGCGTGCGAGTGCTTCAACGGTGGGGTAGCGTCGCTGCGGTTCGGAATCGGTCGCGCGTGCCACGATGATGGCGGCATCACCGTGCAGTGCGCGCGCGGGAATCGCGAGTCGGGTTGCGTCGTCCGCCTTGGCATGGGCACGCACCAGCCAGCTTGATACCGCGCCGCTTGGCGTTTCATCAAAGCGTGTGCCGGTCAGCAGTTCGAACAACAGGACGCCGAGCTGGTAGATGTCGGTCGCCGTGGTCACCGTCTCCGCGCGCAGCTGTTCCGGTGCAGCGTACGCCCGCGACACGAAGCGGCTCGCCGTGGCGGTGCGCTCATCGGCAGTGTCGCTCTCCAGCAGTTTGGCAATCCCGAAATCGAGCAGGCGCGCATGACCGTTCGCGTCAACGAGCAGGTTCTCGGGTTTGATGTCGCGATGCACGATCAGCGTGTGATGCGCGTATGCGATGGCCTCGCATGCGCTCAGGAACACGGCAATGCGTGCGTCGAGGGTCGGGCGTATTCGGTCTACCCAGCGCTGGACGGTCTCGCCGTCGATGTATTCCATGACGAAAAACGGACGACCGTCGGCACTGACGCCGCCATCGAGCAGGTGCGCGATGTTCGGGTGCACAAGGCGCGACAGGATCTGTCGCTCGCGTCGAAAGCGCGCCAGCACGGCCGCTGAATCCATACCGCGCTTGATCAGCTTGAGCGCGCCTTGTTGCACATAACCATCGCCCGCGCGCTCGGCCAGGTACACGGTGCCCATGCCGCCGCTGCCGAGTGGCCGCATGATTTTCCACTCACCGACCAGCGCTCCTGTCGGTAGGTCGTCCAAACTTTCATCTTCTTCGGCGAGGCGGGAGGCGATATCGCCGGCAACGCGGTCGAGCACGCCGCTTCGGTTCGCGCCCAGCAACGCGTGCACCTCGCTGGCAAGAGCGGTGTCGTCGCCGCAGTCGTTGGCAATCGCTTGTGCTCGTTCGGATTCGGGCAGATCTAGGACATCGCGCAACAGCGCGAACGCGCGGCGCTTGCGATCAATGCGTTCGCTGGATTCGTCGGTCATGTCGCACACCTGCGAGGGAGGTGCGTTATGCGGCGGTCGGCGGATCAAACCGCGAGGCAGTCGTCCCCATGCGACCGTCATTGGCAGATTGTGCCTGAAGAGAGCACCAAGGGCGCACTCCTCGACGACGCGGGCCGTGTGGCCACGGCGGTCGCCGTTGCACGGTTGCTGCTGTCAGGTGGTGAGCGGTTTCAGGCGCTCATGCACCAAGGTGTCTGCGTGGGAAATGTCGACTTCGTCGAGGTGTTGCTTGCCGGCAGTCAGTTCGCGAAGCAGGGCGTCTTGCACGGCGCCGCGCGCAAACGCCTGCGCGTAAGGCATGCGGGTGAAGGTCACCATCGCGTAGCGCGGCATGAAGCGATCCGGGTGGCGTTGCGCCAACAGGCGACCCACGTCACGGCGCAGCAGGAAGCCTGCGTCCGCGACCGAGTCGCGCATCTCGATGTAATTTTCCAACGCCATCGCCGCGATTGCCTCGGCATTCGGACGGCGGCGACGCTCAAACTCCGCGAACGTCCAGGCGAGGTCGTCACGATGCGCGTCGAGCAGGTCCGCCAACTCGACCGCATCCTCGAAGCCGCTGTTCATGCCTTGACCGTGGAACGGCACGATTGCGTGGGCTGCGTCGCCGATCAGCAGGGCGCGCCCGTCCAGATGCCAATGGTCGAGGTACAGCGTCGCCAGGACGCCAACCGGATTAGCGGCATAGTCGTGGTCGAGTTCCGGAATCAGTGGCAACACGTCGGCGAACTCGCGCTCGAACAATGCGCGCGCCGCCGCCGGAGTCGCGACCGTGGCAAAGCTCGGATCACCCTCGCTCGGCATGAACAACGTGACTGTAAAACTGCCTTCGGCATTCGGTAGCGCGATGCACATGTAGTTGCCGCGCGGCCAGATGTGCAGCGCATTGCGCTCCAGCGCGTAGCGTTCGCCGCGCGCGCGACCCGCCGCCGCGGTTGGCGGCAATGCAATGTTCAGGAAATCCGCAAGTGCCGGGATTTCCAGTTCCTTGTAGCCATGGCCGAGCTCCTCGATGCGCTCACCGAGGGGCTGAACCGTATTCATCGCAGTGCGCAGCGCGGAACCTCCACCATCGGCGCCAATCGCGAATGCGGTGCTGTGCTCGTGGATCGCATCGGTGCTGTCGTCGTGGAAGCGCAGCGTGACCTGTTCTCCGAAATCAGCGGCGTCGAGGCGGCGATCGAAATGGAACCGCGCGCCGGCGTTCTGCGCCGCGTCGATCAGCGTTATGTTGAGCTGGCCACGGCTGATCGACCAGATCACCTCACTGTCGTCGCGCCCGTAACGCAGCAGTTCGGTGTGGCCATCGCGGTGATGCACCATGCGCCCGCGCATCATCACCGCGATGCGCATGACTTCATCGGTCAGGCCTGCAACCCGCAGTCCGTGCAGGCCGCGCTCGGCCAGCGCGAGATTGATTGAACGGCCGCCTGCATAACCGGCCTGGCGCGGATCGGATCGACGCTCGAACACATCGACCGCAAAACCGCGCTGTGCGAGCAACGTGGCGAGCAACGCGCCGACGAGACCGGCGCCGACGATAGTGGCCTCAGGCTTGCGCATGGGTCGCCCATTCCTTCACGCAATCGACGAATCGCAGGCAGTCGATGTGGCGGTTGTACAGCGGTGTCGGCGCGGCGCGGATCACGTCGGGTTCGCGCCAGTCGACGACGATGCCGTGCGCCTGCAGGTGTTCGAACAAAGCGCGGCCGGCATCGCGTCGGCCTTTCACGCGCAACGAAAGTTGGCAGCCGCGCCGGTGTGCTTGCGATGGCGTGACGATGTCCAGCGTGTCACCAACTTCGCTGCGGATCAGCGTTTCGAAATAGGCGGTCAGTGCCTCGGATTTTGAACGCAACGCGGCCATGCCGGCACGCCGGAATATCGCGAGTGACACGCGCATCGGCGCCAGCGCGAGGATCGGCGGATTGCTGAGCTGCCAGCCGTCGGCCCCCGCAGCGGGAACGAACTCGGCGCGCATCTGGAATCGCGTCGCCTGGTCGTGACCCCACCAACCGGCGAAGCGTGGCAGGTCGGCACGTGCATGGCGCTCGTGCACAAAACAGCCGGCCACCGCGCCGGGGCCGGAATTGAGGTATTTATAACTGCACCAGACCGCGAAATCGCAATTCGCATCGTGCAATTGCAGGTGCAGATTGCCGGCCGCGTGGGCGAGGTCAAATCCGACCAGGCAGCCCTTCGCGTGTGCGGCTTTGGTGATCGCGGCAAGGTCGAAGGCCTGTCCGGTCAGGTACTGCACACCCGGCAGCAAGACCAATGCGATACGTGCACCGTGTTCGTCGATCGCGCGCAGGATCGCGTCCTGAGAAAGCGTGCCGTTGGGCTCGTCGCCATCGAGCTCGATCAGCGCATGTGCCGGATCATGGCCATGGAAACGGATCTGCGATTCGACCGCATGGTGATCGGATGGGAACGCATTCTTTTCGATCAGGATCGCGCTGCGCCCAGCGGTGGGCCGGTAGAAACTGACCATCATCAGGTGCAGGTTCACGGTCAGCGAATTCATCGCGACCACTTCGACCGGCAATGCGCCGACCACGGCGGCGAGATCGTCGCGGACCAGTTCGTGATACGGCATCCACGGATGCTTGCCGCGGAAGTGCGCCTCGACGCCAAAGTTCCGCCAGTCGTCCAGCTCATCGATCAGTGCGGCGCGCGTGGCGCGCGGTTGCAGGCCGAGTGAATTGCCGCAGAAGTAGAGCTGTTCCGATCCATCGGCGTGGCGCGGGATCAGGAATTCATCGCGAAGCGCGGCAAGAGCATCACGCGCATCGAGGGTCAATGCGTGGGCTTCGGCTGCGGCGAAGTCGGTCGGGTTCATGTCAGGCCACCGCGGAAGACTCGTCGTCCTGGCGAAAGCGTGGACCCAGTTCGCTTCGCTGCATTGCGAGAGACCTGGATTCCCGCGTGCGCCGGAATGATGATGTGTGGACTCACCGTGATGGCGAGTTGGAGAAGTTGTGCAATTCGCGATTCCGTGCCGCCGGCTATTTGAGCGACGTGAGGACACCGTCGCAGGCACTGTCGAAATCCTTGTTCCAGGCTGGGGTGTTCGCCGGGAGCAGGGGGCGCAGGCAATGCACTTCGACCGAGACCATTCCGGCTTGCGCAAAACCGTCGCGCACCAGATAGCGGGTCTTGCCTTGCATGACGAAGTACTGATGCACGGCCTTGTTCGTGTTCGACGCGTCGTTCTCGTAACCGCTCTGAGTCTTGGCGTGTTCGAACCCGTTGGCTACGGTGCTTGGAAACTCGGCGGCGGATTTGAGCTGGCGCGTCTTCACCGTCACGCTCGCGGTCGCTTCGCTGCCCTGCGTGGCGGGGTCGGGGATTTGGAACACGACAGCCTGTGGGTTGCCATCCGACTTTTCCATGATGGCCGACCACGTCGGCGGCACGTGGAAATTTACTTGTCCACTATTGAGCGTGTACTCGGTTTTTCCCTGTGCGAACGCGGCAGCGGGATATGCACCCGCGGCGAACAGGGCGGCACACAGGATCAACAGGCGGGGGATAGGCTTCACTATTCACTCCGTATCGTCGGCAAAACGCGCGTAGGGCAGACCCAGCCATTCCAGCGCGGTGCCGTGGAACAGTCGGGCCTGTTGGGCCGGCGGCAGGCCGAGCGCATCGATGCCGCTGCCCGGTTCTTGCTCGCCAAGTGGAAAAGGATAGTCGGTGCCAAGCATCACGTGTTCGCCGCCGGTCACATCAAGCAAGTAGCGAAGGGCGGCGTCATCGTGCACGCACGAATCGAAATAGACCCGATCCAGATAGTCGCGCGGGTTACGCGCATTGTCGGTGGCGACCAAGTCGGGGCGCATGCGGAACCCATGTTCGATGCGACCAATCGTGTAGGGGAATGAGCCGCCGCCGTGCGCGAAGCAGACTTTCAATTTGGGCAGACGTTCAAGGACGCCGCCGAAGATCAGGCAACACGCTGCGCGCGATTGTTCGGCCGGCATCCCGACCAGCCACGGCAGCCAGTATTTCGGCATCGTCTCGCGACCCATCATGTCCCACGGATGCACGAGAATCGCAGCGCCGAGTTCGGCGGCCGCCTCGAAGAACGGAAACAGTTCCGGCGCATCCAGATTCCAGTTCTCGATGTGCGAACCGATCTGAATGCCGGACAGGCCGAGCTCGTCGATGCAGCGTTCCATCTCCTGGATGGCCAGCGTCGGCGATTGCAGCGGTACGGTGCCGATGCCGGCGTAGTGGCGCGGATATTTGCGGCAAAGCTCGGCCGTGTGATCGTTCAGATGCCGGTGCAATTCCAGCGCCTGACTCGGCTTGGCCCAGTACGAAAACAGCACAGGGACGGTTGACACGACCTGCGCGTCGACACCGAACTTCGCGTAATCGGCGATACGGACTTCCGCATCGAACGCGTTCGCCCAGACCTCGCGAAAGAATTTGCCGTCCTTGTAGATGCGGTGGCGACCGCCGGATTCGGTCATGACCGGAAAACGGTCGTCGCCGTACTTCTCGGCCAAGTTTGGCCAGGTCGGCGGAAGGATATGCGCGTGGGTATCGATCTTCAGCATGTCTGCCCAGTTTAACCGGATGCGGATCGCGATGGTTCATCGCCTACCAGCGCGCGGCCAGGATTTTGCGAGAAGGACATGCCCGACGAGATCGAGGTCGACGTCGACAAGCTGCGCGAGGCGATCGACGTCGAGATCGAGCACCGCTCGGGTTCCCTGCTGCGCACCGTCGCACTGACCAACTCGGTCTTCGCGGCCGCCGCCGCGATTGCTGCGCTGGAAGCTGGCAGCACGGTGAACGAAGCGCTGATCCTGAAGACTGGAGCAATGCGGTGGCAGGCTGAAGCGTCGGATCAGTGGGCGTATTACCAGGCCGAGGGGCTCAAGGTCGCGATCAGCGAGGCGAGCAGCAATGCGTGGCTCGCGTCCGGCCAGGCAGCGTCGACCGAACTCGCCGCGAATGCCCGGCGTCTCGCTGACGACCAGAACAAAAACAAGCTGCAGACGGAGGTGCTGGAGAAACAGCGTGACGAGAAATCGACCGAAGCCGATCACCTGATGCACCACCACCATGTCTTTTGTGCAGGCGGTTGCATTGCCGCAGGTCGCGATTGCACTGGGTGCGGTCGCGGCACTGACGCGCAGGCGACTCGTCTGGGTTCGATCGCTGCTGCGCGGTGTGGCGGGCGGCGCGCTGTTCGGCTACGTGCTGCTGCAGTAGCCTGGGTGGCGGAACGATCGCTTCTCCGCGTGTGCGCTTGGATCTCAGGTCGTGGCTTTACCGTCCTGTCCCAGCAAGTACGCGAGCGTGTCGATGCTGTCGGTCATGCGATCGAGCGCTTCGATGATGGCTGCAGCCACTTCGCTGGCGCCGTTCCCGCTGGCGCCGCCGAGTTGCGCGGCGAGTGTGCGTTCCCGTTCGCGCAGGTTTTCGATGGTGGGCGTAGTGCCGTCACGCAGACCAGCCGCGAGTGCGGCGAGGCTGCTGTCGAGATGCGTGCCGAATTGGACCAGGTGATCGTGAGCCGGCAGCGTGGGCGCATCCTGCAGCACCGCTTCGAGTGACATGCAGGCGCGCACGAATCGATTTGCGTTGGCGAAGACGCCATCGGCCAGTGCGATCAGTTGCAGATCACTGCGAGGTTCATCGCGCATGCGCTCAATCGAAGCCTGGGCGTTGGTTCGCGCGCTGCGAGCGGCGCTGCGGGCGGCCGCGTGGGCAGTGCGGTCCGGGTGCAGCAAACCGTCGAAGTAGACCCGGTAGGCGTCGGTCATCGCGGCCAGTGCGGGGCGCACGCGCAAGTGTTCCCAGGTCGGCCAGAGTGCATACGCAGCGAGCGCGAAGGCACTGCCGATGACCGTGGCGATGCCGCGTGCCAGCATCGTCTCACCTGGGGCGATGCCGTCGAATGCGAGCAGGATCACGACGAGGCCGGTCAGCATCATGACTGCCAGACCGTAGTGCATGGTCACCAGCATGCGGAAGCCGATGCTGAGGAGTGCCAGCAGCGCGAGTTCTTCCCAGACGCCGCCGAACGCAGTGTGCACCAACGCGGTGGTCAGCACGAGACCGAGCAGGGTGCCGATCACACGCAGCAGGCCGACGCGGAAGGTGCCGGCGAAATCGGGCTTGAGCACGATCGCCACCGTCATCGGAATCCAGTAGCCATGTTCGAGGCCGGCGATGCGCGCACCGGCAACGCTGAGCGCGAGGCAGACGCCGCAGCGCAGTGCGTGGCGGAACGCGACCGACGATAGGCGCAGGTTCGCGCGCAGGGTGGCCAGTGCGCTGCGCGGACGCAGGGCACGCGGCAGGCGCTCCTCGGCGTCCTGCGCGCGCAACTCACCACGGCTTCCAGCGAAATCGGTGTTGCGCAAAGCTGCGCGCAATTGCCCCGCCAGCCCCTGTGCGCGCGCGATCGCGATCAACAACTGGCGTTGTTGCACAGAGTCCGCGCGCGATTGGACGAGCGCCGCGAGGGCCGAGTCGAAACCCTGCATCGCCACCGCCGCTGCGAGTGGACTGACGCCGCGATCGAGCGCGTCCGCCGCTGCGTCGAGCGTGCGCGCGGCATATTCGAGCATGCGCCCAAGCGTCGTCCTGAGGTCGCCGTCGCCGAGCGTCGCGCGCAGGTCGCCGAGCGCGAGCAGTTCGAGGCGGATGCGCTCGACCAGCTCGGCCAGCACACGGAAGGTTTCCATGATCGTGCCACGCGCGCGGTGCGTGCCATGCAGCAGGCCTTCGACATCGAGCAGCGCCTGAGTGACCGGCGGCGCCTGGGTCTGCTCGGGCGCGCGTCGCGCGCTGGCCGCGAGCTGGCGGCAGATTTCCGCTATCGCGATGCGTTCCGGTCGATAGCGCTGCAGCGGCCACGCGGCGATCGCGAACAGGGTTTGCAGTACGCCGCCGGCGAAGATCAGCGACGCGGCCGCGAGTGCGCTACCCGGGTCGCGCGGCTGCGCCGCCATGATGACGAGCAGGATCATGCTGGTCAGGCCGGCCCGGCCCGCGTCGGTGCCGAGTGCGACCAGCAGACCGCCGGCGATACCCCACAGCAGTGCCGCAGCAACGAGCAACGGTGTGTGCGCCCCGACCAGGCCGCCGACGAAGGCAGAGATGCTGGCCGCGAGCGCGGTCAGCAGCATGCGGCGCATGCGTAACCGGTACGGTCCCGGCTGGTCGGTGAACATCGTGTTGAGCGCGCCGGCGGCGACGCCCAAGCCGATCGGTATATGACCCGTCGCGATACCGATGCCGAGTGGCAACACGATCGCGGCGGCGTTACGCAACGCGACGCGCAGCGGCACGTCGCGAGGTTTGATCTGGGTCAGGGTGCGCAGCATGGCTGCATTATGTGGGAATCGTGTTGATCACCCTGGATTCGTGATGACACAAACTGCAGCGCAAAAGTGGGCCGCTGTTCAGCGCGACCGCAGCTATGATCAACGCGGCATGAAGCGGGAGTCGGTCCTGCGATGGAGTTGGTCTCATGATGCAAGCCACATCACCTCTGGTCGCCATCGTTGGCGTTGGTCCCGGTCTTGGCGCTGCGCTTGCGGCGCGTTTCGCCGCAGGCGGCTGTTCGCTCGCTTTACTCTCCCGCGGTGCCGATTCCCGCGCAGCTGTGCTGGGTCAATTGAGGAAGGACGGCCATGCCGCGCATGGTTACGACTGCGATGCTGGCGCTCCTGCAAGCGTTGCCGCCGCTTTCAAAGCGATTCGTGATGAACAAGGCGATCCTTGCGTACTCATCTACAACGCCGGGATCTTCGTGCAGGGCGGAATTTTGCAATTGGAACCGGCGCGTTTTGAGTCGGCGTGGCGCGTCAATTGCTACGGCGCGTTCCTGACCGTTCGCGAGGTGCTGCCTGCAATGAGCGCCGCTGGGGGCGGAACGATATTGTTCACGGGCGCAACCGCGGCATTGCGGGGTGGAGCGGGGTTTGCGGGGATTGCGGTCGGCAAGTTCGGATTGCGCGCGCTGGCACAAAGTGTCGCGCGCGAGTTCGGGCCCAGCGGCATCCATGTCGCGCACGTCATCATTGATGGAAAAATTGGCACGCCGGCTGCGCATGAGCGCGAACCGGAACGGGCCGAAGACACCTTCGTCGCCCCGGCTGCGATCGCGGACAATTACTGGAATCTTTATCAGCAAAAACGTTCCGCATGGACGCAGGAACTCGACCTGCGTCCACACCTGGAAAAATTCTGACGAATTGGCCGTAGGGCGACATGGCGGAAACGCGCGACACGCAAAGCACGTGAAAGCCGGTTCTGCTCAGTCGAAAACCTGGCCCGCGGCTACGGTCGGACGTCCAGATGCCCGTACGGCGCGACGCTGATCAGGCGCTTCACGAGCGCCTGACCTGCGATCAATGTGTACTCAGTGACTGCCAAGGCTCAATGGAACGGTGCCAGCTTGACGTCCTTGTGCCCTGTCGCCTGCGCGACGTCGTACATCGCCTGGTTGAGGACCTTGTGGGTGTTGTCATCCGCTGCATGGCTGAACTGGGCATCGATGTCGGCCATCACAGTCATGTGCAGCGGGTGCGACAGCACCTTGTCGAACAGATAGCCGGACCAGAACGCACCATCCGGTGCCGTACCCGCCTTGACCAGGTGCGTAGCGAGTTTCGCACTGTGTAAATCAGCCGGCGCCTCCGGCAGCTTGATGCCCTGTTCGGTTGCTCTCTTCAGCCCGTCCTTGACCGCAAATGTCATGCCACTGATGAAGTCGTCGACATTCTTCTTGCCGTACTGCTTGGTCAACTTGGCGACTTCGCCATCGACAGTCTTTTGACCCAGCATCGACACCAACGCCGTGGCAAAGCTGAAGTTCTCTGCGCCGCCACCGGCCTTGACCAGCGCAGCGGTGGCCGCGAGATCCGGTTCACCGCTGTAAATGGGGCCACCAAACCAGTTGGTTGTGGCGGTGCCATAAGTAGTCGGGGCCGGGGCGGCCGGTGTTTCGGCCGCGATCGCGGTTATGCCGAAAGCGAATCCAGCGACAGCGACTGCGGTGACAAGCGATTTAACGTGGAGCTTCATGGTCGATCTCCTGATTGACAAAAGGAGTGCGAAGCGCCGTCGTGGCGTGACATCGCTCGATTTGTCCATGCGCGCCGGAAAAGCCTGGACGGGTAAGTGCCGCCCAACCAGCGCTGAAGCCGCGGGCGACGTTGCTGCCTGGGTCAGGAGGACGAATTACTGAAACTCCCCTGACAACACGGCGCGCGTCGCGCTGCGAACAGGTTTTATTGTGTACTCTTCCGCATTAGCACTGGCTGAACCCATCGCGACGCACGGGAGGATGACCGCGGTCCTGTCCGAAAGTAACAAGACCCGCTGCGCGCGTGGCATGATGTCAACAAGAGCGTCGTGCCATCCCGCCGCGCCCTGCTAGTGACGCTGCCGCTGGGAACCGTGACTCCTCCCTGCACGGCCTCTGTCGGGAATGGTTCCGCAATGCCCTTGCATTCAACCAATTCAGCGATTTCGAGCGCAACCGCAGTTGTGCCCGATGATGATGAAGCGCTGCTCGGAACCATTGAGCGCGCGGCTATCGGTTATTTCCTGCAGACGGTGAATCCGCAGAATGGGCTGATTCCCGACAATTCCCGCGAGGGATCACCCTGCAGCATCGCCGTGGTCGGGTTCGCGCTGTCGGCATACACCATTGCGGTGGAACGCGGCTGGATGTCGCGCGATGACGCCGTCGAACGCACGGTTGCCGCGTTGCGGTTCTTCCGCGACAGCGACCAGAGCGGAAATGCAGACGCGACCGGCTACAAGGGGTTCTACTACCACTTTCTCGACATGCAATCGGGAACGCGCGTGTGGCGTTCGGAACTTTCGATGATCGACACGGCGTTGCTTCTCGCCGGGGTGCTGACGGCGCGCATGTATTTCGATGCGAACACCGCGCCGGAAAGCGAACTGCGCGAGATCGCCGAGCAACTCTACCGGCGTGTGGATTGGCGTTGGTCGCAGCACGAGCAGGGCACCATCGTGCAGGGCTGGAAGCCGGAGAGCGGCTTTCTGCGTTACGGGTGGGAGGGCTACAGCGAGAGCATCTTGTTGTATGTGCTGGCCATGGGCTCGCCGACGTACCCGCCGACCGACGGTGCGTACAAGGCATGGATGGCGACATACCAGTGGGAGAATCTGTACAACATCGACTTTCTCTACGCAGGGCCACTGTTCATCCACCAGTTCTCGCACGCCTGGATCGACTTGCGCGGCATCCGCGATTCGTTCATGCGTGAGAAACGAAGCGATTATTTCGAGAACAGCGCGCGGGCGGTATCGATCCAGCGCGAGTACGCGCGGCGCAATCCGCTTGAGTTCGCGGGCTATGACGAGAATTGTTGGGGCCTTACCGCGTGCGATGGGCCCACGATCGAAACGGCGGGTATCGCCGCCGACCATCTACGGCTCTTTGGCTATTCTGCGCGCGGCGTGCCGTATGGTCCTGACGACGGAACGCTCGCCGGATGGGCGCCATTGGCATCTTTGCCGTTCGCGCCGCAAGCGGTCATGGACGCGGTACGCTCGATGCACGAACGGTATCCCGAGATGCGGCCGGGTGGACTCTATGCCAGCAGTTTCAATCCAGGGCTGATCGGCCCGGACGGGAAATGCTGGGTGTCGCCGGGTCTTTATGGACTCGATCAGGGCATCGTCGCGATGATGATCGAGAACCATCGCTCACAGCTGATCTGGAAGTTGATGCGGCAATGTCCTTTCATCGTGACGGGCCTGCGGCGTGCCGGGTTTCGTGGCGGATGGTTGTAGCCGTGCGTCATTGAACAGGTCATCGACGATGCAACAGCGCAGCGACACGACGAATATCCTTGCGGACGATCCGCAGGAGCGCGAGCGCAGGCGCAACGTGCGCCCCGCCGGTTGGCGCAATCCGCAGCCCGCAGGCCGCTACAACCTGGTGATCATTGGTGCGGGCACGGCGGGATTATCGGCCGCGCGCATGGCTGTCGCGCGTGGCGCAAAGGTCGCACTGATCGAGCGCGATTTGCTCGGCGGGACGTGCTTGAATATCGGCTGCGTGCCGTCAAAGGCGATCATTCGCACGTCGCGACTGTATGCCGAGATGCGCGATGCCAGGCGTTATGGGGCCTGCACACCAGCAGACGTCCGCACCGATTTTGGCGAAGTGATGCGCCGTGCGCGTGGCGTGCGTGCTCGCCTGAGCCGAGCCGATTCGGCGCACGGACTGGTGGACTCTGGCGTGGATGTGTTCTTCGGTGAGGCATTGTTTACCGGCACGGACACGCTGAGCGTTGATGGCGTTATGTTGCGATTCCACAAGGCGCTCATTGCGACGGGTGCGCGCCCGGATACTCCGCATATCCCCGGACTTGCCGAGGCCGGTTATCTGACCAACGAGAACGCGTTCGAGCTTACCGAACCGCCGCAGCGCCTGATGGTGATCGGCGGCGGCCCACTGGGCTGCGAAATGGCGCAGGCGTTTGCGCGCCTCGGTGTGCACACCACGATTGTGCAGCACTGGCCGCTGTTCCTGCCCAGGGAAGAGCGCGACGCTGCACAGATCCTGTCCGATGCATTCGCGCGCGACGGCATCGAGGTCCGTCTCAATACAAACGCCGTCAACATACGCGTGGAGAAGGGTCTGAAGGTCGTCGATCTGGTCAGTGACGATTACAAAAACACATTGACCGTCGATGCGATCCTCACCGGCACTGGCCGGGTGCCAAATGTCGAGGGCCTGAATCTCGAAGCTGCTGGTGTCGGGTATGACATCAAACACGGTATCCATGTCGATGATTTCCTGCGCAGTAGCAATCGACGGATCTATGCTGCCGGCGATGTGTGCCTCGAACACAAGTTCGATGACACCGCTGAGGCCACCGCGCGCATTGCCGTGCGCAATGCACTTTTCCCGGGTCACAGTCGATTGAGCGCATTGACGATTCCCTGGTGTACCTACACCGATCCGGAGATCGCGCATGTGGGCCTGTACGTGCGGCAGGCGAATGCGCGCGGTATTGCGGTGAAGACCTTTACCGTTCCGATGCATGCGGTGGACCGCGCGGTCGCCGACGATGAGGAAACCGGTTTCGTGAAGATCGTCGTCGCGGACCGCACGGACCGCATTCTGGGGGCGACGATCGTTGGGCGGCACGCGGGCGAGATGATCAGCGAAATCACGCTGGCGATAGTGGCGGGCGTCGGGCTGCGCACCCTGGCGCGCGTGATCCATCCGTATCCCACTCAGGCGCAAGCGATCAAAATGGCCGCTGATGCATACGATCGCACTCGCTGGACGTCACGCATACAGCGTCTCGCCAATGTGTGGTTGCGCGGGCGACGCCAATGACCGGGGCTTGCCCGCAGAGGCGCTCTACAGCAACGTCCGGCGGGAGCGTGGCCGCAATCGGTATCGGCCTCGCGCCCGGCCGCCTTGAGCACCCATCTGATGGCGCATGAAATCATCGCGCTGATCGCGCAGTACGGACTGCTGCTGGTTTTTGCAAGCGTCCTTGTGGAGCAGCTGGGATTCCCGATCCCGGCGGTCGCGGTGTTGGTGGTGGCCGGGGCACTTGCCGCATCTGGACAGCTATCGCTACCGGGTACTCTTCTGGTGGCGCTGATCGGGTGCCTGCTCGCTGACCTGGCGTGGTATTGGGCAGGTCGACGTTTTGGTGCGCGTGTGCTGCGCACATTGTGCCGCGTCTCGCTGTCGCCCGATTCGTGCGTGCACCAATCGGAGCTGCGTTTTGAACGCTGGGGCGGCCAGATGTTGCTGGCCGCGAAATTCATGCCTGGGCTGTCCTTGGTCGCACCTCCGCTGGTTGGCGCACTAGGGTTGCCGATGCGCGCTTTTTTATTGTTCGACGCTCTGGGCTCGCTGCTTTGGGCGGTGGTGGCAGTAGGGCTTGGCTACGCGTTTGCCGCGCAGATTGATCGCTTGCTGGAGAATTTGCTGGCGGCCGGCACGATCGCGGTCAAGTTGGTTGTGGGACTGCTCGCGCTTTACATCGTCGTCAAATGGTGGCTGCGACGCCGCCTTTTGATCGCACTGCGGATGCCGCGGATCACGGTGGCCGAATTGCACGACGCATTGAGCAGTGGTCAGGCGCCACTGGTGGTCGATGTGTGGTCGATGTGCGAACGGCGATATCGCGCCACATCGACCCGCAGATCGTCAGCGGTGCGTTGTTTGCCGATCTTGATCATATTGTGCAGTCATTGTCTGGCGTCCCATTCGATCGTGACCTGGTGATCTATTGCAACTGTCCGCATGAGGCAACATCGGCGCGCGCGGCGAAAGCGCTTATCGCGCACGGTTACCTGAGGGAGCGATAGAAGTGGTCGAACACGGCCGGAAAGTCGGTTTCGATGTTCTGCAGGTGAAAGAACTCTTCGTAGAGCTTGTGATTGCAGCTCTCACAGAACCACAGCAGGCCATCAGCCTCGTGGGGGAGGCGTTTGCGTTCGACCACGAGGCCGATCGAGCCGGGCATGCGCTGCGGCGAATGCGGTGTGCGCGGAGGCAGGTAAAACACCTCCCCAGCTCGGATCGGGATGTCACGTACGCGGCCATCTTCCTGGATCTTGAGCACCATCTCGCCTTCGATCTGATGAAAGAATTCCGGGCCTTCGTCCCAGTGGTAATCGGTGCGCAGATTCGGGCCGCCGACGATCATCACGATGAAGTCGCCATCGACCATGCACTTGTTGCCTACCGGCGGCTTGAGCAGGTGGCGGTGTTCGTCGATCCAGGCGTGCAGGTTGAATGGTGAGGCAAGCATCGGGGTTCCCGTCGGTGTGGCGGCTGGCCGCCAGTCTATCGCCGAATTGCAGCGATGCACTTCAGCTCGATCGCTATCGGCGTCGGTAGCGCGGTGATGCCGAGCGTGGTGCGGCACGGCGCGGTAGCCGGATCGCTGAAATGTTCGGCGTAGACGCGGTTGTAGGCGGCAAAGTCACGCGCCATGTCGGTCAGGAACACGGTTACGTCGACGAGATCTTCCCACTGCGCGCCGCTCGCAGCGAGCACCGCGCGCACGTTTGCCAACACCTGTCGGCACTGTGCCTCGATGTCGTAGACGATGAGCTTGCCCTCGGCATCGCAGACATTGCCTGGGATTTCGTTCGAACCCGGTGTGCGCGGACCTACCCCGGACAGGAACAGCAGATCGCCCACCCGACGTGCGTGCGGATAAGCGCCGACCGGTGCGGGCGCTGCACAGGTACGGATTGTCTCATTCATCGGCATCGCAACACTGGCTTGTCATCGAGCCCCCGCACGGGAATGGCGCTTGGACTCGTCCCATCACAAGTCGCCGATTTTTTCGCCGTTGCAACCTTTTTGTTCTCAGCGTCGGCTGGGATAGTCCCGGTGCGCGCTTTGCCTACCGTTATCGTCTGGCGCTGAACGATGCGATTTTCACTGTTGGTGCCGGTCAGTCGGTAGCTGCCGGGGCGTAGAAACAGATTCGCATGCGCCTCCGGTCGGCCTTGGAACAGACGGACGTCGCCGGTTGTCGTCGACTTCGTGCCATCAAGCACCAATCGATCGGCGGGAATCGCGTCGTCACCCTCGTTCGCGTAACGCGCCTCGACCAGGCACGGATATTCATCCTGGCAAACCTTCCCGCTGACCGAGTACGGGAGGCGCAGACCGCCAAGATCAAGCCAGGTCGGGCGGCCGTCCCGGACCTGATCGGCCGGGAAGAACACGCTGACGTCGTACGCCTTGGGTTTGAGCGTCCACGGCGTGCCGTCCTTGCTCTCGAACACGATCGGCCCGGTCGGATGCAGCGCCGCCATGACGGCGTTGTAGTACGGATGGTTCGAAGTGCCGGGCGGATGATCGATCAGCATGGTCTGTTCGATCGTCAGCGGGTCGATGCCGCTGAGCTTGCGGAAATGCTGGGCCATGCTGCGTCCACCCAGGTAGCGTCCATTCTCCTGGATATGCGCGTAGCCGGCATTGACGACCAGCCGCGCGGCTGGATCGTGTTTGAACACGCTGTCGTAGAGATTCTTCGCTTGCGCATACTCGCGCACATCGCCGTTGCCCGGCTTTTCCGATTCATAGGCGACGATCTTGAAGCCAAGCTTGATCGCACTGCGCACCATTTCCGCAGCGATCGGTTCCATCGTATAGAAACCGCTGGCTGGAGTCGGGTAGCCACGCTTCTGCATGGCGTCAACATCGGACTGGTACAGCGTCTCTGCGGCAAAGTACGTGAAGCCCTCGGCGCGCAGACGCGGCAACATCTCGACGGTCAGCGTACGCGTGATGGCTACGTTGTGTGCCTCGTTGAGGAAGATCGCCTTGCGGCCCTTGGCCAGATCGACGATGGCATCGAGTGCAGGCTTTGCGGTTTCGCCGCCAGCCAGCGGCGACGGTGCATCGTCCGACGCGGCCAATTGGCGGATCGAGTACGACGCATGCGCGCCGATATAGTCGCCGACGAAGGTCTGGTACCAGCTCAGGTACTGGCCGAATACGATGCGGAACGCCTTGTTGCTGTCGCCGCGATAGGCGTCGCGCATGTCCTTGAATTGCGCCAGCAAGCCGTTGCGCTTGAGCGCATCGGTGTACACGCTTTCCGATTTGTCGAACGCGACCTTTTGCGCTTGCTGCCATTGATATGGCGTAAGGACTTCTTCAGGCGCAGCCGCGAGGGCCTGCAACGGCAGGCAGGCGAGGAGGGCAATCAGGACGGCTCGCATAAGGTGCACCTCAGGCTGGACGGGATTCGCGTTCGTTGCGCAATCAGTGGCCGCCTTCCGAATTGACCTGTGCAAGCGCCACGGCGGCGGCGCTTGCCAGCTGCGCGGTCGCGTCAACATGCAGGCCCAGGTCGCGTATGCGACCGTCGTCGAGGCTGTAGATCCAGCTGTGCACGCGCACGGTCTGGCCGCGCTCCCACGCATCTCGAACCACGGTCGTCTGTGCGACGTTGAGCGCCTGCTCGATGACGTTGAGTTCGCACAGGCGCGCTGCGCGCTGGTGCAGGTCGGGAATCGCATCGAGCACGGCGGTGTGCTTCTTGCTGACGTCGGCGACGTGGCGCAGCCAGTTGTCGATCAGGCCGTGGCGCTCCTCTTCCAGCACTGCCTGCACGCCGCCGCAGCCGTAATGTCCTACCACGAGGATGTGCTCGACCTTGAGCACGTCGACCGCAAACTGGATCGCGCTGAGGCAGTTGAGGTCGGTATGCACGACGACGTTCGCGACATTGCGATGAACGAACACCTCACCCGGCGCCATGTCGATGATCTGGTTGGCGGGCACGCGTGAGTCGGAGCAGCCGATCCACAGGTATTTGGGCGCCTGCTGTTCGGACAGGCGTTTGAAGAATTCCGGATCTTCCGCTCGAATGGCTTCGGACCAGGCACGATTGCGTTGCAGCAGATTGGCAAGGAAGGGCATTGCGGAACCTTTAACGAAATTGAATGCAGATGTTCTTCGCCTCGGTGAAGAAGCGCAATGCCTCGACCCCACCTTCGCGGCCTACTCCCGAGTTTTTCATGCCGCCGAACGGCGTGCGCAGGTCCCGCCGCAGCCAGCAGTTGATCCAGACGATGCCGAACTCCAGTTGCGCCGAGAAGCGGTGGGCGCGATCAAGATCGGTCGTCCACAGTGAGGCGGCGAGGCCATAGTTGGTGCCGTTCGCGATCGCGAGCGCCTCGTCCTCGGTGTCGAATGGAATCAGGGTGACCACCGGGCCAAATATTTCTTCCTGATTCGCCGCGCAGTCGCTGGATAGCCCATCGATCACGGTGGGCGCGACAAACCAGCCGTCGGCGCAGCGGCCTTTCAACGCGACTGCTTCGCCGCCGCACAGGATCTCGCCGCCTTCGTCGCGCGCGCGCTCGACGCAGCCGAGCACCTTGTCGTGATGCGCCTTGGAAACCAGCGCGCCGAGATCGCTCTCGGCCTCTTGCGGATCGCCGACGCGCAGGCTGCGCACGCGCTCGAGGTAGCATTCCTTGAAGTCATCGTAGATCGATCGTTCGACCAGCAGACGCGAGCCGCACAGGCAGATTTCGCCCTGGTTGGCGAAACCGGAGCGAACGATCGTGTCGAGATTCGTGTCCGACAGTTCCGCATCGGCGAACACAATTGCGGGATTCTTGCCGCCCATTTCCAGCGAGACTTTCTTGAACAATGGTGCGGCGGCCGCAGCGATCGATTGGCCGGTACGCGTGCTGCCGGTGAACGAGATCGCCTTGACCTGCGGATGCTCGACCAGCGCCTGGCCGACGCTGGGGCCGGTGCCCTGCACGATGTTCAGCACGCCGGCTGGAAAACCGGCCTCGATCGCGAGCGCGCCGAGATGCGCCGCCGTGCACGGCGTGATTTCCGAGGGTTTTGCGACCACGGTGTTGCCGGCCGCGAGCGCTGGCGCGATCTTCCAGGTCAACAGGTACAGCGGCAGGTTCCACGGTGAAATGCAGGCGACCACGCCGAGGGGCTGGCGCAACGTGTAATTGAGCGTGCTCGCGTCGGTCGCATGCGTGTCGCTGGCCCACTGCGTGATCGCCGCAGCGAAGAAGCGCAGATTGGCGACCGCGCGCGGGATGTCGAGGCTGCGCGCGAGCTTGAGCGGCTTTCCCGAGTCGCGCGACTCGAGTTCGGCGAGTGGGTCGAGATCGCGTTCGACCAGGTCGGCGAGGCGCCCCAGCAGTCGCGAGCGCTCGTCGATCGATGTCGCCGCCCAGCCCGGAGAGGCGCGCCGCGCCGCGCCGACCGCAGCATCGACATCGGCTGCGTCGGAATCCGGGCAGCGCGCGAAGACCGCACCCGTCGCGGGTTCGAAGACATCGAGGTAGCAGCCTGCGTGTGGTGCACGCAGTTGACCGTCGATCAGGTTGGCGAGGATCAATGGGCTGGTCATTCTGTGAGCTTAGCGGCTCCCAGCCCGCAATGCAGACGCGACCGCGCGCTCATTGTGGAAGGCAGCATCGGAGTCTCCGATCGCGCGTGGCTCGACTGGGTGCAATGCTGGATCAAGCGCAATGCGCTCATCGAACACGAAGCAACCGCCGTCGTAGCCGTAGTCACCGACCTGCTCGAAGTAGCCGAGGATGCCGCCGTCAAGCTGGAGCACGTTGGCGATCCCGTTGGCCTGCATCCACAACGCCGCTTTTTCGCAGCGGATGCCGCCGGTGCAGAAGCTGACCACGGTTGCATCGGACAGCGCTTCGCGCTGTGCAGTGATCGCGTCGGGTAGATCGGTGAAGTTGTCGATTGGCAGGGTCAGTGCGCCGGCAAATGTGCCGTGGCGCACTTCCTCGCGATTGCGCGTGTCGAGCAGCACGATCGGCTTGCCGGTTTCGTCATGACCTTGCGCTATCCAGCGTGCGAGGGTCGTGGGCGCCACGGTCGGCGCGCGACCAGTCAGTGGCGAGGAATCCCCGCGGCGGAACGCGATGATCTCGCGTTTGCGCTTGACCTTGAGGCGCGCGAACGGCTGTGTGGTGCTGAGGCTGTGCTTGACCACGAGATGGTTGAAACGTCGGTCCAAACGCAGCACGGTCAGGAAGGTGTCGATCGGCGCCGCTGCACCGGCGAGAAAAATATTCACGCCTTCGCTCGCGATCAGCACTGTGCCGAGCAACGCGCCGGCTTCGGCAGCTTCGCGCAGCGTCGTCACCAGCGCTGCGGGATCGTCGATCAGCGTGAACTGGTAAGCGGCGATATTGACAATCATCGGCGGCGCGTCAGTCACGCTGGAATCGTCGAGAGCCATCACAGCGACAGCGTGCGGCCGCCGTCGACCGGGACATTCACGCCGCTCACGTAGGCCGCGGCCGGCGTCGCAAGAAAAGCGATCACGTTGGCCACTTCGGCGGGTTTCGCGAAGCGGCCGACCGGCACCGCCGCCAGCATCGCCTGTTCAATCTCGGTGACGCTCTTGCCGGTTGCCTTGGTGCGTTCGGCGAGGATCTGTTCGAGGCGCTGGGTCTGGGTGTAGCCAGGCAGCACGTTGTTGACCGTGATGCCGTGGCATCCGAGCTCGCCAGCGAGGGTCTTGGCCCAACTCGCGGTCGCGCCACGGATCGTATTGGACACGCCGAGGTTCTTGATCGGCTCCTTCACCGACGTCGAAATCACATTGATGATGCGTCCATAGGCGGATGCCTTCATCCCCGGCAACACCGCCTGCAACACGGTCTGCGCGCCGAGCAAATGCTGGTTGAACGCGCGCAGGAAGTCGTCCGGCGCGGCGCTGTTCGCCGGACCGCCGGGCGGACCGCCACTGTTGTTGACCAGAATCTGGATTGGATGTGCATTGGCAGTCGCTTCGACCTTGGCGCGCAGTTCCGCGTGCTGGCTCATGTCCGCTGCGATCCAGGCGTGTTGTTGCGTGGGATGCACCTTCGGCAGCGCCGTCAGCGCGGTTTCGAGCACTTCGCGCGAGCGAGCGAGCAATGTCACGTTGGCGCCGAGCGCGGCCAGTTCGATGGCGGCCGCATGACCGATGCCTTGCGAACCGCCGCAGACCAGTGCGTGTTTGCCGGTGAGATCGAGGTTCATGGTTCGTTCCGTTGTTCGTGAGTGCGTTTTTGCCGGAGCGGCGCCGCCGTGATCTTGTGCTGTTGGTTGCGGATAGGTGTCCGGACGCGCTTGCAGCACTCCTGTTCAGAGGGGATCCGGAGGGGCGTGGCTACGGCACCTTCGCGATCATTTGCGGCAGCAGTTCCTCGTCGCTGTCGCCACGCGGTGGCTCGACCTCCTCAAGTTCGAAGCCCCAGCGCAGCGTGTCATCGTCATCGAGCCCGTCGAACGCGCGGAACTCGGCGTCGAGCAAGGCCATGCGCGCTGCCGATTCATCGTCATACAAAAGTGTGCGGCCGTCGCTGTCGAAAACTTCGGCGATGTCTGTGTCCTGCAGTTGCAGGCGCGCCCAGATCAGCGTGTCGCCGACACAGGTCAGCCACCATTGCGGTTCGTGTGAGCTCATATTCCCGCGACTCCGCTGAGGCCGAGCGCTTGCGACATGAGCGCCACGATTGCGCCGATCACGATGGCCCATGCGCCGATGCTGCCGAGCAGGCCGAGGGTATTCAGGGTCACATCGTTGAGCGCGCGGTAGCGCGCCCGCAGGTACCAACCGAACGCGCGCGGCGTGAACATGAAACCGCCCAGGCGAGCACGCTCGGCCGGGTGCTTGTCGCGCAGGTGCACCGCAACGATCGCCCATGTCATCAGATACGCGGTCAAACCGGCCACGAGCAGGCCGAGACCGCAGATCAGCGTGAAATCCCGCATCGCGGGTAGCAGGGATGCGTCCATCAGAACTCCGCGGAACCGGGGGCGCGCGGATACGGAATCGCGTCGCGGATGTTGGCGAGACCGCAGACGTAGACCACCAGGCGTTCGAAACCGAGTCCGAACCCCGCGTGTGGAACCGTTCCGTAGCGGCGGAAATCGCGATACCACGAATACATGTTCGGATCGAGGCCGAACTGCGCGATGCGCCGGTCAAGCACGTCAAGCCGTTCTTCACGCTGCGAGCCGCCGATGATTTCGCCGATGCCCGGCGCGAGCACGTCCATCGCGGCGACGGTGCGACCGTCGTCGTTGAGGCGCATGTAGAACGCTTTGATCTTTTCCGGGTAGTTGGTGACCACGACGGGACCGCCGACGTGCTGCTCGGTCAGGAAGCGCTCGTGTTCAGTCTGCAGATCGGCGCCCCATTCGACCGCGTAGTCAAATTTCTTGCCGGATTTCTTGAGAATCTCGACCGCGTCGGTGTAGTCGATGCGTGCGAAGGGTGTGGCAATGATCGATTCGAGGCGCGAAATCGCGGTCTTCTCGACCCGGTCGGCAAAAAAAGCCATGTCGTCCGGGCGCTCGGCAAGCACGGCCTTGAAGATGTATTTGAGGAAATCCTCGGCGAGCGCAGCATCGGCCGCGAGATCGGCGAACGCGATCTCCGGTTCGACCATCCAGAACTCGGCCAGGTGGCGCGTGGTGTGCGAATTTTCCGCGCGGAAGGTCGGGCCAAAGGTATAGACCTTGCTGAGTGCGAGGCAGTAGCCCTCGACGTTGAGCTGGCCCGACACGCTCAGGAACGTCTCCTTGCCGAAGAAATCCTTGTGGAAATCGATCGCGCCCTTGTCGGTGCGCGGCAGGTTCATCAGATCCAGCGTGGAGACACGGAACATCTCGCCCGCGCCTTCGGTGTCCGAGGACGTGATGATCGGCGTGTTTATCCAGCAGAAGCCGTGGTCGTTGAAGTAGCGGTGGATTGAGCTCGCAATCGACTGGCGCACGCGGGTGACCGCGCCAAACAGGTTCGTGCGCGGGCGCAGGTGCGCCACTTCGCGCAAAAATTCCGGCGAATGCGGTTTCGGCTGGATCGGATAGGTTTCCGGGTCCTCGACCCAGCCGACAATCTGCATAGCGCTCGCCTGCAACTCGAACGACTGGCCCTTGCCTTGTGAGGCGACGAGTTCGCCGGTCGATTGACAAAGGAAAGACCGGCCTTGGAATCGCGCCGCGTACGCACCCAACCGCGCACCGTGACCTGCGTGCCTGGCGCGATCGCGCCCGACAGGGCCTGCTTCACTTCCACCACGTTCGCATCGACGTCGGTTGCGTCGACGACGGGGTTTGCGACTACCGACATACCTTGAAACTCCTGCTTGAAGCGCCCAGTTTTCCTCTCGGCGTGAGCGCGAGATAATAGCGGAATCGGCTGTCGTGCCGCGCGATCGCGCTAGAATGCCGAGGTTGCCGGAGTACGACTGACATCATGACCATCCAGATCACTTCTGCTGCGCGCGAGCGCATGCATGACTTCCTCAGCCGCCAGCCGGACGCGCTCGGCGTGCGCTTTGGTATCAAGCGTACCGGTTGTTCGGGCTTCGGCTACACGGTCGATCTCGCCGACGTGATCGGTGATGACGATCATGTATTCGATCAGGACGGCCTGCGCCTGGTCGTCGGCGCGAAGGCGCTGCCGTTCGTCGACGGCACTGAAATCGATTTTCAGCGCACTGGCCTCAACGCGGCGTTCGTGTTCCGCAATCCGAATGCGACCGGCGAGTGCGGTTGCGGCGAGAGTTTCACGGTCGACACCGTCGCGTAACAGCGTCGCGCCTTTGCAATTCAGCGACTTGGCTTGCGTTGCGCGGGCCATTCCTCTACGATGCGCGCCCCTTCGCCCGCCCTGCGGCCAAGGTTCTTGCCTCACCGTGCCTACGGGAGGCTGTCCGCCTGGATGTTCCGCGCGGATACCCACAAGGAGTCGACATGCGTCATTACGAAGTTGTATTCATGGTTCATCCGGACCAGAGCGAGCAGGTGCCTGCGATGATCGAGCGCTACAAGGCGCTGATCGAGGGCGACAACGGCAAGATCCATCGTCTGGAAGACTGGGGTCGCCGTCAGCTGGCGTACCCGATCCAGCATCTGGCCAAGGCGCATTACGTACTGCTCAACATCGAGTGCAGCGCAGCGGCGCTGGCCGAGCTGGAAAGTGGTTTCCGTTTCAACGATGCGGTGCTGCGTCACCTGATCGTGAAGCGCCATGACGCGGTGACGGAAATGTCATTGATCATGAAGAACAAGGACGACAAGGGTGATCGTCGCCGTCGCGACGACGAAGGGTTCGGCTTTGGCCAGGACGACGATGATCGTCCGCGTCGCGAGGCGCGCCCGCCGCGTGAGCCGCGTGAGCAAGCCGCCGCACCTGCCAGCGAGCCCGCCAGCGAACCCGCTGCCGAGTAAGCATCTGCCCTGTCATCCGGAGAAACCAACATGTCCAAGTTCTTTCGTCGCAAGAAATTCTGTCGCTTCACCGCCGAGGGCGTGACCGAGATCGATTACAAGGATCTCAACATGCTGCGCCAGTACATCAGCGAAACCGGCAAGATCGTGCCGAGCCGCAT
>CAJDVY010000003.1_pt1 | contig 28323 bp, 19 predicted proteins | sample 7391441 | NCBI WGS metagenome assembly CAJDVY01 (sample SAMEA7055728, study PRJEB34461) | soil metagenome | biome: terrestrial ecosystem; feature: Peninsula; material: soil | place: Antarctica | collected 2016 | reverse complement strand
GCGACCACCTTGAGGCTCTCGGCGACGATGCCGAATGCCTGGCTGATCCAGATCACCGCGAATGCGATCGAAAACTGAAAAAGACGCCGCCGCGTTGAGACCGGCGTCGCCATCGCGAGCCCCGCAAACAGCGGCAGCGAGTACGCATAGACCATCGGATTGAGCGTCGGCTCTAGCACGCCAACGCCGCCCGGGCCGTCAGCACTCGGCGGCACACTGACCATCACCTGCGTGGTCAGCGTGACCAGGTAATTGGCACGCGCCATGACATGGCCGGCCGCATCGAGCAGCTCCTGAGCGGCAGCCAGAGCAGCGCCTTCACCCCGAATTCGCGGATCGGTGACAGCGTCATGGCGCGCGCTCCGAGATCACTTGGTCGAACCGACGAAAACCCGGGCCACACGCCCCGCCAGGGACGAAGCGGGGCTTGCCCTTGGCGTGGCAAAAGACCGCCATGCAGGGCCATTCGCGGACGCGAGCAGCGGCATGTCGCAACCGCCTACCCAGCCCATACGCGTGCGTTACGAAACATGCGCATCCATGGTGAATCCTCACCCCATTCGCGCGGGCGCCAGCTCATCTGCACACTGCGGAACACACGTTCCGGATGCGGCATCAGGATCGTGACGCGCCCGTCCGCTGCAGTGAAACCTGCGTGGCCGCCCGCGGAGCCGTTCGAGTTCAGCGGGAAGCGCTCGGTTGCATTGCCCCCGTTGTCAACGAAGCGAGCGCAGGCGAGCGCGCGCCGTGCGTCCGCGGAAGCGCCGAAAGCGGTGCGCCCCTCGCCATGCGCGACCGCGACGGGGATGCGCGAACCGGCCATGCCCGCGAAGAAGATCGATGGACTGTCGAGCACTTCCAGCGTAACCAGGCGTGCCTCATATTGCTCGCTCGCGTTGCGCACGAACTGCGGCCAATGCGCCGCGCCCGGAATGATCGCCTGCAGGTTCGCCAGCATCTGGCAGCCGTTGCACACGCCGAGCGCAAACTTCGATGCATCGCCGAAGAATGCGGCAAATTCGTCGCGCAGTCGTTCGTTGTAGAGGATCGACGCGGCCCAGCCGCGACCCGCACCGAGCACGTCGCCATAGCTGAACCCGCCACAGGCTGCGAAGCCGGTGAAATCGCCAAGTTTGCGGCGGCCGCTGGACAGATCGCTCATGTGCACATCGATCGCGTCAAAGCCGGCGCGCGTGAATGCCGCCGCCATCTCGACCTGGCCATTGACGCCCTGCTCGCGCAGGATCGCGATGGGTGGCCGGGCGCCCTTGGCGATATACGGCGCCGCGATATCCGTCGCCGGATCAAACACGAGATGAGGCGTGATGCCCATGTCATGTTCGTCGCAGCGCCATTCGTTCTCGACATCGGCGCTGGCCGGGTTGTCGCGACGTTGTTGCATCGCGTGGCTGGTTTCCGACCACAGTTGCATCAGTGTGGTCCACGTCCAGCTCGCGATGGTCTCGTCCTCCTGCACGAGCCTGATGCGCATGCGCTCGCCCGGGAGCGCGACGCAGTGGGCCAGCGCGTCAAGCCCGTGCGTGGCGAGCATCACCGTGAACGCATCGCGATCGGAAACGCGCACCTGCACCAGTGCGCCGAGTTCTTCGCAGAACAGGGCACTCAGGGTTTTGTCTGCCCATCGATCGAGCAAGACATCGAGTCCGCAATGGCCCGCGAGGGCCATTTCAATCAACGCGGCCAGCGCGCCGCCATCACTGCGATCGTGATAGGCGAGCAGCAACCCCGCCGCATTCGCCGCCTGGATCGCAGTGAAGAATCGTTTGAACTGATCGGCGTCGTCGAGATCCGGCGGCTCGCCACCGCCGCGGCCGAACGCCTGCAGCAACGCACTGCCGCCAAGGCGGTTCCTGCCGACGCCAAGATCAATCAGCCAGATTTCGCTGTCGCCTTGGTCAAGCACGAGTTGCGGCGTGAGCGCCCGGCGCGCATCGGCGGTTCGCGAGAATGCGGTCACGACCAACGACACCGGCGACACCGTGCGCTGATCACCGGACCCATCGCGCCAACGTGTTTGCATCGACAAGGAATCCTTGCCGACCGGAATCGAGATGCCGAGCGCTGGGCACAGCTCCATCCCAACCGCCTGCACTGCATCGTACAGCGCGGCGTCCTCGCCCTCGGAACCAACCGCCGCCATCCAGTTCGCCGACAAGCGCACTTCATCGAGCGTGATGTGCGCCGCCGCGAGATTCGTCAAAGCCTCGCCAACCGCCATGCGCGCACTGACCGCGGCGTCGAGCAGCGCGATCGGTGAGCGCTCACCCATCGCCATTGCTTCGCCGGCATAGCCTTCGAAATCGGTGAGCGTGACTGCGCAATCGGCAACCGGTACCTGCCACGGACCAACCATCTGGTCGCGAGCGCACAAACCACCCACCGTACGATCGCCGATCGTGACCAGAAACGACTTGCTGCCAACGGCCGGAAAGCGCAGCACGCGGTCAATCGCGTCATCCAGCGAAATCCCTTCGATTTCCGGAACCACGTCCATGCGCGTCACGCGCCGCCGCACGTCGCGCTGCATGCGCGGCGGTTTTCCGAACAGCACGTCCAGCGGCAAGTCGATCGGGGCGTGCTGGGGATCGGATGCAGGGAAGCGAGCGTCGGAAAGGACAAGACGACGTTCGCGCGTCGCGTAGCCGACGACGGCGAACGGACAGCGCTCGCGCGCGCAAATCTCCTCGAACTCGGCCACGTCCTGTGGACGTACCCCGAGAACATAGCGTTCCTGAGATTCGTTGCACCAGATCTGCATGGGCGACAGCTGCGCGTCGTCGCTTGGAATCTTGCGCAGTTCGATGACGCCGCCGACGCCAGAATCATTCAGGATTTCTGGAATCGCGTTGGACAAGCCGCCTGCGCCGACGTCGTGGATCGACACGATCGGGTTGGTGGCGCCGCGCGCCCAACACGAATCGATGACTTCCTGGCAGCGGCGTTCCATTTCCGGGTTGTCGCGCTGCACAGAGGCGAAGTCGAGTTGCTCCGAGCTAATCCCGCCCGCCATCGACGAAGCCGCGCCCCCGCCGAGGCCGATCAGCATCGCCGGGCCACCGAGCACGATCACCGCATCGCCGTCGCACAAAGTACCTTTCTGCACATCAGGGGCGCGCACGGCGGCGAGGCCGCCGGCAATCATGATCGGCTTGTCATAGCCGCTGCGCAGGCCCGGTATCGAGCCGTTGTGCTCGAACGTCCGGAAATAGCCGCCAAGACACGGTCGGCCAAATTCGTTGTTGAACGCTGCGCTGCCCAGGGGGCCATCGCGCATGATCTCGAAAGCGCTGGCGAAGCGCGGGGGCAACGATCGCGCGATTTCCCACGGCCGCGGCAAGCCGGGAATGCGCAGGTCCGACACCGTGAAACCCACCAGTCCAGCCTTCGGCTTGCCGCCGCGGCCGGTCGCGCCTTCGTCGCGGATTTCGCCACCCGCCCCGGTGGCCGCACCCGCATAGGGTGAAATCGCGGTCGGATGATTGTGCGTCTCGACCTTGATCGCATAAGGCACGGCTTCCACGTGCGCGCGGAACGTGCCGTCGTCCGGATCGGCGAAGAAGCGCGCGGCGGTATTGCCCGAGATGACTGCCGCGTTGTCGTGATAGGCCGACAGCGTGTGCGCGGGTGATTGTTCGTGGGTGTTCTTGATCATCGCGAACAGCGAGCGTGCTTGGCCGACACCATCGACCGTGAACGAGGCGTTGAATACCTTGTGCCGGCAATGCTCTGAATTCGCCTGCGCGAACATCATCAGTTCAGCGTCGCTCGGGTCGCGCCGGAGTTCACCATAGCGCGCCGCGAGATACGCGATTTCGTCCGCGGCCAGTGCGAGCCCAAGGCGCGCGTTCGCTGCATCGAGCGCAGCGACCGCGTCGCTGCCGAGCGCAATGCGATCGAGCGGCGCCGGCGCACCCATAGCGAACAGTTGCGCGGTCTCAGCCAGCGCGGCGAACACCGATTGCGTCATCGGATCGTGCAGGATACGGGTGACACTCGCCCATTCTGCGCTGCCGGCCGCGGGCATGCGCTCGACATCGAACGCAATGCCGCGCTCGATCCGTCGCACCGGAAACCCGCAACCGATCAGGATGTCGGTCGCCTTGCTCGACCACGGCGAACGCGTGCCGAGGCGCGGTACGGCCCAGAACGTCGCCGCCTGCGCGGCATCGGCCTGTGCTTCGATCACGTTGCTCAGGCGCGCCAGATCGAGCAGCGCATCGGCGTTCGCGTCGACGAAATACACGTGGCGCGCCGCGTGCAGCAGCGTGCCAGGCGCAATCTGCGCAATATCTGCGTTGATGCGGTCGATGCGGAATGGGGAAAGCGCGGACAGGCCGTCAAGAACAATCATGGTGCGGGCGACGCTGATGGGCAGCCGTCAATTGTAACGGATGCGCCCCGGAGCGGCTTTCCTGTGGGCGTGGCGATCGCTGCGGATAGGCGGCCCGGACGAGGACGACTGCAACACGCTGTGTCGACGATCCGATGTTGGGTAAAGATGGCGTCACGCGCAATCCGATGGCGGCTTGAATCCGCCACCGGATCGCATCAAAGACTCAGCGGCTGGCGAGTCCTGGCGCTGCAATGCTTTGCAGCCGGGCCAGCAGTTGGTCAGGCGCAAGATAGCCACCGATCTTGGTGCCGTCCTGCGCGAAAATCGTCGGTGTACCGTCGACGCCTACTTGGGTACCGAGCGTAAATTGCTCGGCCACCGGGTTGTCGCACTTGAGCGGCTTCGGGTCGACACCAGACTTGGCTGCGGTGAATGCCGCGTTGCGGTCCTTGGCACACCAGACCGAGACCGCCTTGTCGTACGAAGGCGATCCGATGCCGCTGCGCGGGAAGAACAGGTAGTCCACTTCAATACCGAGCTTGTTGTAGTCGGCGATCTGCGAATGCAGCTTGCGGCAATAGCCGCAGTCGATGTCGGTAAAGACGGTGACCTTGTATTTCGGCTTGGCCGGCGCGAACACGATGCGTTTGGACAACGGCACCGCGTCGACCATGTCCTTGTTCTTGACCGCGAGGCGTGCCGCGGTCACATCGCGCTTGGTCTTGGTATCAAGCACCGAGCCTTGCAGCAGGTATTTGCCGTCGTCGCTGACATAGACGAGCTGGCCACCGACGATAACCTGGCGATAGCCCGGCATCGGCGCGGCCTCGATAACATCGATCTTGGCTTGTGGCACCAGCACATGCAGCGCGTTGCGGGCAGCGGCATCGGCCGCGGGCTCGGCGGCTTGCGCGAACGGAATGAGCGCCATGAGGGCGCACGGAAGGACGACGCGGAAATTCATCATGATGTCCTCAATTCGTAGCCGCACTGGCCTGTGCCAGGCGATCGAGTTCGGCGGCAAACTGGTCTGGCGATGCCGCAATCTGGGTCGACACGGTCGATCCGTCATCGGCGAGAATCGTAGGAGTACCGCCGATGCCGAGGTTCGTCGCGAATTGAGTCAACTCGGTGATCGGATTGGGGCACACGGCTTTGCCAGGATCAGCGCCTGCCATCGCAGCGGTGAACGCGCTGGCGCGGTCCTTGGAACACCACACGGCCTCAGCCTTCTTGTCTGCTCCCGGATGAATCGTCAGCGGGAAGAACAAATAGTCCACCGCAATGCCCTTCGCGTTGTACGCGGCAATCTGCTCGTGGAAACGGCGGCAGAACGGGCAGTCGAGATCGGTGAACACGGTCACCGTATGTTTGGTCGCAACTGGGGCTTTCGGTGCGAACACAATGCGCTTGTCCGGGCCAATCTTGGCCAGCGCGATCTTGCGCGCCTTCGCTTGCGAGCTCACGGTCAAGTCGCGCTTGTTGGCGACATCGTACGCGCTGCCATTGACGACATAACGGCCATCCTTGGTGACATACAGGAACTGCCCGCCCGCGATCACCTCGTAGAAACCGGGGACGACCGATTCCTGGACCGAATCGATCTTGACGTTCGGTGCGATGGCCGAAATCGCCTGACGCACCGTGTCCTCGGGCGTTGCTGCAAACACATTGAGGGCCAGCAACATGCCGACGGCGAACAGGGGTAGACGCATTGCAACCTCACAGACGGGGAAATTCAGGATTCAAGACCGGGCGTGTGCGGTAAATCATGCACCGCTCCGTAGCGCGAGCCTTCAGTGACCACGCGCGACCGGCTTTCGTTCCCTGAAGCGACCTTTGATTATCGCACGCGACGGTGACCGGTGAAAGTGAAGCCGGTCGCGCATTGGCGCAGGCGTGCCGGGCGGTGCACGGGCAATGGGCGCCAAAGCGTGCCTTTCAGCCGCGCGGATGGTGCTTCGCGTGGAGGCGTTTCAGGCCCTCCTTCGCGACCAGCGTGTAGATCTGCGTGGTCGACAGCGAGCTGTGGCCAAGCATCAGTTGCAGCGCGCGCAGATCCGCACCGTGATTGAGCAGGTGCGTCGCGAACGAATGGCGCAGGACGTGCGGCGAGATGCGCGTGGCCGCGATGCCAGCGGCCTGCGCGTGCTTCTTGACCAGGATCCAGAACATCTGTCGCGTCATCGCGGCGCGCCGGTTGCTGACGAACAGCGCGTCGCTGCGCGCGCCCTTGAGCAGCAGCGGGCGCGCGGCGCCGACATAATGGGTCAGCCAGTGCGCAGCTTCATCGCCGAGCGGCACCAGCCGTTCCTTGCCACCCTTGCCGACCACGCGCAACACACCTTGGCGAAGGTTGACCTGCGCCGCGGTGATGCCGACCAGCTCGCTGACGCGCAGTCCGGTTGCGTACATGAGCTCGAGCATGGCCCGATCGCGCTGACCCAACAGCGTGTCCGGTGGCGCCCGCAGCAAGCCCTCGATTTCCGATTCTGACAGCGCCTTGGGCAGACTGCGCGGCAGTTTGGGCGCATCCAGCAACAAGGTCGGGTCGGCGTCGAGCTGACCTTCTCGAACCAGCAACCGGTAGAAATGACGCAATGTCGAGAGCAGGCGCGCATTCGAGCGCGCCTTGTAGCCGGTGCCGGTCGCGCCTCCGCTGGTGCTGCGCTCGGCGAGATAGCGCTGCACCGACTCGCGACTGCACCCGCGCAACGAACTGCCGTGTCCGGCGAGCCAGCGCGAGAAGCCTTCAAGATCGAGCCGATAACTGGCCAGCGTGTTGTCCGCCAGACCCAGTTCAGACCACGCGCGTTCGGTGAATGCGGCGATCGCCGCCGCGTCCAGCGCGGGAACATCAAAGTGCTCCTCATCCTCCGTCGGCGCCACAGCGTCGTGGGCGATCTTCCCCTCCGACCCAGCTGCAGGCGCGTCGCGACGAGCGGCGCCAACTGCCGCGCGCGAAACTTTGGATTCAGCAGATCGGGGCATCAGTCGCGCACATCCTCGTTCAGTGGGCTTGCGCGAGCCAGCCTAAACCCTGAACCTGACCGCTGTCATCGACTTGTGTTCAACCATGCAATCTTCAAATCCGGCTTCACTCTGGTTGCGCGCCGCCGCCGTGCTCTATGACCTGTTCCCGCTGATCGCGCTCTGGATGGTGACTGCGGGAGCCACTCTCGTTGTTTCATGGGGTCGTGGCGGACAAACCATCGGCATGCGCGCATGGCGCTTGCGCGTGGTGGGCGCCGACGGCCAGCGCCTGCCGTGGTCGCGGGCACTGCTGCGATTCGCGGTCGCGCTGGTGTCCCTGGCGGTGTTCGGGTTCGGCTTTATCTGGTGCCTGTTCGATCGCCAACGGCGTGGCTGGCACGACATCGCGGCGCACAGCTGCGTTGTTCGACTACAGCGATAAAATGAAACGCACCGGGTAGCTGCGTCCGCGTTGCCGGCTCCGAAGGTTCGACTGCCTTGGGTCAGGCTGCCAATGCGCGTTCGATCATGCCCTCGATCGCGTCGAGGTCGGGGATGATCGCGCGGTCGTCACGTACCAGCACGCCAGCGCGGATGCCGGGCGCGCGCTGAGCTTCGTCCGATGTCGGGATCAATGAGTCCTGCGTGATCGTGGTCAGGCGTGGGAAGCCTTGCGCTAGCAACGCGATGAAGGGCATCGCGGAATTGCCGCCCAGCGCCTTGAGCACCGCGACTCGTGCGTTGCGGCGACTTTCATCGTCGAGGCGACCGATCAGCATCGGGAACGAAAAGAGCGGCAAGCGCCATCCGCGCCACGACAGACGCCACGCGGCCATCGGTCACGGGGACCATGACACCTCGGATCTCGCGCGGTAATTCGATCATCGCTGTGCTCTAGTAGTCAATTGCCTGCGATGCAACTGCGCTGCACCGATGTTGCCTGCGTGCGCCCGCGCCATGCGGGATCGCGCGACCGCTGAATTTCAGCCGGCGATCAATTTTTCCGCCAACTGTTGCGGGGAACCCTGGAACTTCACGATGCCCGCTGCGCACACCCCGTCGATCATCGTGCTCACCACACAAGTATCCTGACTCTGCGCATAGATCACGCCGCCCTTCTGCGCAAGGTATTGGCAGCCCTCGACCGCGTCATCGGTCATACCCGAGAAGACGATGGCACCCGCATTGCTGCCAAAACGATCAGCGATATCGCGCAAGACGCGATCAATGGAGGGGCTGAACGCTCGTTCCTCTGCATCACGCTCGAGCACGACGACACCCATCGGATCGATCAACAGGCGCTTCCCGTTTGGCACAATCACGACTTCGCCATGACCCACGCGTTCGCCGTGTGTCGGGGTGCGCACGGTCAATGCGGTGGCTTGGGCGAGCTGCTTGGCCATCATGTCGACGAACTCGTCGCCCAGATGCTGCGCCAGCACGAACAGCGCCGGGTAGCCGCGGGGCAACGCGGCGAGAAATTCGCGAACGGCTTCGGGGCCGCCGATCGAGGCGCCAAGCACCCATATCCGGCGTACCTTCGGTTGAACGGCATCCGGATCGAGCCAGTTCTCCCGGCTTGCCACCTCCATCGGGATCGGCGCCACAGCTTCATCAAGCGGAATCAACTCGAGGGAAAGCCCTTGTGGCACCTCGAACGGATGCGCCTCGTTGGCCTCCACGTCTGGCGCGAGGAACTCTTCGGCGCGCACTTTCTCGATGCCGAAGGCTGGGGCGCCTGCCGGGATCGATGGCGCCGTCGGAGCCTCGTCGAGCACAACCTCGTCATCTGCCGTGGTCGATGCGAGATCCGCCGTCGCTGACTCACTGGCGGGCGCCGCTGCAGAATCAGCTTCAATCTGCGGTTCGGTTTCGGCTCCGAAGTCGAATGCAGACTCGACGCCACTGGCCGCTACCGAATCAAATTCGAACGAATCGAAGTCGATACCCTGCTCGGGAGTATCAACTACCGCAGGGCCGGGTGACGGCGCGGCGCGGTCAAGCGTGTCGAAAGCCGACGAGTCCATGTCGAAATCATGCTCGGCGAGAGGCGCGGCTGCAGTGGACACTGGAACTGGCCCGGCAGTGGCGGGCAGCTCGAAATCCAGCGAATCGAGGTCGAAGTCAGTGTCCGCGAGTGAGTCAGGCGCGGCCGGCAATGGAGGTGGCACTGGACTGGTGGGCGCATCAAAATCGAGCCCGATATCATCGAAACCGGACAGATCCACCGCATCGATCGTGTGGTCGTCCGCCTGTTGCAGCGCGCTGTCCGTGGACGCTGGTGCCGTTGTCGGCGGGTCGAGCGCACTCCACGGCGGTGCAATCCGGGACGCGTCCGGGATGTCCACCATTGGGTCGAAATCGATCGTCGCTGCGGATGCCGCGTATTCCACTGGTGAAGCAGGAAGCGACGCAGCCGGATCGGCGCTGCCAGCCTGTCCGGCGTTACCAGCGCCGATCGGAGCCGCCGCCGGAACCGGCGCCCCGACGACAGTTTCTCGACTCCGACCATCGGCAGCTGCTGTCGACATGGCGGTGGTGGATATATGCACCGGCACCGCCTCTGCACCCTCCGGGCGTGGTGGGTCGATGTTGGCATCGTCAAGAATCTTGGCTGCCAGATGTCGCATCCAGCGCGCCTGGTCCCATCCGGTCAATCCACCGGAAACCTCGTCATCGTTGAAGACGACGCGGTAGCGTACGTCATCGAGCAATTCGTAGACGTTGTCGAGATCTGCATCGTTGCGCGCGTCGAGGTTGACCACGACGACGTTTGCCTGCGAGCGCTCCAGCGCACTGCGATCAAACGCTTGCGGCTCTGCCTCGTAGACGACCGACGCGCCGAGCGCAAGCATCGATTCGCGAACCCGATCGCCAAACTCGCCAGCCCCGCAGAGCAGCGCAACCGAAACAGTGGGATGGGAACTAACCACGCTTGGGCCCCAGCACTTCCTGCACGTGACGCAACAGGTCCTCTTCCTGGTACGGCTTGCCAAGGTAGCGTTCAACACCGATTTCAAGCGCACGCTGGCGGTGTTTCTCGCCGGTACGCGAGGTGATCATGATGATCGGCACATGACGCATGCGCGAATCGTTGCGCATATAGGTGGCCAGTTCGTAGCCATCCATGCGCGGCATTTCGATGTCGAGCAGCATCAGGTCGGGCACGTTGTCCTGGAGTTTTTCCAGCGCATCCAGGCCATCTTTCGCAGTCGTCACGTCGAAGTCGGCGCGTTCGAGCACGCGCGTGGTGACCTTGCGCATCGTGATCGAGTCGTCGACGACCATGACCAGCGGTTTCAGGCGCACCTTGGCCGTCGGTTCGATGTCGGCCGCCATGTAGTCGGGCATCTGTTCATCGGCGCCGGCATCGATGCGCGCGCGCATTGCCAGCAGGCGTCGTGCGAGCGGAGCGAAGTCGAGAATGATCACGACCGAGCCATCGCCCATGATCGTGGCGCCGAAGATACCCGGCACCGAGCTCACCTGAGGCCCGACCGACTTGACCACGATTTCACGCGAACCCACCACACCATCGATACGCACTGCGGCGCGCTGATCGCCGCTGCGCGTCATCAGCAGCGGCACCTGCGTATCGTCGCTGGTACGCGCACGCTGCACACCGAGCAGTTGTGCGAGATCGTAGATATTGAACTCTTCACCGGCATAGCTGTGTATCGGATTGCCGGCGGCAAAGCGGCGCTCGAGGTCGTCGCTGGCGATACGCGCAACCCCCTGTACCGAGGACATCGGGATTGCGTAACTGCTCTCGCCCAGCTTCACCAGGATCGCCTGGGTCACCGCCAGCGTAAACGGCAACCGGATCGTGAAGACCGCACCCTGGCCTGGGGTGGAATCGATGACCAGCGAACCGCCAAGCTGCTTGATCTCGTTGTTGACGACATCCATGCCGACACCGCGACCGGAAAGCTGGGTCAGCTGCGCGGCGGTAGAGAATCCGGTTTCAAGCACGAAACTGTAGAGATCGCGATCGGACAGCTTGGCATCGGCCTGTAACAACCCGCGCTCGATCGCCTGGCGCCGGATCGCGTCGCGATCCATGCCGCGGCCATCATCGGACACCTTGATCACGACTTCCGTCGCCTCACGGCTGACCGCGATATTGACCGTACCTTCGGCCGGTTTGCCCGCGGCAACGCGATCGGCTGGCTTCTCGATGCCGTGGGCGAGTGCGTTGCGCAGCATGTGCTCGAACGGCGCTTTCATGCGCTCGAGCAGGTTGCGATCCATTTCGCCGTGTGCGCCGTCCACCTTGAGTTGGGCGCGCTTGCCAAGTTCCTGCGCGGCCTGGCGCAGGGTGCGACGAAGATTGGGAACCAGTGAATCGAACGGCACCATGCGCGTGCGCATGAGGCCTTCCTGCAGATCGGAGCTGACCCGTTGCTGTTGCAGCAGCAGCGTTTCGGACTGGCGCGTCTGATCGTCGAGGAGGCCTTGGATCGAGACCAGATCCGAGACCGACTCGCCGAGTGCGCGCGACAGCTGCTGCAACTGCGAGAAACGATCGAGTTCGAGTGGATCGAACGCACCAATGCCGGTGTCGTGCTGTTCGCGCTGATAGCGCGCGATGATTTGCGCTTCGGTTTCGATTTCGAGGCTGCGCAGCTGGTTGCGCAAGCGGCTCACGGTCTGATCGAACTCGACCAGGTTGAAACGGAATGTGGAAATCTGCTGTTCGAGGCGCGAACGGTAGATCGAGACCTCGCCGGCATAGTTCACCAATGAGTCGAGCAGATCCGAGCGCACGCGGATCATTTCCTGAGGCGCGTGCGGCGCTTCTTGCTGATCCATCGTGGTGAGATGGCGTCGTGGCAACCGCGCTGGCGCTGGCTTTTTCGCAGCCGACACCGTTGCACTGCTCGTTGCATCGGCATCCACCGGCACGAGTGCCGGTGCGCTGTCGATAGCCTCTACGGATTCAACATCCGCCCCGGCAAGCGCCTCGCCCGCGACCAATGCCTCAAATCTCGCGATCGCATGCACCGGCATCGCAATCGCGTGTCGATGAGAAACACGCTGGACGAGCACGTGCAGTCGGTCGAAACCGCGCTCGAGCGATTCGACAGCAACGCGATCCATCGAAACGTGACCGTCGCTGATCGCATCGACCAACGACTCCATCGCATGGCTGAGATCGCCGATCGGAGCCAGGTTCGCCATGCGCGCACCGCCCTTGAGCGTATGCAGGTCGCGCTGCAGATCGACCAGGAACGCACGTTCCTGCGGCGCTTCGCGCAGGTTCGACACGACGGTGTCGGCGTGATCAAGGATGTCCGCGCCTTCCTGCGCGAAGATATCGAGCAGGTCGTCATCGACATCGACGACTTGGAGCGGGCCGTCCGGCTGAGGATCATCCTGAACCGGCGGCGCTTCCTTGCCGCTCAACAACACAACCCGGGGCGCTCGCGGTGTTTCGACAACTGGGGCCAGCGTCGGTTCTGCCGACAGGATTTCGGCGTGCGCTTCGATCTCCTCCGGAACGGTCGGCTCGGGTTCCCGCGGCGTCGATGCGGGCGATTCATGCGCAGCCGCGTCGCTGGCGCTCATACCTTCGTCAGAAGGCGTCGCCGGATGCAGCCACGATTCGACGTCTGCCGTCGTTTCGGCCTGGCCTTCGGCAATGCGCGCGTCGGATGCTTCTGCGACCTCGTCATCGTCACCGGGTTCGAACTCGCTGCTTTCCAGCGATATCGCTTCGTCCGATGCGTACAGGGCCTCGAACGAATCTACTTGCGCAGCTGCGTCTTCCGCCGCGCCGACGTCTTCGTGCGCAGCCGGTGTGTCGAACGCGGCAAGTGAAGCGGCCACATGATCGGGAATCGGCGAATCGGTGTCTTCGTCGAGCGCGTCGTGATCATGCGATTGCGTTGTTTCCTGCAACCAGGCGCCGGTGAGATCGGCATCCACGTACGCGAGGTCGTGATCGGCGGCCGGTTCGTCCGGTACCTCAATGGGCAGCGACTGGGTTGCCAGACTGGTACTTTCGTCACTCAACGACAGGTCGAAGGCGTCGATGTCGGGCGCGGCGCTGTCCGGTTGCGCATCACTGGCGTCAAGCGCGTCCACCAAGTGTTCGGGCATGGGAGCGCTGTACAACGGCAACGAGGATTCAGGTTCGGGCAATGCATCGCGCAGTGCGAGCACACGCGCAACGAGCGCGCTGGAATCGGGCAACTGAGGGTTACGCGCTTCCAGGCGCACCATCACGTCGCGGGTGAGATCCGATGTCTCTCGCAACACGGCGATGCCGTCGGCATCCGGACCGGCTCCGATGCCACGCAACCGCTTCACATAGCTCTCGAGCGGCGCGAGGACATGCCCGATGGCTGGAATATCGACCATCGCGATTGCGCCGTTCAGCGTATGCACGGCACGCAACAACGCTTCACTGGCGACAACAGGTTCCGATCCACAGCGCGCGCGATAGTCGTCGATCACGTCGAGATGCGACGCAACCTCACTTTGCAAGATGTCGAACAAGACCGGATCGATGTTCGGCAACGGGCCCGCAACGAGTTCACGCGGTGACGCGCTGAAATCTGCATCGCCGACCAGATTGGTTGCATTGCGGACATCGCTGGTGAACGCGGGAATCTGGCGCATCGCGGCAGGAACACGGCGGCGCACCATGCGACGCACCATGTGTGTGCCAGCCTGGAGCTCAGGCACATAGGCGTCCTCGCCCGCGATGATGCGGTCAGCCGTATCGGTGATGCCATCGAGGTTCGCGTCCGCGACCTGCTCGCCTCGCAGCGCACCAAGCAGGGGCGGGATCGCAGCGACCGCATGATCGACCAGATCAACCACGGCGTGGCCGGGCTGGATCGTGCGATCGAGTACGCGATTGAGCACGCTTTCGACCTTCCAGGCGAATTCGCCGAGGGCCAGGGCGCCGACCAGCCGTCCCGACCCCTTGAGCGTATGGAACGAACGTCGGATGGTCTTCAACTCGTCGAGATTTTCGACGTCGCGCTTCCAGATAGGCAATTGATTGCGCAGGCTCGTGATCTCGTCTTCGACTTCCTCGATGAACACTTCGCGGATATCGTCGTCAATCTCGTCGCCACCTGATTGCTGGAAGCCGGCGATGAGGTTCGCGCCCGATGCGATCGGTTCCTCGAATTCTTCCTCGACGTCGATCCACTCGTCATCATGTTCATGCGCGGCGCCGGTCTCCACCAGATTCAGACCGGTGAGATCCTGAGCGTCGGCTTGCGGCGTGTGTGTCTCGCCAACAATAAGGTCGTTCAAATCATGCCCGGGCATGACCTCGATGCTCGGCAGCGAATCATCCGGCGCCGTATCCGGTGCGGCCTCATGCGTTTCACCACCGTGCCACGGCGAGAGACGCTCGACCGAAGCTTCAGCAATCCCGGCGTCCGCGCCGGCGTAACTATCAACATGCAAGGTGGATGCGTCGCCCAGCGCATTCTCATCGTCCGAGATGCTGGCGGCGACCGACGTCTTCACATCGGGGGCTTCCTCCGGCGGCAACGGCCAATAGCCGAGTTCGCCGAGACTGTCGCGCGCGACATCAAGGATTTTTTCGCGATTGCGCCGTTGCTCGCGCGTGGCTTCGAGGTAGTACTCGACCGCTGCCAGTCCATCGGCCAGCTGGTCCATCTGTTCGGCCGTCGGCACACGATGGTGCGCAATCAGCTCGACCTCGATGAAGCGCACGATAGCGGTCATCAACTGCGCGGCGTCACCAAGCCCGAGCATGCGCAACGCACCGGTAATCTCCTCAAGCAGGCGCGGAATCTGAACGACGCGCGCGTGATCCCACGGCGACTCGATGAACGCAATGATGTCCTGCTTGGCCTGCTGGATATTGACTGCAGCTTCGCGCATCAGCGCGTCGAGGATCTTGCGCACCTCGGCCTGCGGAAGTTCCAGATTGCCGCTGAGTTTGACGCCGCTCGTGTCGACGCCGCCGTCAGCGTCGTCGTTGCTCGCGCCGAGGCGATCGATGTGATCGTCGAGTGAGGCTTCGACGTACAGCAACGCACCGGCGACATCGAGTAGTGCGCCTTCGTCGAATGGCCGCTGGCGCCGCGCGATCTCGTCAATGACGATGCGCTGTTCACCAACGACCCGGCGTGGCACGCCGAGGCCGAGCATGCCGAGCGTGTCGCCGACGCGATCAAGCACTTCGGCCTGGCCGGCAAGTTCAGCCGGATCGGAGTGGGTGCTGCGCAGGAAAATATCGAGCGATTCCTTGACCCGCAACAAGTCGTCCTTGATCGCGGCCGATACGGTGCCGAGCAGGTTCTTGTTGCGTCCGGTCATCGAGCCTTGTGCATGCTGCAATTCGGTCACGGTCGGCAGCAGCGTATCGAGGTGATACGCGTTGCGGATCGCAGTGCTGCGCGCACCATGGTCGGTCGAATGGGCAACGTAATAGAGCAGGCTCTTGGTCAGTTCGCGCGACGGCGCAGCGCTGAAGGCGGCTTCGCCGCTGGTCGCGAAGCGGTGGATTTCCCGATCGACACGGCCAAACAAAAGCTTCACTGCAACACCGGCTTCGAGACCGCCGTTCTCGACCGCATCGATGACACCCGCACCGATCCACCACAGGCGCCGCGTCGCGGCGTCGTGTGAAATCGAACGCAGGCGATCGAGCACGTCGATCAGCCGGCGCAGATGCTCGGCGGCGCCTTCATCACGAAACCACTTCAGCAGTGCGGCCTGGAAGGCGAGGCGCAGGCGCAACGCCTGTGCACGCAAGTCGCTCGCCGCCAGCGGCATCGCACTGCCGGCCGCTTCCGGTGGCAGTGGAAGTTCGAGATTGGGTGCGAACAGTGCCGATTCTGTCAGCAGCTTCTCGCCGCGGCATGCGCGCAGGTCGTTGAGCAGCGGCAGCAGGACGATCGGGATGTCTTTGTGCCCACTCTGCAACCGCTCAAGATAGTCGGGCAACTGGACCATGCCGCGCATGAGCACGGAATAGCTTTCGTCGCGCTGGCGAACCGTGTCAGCGACCAGGCCGTCAGCCAGGCGCTCCATGTTCTCGACGACCATCGCAGCGCCGTACAACTCGACCATGCGCAAGGTGCCCTGCACCTGATGCAAATGGGCCACGCAGTCACGCATCGGGGCCAGATTGCCCGGATCGTCAACATAGGCTTCCAGCGAGTCGCGCGCCTGCGCGAGCGTCGCGTCGAGCGCCGGCTTGACCCAATTGAGGGCGGTGAAATCGCCGTCGTCGTGCAGTTTCATGCGACTAACCTCGACTCGGATGGCCGCTGCAATCCGCGCGGTCGGCGCGATGCGCGACCACATCGGAAGCATTCATGGTTGGCGGGCAACGCTTCATGCGCGTCGGCTCATCCAGGCAGTTTGAAGTCGGCGACCGAGCGACGCAGATCCGATGCGAGCTGGGCGAGGTTGCCGATCGATTCAGCGGTCTGGCTCGCACCGACCGAGGTCTGCGAGGTGATCTCCTGAATCACGTTCATAGTGGTCGAAATGTTGGTCGCCGCGGTCGACTGCTGGCGTGCTGACGTGGAGATGCCAAGAATCAGGCCCGCAAGATCGTTCGACACGGTTTCGATCTCGCCGAGCGCGTGGCCCGCATCCTCGGCCAGGCGCGCACCGGACACCACTTCCGAGGTGGTCTGCTCCATTGAACTGACCGCCTCGTTGGTATCGGACTGAATCGTCTGCACCAGCGTCTCGATTCGCTTCGTGGCGCCGGAAGCGCGTTCCGCGAGTCGCTGCACTTCGTCGGCGACGACCGCGAAACCGCGGCCCGCTTCGCCGGCGGATGCGGCCTGGATCGCCGCGTTCAGGGCGAGGATGTTGGTCTGCTCGGCGATGTCGTTGATGAGCTCGACGATCGTTCCGATTTCCTGCGAAGACTCGCCGAGCCGCTTGATGCGCTTGGACGTTTCCTGGATCTGGTCGCGGATGTTGTCCATGCCCTGGATCGTCTGGCGCACCACCTGCGCACCGTTTGCGGCAATCTGCACCGAGCGCTGCGCCACCTCGGCGCTGTCGGTCGAATTCTTCGATACGTTATCGATCGAGGACGCCATGTCCTTGATCGCGGCGGATGCCGAGGTGATCTGGCGCGCCTGATGTTGCGCGGCTTCGGCAAGATGCATCGCGGTGCCCTGCGTTTCCTGCGCGGCGGCCGATACCTGCACGGCGGTTTCGTTGATCGTGGTCACCAGGCTACGCAGCGCCTCGACCGCGAAGTTGACCGAGTCCGCGATCGCGCCGGTGATGTCCTCGGTAACGGTTGCCTTCACGGTGAGGTCGCCCTCAGCCAGCGATCCCATCTCGTCGAGCAGGCGCAAAATCGCATCCTGGTTACGTTGATTGAGCGCAGTGGTCTGGTTGTAGCGACGTTGCTGGTCGCGGAACAGGTTGACGCCGAGGAATAGCAGCAGGAGGAGCGCACCAATCGCCGCAGCCGCACCCCAGATCGGGTTTGGGAACACGCGTTTGCTGGGCAGCTCATCAACCTTCTGCGCGACATTGACCGCGCGCAAGAGCACGCCCTGACTGTCCGTGAACGTTGAGTCCGCCGCGTCTTTCACTTCCTGCAGGTTGGTCGATGCATCGACGATGCCCTTGAGCGGCGCCGCCACTGTGTTCCATTGGGCGGCGACGTCGGTGACGATCGGACGCGCATTCGGGTTCTTGATTTCGTTGGCGCCTTCGAGGAACCCCGAAAGCACGGTTTGATACAACGTCGAGTCGCGCTGCAGGCCCGCAGCGGATGCCTGGGTGTCAGCACCGCCTGCGAGGATCTTGCTAACGCGGCCGCCCATGCGGTCGGCGAGCTGCATCTGGCGCGATGCGACGTAGACCTGCGCAGCAGTGGCGTTCTTGTCGGTCAGGATGTTGACAACCTCGCTCATGCGCGAGTTCAGCGCAGACAACTTGTCGTTGAAGTCCTTCGCGCTGGTATTGGCGTTGAGAACGAGATCCTTGTTGTCGAGAATCTTCTGCGCGTCGCCTTTCAGCGAATTCCAGGATTTGGTCAGCGCCTCCAGCTCCGGCTTCACCGTGGCGTACTGCGTGTACGAGGGCATGCCAGTCTTGTCGCCGGCGTTGAGGCTGTTGACGTACGTACTGATGTTCTTGCTCGTGCTGTCGAGCTCCTGGAACGCCAATTCGTTGCCGCTGGCGGCTTCGGACGCGTACTTCGCAAGTTGCTGCGACAGCACCTGAATCTTGGTCGTGTAGCCGACAGCCGCGCGATCCTGGCCGCCCTGGATGTAGATGTAGACGAAATCTACGATCGCGAAGAGGAACAGCAATCCGAGCAGCGCAAACAGCACGGTATTGGCGCTGCCGCTGCGTTCGCGACCAAGTGCACCCGATGTAGTACTCACGTTTGACCCCCTGTTGCCTGTTTCCGCTGCACGCAGATAGCGCTTCGACGTGACGACATCATGCTGCAGCCTGCTGGAAATCCGCACCGCGAACCAGTTCAGCCATGCTGAAAAGTCCCCAGAGCACTTCGCCCAATTGAACATTCTCGCCGACGAAACGGCCGTAGTTTTCGTCGATTTCGCCAACCGTGGCGGCTAATTGTTCCTCTGAAAAACTGCGCTGACCGAGCACTTCGTCGATCAGCAATCCGGCATTGCCGCCATGCTGACGCACCAGCAGCACGCGCGATGTTTCGCTGGTCGCGCTGCGGCCACCACCGACGAAGTCACGCAAGTCGATGATTGGCACCAGGTTGCCGCGCACGTTGGCGATGCCAAGCAGCCAGCTGCGTGCGCCAGGCACGACAGTCAGCGCCGGCACGGTCAGGATTTCGTTGACCTCGGCGATGGAGCTGACGAAATAGCGATCACCGATACGGAAACCGATGCCGCGCCATAACCCGGCTGCGTCGAGCTGCTCCGGAGCGCCGGCCACATGCGCAAGGCTGCGCCGCTCGTATTCGGCAAGGACCTCGAACGGCGTGGAATTGATGTCGATTACGGTGGCCATGTCGATCAGCGCAAGGTTCGGAAAATCGGGAAAGCGCTTCGTGCGGACACGACGGATTGAAAACCGATGGCGCTGCCGCGACCGGATCGGTAGCGAGGCGAGCCGACAGTGCACTGCATTTCCTTTCCTCCCGCTGCCCGTAGCACATCGATACCCGTAATCACGTGCGATCCACGTGACGCCGGATCGCACCGAGCAATTCCTCGCGCGTGAACGGTTTGGTCAGGTATTGTTCGGAGCCGACGATCCTCCCGCGCGCCTTGTCGAACAACCCGTCCTTGGACGACAGCATGATCACCGGCGTGCTCTTGAACATCTGGTTGTTCTTGATCAGCGCGCAGGTCTGATACCCGTCCAGCCGCGGCATCATGATGTCCACGAAAATGATCTGTGGCTGCTGGTCGGAAATCTTCGACAGCGCCTCGAAACCATCGGTCGCGGTAACGACTTCGCAGCCTTCCTTGCGCAGCAAGGTCTCAGCTGTGCGGCGGATGGTCTTCGAGTCATCGATGACCATCACCTTGATGCCGTGCAGACCTGCTTCGTTCGTGTCGTCCACCTATCCCCCGTGCTACTCAAGACGCAGTGCCCGCGCACGGGCCTGTCGCCATTGCATGCAAACCGCGTGCCGGCCTGCCAATCATCGACAAATCAGGATTCCGCCGGTCGCACGACCGAAATGCCTTATCCGACATAGTTAGGTAAGCTGTCAAGTTATCGCTGTAACCGCTTCAATTATCAACGCTCTAGCCAGCTGCGAGCGATCTGCGGATTACGCGAGTGTAGTATGCGCGCCCATTCAGCATTTGCGACGCGCGTCGCGCTCGCGCAGCGGGTCGGCTTGTTCCAAAAAGCGACGCAATATGACGCCGGCTGGTTTGTCGTGGCCGATTTCGCAATCGCTTGGCCATGTTCAACGCTATCCTGCGCACTCGCGATTTCCGCAGATCACTCGTATGACTCGAACGCTCGCTGTACTGATGGATCCGATCGCACAGATCCATCCCGAGAAGGACACTTCGCTGGCCATGCTGCTCGAAGCGCAGCGGCGCGGCTATCAACTGTTCTATATGACCCAGGGCGATCTCGCACTGCGCGATGGCAGTGCGTGGGCGCGCCTCGCGCCGCTCACGGTGCGCGACGCAGCGCAGGACTGGTTCACCCTCGGCCCGGCGCAGTGGCGCACATTCGCCGGCATCGACTTCGTGCTGGCACGCAAGGACCCGCCGGTCGACGCCCAGTTCATCTATGACACGATGGTGCTTGAACTGGCCCAGCGCGATGGCGTCAGCGTGGTCAACGATCCACGCGGCCTGCGCGATGCCAACGAAAAGCTGTTCGCGCTGCATTTCCCCGCATGCTGCGCCCCGACCGTGGTCGCGCGCGACGCCGCCGAGATCAAGCGCTTCGTCGCGCTCCATGGCCAAGTCGTGCTGAAACCACTCGATGGCATGGGCGGGCGCAGCATCTTCCGCTCGCACCATGGCGATCCGAACCTCAACGTGATTCTGGAAACCCTGACCGGCAACGGCCACCAATTCGCGATCGCGCAGAAGTTCATCCCCGAGATCAGCGCCGGCGACAAGCGGATCCTGATGGTCGACGGCGAACCGGTGGCGTACGCGCTCGCGCGGATTCCGCAGGGCGACGACTTCCGCGGCAACCTGGCCGCGGGTGGCAAGGGCGTCGGCGTACCGCTCAGCGAACGTGACCGCTGGATCGCCGCGCAAGTGGGTCCGGAACTGGTGCGGCGCGGTATGCGCTTCGTCGGCCTCGACGTGATCGGTGACTGGCTGACCGAAGTCAACGTGACCTCACCGACCTGCGTGCGCGAACTCGATGCGCAGTTCGGACTCAACATCGCCGGTCTGCTGTTCGACCGGCTCGAAGCAAACGCGCCCACGCGATGACCGATTCGACGGGCGGCGGCATGGATCGCCTCGGTGTCACCTTGCTGTTTTCCATCGTCGCGCACGCGGTGCTCGCGTTGGGGATCACGTTCCAGTTCGAGAAGGCAGCGCCGCGGTTGCCGTCGCTCGATGTGATCCTGGTGCAGTCGGCCAACAACCAGAAGCCGGAAAAGGCTGATTTCATCGCCCAAGCCAGCAACAGCGGCGGCGGCGAGTCGGACAAGGCACACCGTCCGTCCCAGCCGCATTCGAGCCCGTTGCCCACGGCGACCGACGGAGTGGCTCCCGTGCCGCTCGAAGACGGCGCGCCGCGGCCGACACCGCCGAGTCCCACCGAGATGTTGACCCAGAAGAACTCCAGCTTCAGCGTGGCGACGGATCGGCTCGCCCCGCAGTCGGACCAGCCCGCGGAGCACCAGCGCGACATCGCACAACGCAAGCTGGAAATGGCCAAACTCACCCAGGAGATCCGGCGCGAATCCGAGCAATACGCGAAGCGGCCGAAACGCAAATACATCTCGGCCAATACCCAGGAATACGAATTCGCGGCGTATATGCGCGCCTGGGCCGCGCGCATCGAGCGGATCGGCAATCTCAACTACCCGGACGAGGCACGGCGCGCGCAATTGCACGGCCAACTGGTACTGACCGTCGGCCTTGAGCGTAGTGGCAAGGTCAAGAGCATCGACGTGATCGAATCAAGTGGCCACAAGATATTGGACGACGCCGCAATACGCATCGTGCGCCTCGCCGAGCCGTTTCCGGCGCTGCCGGAGAGCAAGGAAAAGGTCGACGAGCTTTACATCTCGCGGACCTGGAAGTTCCTGCCCGGGGACGTGCTGACCAACCAGTGATCTCGCTCGCCGTCCCGGCCCGCTAACGTACAATGCGCACATGGCCGAGCCCACTCCGCTGACCAACCAGCTCCTGATCGCGATGCCCGCATTGCGCGATCCGAATTTCGCGCGTGGCGTGGCCTTCCTGTGCCAGCACGGCGAGGACGGCGCGATGGGGCTGATGATCAACCGTCTGTCCGAGTACAGCCTCGGCGACGTGCTAGCGCAGATGAACATGCGCTCTGATCTCGCCGAAGTCATCGATGCGCCAGTCCTGATCGGTGGCCCGGTCCAGCCTGAACGCGGTTTCGTTCTGCATGTTCCGAACGGCAGCTGGGAGTCGTCATATCGCATTTCCGACCAGATCAGCGTGACCACCTCGCGCGATATCCTTGCCGCAATGGCCGTCGGCAATGGGCCGCGTCACGCGATCGTCGCACTCGGCTATTCTGGCTGGAGCCCCGGCCAGCTCGAACAGGAACTGTGCGACAACCACTGGTTGACCGGTCCGGCTTCCGAACAGGTTCTGTTCGAGACCCCGCTCGAGGATCGCTGGGAAGCCGCTGCAGGCCTCGTCGGCATCAACATGATCCAGTTGGCCAGCTATGCCGGCCACGTCTGAGCCGCCCCGTCACGCGTTCAACCCCGGCAGCGTCCTCGCATTTGATTTCGGCACGCGCCTGATCGGCGTCGCCGTGGGTAGCTGCATCGCGGCGAGCGCACGTGCGCTGACTACGATCCCGAACGGAAACTGGATCGGCCTCGATGCCCTGGTTGCCGATTGGCACCCCGAGCACCTCGTGGTCGGCCTGCCGCTCGCGCTGGATGGCGGCGAACAGGCGATGTCGCGCGCCGCACGTGCTTTCGCGAGCGCACTCGAGCAACGCTACGCGTGCCCCACTCATCTTGTCGATGAGCGCCATACCTCCAACGAAGCGGCGCGGCGCTTTGCCGACCAACGTGCGCGCGGTACCGCCAGACGCAAGGACGCCGCCGCGATCGACGCGCTCGCGGCTCAGATCATTCTTGAGGCCTGGCTGGCCGAGGCCAGCCCAACCGCCACGGAAATCCGGACTCCATGATCGACCTGCAAATCGACACCAGCGGACGCCTGCGTCACCTGCTGACCCTGGACGGCCTCGGCCGCGAACACATCAGCGTCCTGCTTGACCGCGCCGTACAGCTACGCGATGCGTTCCGCGGCGATGCTGCCTTTCCGCAACTCCTGCAAGGGCGCACCATCATCAACTTGTTCTTCGAGCCATCGACGCGCACCCGCACCAGCTTCGAGCTGGCTGCGCGCCGGCTCGGCGCGACCGTTGTCAATTTCGATATTGCGTCCTCGTCGACCGGCAAGGGCGAGAGCCTCGAAGACACGCTGGCCACCCTCGAAGCCATGGACAGCGACGCGTTCATCGTGCGTCACAAGGAAAACGGCACCCCGGCGCGACTCGCCGCGCATGCGCGCAAAGCCGCGATCCTGAATGCCGGCGACGGCAACCACGCGCATCCGACGCAAGGGTTGCTCGACCTGTTGACGATCCGCGATCACAAGAAACACATCGACGGCCTCAACGTCGTCATCTGCGGCGACATCCGGCATTCGCGCGTTGCCCGTTCGGACATCCACGGGCTGAGTGCGCTCGGCGTTGGCGAAATCCGCCTGTGCGGGCCGACCGCGCTATTGCCTGAATCCGGCGAATTCCCGCAATGTCGTATCGAGGAGGACTTCGATGTCGCACTGATGGACGCCGACGTGATCATCATGTTGCGCTTGCAGAAGGAGCGCATGGAAAGCTTGTCCGGCATCCGCGAAACCGATTATTTCGTGCGCTACGGCCTGTCACCTGCACGCCTCACTCGCGCGCGCGGCGATGCGATCGTGATGCACCCGGGGCCGATGAATCGCGGCGTCGAGATAGCTCCCGAGGTCGCCGATGGACCCCAGTCGGCGGTTCTGGAACAAGTAGCCAACGGCATCTTTGTGCGCATGGCCACACTTGTCACTCTGCTCGCAGCGTAGGCCTCAAGACGCGCCGCGAGCGCCTGTTAGACTCGCAATTACAGTCAAGGGGAACACTCGTCATGCGTAGACAGGGATTCCACGCCGCGCTCGCGCTCGGCGCGCTGCTGGCGATTGCCGGATGCGGCAAGAAGCAAGACAGCTTGACGCCGCTCAGCTTCGTTCCGGCCGACACGCCTTATGTGATCGCCAATATCGACGGTGCTCCGGAAGCGTTGACCGCACGCTGGAGCCAGCAGATGAAGGCCGTATGGCCGCTGATGAAGCGCATATATGACCCGCTGATCGCGGAAGTGGCCAAGAAGGACAGCGCCATCGCGCAAGTCTTGCATGCCGTAGTCGATGAGGTCAGCCAGCGCGACACGCCGGAAAAGTGGCGCGAGATCGGCCTTTCCACAACCGCGCACGGCGCAATCTATGGCGTTGGGCTACTGCCGGTCGTGCGCATCGAACTGGCTGATCCAGACGCGTTCCGCAGCATGATCGCGCGCGTCGAGCAGAAGAGCGGCGCCAAGCTCGACACCGCGCGTATTGGTGAGCAGGATGTCTGGACCTTCGGCCAGGCGCCCGTGCAAGGGCTGCTCGCAATCGAGCGCAACCACCTCGTCCTCACCATTGTGCCGACGCAAGCCGACGAGGCACTCAAGCGCCGCGTGCTCGGTATCGATCTGCCGCAAAAAAGTCTCGCCGACAGCGGCGCCTTGGTCGATTTCAACAAGCAACGTGGCTACCTGCCATACGGCAGCGGCTGGATCGACACGCGTCGCGTGTTCGCGTTGTACAACGACGATCCCGCGATCGCCGCGCTCGCGCAGGCCGTCGGCAGCGCGACGCCCAAGCTCGACGCGACGTGCCGCAGCGAATTCGAAGCGCTCGCCGCACAGGCGCCGATGTTCGCGTTGGGTTACACCGCGCTGGACGCGAACCAGATAACGTTCCACGGTCGCCTTGATCTTGCACCCGCCCTGGCAAAATCGCTGTCCGCACTGCCGGGGGCGCTGCCGGCTGCGGCCACCGACTCTCTCTTCGACATGGCGTTTGCGCTGCCGATCCTGCGCGGGCGCGATTTCCTTGTGGCTCAGGCCGAGGCGGTGGCGAAAGCGCCGTTTGCGTGCCCAACGCTCGTCCCACTGAACCAGGAAATGGCGGACCTGCACGACAAGCTCGACAAGATGATCCCGCCGCCGCTGGCCGACCTCGTCGGCGTGCGCGTGTCGGTGAGCCGATTTGCTTGGCCGGACAAGGCGGCAATGCCGGAGGTTTCCGGAAGCGTGCTGCTCGCCAGCGCCAATCCGGCGTTCCTCACCAATCTTGCCCGGGTATCAGTACCAGCGCTGGCACAACTGAAGCTCGAACCGGACGGTCAGCCAGTGGCGATCCCGAGCGACGCGGTACCGGGTGCTCCGGCCAACCTGTCCCTGCATGCGGCGATGACCGCGAACATGCTCGGCATCTCGGTCGGCGCTGACGAAGCCCCGCGTCTCGCCAAGGCCATGGCCGCGGCACCCGCCGCGCCCGGCGTGCTGTTCGACATGAGTCTAAGCGGCGCGGTATACAAGTTGATGGCCGATGGCATGACTCGCTTCGCGGACAAGATTCCGGACGCCCAGCGCGAGCAGATCGACAGCACCCGTGAGCTATACGCAATGTACGCGAAGTGGTTCAAGCGAATCGAAAGCCGTCTGACGCTTACCGACGCTGGCGTCGAGCTGGTGCAGAGCGTCCAGTTCAATCCATGAGGGATACCGCAGGTTCGGCTTGCCGACAGCGTGCGCCCGTGGCATGACGGCCCTCTCGCGGTCAGCGCGGGAGTTCCAGCTACAGCATCCGCTACGCGCGGATCTCGATTCGGGCTGCCAATCCTCGGAATTGCGCTGTGAGCGCGCAGAAGTTGAAGTAGTCGGAAGCGAGTCTGCTGATGCGAGATCGCGCCGCGAAAACACTCACATCAGCGCGAAGCTCAGCTTCCCCGCTGTGCGCGGAAACTGAAGCGCGCGGCGCTTACGTCTCAACCAGCTCGACACCATCCAGTCCCTGGCTCAACGTGTGCGCATCACCGCCCTGCGCGAGCTTGATCTTCAGGCGTACCTCGTTGGCGGAGTCGGCGTGGCGCAACGCATCTTCATAGCTGATTTCGCCGCCCTGGTACAGCTCGAACAGGCTCTGGTCGAAGGTGCGCATGCCGAGGTTGGTGGACTCCTTCATCACGTCTTTGAGTTTGTGGATCTCGCCTTGGCGAATGTAATCCTGCACCAGCGGCGTGCCCAGCATGACCTCCATCGCGACACGGCGTGACTTGCCGTCGGGAGTCGGAATCAGCTGCTGCGCGACCACGCCCTTGAGGTTCAGCGACAGATCCATGAACAACTGTTCACGGCGTTCGGATCCAAAGAAATGGATGATGCGGTCCAACGCCTGGTTCGCGTTGTTTGCGTGCAGCGTGCACAGGCACAGATGACCGGTTTCGGAGAAGTTGATCGCATGCTCCATCGTCTCGCGCGTGCGCACCTCGCCGATCATGATCACGTCCGGCGCCTGGCGCAGCGTGTTCTTCAGCGCGTTTTCCCAGCTATCGGTGTCGATGCCAAGTTCGCGCTGGGTGATGATGCAGCCCTCGTGCTTGTGCACGTACTCGATCGGATCTTCGATCGTGATGATGTGGCCGGTCGAGTTCTGGTTGCGATAACCGATCATCGCCGCCAGCGACGTTGACTTGCCGGTACCGGTCGCGCCAACGAAGATGATGATGCCGCGCTTGGTCATCGCCAGCGACTTCACCACGGCAGGCAGGCTGAGCTCGTCGATGGTAGGGATCTTGGTCTCGATTCGACGCAGCACCATGCCGACGCAGTTGCGCTGATAGAAGCACGACACGCGGAAGCGGCCGACGCCGGTCACCGAGATCGCGAACTGGCACTCGTGGGTCTTCTCGAACTCCTCGCGCTGCGAGGGCGTCATCACGTTCAACACCATGTCGCGCGATTGCTGCGGCGTCAGCGCATTCTGGGTGATCGGCGCGATGCGCCCGTTGACCTTCATCGACGGCGCGACGCCGGCCGTGATGAACAAGTCCGACGCCTTCTTGTGCGTCATCAGTTTCAGGTACGAGGTGAAATCGATGGTGCTCATGGCCACTCCCCCAGCCGGTTCCGCCGGCGCTGCAGCATCTTACACCGGCGCCCGGATCCGCAATGCGACAACGCTCACCCAATAGCCGCCGTCCCGGAAACCGACGAAGTCGCATGAGCCGCGCAGGCCGCGCGCCTTTTCGGCCGCCCGCAAACGATGAAATCGCACACTGCGGCGCTCCGACCGGGAAGACCGACGACGAACCGTGCGCTACGCATGCCTGCGAAAATACGCCGTAATGGCGGCGACCAGCAGCAACGGCGCGATCATGTTCGCCAACGCCGGGTGCAACGCATAAACCGAGCCGAGACTGACAATCGCGCGCTGCAGGAAATAAAACCCGAGGGCCAGCACGATGCCGGTGAACAGGCGCTTGGACAGGCCGCCGCTGCGCAGCGCGCCGAACGAGAACGGCACCGCGCAAAACACCAGGATCAACACATTCAGCGGAAAGAACAGGCGCGCCCAGTACGCATCACGGAAACTCGAAGCATCCTGTTGGTTGCGACCGAGCGACGCGATGTTCTGGCCAAGATCGTGAAGGGTCATGTACTGCGGCTGGATAATGCTGCTGGCGAGCAGGCGTGGATCGAGATTGGACTGCCAATGCATCGCCGGGCTCTGCGTGCTGGTTGCGCTAGCGGCGCCGAATACCGTGTGCCGCACGTTGCGCAAGGTCCAATCGCCCTGCGCGTGCACCGCTTTGTCCGCGACAGACAGCGACAGCAGACGGCCGTCCTTGTCGAACTCGAACACGCGTACGCCATCGAGGTCGATTTCGCCGGCGGAGCCGTGCGCGCGCCCATGACGCGTGCCGATCACGGTTTCACCATCGCGCGCCCACAGCGCGCCACCCTTGGCAAGCGCGACGTCATTCGATTTCGCCGCAAGCTGCAAGGCCTGTGCTTTGCGTTCCCCGTAGGGACCGATGGTCTCGCCAAGCAACGCAACCGCGAGGGTCAGGATGCCCAGCCCAAGCACCACCGACGCGCAGATGCGCAGCTTCGAAAGACCGGCGGCGCGCAGCGCGGTCAACTCGCCGCTGGCGGCGAGGCCCCCGAGGCCGAGCAGGCTGCCGATCAGCGCGGCATAACCGAACATTTCGTAGAGCCGCCGCGGCAC
>CAJDVY010000004.1_pt1 | contig 32276 bp, 26 predicted proteins | sample 7391441 | NCBI WGS metagenome assembly CAJDVY01 (sample SAMEA7055728, study PRJEB34461) | soil metagenome | biome: terrestrial ecosystem; feature: Peninsula; material: soil | place: Antarctica | collected 2016 | reverse complement strand
AGCAGGCCGGTGCCAGCAGTGATCGTGCGAAATTCCGTCTGGAAGCCGATCAGTCCGCGCGCGGGAATCATGTACTCCAGACGCACACGGCCCTTGCCGTCAGGTTCCATGTTAACCAGTTGGCCGCGACGCGAGCCGAGGCGTTCCATCACGCCGCCCTGGAACTGCTCTTCCAGGTCGCATACGAGCTGCTCGAACGGCTCACTCGTCACGCCGTCGATTTCCTTGATGATGACCTCTGCGCGCGACACGGCCAGTTCATAGCCTTCGCGACGCATGGTTTCGATCAGCACGGACAAGTGCAGTTCGCCGCGGCCGGAGACCTTGAACTTGTCCGGATCCTCGGTTTCCTCAACCTTCATCGCGACGTTGTGCAGCGTCTCGCGCATCAGGCGCTCGCGCAGCTGGCGCGAGGTCAGGAACTTGCCGCCGCTGTGTTCCTTGGTGCCGGCGAAGGGCGAATTGTTGACCTGGAAGGTCATGCTGATCGTCGGTTCGTCGACGTGCAGCACTGGCAGCTGCTCGGGCGCTTCGGGCGCGCAGATCGTGTCGGAGATGCCCAGACCATCGATGCCGTTGATCGCGATGATGTCCCCGGCTTCGGCTTCCGCCACTTCGCGGCGCTCGAGTCCCATGAAGCCGAGCACCTGCAGAACTTTTGCGTTGCGCTTCTTGCCTTCGCGGTCGATGACCGCGACTTGCATATTGGTGTGCACCTTGCCGCGCTGGATGCGGCCGATGCCGATCAGGCCGACATAATTGCTGTAGTCGAGCTGGCTGATGCGCATCTGGAACGGACCGTCCGGATCGACCTGCGGCGGAGACACGTGCTTCATGATCGCTTCGTACAGAGGGGTCATGTCGCCGGAGCGCACGTCCGGATCGAGACCCGCATAGCCGTGCAGCGCGGACGCATACACGACCGGAAAATCGAGTTGTTCGTCGGTTGCGCCGAGGCGGTCGAACAGGTCGAAAGTGGCGTTCAGGACCCAGTCCGGACGTGCGCCGGGTCGGTCGACCTTGTTGATCACGACGATTGGCTTGAAGCCCATCTGGAACGCTTTCTGGGTCACGAAGCGCGTCTGCGGCATCGGCCCGTCCATCGCGTCGACCAGGATCAGAACAGTATCGACCATCGACAAGACACGCTCGACCTCGCCACCGAAGTCGGCATGGCCCGGGGTGTCAACGATGTTGATGCGGTTGCCGTTCCAGGTAATCGCAGTGTTCTTGGACAGGATCGTGATGCCACGTTCCCTTTCCTGGTCGTTCGAGTCCATCACGCGCTCGGCGAGCACGGTGCGTTCGTTGAACGTGCCTGACTGCTTGAGCAGGCAGTCGACGAGCGTGGTCTTGCCATGGTCGACGTGGGCGACGATCGCGATGTTGCGGAGTTTTTCGACGGACATACGGATAGGCGGCGCTTGGAAGCGTCGCGACAGGAAGGCGAAGGGGCGCGAATTATACGCGAGTTCGGGCGCATGCGCGGTCCGTCGCAGCCCCACTGTTCACAAAGTCGACGTCGACCAGTGTTGGGCTGTCGCGCGGGTGCTGCGGCGAGCCAGCGCTTCCGGTGCGCCCGACGCGGTCATTCGGTAGAGTTCGCATCCCGCGCGCCGTCGCCCGGCGCCATTCACCTCGACCAAAGGAATCCGACATGTCCCTGACCGCCACGATCACCACTTCGCGCGGACCGATCCACATTCGCCTGTTTGACGAGAAGACGCCGATGACCACGGCAAATTTCGTTAACCTGGTCCAGCGTGGCTACTACGATGGCCTGAACTTTCACCGCGTGATCCCGGACTTCATGGTGCAAGGCGGTTGCCCGCACGGCAGCGGCACCGGCGGCCCGGGCTACAAGTTCGCAGACGAAATCGTTGCCGACCTGAAACATGATCGTCCAGGCAAGCTGTCGATGGCGAACGCGGGGCCGGGCACGAACGGCAGCCAATTCTTCATCACGCATGTTGCTACGCCGTGGCTCGACGGCAAGCACACCGTGTTCGGCGAAGTCGCTGGTGCGGAAGACCAGAAGGTCATCGACAGCATCCGCGGCGAAGACCTCATCGAGTCGATCCGCATCGAAGGCGACACCGCGCCGTTGCTGGCGAAGGAGAAGGCGCACGTGGACCAATGGAACACGGCACTCGAGGCGGCCGGATTCAAGGCGCGCTGAGATTCCGACGCATTGCTCGTTTCGGCGCCCGGCCAGCCCGGGGTGGCCGCGGCCGGGCGTGCGCACGTTTTGAAATTTGGCAGATGCAGATAAACATCGCCCCGCGCAAGGCGGGGCGATTTTGGTACGCGTCGGCTCGAACGAGCTAAGCGCGTTTGCGTGCGACGGCGCGATAGATCGCCAGCAAAATCAACGCACCGATCACACCGCCGATGAAACCTGCCGGTTCGATTGATCCGGTGGCGCTGATGTGCGTTCCAAAGATCATGCTGCTGAGCCAGCCGCCAAGGAACATGCCGGCGATGCCGAGGATCGCAGTGATGATGAAGCCGCTCGGATCCTTGCCCGGCATCAGGAACTTCGCGACGATGCCGACGACGAGGCCGACGATGAACATCCACAACCAAGACATGGAACCTCCATTAGCCCTAAGAAATGCCAACGCACTGTAGCGCAGGGCCGGGTGTCACTGCTCGCTGCATCGCGGCAGGCGGACGCCTATACCGCCGCCGGCCCAGCGGGTGCGCTGTGCTAGAATCGACGGCTGTCCGGCTCGTCTTGAGCCTCTTTTCCCTGTGAGGAATTGCATGTTGACCCTCGCCGCGCGCATGAGTCGCGCCAAACCCAGCGCGATCATGATCGTGGCCGACAAGGCACGCCAGCTGAAGGCTGCCGGTCGCGATATCGTGAACTTTTCGATCGGCGTACCCAATTTCCTGCCGGGCCCACATGTCTATGACGCGGCACGCGAAGCGCTGACCAAGGATTCCGGCGGTTACGGATCCAATCGCGGCAGCGATGGGTTGCTCGACGCGTTCTGCGAGCACCTGCGCCAAAGCGGCCTGCCAGGGTACGAGCGCAAGAACTGCACGGTCGGCATCGGCGCCAAACAGGTGCTCTACAACCTCGCCGAAGCGCTGCTTGATCCGGGCGACGAGATCGTTTTTCCGACGCCGTACTGGACCAGCTATGTCGATATCGCCGAGATCCTCGACGCGAAGATCACCCAGTTGCCGTGCCCACCGGAGCAGAACTACAAGCTGACGCCCGCGCAGCTTGATGCCGCATTGGTGAGCAAGCCCAAAGTGTTCCTGTTCAACAATCCGTCCAACCCGACCGGCATGGTCTACAGCAAGGACGAAATCGCCGCGCTCGCTGACGTGCTGGTCAAATATCCAGAGACCTGGGTGATCACCGACGACATCTACAATCGGATGATCTTTGACGGCGTCGGGTACCACAATTTCGTGCAGGTGCGCCCGGAACTGCGCGAGCGCGTGATCATTGTCGACTCGCTGTCCAAGACCTACGGCATGCCGGGATGGCGGGTCGGCTTCATGGCCGGCCCCGAAGTAGTGGCGAAGGCGGTCGTCACGCTCAATTCCAACCACATCACCAGCCTGCCGGAAGTCGTCACCGCCGCCGCGATCGCCGCGTTGTCTGGCTCGCAGGAAGTGCCGGTCGCAAAGTGCGCCGAGTTCTCCGCACGCCGCGACGTGGTGATGAAGGCGCTGACCGCGATTCCGGGCCTCAACTGCCCGCGTCCGCAGGGCGCGTTCTACGTGTTCCCGGATATTTCCTGTGCGTTCGGCAAGTCGCACAACGGCACCAGAATTGCCAATGACGTCGATTTTTGCACTGCGCTGCTCGATGCAAAGGGCGTTGCCTGCGTGCCGGGTTCGGCGTTCGGTGAACCGCGTGCGCTGCGCATTTCCTACACTTGCCCGAGCGCGCAATTGCAGTCCGGTCTGACGCGCATCCAGGAATTTTTCGCCGAACTGGCGTGAACATGATCCGCCACCTGCCTCGAACGGTCGTATGGGCGCTCGCGTTCGTGGCGCTGACTGCCTGCACTCGGCAAGCGCCGGTGGACATGACCGTCGTGCGCACCGAGATTGGCGCCAAACCGGTCGTGCTGCTGTCGGCATCATGGTGCGGCTACTGCCGAAAGTTGCGCGGCGACCTGAAGCAGTGGGGCGTGGCATTCGACGAGTACGACGTCGAGGACTCCCGCGAAGGTTCGCGCGCCTACCACCTGCTGCACGGTAGTGGCGTGCCGATTCTTCTGATCAACGAAAAGCCGATCCACGGTTATATGCCGCAACGCGCCCGTGCACTGTTGGCCGCAGCCAGCCTGCTGCCGAAAGACGGCGCGCATTGACGATTCCAAAGCCCTTGTGAGGTTGAAACGATGAAAGCTCCCGTTCGTGTTGCCGTGACCGGTGCTGCCGGCCAGATTGGATACGCCCTGTTGTTCCGCATCGCTGCCGGCGACATGCTCGGCACCGACCAGCCGGTGATCCTGCACCTGCTCGAAATCACGCCGGCTCTCGGCGCCTTGCAGGGTGTCGTGATGGAGCTCAACGACTGCGCATTTCCGACGCTGGCAGGTGTGGTTGCGACCGATGACGTCAACGTCGCATTCAAGGATGTCGATTACGCGTTGCTGGTCGGCGCGCGGCCGCGCGGACCGGGTATGGAGCGCAAGGATCTGCTCGAAGCGAATGGTGCGATCTTCGCGCCGCAGGGCAAGGCACTGAACGATCATGCCAAGCGCGACGTGAAGGTACTCGTGGTCGGGAACCCCGCCAATACGAACGCGCTGATCGCGCAGCAAAACGCGCCCAACCTCGATCCGAAGTGCTTCACCGCGATGGTCCGGCTCGATCACAACCGTGCGCTGTCCCAGTTGGCCGAAAAAACCGGCGCGCACACGACCGACATCAAGCGCATGACGATCTGGGGCAACCATTCTTCGACCCAGTATCCGGATATCCATCACGCAACCGTGAACGGCAAGGCCGCAACCGACCTGGTTGACACGGCCTGGTACAAGGACAGCTTCATCCCGACCGTGCAGCAGCGCGGTGCGGCGATCATCAAGGCGCGCGGCGCATCGTCGGCGGCCTCCGCGGCTTCCGCCGCCATCGACCACATGCGTACTTGGGCACTCGGCACCGCCGACGGCGACTGGGTTTCGATGGGCATCCCGTCGGACGGCTCCTACGGGATTGTGCCGGGCGTGATCTATGGTTATCCGGTGACTGTGAAGAACGGACACTATGCAATCGTGCAGGGCTTGGAGATCAATGCATTCTCGCGCGAGCGCATGGACGCGACCGCCAAGGAACTGCACGAGGAGCGCGGCGGCGTCGAGCATCTGTTCGCGAAGCGCTGACGCGAGTTTCAGAAAGTGGTCACAAGGCGACGCCGCCCGTCATTGAGGATGAGCGGCGCCGCCTGGTTTTCCAGGGGTTCACACGCTTTGCGTTGGGCACGGCATGCGCAGGCGGGTTGCCCGCCGATGCGCAGCGCGCGCGGTGTGTGAGTTCACCCGTATCGGCAAGATGCGGCAGTGCGATGTAATGCGCTGATCGACTACGCCTGTTCCGGTATGTTTTTTGCGTGAGTGGATGAGTGACACGCGTGGGCGCGACCATCTTGTGATGCGTGCTTGCTGACAGCGACATGCTTCTTTCGAGAGCGCGATGACCCATCTGCCCGTTTCCATGCGGTTGCCCGACTCGACCCTGCTCGAATGGATGACCCGTCTGAACGAGGCGACCACGCCGGTGCAGATTGCCGCGACGGTCAGCCGCCTGGCGCGTGCCCAAACCGGGTGTCGAAGGGCCAAGCTGCTGTGGTCGGGCGCTGATCCGGAGAGATTCGAAGGCGCTTCCGGTACTCCCGATCCGGATGACCTCCAGCGCGTAGGTGCGCTGCTGGGCACTGCGGAGCCATTCACAATCGACGGCTCGTCGCTTGCATTGCGACTGAAGCAGCAGCGCGCCGTGCTGTTGCTGGAATTTGATGGCGATGGCGTGCCGCCAGGCGTGATTGAGGCGATTGAGCCGTGTCTGGAATTGGCCGCACGCCATCTGCGACGAGCGCTGAAGCTGGTCAGCGTTTACCGATCGCATCGACAGCTGCAGCGTTCGGAGACCCTGCAGCGCGCGTTGTTCGCGATTTCGGATCTGGCCGGTTCCGATCGCGACATGCCGGATCTGTTGCGCGGTATCCATGACATCGTCCGCACGCTGATGTACGCCGAGAATTTTTTCATCGTTCGCTACGATGCCGAGCACGACAGCCTGCGCTTCCTGTACTACGCCGACATCGAGGATGCCGACGGACCGGGGACGCAAGAAATCGCGATGCGCAGCCGGGAACATACCCTGACGTGGTATCTGATCATCGAGGGCAAGCCTCTGATGGGCAACACCGACGAGTTGCGTCGCCAGATCGACGGGCCGTTGATCATGATCGGCCCGGACAGCGTCGATTGGCTCGGGGTGCCGATGCTACGTGACGGTTGTGTGCGCGGCGCGTTGGTCGTGCAGACCTACAAGGACGGAATCCGTTTCAAGAATGAGGATCGCGCGCTACTCGAATTCGTCGGGCACCATATCCTGACCGCGCTGGAGCGCAAGCAGGGCAAGGATGAGCTGGAGCAACGCGTTCGTCAGCGCACACTCGAACTGGCTGTGGCCAATCTCGGATTGCAGCAAGAGGTGCTGGAGCGCCAGCGCTCGGAGCGATTGCAAGCTTCGTTGTTCCATATTGCACAACTGGCAACTGCCGACATCGACGAGGGCGAGTTTTATCAGCGTGTGCATGCCGTCGTCGGCGAACTTCTGCCAGCAGAGAACTTCTTCATTGCGCTGCTCTCGCCCGACCAGCGCACACTTGAATTCCCTTATTACGTTGATTCCGGATCACGCCGCATCGTTTCGCGCGAGCTTGGGCGCGGTTTGAGCGAGTACGTACTGCGTAGCGGCCGTCCGCTGCTCGGCAGCGCAGCCCAGATCGATGATCTGGCGCGGCGTGGCGAGATCGATCCGCAACGCATCGGTCGACCAGCCGTGTGCTGGCTTGGCGTGCCGCTGCGTGTCGGCGAGCAAGTGATCGGGTTGGTGGTCGTGCAGAGCTACAGCGAAACGGTGACGTACACTGCGCCCGATCAGGAACTGCTCAGCTTTGCCGCGTTGCAGATCGCAAACTCCATCCATAGGCGTCGTTCGGCCGTCTCTCTGCAGCGCGCCTACGCCGAGCTCGAGCAGCGCGTGGAGGAGCGTACGCGGGAGTTACGCGAGCAGATCGTGCAGCGTGAGCGCGTGCAGGGCCAGCTCAAACATCAGGTCATGCACGATGCCCTGACCGGCCTCGCCAATCGTCGCTTCCTGCGCGACCGTCTGGAACGCGTGTTGAAGCTGCTGCGCGAGCCAGGGCGCCGCTGCGCCCTGTTGTATCTGGACATCGATCGCTTCAAGGTCGTCAACGACAGTCTTGGTCACCCGGCCGGTGATGAGCTGCTGCGGGAAATCGCGCGCCGCTTGCTCGAATGCGTGCGCCATCCAGACATGGTCGCGCGACTGTCGGGCGACGAGTTCGCCATCCTGCTGGAGGACGTTGAAACGCCGGAAGTCGCGCAGGCCGTGGCCCAGCGCGTGCTTGATACCTTGGGCATGCCGATGCAGGTGGCCGGCAGGGAATTGCGGCCGTCGGTCAGCATCGGCATCGCGATTGGCGACTCCAGCTACGCGACTGCCGATGAAATCGTGCGTGATGCAGATCGTGCGCTGTATCGCGCCAAGGACCGCGGCCGCAAGCGCTTCGAGCTGTTCGACGAAGCGCTGGCGCGTAATGCGGTGGACGTGCTGACGATGGAAGGCGAGCTGCGCCATGCGCTCCAGTACGACGAGTTCGAGCCGTATTTTCAGCCCATATGCCGCTTGGACAACGGCTATATCGTGGGTTACGAAGCGCTGATGCGCTGGAATCATCCGCTCGACGGCGTCATCGGGCCCGGCGGTTTTCTCAAGGTCGCGCAGGACGGTGGGCACATCGAGGCGATTGACTGGCGCCTGTTCGAGCTCAGTTGCCGCGCGCTTGCGCGGTTGCCCGATCAGGAAATCTTTCTCACGATCAATGTGTCGGCGCTGCATCTGCACCACGCGGATTTCGACACATGCCTGACGCGCCTGCTCGAGACGACCGGCTTGTCGGCTAACCGTCTGATCGTCGAAGTGACCGAAGGCTCACTACTCGATGACGCAGAACAGGTGCGTGAAACGCTGGATCGCCTGCGCACGTTGGGAATCGGCGCCGCACTCGATGATTTCGGTACCGGCTATTCGTCTCTCAGTTACCTGCACTCATTGCCATTGCGCATGCTCAAGATCGACCGCTCGTTCGTGCAGGCGCTTGATTCGGGACTGCATACCCACACAACCACGGTGGTGACCGCGATCCTTGCGTTGGCGCGCGCATTGGACATCCAGGTCGTCGCCGAAGGCATCGAGACATCCGCGCAGCGCGCCGCGCTGTTGCGGATGGGATGCGAGTTCGGCCAGGGTTATCTGCTGGGTCGACCCGCGCCGCTGCAACACTGGCTGTCGACGCCTTGATGGGTTGTCGTCGTTACGACGATGCCGCCTCGCCACGGCGCATCTGGCGATCAACCACCGCGGCCGTCACGATGTCACTGCCGACGTTGACCGTGGTGCGCATCATGTCCAGAACGCGATCGATGCCAATGATGATGCCGATGCCTTCGGGGGGCACACCAAACGTTGCCAGCAGACCCGCGATGAGAGGCAACGATCCGCCCGGGATACCCGCGACCGCGACAGCGCTAAGTACAGCCAGAAGCATCAACACGACCTGCTGGGCGAGCGACAGCTCGATCCCGAAGATCTGCGCGATGAAAAGGACCACGCATCCTTCATAGAGCGCAGTACCGCTCATGTTCATCGTCGCACCAAGCGGTAGCACAAAGCCTGACGTACTCGGTTGCAGATGCAGTTCCTCACTCGAGATCGCGAGCGCAGTCGGTAGCGTGGCGTTGCTCGAACTGGTTGAGAAAGCCGTTGCCAACACGGGCCGGATTTGGCGGAAGAATTGCAGCGGCGAGCGATCAGTCAATAATTTGATCCACAGCGACATGGTGCCGAACAGGTGCAGCGCCAGAGCGACGGCGCAGCCGACCACGAAAACCGACAGCGCCAACAACACATCGAGTCCGACCTTCACGATCACGCTGTAGATCATGGCCGGAACCGCATACGGCGCCAGACGAAGCGCAAAATCTACGATTCGCGTCATCACCTCGCTGACGATATCGAGGCCGTGCTGGAGGGCTTTTCGACGCCTGTGGCCCAGTTGGGTTGCGGCCGCGCCAAACAAAATCGCGAACACGATCAGCGGCAGCACATCGCCGAGAGCGTCGCGGCTGTGACCTGCGACCGCGCCGACGAGGTTGCGCGGCATGAACATTTCGACCAAGGTGCCCAACGTCATCTTCGGCTGTTCAGCGTGCGTCTCTATGGTCTTTTGCGCGCTACCGCCATAGTCGGCGAGCAACTGCGCAGTTGCCTGCGGATTCACGTGATGACCCGGCTGCAGCGTGTTCATCATGACCAGACCGATTGCCACGCCAATCAGCATGTTGAGGAAAAACAGCGCAAACGTGCGTGCGGCGAGAGGGCCAAGCCGGTCCAGACGTCCGAGCTGGGTTACCCCCGAAGCCAATGACGTGAACACCAGTGGGATCACCACGAAGAACAACATGCGCAGGAAGACCTGTCCGAACGGGTCGAACACGGCGCTCGATACTTTTTGCATGAACGCAAGTATGGGTGGGTGAAAATAGCCAATGCCGAGGGTGATTACGGCGGCGACGACGCCGATGACCAGGCCCCAGAGGATGCGTGTGGCAAGAGGTGTGGATTTGCTCATCCGGCCGAATGTACGTGTCCACGCCGTGCGAGTCACGCGCGCGATGAAGGAGCGCGGCCAACCGCCTGTGCCGGCTCCAATCCGCAGCAGTCGGCTGATCGGCTAAAATGACCGATTTCCGCGGAGTTTCCATGAGCCAGCTTCCCACCGCAGGCGCGCGTTTTCGCGCGGCCGTTGCCAACGAGCATCCGCTGCAGGTGATGGGCGCGATCACCGCCTACGCCGGCCTGATGGCCAAGCGCGTCGGCTACCAGGCGCTGTACCTGTCCGGCGGGGGTGTCGCCGCGAACTCGCTGGGCGTGCCTGATCTCGGCATCAGCACCATGGAAGACGTACTCACCGATGCGCGTCGCATCGTCGACGCGACACAGATGCCACTGTTGGTCGACATCGATACCGGTTGGGGCGGTGCGTTCAGCATCGGCCGCACCGTAAAGTCCTTCATCAACGTCGGTGTTGGCGCCGTGCACATTGAAGACCAGGTTGGACAGAAGCGCTGCGGCCACCGCCCTGGCAAGGAAGTCGTGTCGACGGGCGAGATGGTCGATCGCGTGAAGGCCGCGGTCGACGCGCGCTCCGATGCCAGCTTCGTGATCATGGCGCGCACCGACGCCGCCGCGGTCGAAGGCATCGACAGTGCGATTGAGCGCGCAGTGGCCTACGTCGAGGCTGGCGCCGACATGATCTTTCCCGAGGCGATGAAGACGCTGGACGACTATCGTCGCTTCAAGGTCGCAGTGAAGGTGCCGATCCTCGCCAACCTGACCGAGTTCGGTTCGACTCCGTTCTTCACGACCACCGAGCTTGCCGAGGCCGGTGTCGACATCGCGCTGTACTGCTGCGGCGCGTATCGTGCGATGAACAAGGCCGCACTGAATTTCTACGAGACCGTGCGCCGCGACGGCACGCAAAAGAATCTCATCGACACGCTGCAGACGCGCTCCGAACTGTATGACTTCCTCGGCTATCACCGCTACGAGCAGAAGCTCGACGCGCTGTTTGCTGACGGCAAAGTGGACGGCTGAGCAGCCCGAGCGCACACGCAAGACTCTGCGCGCGCAACGAGAACAGGTTCGCTGCGCCGCGAGAACAAACCGAACTGGAGAGAGCCATGACTGAAGCCGCCGTGCCATTCAAACCGAAGAAGTCCGTCGCGCTGTCCGGCGTCGCTGCCGGGAACACCGCTCTGTGCACAGTCGGTCGCAGTGGCAACGACCTGCATTACCGCGGCTACGACATCCTGGATATCGCGACGACTTGCGAGTTTGAAGAGATCGCATATCTGATGGTGCACGGCAAGTTGCCCAATCGCGCCGAACTCGCGGGCTACAAGGCCAAGCTGAAATCCCTGCGCGGCATTCCCGCGGCGGTCAAGGTGGTACTGGAACAGTTGCCCGCGTCGACTCATCCGATGGACGTGATGCGCAGCGCCGTGTCCGTGCTCGGCTGTGTGATGCCGGAGAAGGATGACCACAACCACGCCGGCGCGCGGGATATCGCCGACCGCCTGATGGCCTCGCTCGGCTCAGTGCTGCTGTACTGGTATCACTACGCGGTCAACGGCAAGCGCATCGAGGTCGAGACGGATGATGATTCGATCGGCGGCCATTTCCTGCACCTGCTGCACGGCAAGGAGCCGAGCGATCTGTGGGTGCGCGCGATGCACACCTCACTGATCCTGTACGCCGAACACGAGTTCAACGCCTCGACCTTCGCCGCGCGGGTGATCGCCGGCACCGGCAGCGACATGTACTCGGCGATCACCGGTGCCATCGGTGCGCTGCGCGGACCCAAGCACGGCGGCGCCAATGAAGTTGCGCTGGAAATCCAGGGACGCTATGACACACCGGATGAGGCCGAGGCCGATATCCGCGCGCGCGTCGAGCGCAAGGAAGTCGTGATCGGCTTTGGCCATCCGGTCTACACGGTCAGCGATCCTCGCAACAAGGTGATCAAGGAAGTTGCGCGCGAACTGTCCGCAGCACAGGACAACATGCAGATGTTCGATATCGCCGAGCGCCTCGAATCGACGATGTGGGAGATCAAGAAGATGTTCCCGAACCTCGACTGGTTCAGCGCCGTCAGCTACCACATGATGGGCGTGCCGACAGCGATGTTTACGCCACTGTTCGTGATCTCGCGCACCTCGGGCTGGAGCGCGCACGTGATCGAGCAGCGCATCGACGGCAAGATCATCCGGCCGAGCGCGAACTACACCGGTCCGGAAGATCTCACGTTCGTGCCGATTGACCGGCGCTGAGCGCGACGGTTCGCCGGACAGCTGGCAGAAAAAAGCCGCGCACTTGCGCGGCCTTTTTTTGGCGCGCGGTTAGTCGAGCCCTTCTTCCTTCAGGACTTTTTTCACCGCCGCGTCGGCTTCCATGTGTGCGCTGAATTTGGCCAGGTTGTCGAGACCGCCCAAGTCGATGCTCAGGGCTTTCGCCCAGCGCAGCACTACATACAGATATGGGTCGGCAATCGAGCGCGATCCGGTCAACCAGTCACGGCCGGCCAGCTGCGTGTCGGCGCGTTCGAACAAGCCGCGTAATTTCGTGCGTGCCGCGTCCTTGGTTTTTTCGATCGCCGCCGCGTCTTCCAGATAAGCGGTGGAGCCGAACAGCGGATGGAAGCTCGGGTGCACGTCGGCATTCAGGAACGCGAGCCAGCGATTGACTTCGGCGCGGCCCTTCGGCGTGCCATCGCCGCCGAGTTTCGTTTCGGGGTGCGTATCGGCGAGATAACTCACGATCGCCACGTTCTGGGTCAGCACCCAGCCATCCTGCTCGAGCACCGGCACCGCGCCAGCCGGATTGAGCTTCTTGAATTCTGGAGTCTGCCGATATTCGTGGCTGACCTCCTGCGTGGTGTACGGCTTGCCGATCCATTCCAGCACGATATGGTCGCCCAGCGAACAGGCGCCCGGTGAGTAGTAGAGCTTCATCAGATTCTCCTCCATGGGGGGTGGCTGTTGTGGTGCCACCCGGCGCTACATTCAAGGCGCGTGTGAGTGCGGAGCTGCGGGGGCGCGGTCCTACAGCGTCGCCGCCAGGCGGGTGCCTTGGTCGATTGCGCGTTTCGCGTCGAGTTCGGCTGCGACGTCGGCGCCGCCGATCAGATGCATTGGAATGTCTGTGGCGGCGAACTGTGCATGCAGTGCACGATTGGACTCCTGGCCGGCGCATATCACGATCGTGTCGACCGCCAGCGTCTGCGCTTCGCCGCCGATGCGTACGTGCAAGCCGTCGGCGTCGATGCGCTCGTAGCTGACGCCGCCGAGCATCGTCACGCGTTTGGCTTTCAACGTGGCGCGGTGCACCCAGCCCGTTGTCTTGTTGAGGCGCTTGCCAAGCTTCCCGGGCGTGCGCTGCAGCAGCCAGACCTGGCGTTCCGGTGCTTCCGGTGCAGGCTTGACCAAGCCGGAGCGCGCAGCCAACGTCATATCGACGCCCCATTCATGGGTCCAGCGGGCGACGTCGGTGGTCGGCGAGGGCGCGTTCTCGACCAGGAACTCGGCGACGTCGAAGCCGATCCCACCGGCGCCGATGACCGCGACCTTGGCACCCACTGGTGCGTTGCCGTGCAATACGTCGACGTAACTGACCACTTTGACGTGTTCGCTGCCGGGAATGCTGGCCGCGCGCGGTGTGACTCCGGTCGCGAAGACGACCTCGTTGAAGCCACCCTCGCGCAGCAGCTCCGGTGTGGCGCGGGTGGACAGGCGCAGTTCGACGCCGAACTGTTCGATGCGGCGCCCGAAGTAGCGCAGTGTTTCGGCAAACTCCTCCTTGCCCGGAATGCGCTTGGCCATGTTGAACTGGCCGCCGATCTCGTTCGCCTGCTCGCAGGCGAGGCCGGCTGGTCCCGAGCCGACCACCGCGATGCGTTTCTTGGTCGCCGCGGGCTCGATCAGCAATTCGGTTTCATAGCAGGCGCGCGGATTGACCAGGCAGGTTGCGCGCTTGTGTTCGAAAACATGGTCGAGGCAGGCCTGGTTGCACGCGATGCAGGTGTTGATGTCGTCGCTGCGGTCCTCGCGCGCCTTGTTGGCCCAGTGCGAATCGGCCAGCAGCGGTCGCGCCATCGAAATCATGTCCGCGTCGCCGCTGGCCAGCACGCGCTCGGCGACGGCCGGCATGTTGATGCGATTGGTGGTGATCAGCGGAATCGCGACTTCCGCCTTCATGCGTCGCGTAACCCACGCGAATGCCGCGCGCGGTACGCTGGTGACGATGGTCGGAATGCGCGCCTCGTGCCAGCCGATGCCGGTGTTGATCAAGGTCGCGCCGGCGCCTTCGATCTTCTTCGCCAGCGCGACAATCTCCTCCCAACTCTGGCCATTCTCGACCAGGTCGAGCATCGACAGCCGATAGATGATGATGAAGTCGCGGCCAACTGCAGCGCGCATGCGTTTCACGATCTCGACCGGGAAGCGCTGGCGGTTGTCGACTGAGCCACCCCAGTCGTCCATGCGCCGGTTGGTGCGCTCACCGAGGAATTCGTTGATCAGATAGCCTTCCGAACCCATCACCTCGACGCCGTCGTAACCGGCGTCCTGCGCCTTGCGCGCGCAATTGACGAAATCACCGATCGTGCGCTCGATCCCGCGCACGGACAGCGCACGCGGCGTGAACGGCGTGATCGGCGACTTGATTCGCGATGGCGCCACTGAAAGCGGGTGATACGAGTAGCGCCCACCGTGCAGGATCTGCATGCAGATGTGGGCGCCCTCGGCATGCACGGCGCGTGTGACCTTGCGATGCCGCGCGACCTGCCACGGCATCGACAGGCGCGCGCCGAACGGCGTCAGCCAACCCTCGATGCTGGGCGCGATACCGCCGGTGACGATCAGTCCGACCCCGCCGCGCGCGCGCTCGGCGAAATACGCCGCGAGTTTGTCGTAGTCACGTGCGTGGTCTTCGAGTCCGGTATGCATCGAGCCCATCAACACGCGGTTGGGCAGGGTGACGAAGCCGAGATCGAGCGGGGCGAACAGGTTGGGGTAGCGCATCGCGCGTCCAGAATCGAAGCGGGAGTCCCAAGATGCCCGGTTGCGCGCGGGGCGGCAAGTGAGTGCGAGCAACTATCTGGCACAATGCGCGCCCGCAAAAGCGACCGCCGCGCGTTCGCTGATCATCGCCAACCAAACGGAACCGCCATGTCCCATTCTGATATCCGATCGGCCGCCCGGCCTGCCCCCGACCAACCCATGGTCGACATCGCCAACTATGTCGTCGATGATGAAATCCAATCTGTCGAAGCCTACGACACCGCGCGCTATATGCTTCTCGATTCGCTGGCCTGCGCGATGCTCGCGATGAAATTCCCCGAGTGCGTGAAACACCTCGGCCCGCTGGTGCCGGGTGCGGTACTGCCGGGCGGCGCGCGCGTGCCGGGTACCTCGTGGGAGCTCGATCCGGTGCAGGCCGCCTACAACATTGGCGTACAAGTGCGCTGGCTCGACTTCAACGACACCTGGCTTGCAGCGGAGTGGGGCCATCCTTCCGACAACCTCGGTGCGATCCTCGCTGTCGCCGATTACCTGTCGCGCAAGGCGGAACGCGAAGGTGGTACGCAGCTGACCGTGCGCGATGTGCTCGGCCACGCGATCAAGGCGCATGAGATCCAGGGCTGCTATGCCTTGCAGAATTCGTTCAACCAGGTCGGTCTCGACCATGTGATCCTGGTCCGCCTGGCCTCAAGTGCCGTGGTCACGCACATGCTGGGCGGCGGCAAGGACGAAATCATCAATGCCGTCAGCCAAAGCTGGATCGACAACGGCGCGCTCAGGACTTATCGGCACGCCCCGAACACCGGTCCACGCAAAAGCTGGGCCGCCGGTGACGCCTGCCGCCGCGCGGTCACCCATGCGCTGAACGCGGTTCGGGGGGAAGTTGGCTATCCGTCCGCATTGTCGGCGAAGACCTGGGGCTTCTACGACGTCGCCTTCAAGGGCCAGTCGTTCAAATTCGAACGCCCGTTCGGCAGTTACGTGATGGAGAACATCCTGTTCAAAATCAGTTATCCGGCCGAGTTCCATGCCCAAACCGCGGTCGAGTGCGCAATGCGACTGCATCCCGAAGTCGCTGGCAAGGTCGATCAGATCGAGAAGATCGTGATCGAGACCCAGGAAGCAGGCTGCCGCATCATCGACAAGACCGGTCCGCTGGCCAACTACGCCGACCGTGACCATTGCATCCAGTACATGGTTGCAGTGCCGCTGATCTTCGGGCGTCTGGCTGCAGCCGACTACTCCGATGCCGTGGCGGCCGATCCGCGCATTGACGCGCTGCGCGAGAAGATGGTCGTGGTGGAGAATCCCGCGTTCACCAAGGACTACTTCGATCCCGCCAAACGCTACATCGGCAATTCGGTGCAAGCGTTTTTCAGCGACGGCAGTTCGACGCAAAAGGTCTCAATAGACTACCCGATCGGCCACCGCAAGCGTCGCGCCGAGGGGATTCCGGTGCTGTTGCGCAAGTTCGAGGCGGCCTTGGCTGGCCATTTGCCGCCGGAGCGGGTGCGCCAGATCGTCGAGGCGAGCCGCGATCCAGGCGTGCTGGATGCGCTGCCCATCCAGCGCCTGATGGACTGGTTTTCCATTGACTGAGCAGGGCCTTAACGGCATCTTCACAAGGTCTGGTTGTCCCGCAGCGATATCGGTACACTTCCCACCGCTGTTACGAACTCGTGTTAAATTGTTAAGCGCACGTTTCCTCGGCGTCATTTTGGCGTAGACTAGGAATAGTGTGAGCGTCCTGCAAGAGTTGGGCGGGCGCATTAAAAAACCAAAACGTAGAGAGGAGACTCTGAATGAAACGTAATGCCCTAAGTGCGCTCATCGCCCTGGCGCTCGTCGGCGGCAGTGCCGCAGCGTCCGCGCAGGATTTCGGTAACTGGTACATCGCTCCGCGCATTGGTGCGGACATCCCCGACAGCAGCCGTACGACGGATACGTCCGTCTGGGGCGGCATCGGCGCTGGCGTGTGGGTCAACCCACATCTGGCCGTCGATTTTGAATACACCACCAACAATGCCAGCTTCAAGAACAGCTCGTTCCGCTCTGGTCATGAGTGGGAAAGCGTTGGCCTTGGCGTTAGCGCTCGCTGGTTCTTCGGCGACGAAGGTTCGCAGTGGCGTCCGTACATCATGGCTGGCGTTGGCGCGCTGCGTCATGCTGCCTACTCGGGCTTCCTGCTGCGGGCAAATGGCTACAACGAGAACGGCTGGGATCCGATGGCCACCGTTGGTGCCGGCATCCAGTACAACATGTCTGACCGCCTCGCCCTGCGTGGTGAAATCGCCGCGCGTTACGATCACGACAACAATACGGAAAACAACATCGCCGAGACGCTGGGTTACAACATCCGGCGCCAGAGCGGTTTCACTGATGGCATCGTCAGCGTTGGCTTGGTCTACAGCTTCGGTCATGCCGCTGCTGAAATGGCTCCTGCCGCTGCTGTGACACCGCCGCCGGCTGCTGACTGCCACACGATGGACAGCGACCACGACGGCGTCAACGATTGCGACGACAAGTGCCCGGATACACCGGCTGGCACGGTGGTCGGACCCGACGGTTGCCCGCAGAAGGTCGTCATCGACCTGCGCGGCGTGAACTTCAAGTTTGACCGTCCGAAGACCGGCGAGCACAACATCGATCCGACCCTGCAGGTCCCGACGGCTGATTCCGTTGCGATCCTTGACCAGGCCGTCGACGCACTGAAGCGTTACCCGGACATGAAGGTTGAACTGGACGGCCATACCGACTCGGTCGGCACGGACGCGTACAACCAGAAGCTCTCCGAGCGTCGCGCCCAGATCGTGGCTGACTACCTGACCTCGCATGGTATCGATTCCAGCCGCATCACTGCGGTCAAGGGCTTCGGCGAAACGCAGCCGATCGACACCAATGCAACGAAGGAAGGCCGTGCGCGCAACCGCCGCACAGAGCTGAAGGTCGAGAATCCGGGTCAGTAAGAACGGTTCGACAATGGAATTGAAAAAGCCCGGCGAAAGCCGGGCTTTTTCTTTGTGAATGCTGATATGGCGGTCGAATGACTGGAGTTGCTTTTCAGAAGCGCATGTAACGACGATGTCGTCTATCGCTCTTGGCCGATGATCCAATTTTCTTGCGTGGCCTTGCGTCCCGCAGCCGCCGGCGGAGCGGGTCTGTCAACGCGCCAGTGGTGGCGTCAGTTGGGGTGCAATGGTCGTGATCAAGGCCTTGACCACGCTCACGTTGCCGGCCAGCAGATTCCCGCTCTCGGGTAAGCCGTCGCGTCCGACGAAGTCGCAATAGCGTCCACCTGCTTCGCGCACCAGAACACAACCCGCTGCCATGTCCCAGGGTTTCAAGCCGATCTCGTAGTACCCGTCGAGCCGACCGGAGGCGACGTAGGCGAGATCAAGCGCAGCCGAACCACTGCGACGAAAATCCTCGGCTTCGGCCAGCAGGGCGCGCGTCATCGCGAGTTGCGCTTCCAGGTGGCGGCGCTGACGGTAGGGGAATCCGGTTGCCAACAAGGCGCCGCCGATGCCATCGCGTTTGCCCACACGCAGGCGGCGGTCGTTTAGGTATGCGCCATTGCCCTTGTCTGCGGTGTAGAGCTCGTCGCGCAATGGATCGTAGATCACGCCAAGGGTTGGTTCGCCGTTCTCGAGCAGCGCGATCGACACGCAGAAGTGCGGGAGCCCACGCAGATAATTGTGGGTACCGTCGAGCGGGTCGATAACCCAGACGTTGCGCGACTTGCCGGCTGCGCCCGATTCCTCGGCCAGGAAAGCGTCGCGCGGAAACGCGCGTTTGAGTTCGCGTATGATTTCCGCTTCCGCCATCCGGTCCACTTCGGATACGTAGTCGAGACGCTGCTTCTCGATGACCTCGAGGCTGTCCAAACGGTTCATGTAACGCAGGATGATCTGTCCGGCGGCGCGCGCGGCGCGCACGGCCACGTTGACGGCTGGTCTGGGCATGGTATCGGCTGGCTGAGAAAGAACGGGGCGCAGTGTGAAGATCGCGCAAACGGCGCGCAGGTTAGCAGATTGCCGCTTAGGCACCAAACATGAATCCGCGGAGGGACTCCGATGAATGAAGCAATACCCGATGGAGCGAGCGACGAGGCGGCAGATTCGCTCGCACGCATCCGCTTTGTGCTGGTGCGTACATCCCATCCGGGCAACATCGGATCGGCAGCACGTGCGATCCGGACGATGGGCATGACCCGTCTCGCACTGGTCGCGCCACACTCATTTCCTGATCCGGAAGCCAACGCGCTCGCTGCCGGCGCCGACGCGGTGCTCGATGCGGCCGTGGTCAGTCCCAATCTTCCCGACGCGATTGCAGACTGCCGCTTCGTGCTCGGGGCTACCGCTCGTCGTCGCGGTGTGGTGATGGAGGAGCTCAGTCCGCACCAAGCCGCGCAGCGCATCCTCGCGGCCACCGCGGCTGGCAAGGAAGTCGCCGTGGTATTCGGCAATGAGCGCGTCGGCCTCGAAAACGAGGAGATCAAGCATTGCCACGCGGCGATCACAATTCCGAGTGATCCGACCTACTCATCCTTGAACCTGGCCCAGGCGGTTCAGGTCATCGCCTACGAGTTGCGCGTCGCATATCTGGCTCGTGGCGTCGCACCAGTTTTCGCGCAGCGCGTCGACCCGCCGGCGAGCGCACACGAGATGGAAGGCTTTTTCGAACACCTTGCACAAACCCTGGACGACATCGAGTTCCACAAGGGCCGAGCGCCGGCCACGATCCTCCAGCGCTTGCGCCGGTTGTTCTTGCGTGCACAGCCCGATCAGCGCGAATTGCGGGTGCTGCACGGGATTCTCGCCGACGCGCGCCGGATGGCCCAGATCGCGCATGAGCCTCGACAGCGCGTGTAGCGCCACAAGAGTAGATGCACTCGTGGGTCAGCCAGGAATTAGGGCTTCATGCTTCCCGGTTCGCTGCCCGCTGTCTTCGCGATCAGCAGCTTGTCGATGCGCGACCCATCGAGGTCGACCACCTCGAAACGAAAGCCGTTCCAGGTGAAGTGCTCGCCCGGTTGCGGAATGCGCCCGAAGTGCGCGACGACCATGCCTGCCACCGTGCGAAAATCGTAGTCATCTTCGTTCGGCAATTCGCTCTGGCCCAGCAGTTCGCACAGATCGTCGGTTCCTACGCTGCCATCGACCAGCCAGCTGCCATCGTCGCGCTGCACGATCGGATGTTTGCGCGCTTCAGTGGGCGATGACGCGGTTTTGCCGACGACTGCAGAAAGCAGGTCGTTCAGCGTAACCAGACCTTCGATATCGCCATATTCGTCGACAACCAAGGCCAGTGGCGTGTCGGCGTCGCGGAACTCTTCGAGCAGGTCGAGCGCGCGCGCCGTCGCTGGCACGAACAAGGGTTTGCGCAATGCGCTGAACAAGTCGATCGGCGTCTCGCGTCCAATTCGCCCGATCACGCGTTTAACTTCGAATACGCCGAGAATCTCCTGCTCGCTGCCACGATAGACCGGATAGCGCGAATACGGCGTCTCGCGCATGACGGCGAGGTTTTCCTCGATCGATGCGCTTGCGTCCAGCCACGCGATGCGCATGCGCGGCGTCATCACGCTGTCGACGCTACGGTCACCCAGACGCAGCACACGATTGACCATGTTGCGTTCGTCGGAATCGATCACGCCCTGATCCGCGCCCTCCGCCACCAGCAGGCGGATTTCCTCCTCGCTGACGTGCTCGCGACTGACCTTGTCCATGTGCAAAAGACGCAGCAGCACGCGGGTCAACCCGATCAGAACGAACGCAAAAGGCATCGCGAGCCAGGTCATGAAGCGCATCGGCACCGCGACGGCCATCGCGAATTTTTCCGGATCGACCAAGGCGATGCGCTTGGGAGCGAGCTCGCCAAGCAGCATGTTGAAGAAGGTGATCAGTCCGATGCTGAGCGCCACGCCGATTGCCGTGCTGTATTGGTTGAGCGCCGGAATACCGGACGCGACAAATGCGGTGCCGATGCGGTCGCCCATGCTCGCGCCGAGCGCTGCGCCCGCGCTGATCTGCAGGAGGGTAATGAATACCTGCACCGTGGCCAGGAAACTCTCGGGCTTCTGCACCATGGCCAGCGCAATTTGTGCGCGTCGGCTTTCCCGTGCAAGTTGTTTCAGGCGGCTGTGGCGCGCGGTCATCAGGGCCATTTCGCTGAGGGCGAAAAAACCGTTGCACAGCGCAAGCACGACGACGAGGACGAATTCGATCAGCATCCGCAACCGGGACCGGGGAGGTTCAGACCCGAGTGTAACAACGCATTCGGGTCAAACTGCAAACACAACGGTAGTGCAGATCGCCGCACTCTCCCGCGATGCTTGCTCGCTGCGGTACCATGGCGCGGTTTTTGGGCCCGCCGAACGCGGGAATTCCCGCAACTGTCCGCTCGGACGGTGGACGACAGGCGCGATCATGTTCTCGTTGCAGACGATTTTCGGCAAGGGTGACAAGTTTTACGGACTTCTGGAAGCGAGCGCCGCTGCGGCGCGCGAATCGGCCACTGCGCTCGTGCACATGTTCCAGACGCGCCCACTGGCGCCATCCTTGGATGAATTCCTGCTCGCGCGCAAACGCGAAAAGGAACTGACTGCACAGATCAGTGAGGAATTGGTCAACACGTTCGTGACCGCGCTCGACCGCGAAGACATCGAGGCGTTGTCGGCCGCGCTCAACAAGGTCACCAAGGCCATCTCGAAATTTGCCGAGCGCTATGCGCTGGCAGCCGATCGGCTTGCCGACGTCGATTTTGCTTCGCGTGCGGCGATGCTGGAAAAGGCAGCTGAGGTCATCGAGCAGATGGTCGGCCAGTTGCGCCGTGGCATGAACCTCGAAGCAATGAAGTCGCTCAACGATCGCCTGCAGGCGATCGAGAGCGAGGCCGACCGGTTGATGATCGAGTTGTATCGCGACCTCTACAGCGGCAGCCACGAGACGATCCTCATCCTGCTGCTGAAAGACCTGTTCGAGCTGCTCGAAAAGGCGATCGATCGCTGCCGCGATGCCGGCAACGTCGCTTATCACATCGTGCTCAAGAACTCCTGACTACCACCCGAAGCACCAAGGATCGTCGATGGAACTGACCCTCGTGCTGCTGGTCGTGGTGATTGCGCTGGCATTCGAATACATCAACGGCTTTCACGACACGGCCAATTCGATCGCGACTGTGGTCGCGACCAAGGTGATGACGCCGGGGCAGGCAGTCATGCTCGCCGCCTCGACGAACCTGATTGGCGCGCTCGCTGGCACCGCTGTCGCGAAAACCATCGCGTCCGGCCTGATCGACACCAACCTGGTGGTGGTGACGCCGGTCGTGCTGATCTGCGCGCTGCTCGGCGCGATCGTCTGGAACCTCCTTACCTGGTGGTGGGGCTTGCCATCGAGTTCATCGCATGCCTTGGTTGGCGGGCTGTGTGGTGCGGCCGTGGCGGCTTCTCAGAACAACTGGCACGCGATCATATGGGCGCAGGGTAGCTTGCACTGGTGGGGCGAGAAAGGCGTGCTACCGAAAGTTGTGCTGCCGATGGTTACCTCGCCGCTGGCCGGATTCATCATTGGCTTGCTGTTGATGGGGTTCCTGTTTTCACTGTTCGAATGGCTCGGATCGACGAAAGGGCCGCTGCAACGATTCGGTCGCACGCGTTTCGCGAACGCGTTTTTCGGCAAGGCGCAGCTTGTGTCCGCCAGTGCCATGGGGCTTTCGCACGGCATGAATGACGCCCAGAAAACCATGGGCATCATCGCGTTGGCGCTGGCCGGTGCGACCGCGTCGGGTGCTCTCGACCACGTTCCGTCCTGGATGCATTTCCTGCGCATCGGCGAGGATGCGAACCGCCAGTTCGATATCCCCATCTGGATCAAGGTGCTGTGCGCGCTGACCATGGCGTCCGGTACGGCGGTCGGCGGCTGGCGCATCATCAAGACGCTCGGTCACAAGCTGGTGAAGTTGCACCCGATCAACGGATTTGCTGCCGAAACCGCGTCGGCGGCGGTGATCCTGACTGCCTCGCACTTCGGCATTCCGGTCTCGACGACGCACAACATCTCGGCAGCGATTCTCGGCGTGGGCGTCGCCAAGCGCGTCAATGCGATCCGTTGGAGCATCGTCGAGCGCATGGTGTGGGCGTGGATCCTGACCCTGCCAATCACCGGCTCGATCGCGTGGTTGCTGGTCGAGGCGGCACGCATGCTGGGCTGGGCTTGAATGGGGTCAGGTTCATTTTTCCGGCCATCGACCTGCTCGGACAAGCTCCATCATCCGGAAAATGAACCTGACCCCATTAAAACGTATCGCCGCCGCTTGAAATCGCGTGTTCCATGCGATCGCCGAGCGTGCCCAGCTCGGTGATCACGCGATCGATCTCTCGATCCGAAAGCAGGCTGTAAGGGCGGTTCTCGCACAGGTGCAGGTAGGGCGAGCCTGCAAGATCGCTGACGGCCAGGAAGCCGGTGCGCTGCTCCCAGTTGAAGCGCAGGCAACGCATGCCGTCGACGCCGGTGAACGGCCCGATCGGAGTCGAGATGCGCAGGTACTTCGCGCCGTCCTCGTCGTCCATTTCAGCGAGGTAGATCCCTTGGCCGCGTCCGTTGGCGACGCGCAGGTCGAAGCTGATCAGATACGGATCATTGGTGCTCAACGTATGGTGGGTGCCAACGTGGGAGCGGATTTGCTCGAAGCTCTGCACTGGCGTTCCTCCAGCGGGAATTCGGCCTTATCCTAGCAGCCTATGCGTGCAGTGCCCGTCAAACGATTGCCAGAGCCAATGGCGCCGGATCACGTCGCCATTTTTCGCATGATCGCGGCGATTCCATGGGGCAGGGTGGCCAGCTACGGTGAAATCGCTGCGCGTGCCGGTTTACCGCGACGCGCGCGGCTGGTCGGCCGCGTGCTGCGCGAAGCGCCGGCCGACCTGCACTTGCCGTGGTATCGCGTCCTGCGCGCAGATGGCCGCATCGCGTTTGCGCCGGGCAGCGCGGCGTTCCGTGAACAGGTGCGCAAGCTGGCGGCGGAAGGCGTGCTGTGCCGCAACGGCCGCGTCGATCTCCCGATGCATGGCTGGGAACGCAATATCGACGATCTGTTGTGGGGCCCGCCAGCCGATGCGCCGCCATCGGCCCCACGCAGGTCACGCGCTTCGATACTGGCGCGCTGAACGGCGGCAACGTGTCCTGCGTCATGAATCGGTTTGGCCAGTCAGGCTAGTGTCCGATTCTTCTGGCACGTCACCGGGCATCGGGAGACTCGGCAATGTTTGGTCTGGGGATATCCCGCGATCGCGCGGTTCTTGTTGCAATGGGTTGCGCGCTATGGGCAGCGTCCGTAGCGCAAGCGCAGGGTTTGAGTCATTGGCCTGACGCGAGTTTCCACGACAGCTTCGACGGCGTCACAGCCGGTCCGGCGACCGACGCCGATGCGTCGCGCTTCCTCGCGCAAGCAACGTTTGGACCGACTGCATCCGCCATCGTGCACCTGCGCGTGGTCGGCTACGAAGGCTGGCTCAACGAGCAGTTTGCCAAACCGGTGTCGAAAGAGGTGCCGTACATGGACTGGGTGCGCGCTGCGGATCCGGATGCCTATTACAGCGACCCGTTGCGTGTGGAAGCTTGGAGCGTGCACGCTGCCGGCACCGGCGATCCAAGCCGCGCTGGCTTCCCGAACAATGCCTACGACGACCAACTGCGCCAGCGTGTCGCGTTCGCGCTCAGCGAGATCTTCGTCGTCTCCGCGCAGAACGGCACGCTGACCTATCAGCCGTGGGCGCTGGCGAGCTATTACGACATGCTGGCGAGCAACGCCTTCACAAATTACCGCACTTTGCTGGAGGCAGTGACGCTGCATCCTGCGATGGGCGTCTTCCTCAGCATGATCGGCAACCAGAAGGCCGATTCGGCGCTCAACATCCGCCCGGACGAGAACTACGCGCGCGAAGCGATGCAGCTGTTTTCGGTCGGACTGGTCCATCTCAATCCCGACGGGTCGCCGAAGCTCGTCGGCGGCCAGCCCGTGCCGACCTACAACCAGGTCACCGTGCGCGGCTTTGCGGCGGTCTATACCGGCTGGATCTGGAACAACACCGGCTGCGGCGCGACCACGTATCCGTGCTGCACCGCCGAAACGTACACGTGGTGCGGCTCTTGGGCAGACCACGATGACCGGCCGATCTGGCAGTTGCCGATGCAGCCGGTCGAGGCCTATCACGACGCGAGCTCCGACAAGCAGTTGCTCGATTATCCCGGCGTCGCGTTGCCCAATGGCATTCTCGTGCACGGTGGCAATGCGCAGACCGAGATGGCCGCTGCGCTCGACAATATCTTCCGCCACCCGAACGTCGGTCCGTTCATCGCGACGCGGCTGATCCAGCGTCTCGTCACCAGCAATCCGACGCCGGCTTATGTGCAACGCGTCGCACAGGCGTTCAACGACGACGCAAGCGCGCAGCACGTGCGCGGCAACCTGCGCGCGGTCGTGCGTGCCATCCTGCTCGATCCGGAAGCGCGATACGGCCAGTGGCAGCACCCTGACACATTCGGCAAGCTGCGCGAGCCGTTGGTCAAGACCACCCACATGTGGCGTGCGCTGAACGGCCGCGCGGTCAGCGGACGGGTTGGCAACATTTCAACCAACCTGTGGCCGGGCATCGAGGAGTGGTTCGGTCAGGCCCCGCTGCGCTCGCCGAGCGTGTTCAACTTCTTCCAGCCCGGCTATCGCCCATCCGGCGCGGTCGCAGCGCAGGGCCTCGCGGCACCGGAGTTCCAGATCCTCACCGACGATTCCGCGGTGGCGACGCCGAATCGGCTGATGCACGAGATCTTCTGCCATTTCAACGCGGGTTATTGCTGGGCCGGTGACTGGGACAGCACGCTGCGCATGGACATGGTCAGCGACGCGGTCGTCGCGACCGGTGACCCGGGCCAACTCATCGACGACTACAACCTGCTGTTCATGGCGGGCCAGATGTCGCCGTTCATGCGCCAGGTGTTGCTGACACGGCTCAATCAGATGACGGCAGGCGACTACGGCGCGGATCTCGGTCTCAGACGCGTGCAGCATCTGCTTTACCTGATTATCAATTCCCCCGAATACTCGATCCAGAAGTGAGGCGCGCCATGCCTGTGAACCGCCGCGATTTCCTGCGCAACAGCCTGTGCGCCGCACTGGGCGGTGCGGGCCTTTACTCCGCGCTTGGCAATCTCCAGCTGATTTCTGCCGCCGCAGCGCAGCGTCCGTATGCGTTTGGCGATTACAAGGCGCTCGTGTGCGTGTTTCTGTTCGGGGGCAACGACAGTTTCAATACGCTTGCACCGATCAGCGGGCAGGCGCGCACCGACTACGTCGCATCGCGCGGCAGCCTCGCCATTCCTGGTGCGGCGCTGCATGCGCTGACGCCGGCCAGCGGCGGCGGTGCGTCGGGCTATGGCCTGCATCCGGCAATGCCCGAGCTTGCGCAGCTGTTCAACGCAGGCAAGGCGGCGGTCGTCAGCAACGTCGGCGGCCTGCTCTATCCGATCAGCAAGGCCCAGTACCAGGCCGAAACCGTACCCGTGCCGCCGCAATTATTCTCGCATTCCGATCAGTCGGTGCAGTGGCAGACCGCGCGGCCCGATGAGGCTGGGTCGAACGGCTGGGGCGGGCGAGTGGCCGACCTGCTGCATACAGCCAACAGCGGGCAGGTGCCGATGAGCATCTCGTTCGGCGGCAACAACCCGTTTCAGCGCGGCGCGATCGTCAATACCTATGGCATGAGCGCGGAAGGGGTCGAGCGCCTCAGCTATGGCGACGACGGTTCCGAAGCGTGGATCATCGGCGGCGACAACAGTGCCGGCGCGACTGCCTACGAGGCCTTGATCGAGCCCGGCACGCAGGCGCACCTGTTCGAGCGCGCGTTTGCCAGCACGACGCGACGCTCGATCGACAACTATCGCCTGGTCTCCGCGGCACTCGGAGCGCCCCCGGTGTGGACGACGCCATTCCCCGACGACAACGCGCTCGCCGCACAGTTGCAGATGGTCGCGCGCCTGATTTCGGCGCGTGGCGCGCTCGGCATGAGCCGGCAGGTGTTCTACGTGTCGGTGGGGGGGTACGACACCCACAGCGCGCAGCTGGAAGATCACGCCTGGCTGCTTGGCCAGCTCTCGCAGGCGCTCAACGCGTTCCACGCGGCAACGGTGCAGCTCGGCGTCGGCAGCGGCGTGACCAGTTTCACCGCATCTGATTTCGGCCGCTCGCTCGCCGTCAACAGCGCAGGCACCGATCACGGTTGGGGTGGCCATCATTTCGTGGTCGGCGACGCGGTGCGCGGCCAGCGCATGTACGGCGCGTTGCCGTCACTCAAGCCGACCGCAAATCCCGATGACACGGGCTTTGGCCAGATCATCCCGACGATTGCCGTTGACCAGTACGCGGCGACACTGGCGCGCTGGTTCGGTGTGGACGCGGGCGGCATCGCGGACATCTTCCCGCATCTGGGTCGATTTAACGACGCTGACCTCGGCTTCATGCTCTGACGTCACGCGCATTCGCGCCGCGCGCGTGTTGAATCCACGCGCCGTTGCCTGCATCCTGCGTGCCCACGCCCGCGCTGCCGAGTCGTTCGCGCAGTCTTCGCCAGGATGCCCATGCACATCGATATACCCCCGGTCACTCGCGCTTTGCTGATCGCGAATGTCGTCATCTACCTGCTCGAGAAACTGACCGGTACGATGCTGATCGCGCATTTCGCGCTGTGGCCAATTGGTCCGTCGCAGTTCACCGATGTGCCGGGGTTCGAGGTGTGGCAGGTGGTCACCTACGGATTCCTGCATGACCCGAATGGCTTGACCCATATCGCGTTCAACATGTTCGCGTTGTGGATGTTCGGCGGCGCGATCGAGCACACCCTGGGCGCTCGGCCGTTCGCGATCTACTACTTCGTCTGCGTGATCGGTGCAGCGCTGACCCAGCTGGCGGTCGTGTATTTCTTCACTGGCGGCTTCTATCCGACGCTCGGCGCATCCGGGGGTATTTTCGGCCTGCTGCTTGCCTATGGCCTGATGTATCCACACCAGCGCATCATGTTGCTGTTCCCACCGATCCCGATGCCGGCGTGGCTGTTCGTGACGGGCTACGGCGTCATCGAACTGGTTCTCGGCGTCACCGGCACCCAAGCCGGTGTTGCGCACTTCGCGCACTTGGGCGGCATGGCGATCGGCTTCGTGCTGATTCAATACTGGCGCGGCAAGTTGCCGTGGAAGCCGCGGCGGATCCTGACGCGGTGAAGCCACGATTGGCAATCCCATGAGTCGTCCCGGCGCAGGTCGATACCCGTCGTCTGCACTTCTGTGCATCTGAAGACATCAGACCTCGGCGCGCGCCGGAGTGACGAACGCAAGGCGGCACCTGAATGGTTCCAACCACCGTCCAACAATGGCTTGATCACCAGCAACGGGTCCATCCGCGTGCGATCGCGCTCGGCCTTGATCGTGTGCGTGAGGTCTGGATGCGTCTCGGCGCACCTGCTCCCGCGGCGGTGGTGATCACCGTGGGCGGGACCAACGGCAAGGGTTCTACCGTCGCGTTCCTCGAAGCAATGCTCGCAGCCGACGGCAAGCGCGTCGGCGCCTACACCTCGCCGCATCTGTTGCATTACAACGAGCGCATGCGGGTCGCGGGTCAAGATGCCGACGACGCCACGCTGATGAAAGCATTCGAGCGTATCGAGGCGGCGCGCGGCGCTGATTCCGTCGAGCCCATTGCGCTGACCTATTTCGAATACGCCACGCTCGCCGCGCTGCTCATATTCGCGGACAGCGCGCTCGATGTCGCGTTGCTTGAAGTCGGCCTTGGCGGTCGTCTCGACGCGGTCAACATCATCGATGCGGATGCCGCCATCGTGACCACCGTGGATCTCGATCATCAGGACTGGCTCGGCAACGATCGCGACAGTATCGGCCGCGAGAAGGCCGGCATTTTCCGTGTCGCGCGTCCGGCGATCGTCGGTGAACTCAATCCGCCGCAAACGCTGCTCGACCACGCGCGACACATTGGAGCGGAGCTGCGCATGGCTGGGCGTGATTTCCGGGTCGACCCTCAAGGCGATGCATGGACGTGGTCGGGATGGCCGCGGGCCAACGCTGATGGTGCCTACATCGATGCGTGCGTTGGCGTGCTGCTGCCTGAGCCCGCGCTCGCCGCACCTTGCCAGATCGACAACGCAGCTGCGGCGATTGCCGTCCTGTACGCGCTGCGCGAGCGGCTGGGTTGGAATCCGCATGCGATTGCTGCAGGCGTCGCCAGCGCGCGCGTCGCGGCGCGGATGCAGCGCTTCGGCGGTGAGCCCGAACTGGTCATTGATGTCGCGCACAATCCGCAGGCGGCGCGCGTGCTCGCGCAGTGGTTGCACGGTTCGCGCGCACCCGGTCGCACATTGGCGGTGTTTGGGGCGCTTGGCGACAAGGATGTGCGCGGCGTGGTGGATGCGCTGCGCGGAGGATTCGACGCGTGGTTCCTCGCCGGTCTCGATCACGATTCGCCGCGAGGGCTGGATGCCGATGCGTTGCGCGTGCAGGTGGGATTGGTACTCGCTAGTAGCGCCGTGCAGGCCAGCGCAGCCAGTGTTGACGCCGCGCTTGCCGCCGCATTCGCATTTGCACAACCCGGCGATCGCGTGATCGCGTTCGGGTCGTTTTTCATTGCCGCAGCGGCGCTGCGTTTCGCGCGCGAACGCCAGTTGCGCGCTGCATAACGTCGCAGCACGCACGCTGTGGTAGACGTTGGCCGTGCCGCCACGCGTCGTCTATCGACTGGCCAAGCTCTGGCGTGCCACTCGACGTCGATACAGCCTCGTCCACGCGTATAATCACGCCAGCTTTCCGGATGCGTGCATCACTATGGATTTGTCGCTGAAACAGCGCCTTCTTGGCGCGGCCGTGTTGATCGCACTGGCTGTCATCGTCGTGCCGATGATGATGTCGGGGTCCGCACCGAAGAAATCCGCCGAGATGGAGACCTCCAATCTGGCGATTCCGCCGGCACCCGATCGGGAATTCCAGCAACGCGTATTGCCGGTCGATTCCGCTGCGCAGCGTCCGACGGCGCCCGCGCCCGGTAGCGACGCCGTCACCACCGTCGATACGGCGAGGGCACCTGTCGCTGCGTCGGCGCCTGCACCTTCTGCGACAACGACGCCACTGCCGGCTGCGCCGACAGGCATGCCAACGCCGTCAACGAGCGCTCTACCAAAGCCCGCATCTGCTCCAGCCGTGACCCCCGAACCGGTCAAACCAGTACCGGGGCAGGCCGCAAATGGGAAGTACTTCGTGCACCTTGGCGTCTATGCGGCGCCCAAGAACGCTGAGGAACTGGTCGCCACGCTGAAAAAAGGCGGGTTCCCAGCCTTTGCCGAGGCGAGTGACTATCAGGGCAAACCGGTCCAGCGAGTACGCGTCGGACCGTTCGAAAATCGGGCTGCGGCTGAGGCCGCACGGTTGCGAATCAAGCAAGTGAAGCCAGCAGTTCCCGGCAGCGTCGTGGAAGTTATCAGCGATGCCAAGGCCGACGCGCCAGCGACCGCGCTGCCTGCGCATCGCGCGGGTGGTTGGGCGGTACAGCTCGGTGCACTGAAGACCGTGGACGATGCGAACAAACTGCGCGACCGCCTGAAGAATGCAGGCTTCGTGGCCTTCGTCGACAAGGTCGATGCCAATGGCACGACGTTGTGGCGCGTGCGCGCTGGCCCCGAGGTTGATCGCGGTGCAGCCGACAAGCTGAAGGCGGGTATCAAGGACAAGCTCAAGCTCGACGGCATCGTCGTCTCCCTTTAGCGGCAACACGATGGCGCGACCGGCAACTTTCGATTGTCATACCGGCAAAAGCCGTAGCCTGAATGCTTGGCTTTACCATCAAATCATAAGGGATTGCTCGCAGAGTCCTGTGCGTCGGCCGATAGTCCAGCTTTGACGCATGCAGTTGTGAAAACAAGCGCAGTGCGGCTTTCGCCGGAATGACGAAAACAATGAACTGGGCTGATTACACGATCCTCGCGGTACTCGGCCTGTCGGTATTGATGGGTCTGTGGCGCGGGTTTATCGGCGAAGTGCTGGCGCTGGCGTGCTGGGCATGCGCGTTCTGGGTGGCATGGTGGTTCGGGCCGGCTCTTGCAGATCAGTTTTCCGCCAGCATATCCACGCCGTCGGTACGCGTTTTGTTGGCGTATGCGGTGTGCTTTATCGCGGTGTTGATCGCGGGTGCGATCTTCGCCTTCTTGATGCGCAAGTTGATCGAAGGTAGCGGATTGTCGGGCACCGATCGGCTGCTGGGCATGGTGTTTGGTCTAGCGCGCGGCGCGGTACTGGTCGTGCTGGTGGTGTTCCTGATCGGCTTCACGCCGGCGAAACGTGACCCGTGGTGGAATCAATCACAATTGCTGCCGACTTTCGAACAAGGCGCTCATTGGCTGGGCGAGCGTTTGCCGGGCGAGGTGGCGCATTACCTGCAGCCGGCGGATGCGCTACTCAAACCATTGCTCCCTGCCGCGGTCCCAGCGCCACGACCCGCCGTCGAAGCGGGAAAAAATGCGTCACGTCCGGCTCATCCCCCGTCCCTCTGAAGTAACCCAATCATGTGCGGAATCATCGGCATCGTCGGCAAATCGGAAGTCGCTTCGGCACTCTACGATGCGCTCACTGTTCTTCAGCATCGCGGTCAGGATGCGGCTGGCATCGCGACGATCGACGGTAATCGCCTGCGTCTGCACAAGGGCGGGGGCCTCGTTCGCGACGTGTTCGACCGGGACAGCATGCTGAATCTGCGCGGCAGCGTCGGCATCGGCCATTGCCGCTATCCGACGGCTGGATCGGAAGGTTCAGCCGAGGCGCAGCCGTTGTATGTGAATTCGCCGTACGGCATCGCGCTCGCGCACAACGGCAACCTGATCAATACCGAGAAGCTGCGCCGCGAGGTGTTCGAAGACGACCGCCGTCATATCAACACCGATTCCGATTCCGAGGTTCTGCTGAATGTGCTCGCACACGAATTGCAGATCCAGGACCGGCGGACGCTGACGCCTGATCATATTTTCAAGGCGGTCGCCGGCACGCACGCCCGCTGCGTCGGGGGTTATGCGGTGGTCACTCTGCTGCTCGGCTATGGCGTTGTCGCGTTTCGCGATCCGAACGGCATTCGCCCGCTCGTGCTCGGCGAGCGCGAAAGCAACGCCGGCAAGGAATACGCGGTTGCCTCCGAATCGGTGGCGCTCGACATCCTCGGCTTCAGGCTGGTGCGTGACGTGGCGCCAGGTGAGGCGGTGCTGTTGACCCTCGATGGCCAACTGTTCGCGCGCCAATGCGCGGAACCGGCCGTGCA
>CAJDVY010000006.1_pt1 | contig 32882 bp, 32 predicted proteins | sample 7391441 | NCBI WGS metagenome assembly CAJDVY01 (sample SAMEA7055728, study PRJEB34461) | soil metagenome | biome: terrestrial ecosystem; feature: Peninsula; material: soil | place: Antarctica | collected 2016 | reverse complement strand
CCAATCCGCATTTCAAGCACTGGCTGCCAGTGACCAAGGCGCCCGGCTCGTGGCTGGTCTACACGCCCGGCAAGAAGCCGAAGCTGATCTATCTGCAACCGCATGATTACTGGCATGTGGTGCCCGAAGTGCCGGCCGGTTACTGGGTCGAACAGTTCGACATCACGATCATCCGCGACGTGAAGGAGGCGCGCGCGCACCTGCCCAAGAACGCCGCGCGCTGCGCGATCGTCGGTGAGGCGAATGCAGGGCTTGATGGATTCGCACCGAACAATCCTCAGGCCGTGCTCGACGACCTGCACTACCAGCGCGCCTGCAAGACACCTTACGAGCTCGCGCTGATGCGGGTGGCGAGCAAGATCGCAACGCGCGCACATCGCTCTGCAGAGGCGGCGTTCCGTGCGGGCGAGTCGGAGTTCGACATCAACATCGCGTACATGGCGACCGCGCGCCAGACCGACAACGAACTGCCATACGGCAATATCGTCGCGCTGAACGAGCATGGCGCGGTGCTGCACTACACCGAACTTGCGCACGCGCCTCCAGTGCACGCGCATTCATTCCTTATCGATGCCGGTGCGAGTTTCCACGGCTACGCGAGCGACATCACGCGCACGCACGCTGCCGATGATGCAAATGAGTTTCAGACGCTCATCGATGCGCTTGATAGCGCGCAGCAGGGATTTTGCGCCAAGGTGCGTGCCGGTCAGAGCTATCCGGACCTGCATATCCATGCGCACCACGTGTTGGCGGGCATCCTGAAGGACCAGGGATTCATCCGCATGAGTGCGGAAAGCGCGGTTCAATCCGGGCTGTCAGGCACTTTCTTTCCACGGGCCATCCGTACCTGCGCCTGACCCGCGCGCTGGAACCGGGCATCGTGGTCACGATCGAGCCAGGACTGTATTTCATCGACATGCTGCTCGCCGAACTGAAGACGAAGCCGGCTGCGAAGGATGTCGACTGGGCCAAGGTTGACGCATTCCGCAAATACGGTGGCATCCGCATCGAGGATGACGTGGTGTGCACGGAAGGTGATCCGGAAAACCTGACCCGCGACGCGTTTGCCGCACTGACTTGAAACACCCAGTCCCGAGTTGCAGCCCAACTAATGGTGGGCCGCCTGACCCGTGACGGCGGCTTTGACGCACGGTTCAACGGGGCCGGGCTGTTCTCGTTCCCCACCCTTCCAACCAATTCCGGCTTCATGATTCCTACCGACGTCGCCGAGCTGCCCGATAATCGTGATCTCGTCGTGGCCATGGGCGTCGCGTCGACCACAATGCAACCACCCCGACGAGCCAGGCCATCGGACAATGGTCGCCGAGTGGGCGCACTATTCGTGCCTCGCGCACCATGGGCTCTGCTTCCGCGCCCGGCGACGTAGGCAACTCGGTTCCTGCGATCGTGCTCGTTGCTGCCGATTCCGCGATGCTGATCGGCAGCCGCTGTTGGGATGCGGCCAACTACGACGTCACCCTGGCGCGCACCCTGACCAACGACACCGTGTTCGCCGACTTGTTCGGAGGCCCAGCCAACGATTGACGGGTCCGGACGCGCCGATACGCCAGGTATGCGGAGTCCTTGCTCGATCGCTGACGAGTGGCGCGGCCAATGTCGCGCCATCGGTCCCGATTTGGTTCACGCCAAGCGGTAGAAAGCGGTTCTGCCGATGCGGATCGCATGCACAGATCAGAGGCACGCCCGGATCGTTCGTGAGTAAGACAAAATGTTGGCAAATACCGTCGAACGAACCGATAGACGGGAGTTGCCCGCAAACTGAGAACCTGCTTCATCGCGACCTCGTGTCGCGGGCCCGAACCTCCGGAGCGGCGTAGACTGCATGCGGAACGCCATGGACGATCAATCACTTTCCGACCAGCCCTATTCGTGGTTTCGCAGTCGCGGAGGTCATCGTTTTGGCGTTGAATTCGCCGCGATCGTCGTGCTCAAGGTGATAGCGCTGGTGCTGATCTGGTTCATCTGCTTCCGCCCGCAGCCAAGCCCGGACGTCAGTCCCGCGGCAATCAGCAACCATCTCGTCGCGCCGGCAACGGAGACTGCGCGTGATCGATGAAACCGTCGTCATTCTCTCGCGCATGCAGTTCGCACTGACCGCGCTGTACCACTTCCTGTTCGTGCCGCTGACGCTGGGCCTGGCGTGGATGCTGGTCATCATGGAGGCGGTCTATGTGATGACCGGGCGCGAGATCTGGAAACGCATGGTGCAGTACTGGGGCGTGCTGTTCGGCATCAATTTCGCGATGGGTGTCGCGACCGGGATCACGATGGAGTTCCAGTTCGGCACGAACTGGGCGTATTACTCGCATTACGTCGGCGACGTGTTCGGCGCGCCGCTCGCGATCGAGGGCCTGATGGCGTTCTTCCTCGAAGCGACCTTCGTTGGCTTGTTCTTCCTCGGCTGGGACAAGCTGTCGCGGGTCAAGCATCTGGTCGTGACCTTCCTGCTCGCGCTCGGCACCAGCCTGTCCGCGCTATGGATCCTGATCGCGAACGCATGGATGCAAAATCCGGTCGGCGCCGAGTTCAACCTCGACACGATGCGCATGGAGGTGACCGATTTCAGCGCGGTGATCTTCAATCCGGTCGCGCAATCGAAATTCGTGCACACGGTCAGTGCAGGCTACGTACTCGGCGCGATGTTCGTGCTGTCCATCAGCGCATGGTTTCTGCTCAAGGGCCGCAACGTCGAATTTGCCAAGCGATCAATGACGGTCGCGGCGAGTTTCGGCCTTGCCGCCGCACTCAGCGTGGTCGTGCTCGGTGACCAGTCCGGCTACACGCTGACCGAACACCAGAAGATGAAGCTCGCCTCGATCGAGTCGATGTGGGAAACCGAACCTGCGCCAGCATCGTTCACGCTGTTCGGTATCCCCGACATGGCCCAACGAACGACCCATTTCGCGATCCGCATCCCGTGGGTGATGGGCCTGATCGGCACGCGTTCGCTGGATACCGTGATGCCGGGCATCGATGATCTGGTCAAGCACGCGGCGACCCGCATCGACAGCGGGCTGAAGGCGTACGTGGCGATGCAGCGCCTGCGCACGCATCGCGACGACGACGCAGCACGCGCGGAGTTCGAGGCGCACAAGGCCGACCTCGGCTACGCGCTGCTGCTCAGGCGCAATCTTGAAGATCCGACCAAGGCGACAGCGGCCGACATCGCCCAGGCCGCCAACAGCACGATCCCGAATGTCCCGGTGCTGTTCTGGTCGTTCCGGATCATGGTCGCGTGCGGGTTCTGGTTCATCGCGTTGTTCGGCTATTCGTTCTGGCTGTCGGCGAAACGCCAACTCGACCGGCATCGCTGGTACTTGCGTGCGGCATTGTGGAGTTTGCCGCTGCCGTGGCTGGCGATCGAGCTTGGCTGGATCGTTGCCGAATACGGCCGCCAGCCGTGGGCGATCGAGGGCGTGCTGCCGACCGCGCTCGGGGTGTCATCGGTTTCCGCGGCACAAGTGGCGACCAGCCTCGGCGGTTTTGCGCTGTTCTACACGGTGCTGGCGATTGTCGATGCAGTGCTGATGCTGAAGTACGTGCGCAGTGGGCCGGATGGACTCGGTATGTGGTCGCCCGTCAGCGAACGCCGGCCAGCCCCGAACCAACCGGTGAGCGGAGCACTTGGGTCATGATCGACTACGAAACCCTGCGCATCATCTGGTGGCTGCTGCTAGGCGTGCTGCTGATCGGCTTTGCGGTCACCGACGGCTACGACCTAGGCATCGCCGCGCTGCTGCGCGTGCTCGCGCGAACCGATGACGAGCGACGCGCGCTGCTGGAAACGATCGAGCCGGTCTGGGAGGGCAACCAGGTCTGGCTGATCACCGGCGCCGGAGCGATCTTCGCGGCGTGGCCGCTGTTGTACGCCGCCGCGTTTTCGGGGTTCTATTTCGCGATGCTGCTGACCCTGCTCGCGTTGATCGTGCGTCCGGTTGGTTTCAATTTCCGCAACAAGATCGCGCACTGGCACTGGCGCAATACCTGGGACTGGATCCTGACCTTCAACGGATTCGCCCCCGCATTCGTGTTCGGTGTCGCGTTCGGCAACCTGTTCCTCGGCGTACCGCTGCGCTATGACGACACGTTGCGGATCACCTACACCGGTGGATTCTTCGACCTGCTGACCCCGTTCCCACTGTTGGTCGGTCTGGTTTCGGTCGCGATGCTGTTGATGCACGGTGCGGCATGGGCAACGGTCAAATCCGACAGCGTGATTTTCGCGCGCGCCGAACGCGTGCTGCGTATCCTTGCGCCGGCGTTCGTCCTGCTCTATATCGCGGCCGGTGCATGGCTCGCGTTCGGCATCACCGGTTACGCGGTCGGCAGCATCGGACTCGATACCGGCGCGGCGTCGAACCCTCTACTGAAGGAGGTCGTGCGCACCGGCAACTGGCTCGGCGACGGTCCACTCGGTCGTTGGGCCTGTGTGTGCGCTGGCAGCGCGATCATTGCCGCACTGGCCATACCAGTGCTCACCGCGCGGCGCCGCCACGGGTACGCATTCCTGGCCAGCGCGATCGCGGTCGCCGGTACGATCGGGTCAGCCGGCCTCGCGCTGTTTCCTTTCCTGCTGCCGTCGAGCCTTGATCCACGCAGCAGTTTGACCGTCTGGGATGCATCCAGCAGCAAGGGCACGCTCGGCCTGATGCTGCTGGTCACCGCGGTGCTGCTGCCAATCGTGATCGCCTACACGAGTTGGGTTTACAGCGTGCTACGCGGGCGGGTGAGTCTGGAACACGTCAAGAAGTCGCACGGGATGTATTGATGGAACTGCGAATACGCAATGGAAGAGCGAAAGTTTCGTACCGATTCCACATTCCCTACTCCTGATTTCCAAGACCGGAGGTTTGTCGTCATGTGGTATTTCAGCTGGATCCTCGGCCTCGGCCTCGCGCTAGCGTTCGCGATCCTCAACGCGATGTGGTTCGAATTGCATGCCGATGAGGCCGCCAGACAGCTGGCCGATGCCGAACTGCCGCCGCCCTGACGCGGCGCAATTGAAACGATTGTGCTTGCGCGGTAGCCGATTGCGTGACAGCGGCATCGGCATCGGCTAGCGTGCGCTCCCCTCTCCGTCCAGGATTACCCGCTTGACCCGCCGTTATTGCGCCACCGCCCTCGCGCTGTCACTCGCGCTCGGCGCCGTTCCACAGGTCCGCGCCGCCGCAGCCGGTGCCACCGCCACGAAACCAGTCCCGGCCAGACCCGCAAAGCCACACAAGGCGCCGGTGCGCGATCCACAGGTGGAGCGATGGATGAATATCGCAGGATTCGGCGAAGTGGCCGTGTACAAGCCGAAGGCCGCCAGTCGCGGCCTCGTGCTGTTCGCGTCCGGCGACGGCGGTTGGAACCTCGGCGTGACCGACATGGCACACGCGGCGGCGGCGCAAGGCTATTGGGTCGCCGGCTTCAACACGCCACTGTTCCTCAAGAGCCTCGACGCGGCCAGCGCCCAATGCAGCGATGTCGACGGCTTGCTGGCCACGCTGGGTGACGATCTGGTCCGCGAACTGAAGCTGCCACTCGACACGCGCCCGCTGATCATCGGTTATTCCTCCGGCGCGACCGTCGTTTACGCCGCGCTCGCGGCGGATGCCGGCAAGCGCTTCGGCGGCGGCGTCAGCCTCGGCTTCTGCCCGGACCTGCTGATCAAGAAACCGTTCTGCGCCGGCAGCGGCGGCCTGACCCAGCACTGGCAGAAGCAGCCGCCGACCTGGATGTTCGACAAGCGCGACACGGTCAACGTGACCTGGCGCATCCTGCAGGGCGAGATCGATCAGGTCTGCGATCCGAAATTTGCACCGGAATTCGCGGCTGGGCAGAAAGATTCCAAAGCCGTCATGCTGCCCCACGTCGGCCACGGCTTCGGGGTGCCGAAGAACTGGATGCCACAATATGTGCAGAGTCTCAAAGAGCTGCCCGGCACGGCGCACTGAAGAGCGCCGTCAGTGTGCGCCCCGCGATCAGCCTGGACACGTGCAGCGATAGCGGCAAGTGTCCCCGAATCCGACAAATAGCTGCACGGAAATCCGCGTTTCAAGGATGATGCGAACCAGATGAGCATCGCACCCGAATCCTCCACCCTCCCGCCGCCCGCCGCGCACGGCTGGGCGGCGCGCCTGCGTTGGCTGGTGCCGATCGCTTTCCTCGGCGTGATCGGCTGGTTGCTGGTACACGGCGTCGATGAATTCGACCTGCCGGAAATGCAGCGCACCCTGCTCGCGGTGCCGACTCTGCCCGCGCTCGGAATCGCGTTGCTCGCGTTGTTCGCAGTCGCGTTCACCGGTTCGATCGACGTGCTCGTCGCGCGCTGGCTGGGTCTGGCGATGCCTGCGCGTGAAGTGCTCCGACTCGCGTTCGTCGCCAATGCGCTCGCGAACGTGCTGAACCTGTCCGGCGCGGTCGGCTCGGGCGTGCGCCTGCTCGGACTCTCCGCGCGCCGCATCGAATTGCCGATCGGTGCCGCACTGGTTGGAATGCAGGTGTTGTCGCTGCCACTCGGCTTGTCGGTGTTGATCATTGCCACGCTTTCATTCGGCTCCGCTCCGCTCACACCGGGCGCAATGACGCACTGGCTTGCCCTCGGCGTTCTGATCGCCGCTGCCTGCTATTTGCCGGCTTTCTTCGTCCTGACCACGAAGCGCCGGCTGATGCGCTGGCTGCCGCGTGGCATCGATCTTCCGCCGCTGCGACTGAAGCTCGGCCTTGCCGCGCTGTCGTTCATCGATTGGGTGCTGAGCGCGGCCGTGCTGTACGCCTGTCTGTATGTCTCCGGCGCACATGTGAAACCCGGCCCGCTGCTCGGCAGTTTCGCGGCGGCGCAGACGCTGGGTTTGCTCAGCCTGATTCCGGGCGGTTTCGGCGTCTTCGACGGCCTGATGCTGCTCGCGTTGACCACCGGTGGTTATGACAACGCGCAAGTCTTGTCAGGCCTGTTCCTGTTCCGCATCGCGTACTACCTGCTACCGCTGCTGACCGGCTTGTACGTCGGCTCGGGAATGCTCGCCGGTGGTCTGCGCCTGCCGATGCTGGCGCGCGCGAGCCATCGCCTGAGTGCGCATCCGTTGTTCGGCATGCTCGGTCTGCCGGCCAGCCTGCTCGCGGGTTTCGGCATCCGCTCGCTGGCCGTGCTGACCTTCGGCGCAGGCCTGGTCTTGCTTGCCTCGGCCGCAATCCCGGCCGTACACGAACACACTGTGGTGGTGCGCGCGAATCTGCCACTCGCGGCGGTCGAGAGCTCGTACTGGTTGTCCGTTTTGACCGGCGTTCTGCTGCTCGGCCTAGGTCGCGGTATCGACGGGCGCTTGCGCGTTGCCTACCGATTGGCGCAGCCGTTGCTGGTGGTCGCAGCGATTCTCGCGATCACCAAGGGCCTGCACTTCGGAGAGGCGCTGTTCCTGCTCGCGATCGCATTGCTGCTGCGTATGCGCAAACGCGAGTTCACCCAGCGCGCGATGCATCTGACCTCGCTGACCACGTTCACGTGGCTGGTCGGACTGGCCGCGGTCGTCCTCGCGTTCTTCGCGGTTGGCGTGTGGTCGGTGCTCGGCGACGACAGTTTCGACCTGTGGTATTTCGGCTTCGGAGAGCATTCCTCGCGCCTCGCGCGCGGCCTGTTCGCGGCCGCACTGGGCGTGCTGACTTATCTGATGTGGCAGTCGTTCGCGGTGCGTAGGCCACCACTGAAGCTGCCCGATAACGCCGAACTCGGACGCGCGCGCGCGGTCTACCTCGAACACGGTGGCGGCGAATTTGCGCATCTGTCGTTCATGGGCGACAAGCACCTGTTCTGGTCCGCCGACAACCACGCGGTGGTCGCATACGGCGCGGTGCGCGATCGCTTGGTCGCGCTGGGTTCACCATCGGGGCCGGAGAGCGCGATCAAGCGCGCAATCCTCGATTTTCGCCATTTTGCCGATACGCAAGATCGCGTGCCGATCTTCTACGAGGTGCTGGAACCGGATCTGTCGCTGTACCACGACCTTGGGTTTGACCTGTTCAAACTTGGCGAACTGGCGACCGTGCGCCTCAGTGAATTCACGATGGCCGGCAAACGCTGGGAGGACCTGCGCCAGGCGAGCAACCGCTCGGTCAAGGAAAACCTGACATTCGAACTGCTCGAACCCCCGTTCGACACCGTGCTGATGGCCGACCTCGAACGCGTTTCCAACGAGTGGCTCGCCGACAAGGACGCGCACGAGAAAAGCTTTTCACTCGGTCATTTCGATGCGGACTATTTGGCGTGGAGCCCGCTCGCGCTGGTGCGCCGCTCCGGCGACCTGATCGCATTCGCGAACGTGCTGCCGCCTTATGGCCCGAACGGCACCGCGAGCGTGGATCTGATGCGCCATGTCAACGACGCGCCGCGCGGCAGCATGGATTTCCTGTTCGCACGCGTGATGCAGTGGGCCAAGGACAGCGGCCACGAAACCTTCAGCCTTGGGATGGCGCCGCTCTCCTCGGTCGGCGACAACCCGTACGCGCGCGTCAACGAACGCCTTGCCGCGCTCGCATTCCAGTACGGCGGGCGCTTCTACAACTACCAGGGCCTGCGCCGCTACAAGGAAAAGTTCCAACCGGAATGGACCGGCTCGTACCTCGCCTATCCGCGCGGCCTGTGGGTGCCGAGCCTGCTGACCGACATCGCAGCATTGGTCGCCGGTGGCTATCGGCACTTCATCTTCGGCGGCCGCTAGTCGGCGGCATGAGTCACGCCGGATCGATGCGCTCAATCTGATCGCGCGCGAGCACATAGGTCGCGCTGCCGCCGTGCTGCTTTACGGAGAGCGTGACGTGATGCGTGTCGGCGCGTTTGACGATGCCCAGATGAACGCGCTGGTTGCGTGTCAATACGCGTACCCGCAAACCGATGTCGTTCGACAGGTCCTCGAAGCGGATACCGGGTCCCGGATCAAGCGGCGGCGCAACCCCGTTTTCGCTCGGTGCCACAGGTTGGAGTGTGACTGTCGCAATGGCCGGGACGGCGCTATCGGTGTTCGCCACCGTTGGCGGGTCGGCGCGCGCCGCACCCACGCCCGCGAACGCGCAGGCCGCCAGCAACAGGCGAGCGATCGTGCATTGGTCAGGATTTCGAGTCATGGTCTTGCCGCGGTAACTACCGCCTCCAGTATACAAATCATTTGGCTCACCGCTCATGGCGCTACCGGCGCCTGCGCGGGCAGGCTGCGCGCGATCAACGCACCCAGCGCCGCGTAGTCGCCGTCGTAGTGATGACCGCCCGGCAGCGAAGCGACGCGCACATTCGCTGGTTGCGGCTTCAGGCAGAAACTGTCGTCCTCGTCGGCACCATGCACGCACACCAACGGCATCTTGGTCGCCGCGATTTCCGGGCCGATCGGCAAGGTGCCCTCATGATGGGTCGAGCCAAACCAGTCGCCCACGTGGATCTCGAATACCGCTTCGTCGTCCGGGGAGATCATCACGCCGCCCTGCACGCGCGCACGTGCGGCCTCGGGCAGGCGGTTGAGCGCGACCGGCACCAGGCTCGCGCCGAAGGAATAGCCGATCAGCACGAATCGCGCAGCCGCGTCGGTCTTGCCGTAATGCGCAATCACGCGCGCGATCGCGTCGGCAAACGCGTCCGCACTCTGCTTGTGCCAAAAGAATTTGAGCGTCGAGAAGCCGATCACGCGGATACCCTGCGTGGTCAGTGCGTCGGCGACGCCACGATCGAGGCCCGCCCAGCCGCCATCGCCGGTGATCACGATCGCGATCTGATGGGTCGCCGTCGTCACGCCTGTCGTCGGCGCGATGTCGGTCAACGGCAGGTCGGCGATGTCGTCAGGCAACGCGGCGGTAGCTGCGTCCTCGCGTTGGCGCCAGCGCGCATAAGCCGTACCGACGTCGTCGCCCGCCTCTGCAGACGCCATGGGCGTAAGCATCAGCGCCAGCGTGTCCCACGCCTTCTCGAGCACTGCGCCGAGGCCGGTTATCCGCGCCTGCGGCGCGAACGGCCGCGGCAGCCAGCGCAGCGGCAGTTTGGCGACAGACACGACGCGGAAGCCGCCGTTGGCAGCCGCCGCGGTCGCTGCCCCCGCGTCACCGGGGCAGAAGCTTTTCGGAAAGCGCAGACCGGCATCCCAGCCCAGCGTGATCAGGCCATCGAACGTACCGGCCGGCGCTTGCGCCGCCAGCGCATAGGCGAACGTCGCTCCGGCCCCATCGCCGACGACCAACGGCACCGTGTAATCAGGCAGCCCTTCGTGGCGTTCGATCCAATGCGCGACATCCTCGACATGGCCAGCCGGATAGGCGCATTTGTCCTTGAGCGCTTCCATGCGTTTGAGATAGGTCGCAAGGTCGATGCCGACCACGAACGCGCCGCGGTCGGCGAGCGCCGCCGACAGGCGATCCTGACGTGCGGTCCAGCCGCTGCTGTCGGAGAACAGCAACGCGGTATGCCCGATCGCCGTACTCGGGCGGCTCAGGTGCAAGGTGCCAAACAGTCCGTAGTCGAGCGTTTCAGCCATTACAACCCGCGCGGACAGCGCGAGCGCCAGTGCAAGCGCAACCTGTTGGATCAAATATCGAAAATTCATGGTCAGCACGGTCGTACACGAACGCCGGCACGCGCGAAGTTGTCGGCTGGAACGCGGCACCTCATTCCGAAGGCATCGCACTTTCCGGCGCTCCGATCGAACCGGCGACACATCAATGCCTTGCCATCAGGCGTTCGATCTCGTCCGGGTCCTTCGGCGACGCCGCCGAGATCACCTCGGGATCACCACTCGTCACGACCACGTCGTCCTCGATGCGGATGCCGATACCGCGATAGCGCGCGGGCACGCCTTTTTGATCCGGCGCGATGTAGATGCCGGGTTCGACGGTGACAACCATGCCCGGTTCCAGCACGCGGAATTCGCCATCGACGCGATAATCGCCGACATCGTGCACATCGAGGCCGAGCCAGTGGCCAGTCTTGTGCATGTAGAACCTCTTGTAGCTGTGCTCGCGCAGGTTCTTGTCGACACTGCCGCTGAGCAGACCGAGCTTGCACAGGCCTTTGGTGATCACGCGCACCGCCGCGTCGTGATAGGCATCGAACGGGCGTCCGGCACGCACCTCGTCGATGCCGGCCAGCTGCGCGGCGAGCACGATGTCGTACAACGCACGCTGTTCTGGCGAGTAGCGACCGTTGACCGGAAACGTGCGCGTGATGTCCGACGCATAACATTGATACTCGGCGCCGGCATCGATCAGCAACAAGTCGCCGTCGTTGAGCGGTGCGTTGTTTGCGCGGTAGTGCAGCACGCAGCCATTTGCGCCGCCGCCGACGATCGGCTCGTAGCTCGGAACCGCATCATTGCTGCGGAACGTGTGCAGCAATTCCGCCTCGATCTCGTGTTCATTCATGTCTGGCCGCGTCGCGCGCATCGCCCGGATGTGCGCGTCGGAGGCGATCGTCGCCGACTTGCGCATCAGGCGCAGCTCGCCGCGCGACTTGTACAGGCGCAGGTCATGCAGCAGGTGCGACAGCGCGACAAACTCGTGCGGCGGCTTTGCGCCCTGGCGCACCTGTGCGCGCACCCGGTTGACCCAGCCGATCAGCTTGAGATCGAAGTCGGTGTCGCGTCCGAAATGGTAGTAGACCCGCGTGCGACCTTCGATCAGGCCCGGCAGGATGTCGTCGATGTCGTCGATCGGGAACGCATCATCCATGCCGAGTGCGGTTACCGCTCGCTCCGTACCGACGCGCGCGCCATCCCACTGCTCGCGCTCGCGATCTCGCTCACGGCAGAACAGGATCGTCTCGCTGGCCGCGCGCCCCGGCACCAGCGCAAGCACCGCGTCCGGCTCGGCGAAACCGGTCAGGTAGTGGAAATCGCTATCCTGCCGGTACGGATAGTGCGCATCGTTGTTGCGCACGCGCTCCGGCGCAGCGGCGACAATCACGATCGCGTCATTGCCGGCCATGCGCATCAACTGGCGGCGGCGGCGCGCGAATTCCTTTGGTTCGATCATGTCTGGTTTGCTGTCGGCAGGCCGCGGCGTGGCCACACGTTGCCGCGTATTCTACGAGCGATCGAGGCGCGGCAGTAACGCGCAGCCATTCAATGCACGCTGGGTGCGGGTTTGTGCGAGCGCACCTCGCGACGCAACACCGCGCAGGCGGTGCCCACGAAATCGATAACATCGGCCAGTGCCTGCGCGTCCTCACCATGTGCGGCGACATCGAAATGGCTGGCCGCGATCACGCCCAAGTCATGCAGGATTTCGGTTGCGTCATCCGAAAGTGGGCCGCGTCGACTGGCGCCACCGAGGCCGAAGCCGCCAAGAAACCCGCGGCACCACTCGACCAATGCGATCGCGCGTGCAGCCAGCGGCGCCGTGCGGGCCGGCAGCAGGGGCTTGATGCGCGCGGAACCATCATCGACTTGTGAACGGCAATCCCGATACAGACGCTGCAGGGTTTCGTTCCGCACAACGGTGTCGTCACCCGGATCGAGTTGCAGCAGATCGAGCCAGTCGTCGCCGTTCACCTGCGCGCCTGCACACAGAAAACCGGTCAGAGACCCATGCAGGTCACTGGCGTTGACGCCCAAACGCAGCTTTTCCAACACATTGGCCAATGTGGCATGGTCAAGAGCAGCATTCATTCGGAACTATCGCGCAGGAAGGACTACGTGCAGTCTAACGGCAACCTGCCAAGGCGACCGCAGCGCGGAGATGGCAGCCGGAAATGCCCGTGGCATCGCGTGCGACGCACACTGTGCGTGGCGCCGACGGGTGCATTTGCCTACACTTCGGGCAACCTGAGATTTGAAAGTTCGCACCCATGAGGGTTTTCGCATCGTCATCGGTCCGGTTGCGCACGCACTGGAGGTCCGAGTGGCTGCTGGCCGTCATCGTCTGTCTGGCGTGCGCAGCCCTCGCGCACGCCGAGGCGATTCGCCGCGACTACTTCTTCCAGACCATCGGCACCGATCGCGGCCTTGCCCAGAACACGGTCACCGCAATCCTGCAGGATCGCACCGGCTTCATCTGGGTTGGAACTTCAAGCGGGCTGCAGCGCTACGACGGCTACCATTTCACGTCCTACGAACACACCGGCGACCGTGCCGACAAGGCGCCGGAGGGGCCGGTTGCCGCGCTCGCCCAGGATGCCGCTGGCGCGATCTGGATCGGCACGAGCGATTCTGGACTGATTCGACTCGATCCAGCGACCGGCACGTTCACGCCTACGAACGTCGCGGGCGCGCCGGGCATTGCGATGACCGTTGGCGCCCTGCTGGTCGATCCACAACACGGTCTGTGGGTTGGCAGCGACGCGGGAATCACCCTGATCGATACCACCACCGGGCATGCGAAACGCCAATTTCCAATCTTGCCCGTTGCCAATCATCCGGCGCGCATCAGGCAGTTCGCGCTGGCGGACGATGGCACCTTGTGGGTCGCGAGTTCCACCGGACTGCTGCGCCTGCGTCCGCACGCTGATGCACTGGAACGTATCGCCGGCGAGCAAATCGATGCGGCGAACGGGCTGCTGCTCGGCCCGAACCACCAGATCGAGGTTGCCACTGCGCAGGGTCTGTATCGCATCTCGATCGATGACTCGGCCAGGCAGGTCTGGCCGCTCCAGGGCAACCATCCGATCAGTGCCTTGATCCGCGATCGGGCCGGACGCCTGTGGCTCGCCGTTCCCCATCAAGGCGTGGCCGTGGTTGATCTTGAGCGTGGCCAGAGCGAATGGTTGACGCCCAGTCGCGTGCTCGAAGGCAGTCTGCCAGACGCGCTAATTCTGAGCCTGGCCCTCGACCGTTCGGGTTTGCTCTGGATCGGCACGTTCGAGCGCGGCATCGTCAAAGTCGATCCGGGTGGCACTGCGTTTCGCTACGTCATCGACCACAACCCCGAACGCGCGCAGACCGCTGCGAACTATGTGCGCTCGATCTTTGAAGACAGCGCGGGTTACCTGTGGCTCGGCACTGAAGGCGACGGCCTCAAACGGTACGATCCGGCGCACAATGCGTTCGACCAGCACACCAATCTGTTGGCAAGTGGCGACCAAACTGATCCGCGGACGCCACGCCTTACCGTGAATGGATTCGCTGATGCCGGCGATGGCCGTCTGTGGGTCGCTACCAATCGCGGCGTAGCGTTGTTCAATCCCGCCTATCGAACGATCTCCTACCTGCCTACCGATCCGAGCGGCGCAAGTGGTCTGGCCGACACCGACGCACGTTGCCTCCTGCTCGCGCGTGATGGAACCTTGTGGATCGGCACTGCGAATGCCGGCTTGGCCCATTACAACCCGTCCACGCAGACTTGGACCTCATACCGCCACAGCGCATCAGAAACTGCGACCGGCGGCCTGCCGGACGATATGGTGCTGGCGCTCACCGAGAACCGCGACGGTGATATCTGGGTCGGCAGCCTGAGTGGACTCAGTCTGATCGACCCGAGCCACCACAAGGTGCGCATGTTCAGGCACGACCCGGGCGACCCACATTCACTGGGCGCAAATCTCGTTCGCGCACTCAAGCTGACCAGCGACGGCACGCTATGGATCGGCACGCAGGGCGGCCTCAATCGCCTCGACAGCCTGGACGCAAAAGGCGCACGTTTCACCCGATGGCTGCCGAGTGACGGCTTACCGAGCGGCACTGTTTACGCAATTGCCGACGACAAGATGGGCCGTCTCTGGCTGAGCACGAATCGAGGCATCGCGTCATTCGACCGCAAGACCGAGACATTTCACACGTATACCCTCGCCGATGGACTGCAGGGCATGGAATTCAACGGGGGCGCCTACGCGGAAATGCGCGATGGCGAACTCGCATTCGGCGGCGTCAACGGTCTCAATCTGTTTTCACCGCAGAAGATCGTCGGCAGTCGCTATGCGGCGCCGGTGGTGTTCACCAGCGTGCAGGCCGGCAATCGCCAGATTAGTGTGCAACCCAGCGGTGGCGCAATCGAAATGCCAGCGGCCGAGCGCCTGATCCGTTTCCAGTTTGCCGCCCTCGATTTTGCCGAACCCGAGCGCAACCGCTTCGCATACAAACTGCAAGGATTCGACGAGCACTGGATCGAAGCAGGGACGCGCCATGAGGCCAGCTATACCAATCTCGACCCTGGCCATTACGTGTTCAAGGTGCGCGCCGCCAACCACGATGGCTACTGGGGCGATGACGTCGCCCATATCGCGCTGCGAGTGACCCCGCCGTGGTGGAACAGTACTGCGGCAAATATTGCGTATCTGGTGCTGGCCGCCGGTGTGCTGCTGGTGTGGTGGCGCACCTACCGAAGCCGCCGGCGCGAGGAGCACAACTATCACCTGGACCTTCGTGAACGCGAAGACCGCCTGCGCCTCGCGCTCTGGGGCTCGGGGGATGATTTCTGGGACTGGAACATTGGGCGCGCCGAAGTCGTCGTGACTGGCTCGGATGATCTGTTCAAGGGGGTTTCGCGGCGCGTGCTCGCACTCCCTTTCAAATGGCTGCGCAACCATGTGCATCCCGACGACCTCGCCGCGGTCGAACGGCGTCTGGAACAACACATCAACCACGTAACCGACACTTTCGAGTCCGAACATCGCTTTCGCACGCGGCACGGCGAGTGGATCTGGTCGCTGGTGCGGGCCAAGATCGTCGAACGCGACGACGACGATCAACCGGTGCGCATGTGCGGGACCGCGCGCAATGTGACCGCAGAGCGTGCCGCGGAGCAGGAACGCCGCGTCGCCCAAGAGGTCGTGCGCAGCATGGCCGAGGCAGTCTCGGTCAGCGACCTGGAGTTCCGCTTCCTAACCGTCAACCCCGCGTTCACGCAGATCACTGGCTGGCATCAGGATGAAGTGGCCGGACAGCCGGCCGCGCTGCTCAACTCGTCGCAACATCCGATGGAACACTACCTCGCGATGCGCGACGAGCTCCAGCGCAGCGGCCACTGGCGCGGTGAACTGTGGCAGCGTCGCAAAGACGGTGAGGAATTCCTCAGTTGGGCCGAACTATCCGAAGTACGCGACGCCAACGCCGTGCGCACGCATTTTGTCGGCGTGATTACCGACATCACCGACCGCAAGCGCGCCGAGCAGGAATTGCGCTATCTCGCCAACTACGATGCGTTGACCGGATTGCCGAACCGCACCCTGCTGAGCGAGCGCATCGGCCACGCGATCATTCGCGCGCAACGCACCTCGCGCAAGATTGCGGTGCTGTTCCTCGACCTCGACCGCTTCAAGCACGTCAACGACTCGATGGGTCACGCGGCGGGCGACCGCATGCTCAAGGCCGCCGGCAGCCGCCTGCGCCAGGTGGTGCGCGAAGGCGACTCGGTGGCGCGCATCGGCGGAGACGAATTCACGATCGTGCTTGAGGATATCTCCAGCAGCGCCGAGGCCGAACGCGTCGCCGAGAAGGTGATCGCGGCATTCGAGGAGCCGCTCGAACTCGACAGCGGCCAGGAAGTGGTGATCTCCCCGTCGATCGGCATCAGCTTGTATCCCGACCACGGCAAGTCGCCAAGCGACCTGTTGAAGTTCTCCGATACCGCGATGTACCAGGCCAAGGATCACGGCCGCAAGACCTGGATGGTATACACCGAGGCGATGGATGCGGCGGCACGCCTGCGTGCAACCACGATCGCGTTGCTGAGCAAGGCACTGGAGCGCAATGAACTACGCTTGGTCTACCAACCAAAACTGTCACTGCTCGATGAGCGCATCACCGGGGTCGAGGCGCTACTGCGCTGGCGCAGCGTCGAACTCGGCAACGTTTCACCCGGCGTATTCATCCCGATCGCCGAGGAAACCGGACTGATCATCGAGATCGGCGACTGGGTCGTCGCGCAGGCCTGCGCACAGCTGGCGCGCTGGCGTGCGGAGGGGATCGAGGACATCACGATGTCGGTCAACGTATCGGTCGCGCAACTGCTGCGCGGCGACCTGATCCGGCGTTTATGCGATGTGCTGGCCGAATTTGACATTGCACCGAACCTGCTCGAACTGGAACTGACCGAAAGCATGGTCATGGCCAATGCGGAGCAATCGATCACGACCCTGCGCCGCCTGAAGGCGATCGGCGTCGCACTCGCGATCGACGATTTCGGTACCGGCTATTCTTCGCTCAGCTATCTCAAGCGCCTGCCGATCGACGCGCTCAAGATCGACAAGGAATTCGTCGGCGACATCACGACCGATCCCGGCGACGAGGCGATTACCGCGACCGTGATCACGATGGCGCACTCGCTCGGACTCAATGTCATCGCCGAGGGCGTCGAACGCATCGAGCAGGTCGAATACCTGCGCGAGCAGGGCTGCGACGAAATCCAGGGTCACTGGCTCGCGTTTCCGTTGCCTCCGGACGAATGCCTCGCGTTCCTGCGCGGACGCGCGCAGCAACGCCGGATCGCACTCGGCGAGAGCGGAGGTTGAGCGTCGCCGCATCCTCGTCCCCGCCTCGAACGGGTCGCGACCGCCAATCCATGCAACGGCGATGCTATATTTCCGCACATGTCCATCCATGAGCAAAGCCTGCTGGCGATTGGCGACCGACTTGATCGACTGCTGGAGTTGTGTCGTACCCTGCAGGAGGAAAATCGCAGCCTGCGCCACAGCCAGGAGCAACTCGCCAACGAGCGTTCGCAATTGCTCGCACGCAATGAGCAGGCACGCTCGCGCGTCGAGGCCATGATCATGCGTCTGAAATCGTTGGAGCAAAATCCCGGATGAGCGTGAGTGAGCCGATTGCGGTGCATATCCTTGACCGCGAGTTCCTGATCGCGTGCACGGCCGAGGAACGCCCAGGCCTGCTGGATGCGGCACGCCATCTCGATGCGAAGATGCGCGAGCTGCGCGGCAACGCGCGTGCCGGCGGACTTGACCGCATCGCGATCCTCGCTGCGCTGCAGATCAGCCACGAGTTGCTGAACGCGCGCCAGCAGGAATTGGCCGAGTCGGCGCGCTTGGCAGAGAAACTGCAAGCACTCAACGCGAAGCTTGAACGCGCGTTCGCGACCTCATTCGCGACCTCACTACAATAGCGGCAGGCGTCCTCTGCGGTGCCCGGCAGCGCACTCTTACATATTGCCTTGTTCCTATTGACGACCCGGGATTGCGAAGCGAAAACCTGTGTGCACGTCCACCCTGCGTGGAAAGCCTTACGGTTGCGTCAGCCCTCCCACCTGATCCCTTTTGGATCAAGGTCGTTCGATGCGCACCGACATAGCGGAGGATGCCACTCTTTTTTTTTGCGGAGTGGCGGCGTAAACCGGTTCGCGATCGTGAACAACGCCGACGATTCCTGATGAAACCCGATATGGATTCACGCAAGCGGCTGCGCGCGGAGTTGCGCGCGCGTCGCGCCGCGCTCACGGCAGCGGAGCGCATCGCGGCATCGCAGACCCTGCTCGAACAACTCGAGCAGGTGCCCGAGTTCCTGACCGACCAGCGCATCGGTGGCTACTGGGCGATCGCCGGCGAACTGCCGCTGGCCGCGGTGATTTCCGGCCTGCGTGCGCGCGAACAGATCTATTGCTTGCCGATAATCGGCACTGAACGCCAACTCGCATTTGCCGCATGGATGCCGGGCATGGCGATCACGATGAACCGTTATGGCATCCCTGAGCCCGAATGCACAGCCACCGACCAGCTTGATCCCAAGCAGCTCGATGTCGTGCTGCTGCCATTGCTCGGCTTCGATCGTTCCGGACATCGCCTCGGTTTCGGCGGCGGCTACTACGACCGCAGTTTCGCGTTTCTGCAGGGACGCACCGGGGTCGCTCGCCCGGTACTGATCGGCGTTGGTTACGCGATCCAGGAAGTCCCGATGATCGAGGCGATGCCGTGGGACGTGCATCTGGACTACATCGCGACCGAACGCGAGCTGATCGACCTCACCCAGCCGGCGACCTGATCGTCATGACCACGCCTGTTAAAGTCCGCGCCAATCCGGAAGGGGCGCTGCGCATGCACTACTGGCTGATGAAATCGGAGCCCGATGCGTTCTCGATCGACGATCTCGCGCGAACCGGCACCGAGCCGTGGAGCGGCGTGCGCAACTATCAGGCGCGCAACTTCATGCGTGACGGCATGCACCGCGGCGACGGCGTGTTGTTCTACCACTCCAGCTGCGCCGAACCGGGCATCGTCGGGATCGCCACCGTAGCCAGCGACGCATACCCGGACCCGACCCAGTTTGATCGCGAGAGTCACTATTTCGACCCCAGGAGTTCACCTGAGGAACCGCGTTGGATGCTGGTCGACGTGGCGTTCACACGCAAGCTCACCCGCACGATCACGTTGAGCGAACTCAAGCAACAGCCACGGCTTGAGGATTTTGCGTTGCTGCGCCGCGGCAACCGCCTGTCGATCCTGCCAGTAACGAAGTTGCAGTGGGATCGCATTCTTTCCCTTGAATAAACCATCGCATGCGCATGACAGGGTGTCGTTGCGATGCCTTTCCCAAACTATTCGGAGACGCCCGTGACCCAAGACGAAGAAAAGCGCCTCGCTGGCCGCGCCGCGATGCGCTATGTCGAGGACGGCATGATCGTCGGCGTCGGCACCGGTTCGACGGTGGCCCACTTCATCGACGCGCTGGCCGAGCGCAAGCACCTGATCGAAGGCGCGGTATCGAGTTCCGAGCAGTCCACGGCTCGCCTGAAGCAGCACGGCATCCCGGTGTTCGATCTCAATTCAGCGGGCGACATTCCGCTGTACGTTGACGGCGCCGATGAATGCGACCCGCAGCGTTGCCTGATCAAGGGTGGCGGCGGCGCGCTGACCCGCGAGAAAATCGTCGCGGCGGTTGCGCTCAAATTCGTGTGCATCATCGATCCGGGCAAACGCGTCGCGGTGCTCGGCAAATTCCCTTTGCCGGTCGAAGTGATCCCGATGGCACGCAGCTACGTTGCGCGCGAACTCGTCAAATGCGGCGGCCAACCGGTCTGGCGCGACGGCGTCGTCACCGACAATGGAAACTGGATTCTTGACGTACATGGTTTGAGCATCACCGACCCACTCGCACTGGAGGGTGAACTGAACCAAATCGCCGGCGTGGTCACAGTCGGCTTGTTCGCGCGACGGCCCGCGGATATCGTGCTGATTGGCGATGTGCAGATGAGCTGATCTTGCGCCGCCGCCGGGCACTGTCCGGTTCGGGCGTGATTTTGCGTATTGGAAATTAGTCAATCCAGGAACGACCTCAATTCATGAACCCGCTGCGAGATTCGTATCCACCACGCCATCTCGCCATAGCCTTGGCCATCGCGACGACGTTGGCCGCCCCGATCCACGCGAACGCGGCTTCCGACAACGGCTGGATCCGCTTTCGCACAGACCCCGCGCAACGCCTGTTCGTCGATATGGCAGCAGCACGTAGCCAACGGCTTGCACCAGCGCGGGTAGCTGCGACGTGGCCGGTGACGAACTGCGCTGATGATGGTGCAGGCTCCCTGCGTGAAGCGGTTGGAAACGCGACCAGCGCTGACACGATCGACCTGACTGCTCTCACCTGCGGCACGATCACCCTGCAAACCGGCGCAATCCCGATCAATCTGGACGATCTGACGATTGTCGGACCAGGCCGCAACGCGCTGACCATTGACGGCAACGATGCAGACCGGATTTTTTTCCATCCTGGCCAAGGTCAGCTGCTACTCGAAGCCATGACGCTCCAACGCGGTCGCGACCGCGCGACCGGCTTCCATGTCGCGGGTGGTGGTTGCATCGCATCAGCGGGCTACCTGGTTCTCGACGACGCAACGGTGCGCAATTGCTATGCCGGCGGCGAAGGCGCATATGGAGGCGCGATCTACGCCTATTCACTGACGATGGCGAACAGCACCTTGTCCGGTAATCTGGGCTATGGCGTGCACGAGGACGCCGGCACCGCCGCGTTCGGCGGCGCCGCGTTCGTCTATACGATGGACCTTGTGAACAGTACAGTGACCGGCAATCGTGCCGAGCACCTGTTCAACGCAGCCCGTACCAACTACGACATCGGCGGCGGCATCATCAGCGTTCGTGGCGGCAGCATCGCGGACTCGACCATCGACTCGAACACCAGCTACGGCCGCGGCGGCGGCATCGCCACGTTCAATCCGATCACGATTTCCAACAGCACGTTTTCCGGCAACACCGCCCAAACCAACGTGGGCGGCGCGCTGTTCGTGCGCTGGCCTGCCACCCTGGACGCGAACAACAGCACGATCACCGCGAACCATGCACAGGCCGGTGGCGGTGGCCTCTGGTTGCCGACCTCGGATTCCAGCCTGGAAAGCACCGTCGTGTTCGGCAACAGCGCCGGCACGGGCTATTTCGCCGACGTCCAAGGACGCCAGGCCCTTTCGATCAGTGGGACGCACAATCTTGTCGGCAGCGCCGACCCGGCGGTCACCTTACCTGCCGACACCCTCAGCGCGAATCCCTTGCTCGGCCAACTCGCGAACAATGGCGGCCCAACGCGTACGCACGCGCTGCGTGGCGGCAGCCCGGCCGTCGACGCCGGCAGCAACCCCGCACTGCTCCCGTTGGACCAGCGTGGCGCATCGTTTCCACGCGTGTATGGCGCCGCCGCCGATATCGGCGCCTATGAACAGCAGGCACTCGTTCTATCGGTAGCAGCTACACCGGTGCCAACGCTGTCGCAATGGATGTCGGGCGTGCTCGCGGCGTGGCTGGCTCTGATGGCGCTCGGCCGCCACGGTTACGGGTATCGTCCAGGCCGCGCGCGGCGCTGATCTGCCACGCCGGAAAAGCAAATGGCAGGCATAAAAAACCCCGCGCAAGGCAGGGTTCTCTATTTTTGGCTGGGGGACTAGGGCTCGAACCTAGATTAACGGTGTCAGAGACCGTTGTCCTACCATTAGACGATCCCCCATCGAGGATTGGGCAGAGGCAAGCGACGAGTCCTGAAGACCGACTTGGCTTGCACACTTCCCACGAACCGAATCGAGCCCGGTTCGCCGCCCCCTCCACTGACGAGAGGGCTACAAGATCGCAGCGTTTAGCGCTTCGAGTACTGCGTCGCGCGACGGGCCTTGTGCAGACCGACCTTCTTGCGCTCCACTTCACGCGCGTCGCGGGTCATGAACCCGGCTTTGCGCAGCGGCGACTTCAATGCTTCGTCATATTCGACCAACGCGCGGGCGATGCCGAGGCGGATCGCGCCGGCCTGGCCGGTCATGCCGCCGCCTTCAACGGTAACCATGACGTCGAACTTGTCATGGTTCTGGGTCAGTTCGAGCGGCTGGCGCACGATCATGCGCGAGGTCTCGCGACCAAAGAACGCGTCGAGCGGCTTGCCGTTGACGACAATGCTGCCACTGCCCTTGCGCAGGAATACGCGCGCTGCGGAGGACTTGCGACGGCCGGTGCCGTAGTTCTGCTGAATCGCCATCGTGAATGCCTTTCTCAGGATTTGCTGGTTGCTGTATTGATATCCAGCACCTGCGGCTGCTGGGCCTCGTGCGGATGGTTCGCGCCGGCGTAGACCTTGAGCTTGCGATACATCGCACGGCCCAGCGGGTTTTTCGGCAACATGCCCTTGACGCCGATCTCGATCACGCGCTCCGGATGCTTGGCCAGCATGTCCTTGAGCGCAAACGTCTTGAGGTTGCCGATGTGGCCGGTGAAGCGATGATAGTTCTTGTCATCGAGCTTCTTGCCAGTGACCGCGATCTTCTCCGCATTGATCACGACGAGGTAGTCGCCGGTGTCCACGTGCGGGGTGAAGATAGGCTTGTGCTTGCCGCGCAGACGGTGCGCGAGCTCGGTGCACAGACGGCCGAGCGTCTTGTCGGTTGCATCGACCACGAACCAATCGCGTTTGACGCTTTCGGTGTTGGCGCTGATCGTTTTCATAGTCGGAAGACTCTGGTTCGGCCCCGGACAGCGGGCTCGCAAGTAAATGAGGGCGCGGGAGAATAGCGGAAACGCCCGGAACTGGCAACCGGGGACCACCGACCAGCGTGAACCGCGAATGGTAGCATGAAACCCACGGCTATTAGTGCCCCGCCATTGGGGGCGCCGCCAGTACCGGCTTCCGATGTACGTCTGCTGGCAACGCCCGATTAGCGTGTGATCTGCAACCTATGCGCGCCGTCCTGCCCCACCTGTCGCGTTGGCGCGATCGAGACCGAATCCCCGCGCGGGCGCGCACGCGGGCACCCGACTTGCTGTTGACTGCCAACTTCGGCCGCCGCTTGCATCTGTGCAACGGCCTGCGAGAACGCGACGCAGCGATTCCGGCGTTGCATCCGCTGGCATTGCCTGCGCAACAACTGGACAATCCCACTCCATGACCATCCGCAGCCTGTCGAAACTGGATCGCGTCCTCGTCGAGATCGAGCGCGCCCTCGAAACCATGTTCGTGGCCACGCCGGTCACGGCGCAGTCCTCGCCCGCAGCAGATACGCGTGATGGCGACATGGATGATCCCGCACGTCGGCACGCAGCCGGCCTGATGCGCATCAACCATGTCGGCGAGGTCTGTGCGCAGGCGCTGTATTTCGGCCAGGCGACGGTCGCCCGAGACGCGTCGCTGCGCGAGCAGATGCTCGCCGCCGCCGCCGAGGAAACCGACCATCTGGCATGGTGCGGCCAACGTCTGGAAGAACTCGGCAGCCGCCCAAGTCTGCTCAATCCATTGTGGTATGCCGGCGCGTATGCCATCGGCGCCGGCGCCGGACTGATTGGCGACCGCCTCAGCCTGGGTTTCGTCGTCGAAACCGAACGCCAGGTCGAAGCGCATCTCGGCGAGCATCTGGAAACGCTGCCGCCCGGCGACGAGCGCAGCCGCGCGATCGTGCGCCGCATGAAGGAAGACGAGGCTCGGCATGCCCAGAACGCTCTTGCGGCGGGTGCACGCGCGCTGCCTGCGCCGCTGCCGATGCTGATGCGGTTTGCGTCGCGAGTAATGAAGACCATCGCGTACCGGGTTTGAGCACAATCCAGCCGCGCGCCGCGCTTGCAGACTACCGCTTGCGCGAATCCCGGATCAGCTCAAATTGCGACCGTGGAACAGCTCTTCGATCTCGCGCTTTACCAGCGCCTCAATGCGCTGGCGTTCCTTGAACGAAAGGTCGTCGGCCTGCGCCTCGAACAGATAGGTGTCGAGATCAAAGTCCTTCACATGCATCTTCGTGTGGAAGATGTTTTCCTGGTAGACGTTGACGTCGAACATCTCGTATTTCTGGCGGATGTGCTTGGCCAGGTAGTCCTGCACCGAGTTGATCTTGTGGTCGATGTAGTGCTTGCGGCCCTTCACGTCGCGGGTGAAGCCGCGCACGCGGTAGTCCATCGTGACGATGTCGGACTCGAAGCTGTCGATCAGGAAATTCAGCGCCTTTAGCGGCGAAATTACGCCGCACGTGGCCACGTCGATGTCCGCGCGGAACGTCGCGATGCCATTGTGCGGATGCGTTTCCGGATAGGTGTGGACCGTGATGTGGCTTTTGTCCAGATGCGCCACAACCGCGTCGGAGATCATGTCCTTGCCGAGTTTCTCCACGATCGGATGCTCGGAAATCAGGATCGTCACCGAAGCGCCCTGCGGATCGTAGTCCTGGCGGTCAGGATCTGGGTCAGACGATCGGAATCGTACTGCTCGTCGATATATTCGATGTAGCGCTGGCGCTGATCTTCCGACACCGCGTAGCAGATGTCATAGATATTGAAGCTGAGCGCCTTGGTCAGGTTGTTGAAACCCTGCAATTGCAGACGGGGAATTGGTTTGACCACGGCAGACTACCTCGACACATACGACAGCGAAGGGCGCGGATTATGGGGCAAGCGTGGATGTGATGAAACCACAGCGGGTCAGCCCGCTCCCAAACGCGCCCCGTGCGACGCAATTTGCAATAAACTGTGACCAGGTTCACTCGGGAGGGTTGCGCTGCGATCAGGCACCGTTTCCTGGGCGGGACATCGCCGCGCTCGCACGCCGAAGAGGTCCTTATGGATGCACAAGGCAAGATTGCCGATTTTCGCTACACGCTGGAACGCCAGGTCAACCGCGTCCAGGCACCGCCGATGCTCATTCCTGATCGCGAAGCGATGGAGCGCTTCCTCGGCGCCTGCCACCGCCGCCGCTACGCCAGCAAGACCGCGATCATCCGGCCCGGCGACTCCGCCAACATCCTTTACTACGTGATCGAATTCATCGGCGAAATGGGCTTGTTCGTCGAGACCCCGCGCCGCGAGGTCATGGTACGCACGCGCACGCCCTGCGAACTGGCCGAGATCGGCTACGAGCGTATGTTCAACCTGTTCGAGGGACCACTGCGCGAGGAATGCCCGAAGATCCTGTTTGCGATCGGATCGCAACTGACCAATCGCCTGCTGCATACATCGCGAAAAGTCAGCCGCCTCGCGTTCATGGACGTCACCGGTCGCGTCGCCAAGACGCTGCTCGACTTGATCGAGGAACCGGACGCGATGACCCATCCTGAAGGCAAGCAGATCCGCATCTCGCGCCAGGAGATCAGCCGCATCGTCGGCTGTTCACGCGAGATGGTCGGACGTGTGCTCAAGCAGCTCGAAGCGCAAGGCATGATCTCGGTGGCCGGCAAGACGATCGTCGTGCTCGGCAAGCACTGACTGGACGTCGGCAGCGCAGCAGCGCTGCCGACTTAACCAGGGAAGAACAATCGCGCGAGCTCCGCACCCGGATTGGCTGCGCGCATGAACGCCTCGCCGACCAGGAACGCATCGATCCCAGAGGCGCGCATGCGCGCAACGTCGTCCGGCGTACGGATGCCGCTCTCGGTGACCAGCAGACGATCTTGCCCAACCCGATCGCGCAGGCACAACGTGGTGTCGAGCGAGGTTGCGAACGTACGCAGGTTGCGATTGTTGATGCCGATTAGTGGCGCCGGCACGTCAAGCGCACGTTCAAGCTCTGCTTCGTCGTGCACTTCGACGAGCACGTCGAGGTCGAGATCAGCCGCGAGCAGCGCCAGTTCGAGCAACGTGCTGTCATCAAGCGCTGCGACAATCAACAGGATGCAATCAGCACCCATCGCGCGCGCCTCGTAGACCTGGTACGCATCGATCGTGAAATCCTTGCGCAGCACCGGTAACGTACACGCCGCGCGCGCGTCAGCAAGATATGCCTCGCTGCCCTGAAAGAAATCCGCATCGGTCAGCACCGACAGGCACGCCGCACCGGCTACCGCGTAACTGCGCGCGATCGCGGCCGGGTCGAAGTCGGCACGGATCACGCCCTGAGACGGGCTTGCCTTTTTGATCTCGGCAATCACGGCGGGCTGGCCGCCGTCGATCTTCGCTTCGAGCGCCACGGCAAAGCCGCGCGTCTGAGCCATATCGGCGCAGCGAGCCACGAGATCCGCGAGCGGCACACGCAGGCTGCGTTCGGCAATTTCGTCAACCTTGCGGGCGAGGATGCGCTGGAGGATATCGGTCATTGGGAAATCAAGAACAGTGAGAGAAGTTGCGCTTTAGCGCTCCCCGTCAACCGGAGCGTTGGGTTCGATGGGAATGAGTTTGGAGCGTGAGGTGGGAGGCGCGGATTCGCCACAATCTTTCATTACCGCGAGACCCGATCTTCAACGACCTCCGATCTCGTCGGCCAACTGGCGGGTCATACCGACAAACTCCTGCATCTTCGCCAGTGCCGCGCCGCTGGCAATCGCCGCGCGCGCACGCTCAATGCCTTCACCGATCGAGGCTGCGACGTCGGCCGCATACAATGCGGCCCCCGCATTCAACAGCACGATATCGCGCGCGACGCCCGGCGTGTTATCGAGCGCCTCGATCAGCAGCGCCTTCGATTCGGCGGCATTGGCGACGCGCAGATTGCGACTGGACGCCATGACCAGACCGAAATCCTCCGGCTCGATCTCGTACTCGCGGATCTCGCCATCGCGCAGCTCGCCGACCAGCGTCGCTGCGCCGAGCGAGATCTCATCCATGCCGTCGCGACCCCAGACCACCAGTGCATGCCGCGCGCCAAGCTGCTGCAGCGCGCGTACCTGGATGCCGACCAGATCCGGGTGAAACACGCCCATCAGGATGTTCGGTGCGCCGGCGGGATTGGTCAACGGCCCGAGGATGTTGAAGATCGTGCGGACGCCTAACTCATGCCGCACCGGCGCGACCACCTTCATCGCCGGATGGTGGTTCGGTGCGAACATGAAGCCGATGCCGGTCTGCGCAAAGCAGCGCGCGACCTGCGCCGCATCAAGATCGATGGCAGCGCCAAGCGCTTCGAGCACATCCGCACTGCCGGACTTTGACGACACGCTGCGGCCGCCATGCTTGGCGACCTTTGCACCGGCCGCCGCGGCGACAAACATTGACGCCGTCGAAATGTTGAACGTCTGCGCGCCATCGCCGCCGGTGCCCACGATGTCCACGAAATTGCGCTGCTCGCCGACATCGACCCTCGCCGCCAGCTCGCGCATCACGCGCGCGGCGCCGGTGATCTCGCCGATCGTTTCCTTCTTCACACGCAAACCGCTGATGATCGCTGCGACCAAGGTCGGCGATACCTCGCCGCGCATGATCAGGCGCATCAGATCGACCATCTCGTCGTGAAAAATTTCGCGGTGTTCGACGGTGCGCTGCAGCGCTTCCTGCGGGGTTATCGGCATGGTTCGGCCTTCAAGTCCTCCCGTTCAAGGGAGGCTCTCGCTTGAGCCCTCCTCTTCAATGGAAGAGTTGGGTGTGGATGGTATTCAACGCGTCGTACAGTCACGCAGCGCGCTGCAAATCGTGCGCCAGGAAATTGCGCAGCAGCGCATGCCCATGCTCGGTCAGGATCGATTCGGGATGAAACTGCACGCCTTCGACCGCCAGGGTGCGGTGGCGCAGCCCCATGATCTCGTCGATCGAGCCATCGCCGCGCTCGGTCCACGCTGACACTTCCAGGCAATCGGGCAGCGAAGTCTTCTCGACGACCAGCGAATGGTAGCGCGTCGCGGTGAACGGATTGGGCAGGCCACGAAATACCCCGCGGCCATCATGATGGATCAGCGAGGTCTTGCCATGCATGATTTCCGCGGCGCGCACGACCTTGCCGCCGAACACCTGTCCGATCGCCTGATGGCCGAGGCAGACGCCAAGGATCGGAGTCTTGCCGGCCAGTTCGCGCAGGACATCGAGTGACACGCCCGCATCGTCCGGCGTGCCTGGCCCAGGCGAAATCACGATCGCGGCTGGGTGCAATCCACGCACTGCGGCCAGCGGCATCTCGTCATTGCGGATCACACGCACGTCTTCACCGAGTTCGCCGAAATATTGCACGAGATTCCAGGTGAAGCTGTCGTAATTGTCGATCATCAACAACATGGCGCGACCCGCATTGCTTTTGGGGAACGCGATGATACCTGCGGTGGCGTCCCAGGGCAGCGATCCAGCACCTCAGACCTTCAACGCAGCGCACGCCGGAACCTCAGCGCGCGCAGAGGCACGGCACAGTACAACGCCACGAGGAAGACGGCCTGCGCGAACAGGGTCGCGACGATCTGCTTCCACAACATGCCAACAACGCCGGCCGCGGCGTGGGATCCCCAGCGCGTCGCGAGGATGCGGAGCGTGGCCGCGGCTACGATTACGGCAAGATCGGCGAGCAATCACACGGCGCCACGCGACGAGCGGGCGAACAGGCGATACAGCAACGAAAGGGTGCGAAACACGGGCAAGAACAGGATGAAGGCGAGCCCGGTGTCAATCGCGTGACTCATCGCATTCGTTCAATCGAGCACGATGCCATGCATGCCTGCGATGTCCGCCGCAGTCAGCTCCGACGGAAGACCGGCCCAATCATGGCGCACGTAGTTGATCACAGCGGCGATCTCGGCGGCGCTCAGTTGCTGTACGAACGGCGGCATTGAATACGGTCGCGGATTACCGGCGGTGGTGGGCGCCATGCCGCCGTAGAGCACGACGCGCACCGCATTGATCGGATCGGGCGCGGTGATCGAAGCTGCATCGCGCAGCGGCGGATATGCCGCATCCTTGCCGCGACCATCGTCACCATGACAATCGGCGCAGGCGCGTTTGTAGACGTCCGCGCCGAGGTTGACGACGCCCGGCTGTGGCGCCTGCTCCGGCGGCAACAATCGCTGCGTCGGCTGCGTATGCGGCGGCACGTTTTTGAGGTAGGTCGCAATCGCCGTCGCGTCCTCTGCGCTCAGCGCGCTCAGGCTGTTGTAGACGACTTCTGCCATCGGTCCGTACGCACTGCCTTGCAGCGAAGTGCCGGTGCTCAGATAGGCCACCAGTTGATCGATCGAATAGCGCTGCAGCTGGCGGCTGTCGAGCGGCGGTGCGTACCAGCCGACGCCGGGAATGCGTCCGCCCACAAGATAACCCTGCGGCGGCAGCGAGCCGCGCGCACCGCGCGCACTGTGGCACATCGCACAATGGCCAAGTCCATCGACCAGATAACGTCCGCGCTCAAGTGGTTTGGATGACGACGATGGCGCATGCGCCGCCTCGGCAGCGTGGTAGTACAGCATGCGCCATCCGATCAACGCTGGCCGCCAGCTGGCCGGGAAGTCGAGACGGTTCGGCGACGGCGCCTGCGCGCTCGCCGACACGGTTTTCAGGTAGGCGTAGAGCGCGTCGAGATCGCTGTCATCCACTTGCGCGAAGTGCGCATACGGAAACACCGGATACAGCACGCCATTGCGGCTCACCCCGTTGCGCATCGCGTGCGCGAACTCGTCGGCCGACCAGTCGCCCAGACCGTAATGCATGTCCGCAGTCAGGTTCGAACTGTAAATCGTGCCGTAATCGGTGCTGAAGCCACGACCGCCGGCAAACGGTACGCCACCGCGCGTGGTGTGGCAGGCGGCGCAGTCGCCGAGCTTGGCGAGATAGGCGCCACGCGCAACGGTCGCCGCATCGGCCGCGACGATCCGGCCCGCGCCGTGTGGAATTCGGTACGGCGCGAATCCGCCCTGACGCAGGAACAGCACGCCGGCGATCGCAGTTGCCGCGAGCACGAATGGGAGCAGCACGAGCCCGAACAGAGCAACGCGACGCAGGCTCATCGCGCGTCCTGCGCATGCGGCAGCGAACCGCATGCCTTCGGTGGGACGAAGCTGCCGGCCGGCGCCGGGCGCTGCTCGTCCGCATGCGATTGCTGCGACAGCCATACCGCGACCGCGCGAATATCCGCCGGTGCGATCTTGTGCGCGATGTCGCTCATGCAGTCGGGCGGCGCTCCACGGCGGATACCGCTGCGCCAGCTACCAAATTGCGCAGCAATATAGTCGGCGGGCAACCCAACGAGAGCCGGCACGCCCGGATCGAGTCCGGTCAGCGCGCTACCGTGACAGGCGGTACACGCGGGCACCCCGCGCGCGGGATCCCCATGTTCGACCAAATTCTGTGCAATCGCGCGGCGTTCGGGTGTCAACTCGGCGGCGCCGGTGTCGGCTGCGCGCGTGCGTGGCGGCGCCGCCGCATAGAACTGCGCGATTTCGCCGAGATAAGCGTCATCGAGGAACTGCACCAGCCAGGTCATCTGCGCATTGACGCGGCGCCCGTCACGAAAACCTTTGAGCTGTTCGAACAGGTAACCGGCCGGCTTGCCGGCGAGATGCGGATTGTACTCGGCCCCTGACACACCTTCGCCGTGCTTGCCGTGGCATGCCGCACACGCGGCAAGGCGCTCATCGAGATCGTCGCCGGCGATCGCGGCCGTCGCGATCAGTGCCAAGGCGCAAGCGCCAATCCATGACCATCGGTTCAACGTCCGCGGAGTCGCACCCGAACTGGACGTGAGCTTTGACTCGCGGCTCATCGGCCTATTGGCCGACGCCGTGCGGTTGGATCCAGCCCATCCAGATGCCGAACATCACGACCAGGATCAGCGCGACCGACAAGCCGATGCGCCATGTCAGCGCATTGACCGTGCGCGAGCCGGCGCCCTTGTCGACCATCATGTAATACAGCCCGGCACCGAGGTTGTAGAGGATCGCAAGTAGCGCGACGACGATCAGGATCTTGCCAGCCATACACCATCCTCGTTGCGTTGCTCGGCCAGTATTTTGAACCAGTCGGGCGCACGCGTCACTGCGGCGCGGCGTCCCGTGCGCGCGTTACAGACCGCTAGCCGCCTGCGCAACCGCGCGGAACAGCGCTCGGCCCTTGTTCATCGTCTCTTCCCACTCCTTGGCAGGGTCGGAATCGAACACGATGCCGCCGCCGGCCTGGACATATAGCCGCCCGTCCTGGATCACCGCTGTGCGTATCGCAATCGCGGTGTCGGCATCGCCGTTCCAGCCGATGTAACCGATCGCACCGGCGTAGATATTGCGTTTGTGCGGTTCAAGTTGCTGGATGATCTCGATCGCGCGGATCTTTGGCGCGCCGCTGACCGTGCCTGCCGGGAATGTTGCCTTGAGCACGTCCATGTAGGACAGACCATCGCGCAGCTCGCCTTCGACCTGGCTGACGATGTGCATCACGTGTGAGTAGCGTTCGATCACGAAGCTTTCAGTCAACTGCACGCTGCCGGTCTTGCTGACCCGGCCCACATCGTTGCGGCCCAGATCGATCAGCATCAGGTGCTCCGCACGTTCCTTCGCGTCATCGAGCAGCTCGCGTTCCAGTGCGAGATCTTCTTCAGGCGTCTTGCCGCGCGGGCGCGTGCCGGCGATCGGCCGCACGACGACCTTGCCCTCTTTCAACCGCACCAGAATTTCCGGCGACGAGCCAACGATCTGGGTTTTGCCCAGATCGATGAAGTACATGTACGGCGACGGATTGAGTGCGCGCAACGCGCGATAGACGTCGACTGGGCGAGCGCGGAACGGTACCGACAGCCGCTGCGATGGCACGACTTGGAAGATGTCGCCGGCGCGGATGAATTCCTTCGCCTGCTCGACCATCGTTTCGTATTCGTCACGGGTGAAACTCGATACGAAGTCAGTTTCCTCCAACGCGGTCGGGTCGAGCACGCCGGGATAGCCGGAGCCTGAATGGCGCAGGCGGAACACCAGCTCATCGAGCCGGCGACAGGCACGCGCATACGCTTGTGGCTGTGCGGGATCGGCATGCACGATCAGGTAAAGGCGCCCTCTGAGGTTGTCGAAGACTGCGACTTCCTCGGACAGCATCAGCAGCGCGTCCGGCGTGCCAAGCAGATCGGGCTTGTCGGTGCGTGCAAGGCGCGGTTCAATCCAGCCGACCGTCTCGAAACCAAAGTGACCGACCAGACCGCCGCTGAAAGCTGGCAAGCCTGGCAGTTGCGGCACCTTGTAGGTCGCGCGGATCTTCTCGATTTCGGCCAGCGGATCGGCCAGTGTGCGGGTCTCGACGATCTCGCCGAGTTCCTCGACGGTCAACGTATTGCCCCGCAGCACGTACACGCGCCGGCACGGCAGGCCGATGATCGAGTGGCGCCCCCAGTTTTCGCCGCCCTCGACCGATTCAAACAGATACGCGTAAGGCGCATCGGCGAGCTTCAGATAGACCGACAGCGGCGTATCGAGGTCGGACAACACTTCGCGTACGACCGGAATGCGGTTGTAGCCTTGCGCGGCGAGCGCGCTGAATTCGTCGTGCGTGATCACGGAGCGGCCTGCGGCGTAGGTGACCGGTAACGATAGCAGGGCGTGCTGCAGCGCGACAGCGTCAACTGTCCGCACGAACTTCCGCAGAAAGTCGCCGACGCGGCATGCCGGCGAGCGCGAGCGTGAATTCGACGCCGCTGCCGTCGGCCAGATTGCGCGCAGCAGCATGGCCAAGATGCAGTTCCGCGACGAGGCGCACTACGTACAGGCCGAGTCCGAGGTGCGGACTCTCGCCGCTGGTCGCGCGCTGACCGCGCACGCTGACCAACGAATCAAACAGACGTTCCTGCATCGGCGCTGGCAGCAGCGGACCCGAATTGGAGAACCTGATCGTCGCGCCATCGCCCTCG
>CAJDVY010000001.1_pt1 | contig 52670 bp, 47 predicted proteins | sample 7391441 | NCBI WGS metagenome assembly CAJDVY01 (sample SAMEA7055728, study PRJEB34461) | soil metagenome | biome: terrestrial ecosystem; feature: Peninsula; material: soil | place: Antarctica | collected 2016 | reverse complement strand
TGGGTTCAGAACGTCGTGAGACAGTTCGGTCCCTATCTGTCGTGGGCGTTGGAGGTTTGAGAGGGGCTGCTCCTAGTACGAGAGGACCGGAGTGGACGAACCCCTGGTGTTCCGGTTGTCACGCCAGTGGCACTGCCGGGTAGCTACGTTCGGAAGCGATAACCGCTGAAAGCATCTAAGCGGGAAGCGCGCCTCAAGATGAGACCTCCCGGGACTTCAAGTCCCCTAAAGGAACCATGAAGACTACGTGGTTGATAGGTCGGGTGTGTATAGCAGTAATGCCGAGCTAACCGATACTAATGATCCGTGCGGCTTGATCATATAACTCCAAGTCGCTTACCTAAACGCACGTCCCTCTGCGAGAGGCTAAAGTGGCCATCGATGGCCACACTTCTCAAGAGGAGCACAAGCTGGCCTCAACGAGGTCTGACGACAGCATCAAAACGCAATGTTACGTCCCAAGTCCCCATGCCGAGTCCGCGCGACTGCGCGACTCGCACCCGTTCCCTGGCGACCTTAGCGCTGTGGTCCCACCCGATCCCATCCCGAACTCGGAAGTGAAACGCAGCCGCGCCGATGGTAGTGTGGCTTAAGCCATGCAAGAGTAGGTCATCGCCAGGGGCTTCATCCCCAAACCCCCGCAGCTCGGCTGCGGGGGTTTGTTTTGTGTGCAGTTTGCGAGCCGGCGCGAGCTTCAGCAGGTCATCGCCTGAGGCTTTATCAGAACGCCTCTCCAGCAATGGGGACGCGTTCGGCTTTGCGCGTCAGCGCGAACTGCAACAGTTTATCGCCAGGGTACTGCGCGGTGCTATCGTTTTTCGATGCTATAACTGTGCGAATGGCCGGCCATAGTGAGAGCACAGCGCAGGTGATCCGCGAGCCGGTTTTCTGACAGTGGCAACGATGCCTGTCCTGCTACAGTCACCATGGCGGCGCATCGCGAAGGGGCGTGGCGTTGCCTTCGCGGCGATCTTTGTTGCACTCCTGCTGGTGCAACTGCCACTGATCGTGAATCCTGGCTATTTCAGCCACGACGAGCTCGAATGGTGGGCGCGCGCCACTACCACCAGCTGGCTGCAATTGCCTTGGGTCGCGTGGACCGATATCTCGGTTTTCCAGTATCGACCGCTCACCTTCAATCTGTGGCTGATTTCTGCGCATGTGCTTGCGGCGACACCGTACGCGATGCATCTGCTTGTCGTCTGCTTCGGCTGCGCGAATGCATTGTTGCTTGCCGCTTGCGTGGAGGGCGCGGGCGCATCGCGGCTGAACGCATTCGCGGCCGCGATTCTGTTCGTGCTGACGCCATACGTCGCGTACACGCACGGGTGGGTCGCTACGTTTGCGGATTTGCTGACGCTGGGCGCCGGTTTGCTCGCATTGCGATGCCTGCAAAGCCTCGTCGTGCCATGCCGCCGCCACGATGGCTGGCTTGCAGGCTCCGCCGTTGTTGCGTTGACTGTACTGGCGTTGCTCAGCAAGGAGTCGGCGGTGGTGTTGCCGGCCCTGCTGCTGACCGCGTTGTACCGCCATCCGCGCCGACGCGTTGTAGGCGCAATCGTCGCGGCATCGGCCATGGTGGTCGTGACTTACCTCGGTCTGCGCCTTGGCGTGATCCTGAACGCCCCACGCGCCAGTGCCGGATATACTTGGTCTGTAGCGAATATACCCAGCCGCCTCACCAGTTATCTGTTGTTTCCGTTCACGCCGCCGCTGTTCGAGGTGGGTCCGGTCTTGACCAAGAGTCTCCCGCGATTGTTTGCAGCGGCCGCGTGCCTTGTTGCACTCGTAGTGTCACTTGCCAGCGCCGGCTGGCGTTGGCCCGTTGCGTGGATCGCGCTGATCGCCGCACTGCTTGCCCCGGTATTGGTTCTTGATTCGAGCTACAACCATTATGCGTACCTCGCCAGTGCAGCCGGCGTTGGCGTGATCGCGGTACTATGGCCGCAGCTGCGTGAGCCTTCCCGGATCGTGATACTGGTTGTCGCCACGATCAGCAGTGTGCACGGTGTCATCGTCATGTCGCGCATGCATCAGATCGGTGTCGCGCAACGGAACTTCTACGCCGATCTGCTGGACCATCTGGCGACCGATGGGCAAACGTTGGCGGTGGGTGTCGGCCATGGCTCCGATCGCTGGCTGTTGAGCCGTTTTCTGACCGGCGTTCCCCGCTATCGCGGTGTGGCCATTAGCGCTCGCGTACGTATCGTCGATTCGACTACGCAGTCCAACGTAGCCAATTTGCTTCTGATGGGATCGGATGGGCATCTCGCCGTTGCGGCGAAGCGGTGATCCTGTTCCCGCCGGGTGCTCGGGGTCGCGCACGGGCACCGTGCGTCACCGGACGCATACGGATAGCAAGAGGTTTTAACCTCGACTTAGCCGCAGCGAGCACGCGTGTCGATATACTCGGCATCGAGCGGCGTGTGCCGCGAAGGAGTGCACACGCGAATGCCAACACGCGCGGCCCATCGGTTCAATACGTTTCTTGCGGTGTTCCGTTATTTGTTGCCCGCGTGGCTTTTCTTTGCGCTTGCGGCCACCATCGATCATCCGCTGTCACTCGTGCTGTTGCTGGTCGCGAACGCACTTACGATGACCGGCATCTGCCACGCGGCCGGATTTGACATGGATGCCGGCTTCCTGCGCAGCACGGCACGGCGCGGCGTTGCTTATTTCGTATTGTTGACCGCCTACACCGCCTTCGTTGCCGCGGTGCTGGCTGCGCCGGCCTGGTGGCTCTCGCGCGATGATTCGTTACCGGCGGCGCTCGCGCTGTCCGCTGCACTCATGGTCGTATTGTTCGCACTATGGCGGATCTGGCCCGCGTTCGCTTTGCCGTTCCTGTGGGACGACGCCTATCCGCATGATGACGATCGCGGCTCGTGGCTGTTGACCGCGCTGCGCCGGTCCGTTGCGTTCGCCTTCCACCTGACCAGCCGCCACGAATTGTTCTTCAGCTGTGGCTTGCCGGCTGGCATCAGCTTGTTGCTGATCGCGGTGGGTGCGCTGGCGTTGACCGGGCTCGGCGGCTTCATACCCAGCGAGGTGCGGATTGCCGCGCTCGCGCTGTATGCGATCATTGTCGCGCCGTTGGCACATGCGCTGCTTGCGAACAGGGGGGTGCGTGCCTTGCTTGCGGACAAGCGGGGGGCGCACCGCGAACTGCAGGCCGTCACCGCGGCGACGGCTTCAGATCCTGCCGACAACATGGCTTTTCCGGCGAGCGTCAGCCGCGCCGAGCTCGATGCCACCTTGCTCGGTGCCGCGCATTCGGCGCAGATCAGCCTTGCCTTGGCGGCGCTCGAACGCGGTGCAGATCCCAACGCGACGCCCGAACCGGGCCAACGCGACCAGCGCAGCGCAATGATGATCGCGGTAACCCTGCCGGACTTGCGCCTGCTGCGTGCGCTCATTGCAAAGGGTGCTGACGTGAACGGGCTCCATGGCGGCATTACACCGTTGATTGCGGCGACACGCGACAGTTACCAGGGGCGCCCTGAAGCGGTTACCACCTTGCTTGCGAACGGTGCGGATGCGCGCGCGGTCGACGCGGCGGGTAATACGCCGTTGCATCACGCCGCCTATTGCGCCGAACCGATCATTGCCGCATTGCTGCTCGATGCCGCGGCCTGCGTCGATTCGATCAACGGCGAGGGCGTGACTGCGCTCGGCATCGCCTGCGGCAATGCAAACTGGAGCGTCGCGTGGTTTCTGCTCGAACACGGCGCGAGCATTGATCCCGATCACGCCCAATCTGCGCTGGGGCATGCCGCCGGCGTCGCCGATGACGATCCGGTCGGCGTGAACAGACTGCTCAGAGAGCGCGCCAATGTCGACGCGCGCGCGCCACTCGAGCGCACCGCGCTGATGACGGCGGCACTCGCCGGCCATGCCAGCATCGTCGAATCCCTGCTCATTGGCGGCGCCAACGTCAACCTCGTCGACCATCGCGGCACAACCGCGTTGATGGAAGCGGCGCGCTCGGGTAGCGTCACAGCGATCCATGCCCTGGCCAAGCGCAAAGCCGACCCGGACGCGATCGACGCCAGCGGACGCACTGCCCTGATTATTGCCTGCCAGGCGCGCCACGCCAGCGAAGAAACGGTACGAGCGTTGCTCGCGCTTGGCGCGGATCGCGCGCGAGTGGACGGCGACGGCAAACGCGCGCTCGAACATGCCGCTGCGGCGGGGCGTTGGCACATCGTTGCCTTGCTCGATCCGGCATACCCCCTGCCGAGCAGTCTTTGTGGCGGCATTCCTGCGCAGGCAGCCAGTGCCGATCATCTGCTCGACGCGCTGCGTTTTGGTCACTGGAATGTCGCCGCAGAATTCATCGGCATGCTGGCCGATTGGCCGGCGAGCGCGCTTGCGGATCTGTATGCGGACCTGGCTGACCCCGAACACGGGGAGGCGCGTACTTGGCTGCTCAATCGCGGACTGGACGGCAATGCGAAAATCAGCGACGGTCGCGATCTCGTCGACGCACTCAGTGCCAGCCTGCCGGCATCGTGTGCGGCACTGCGTGAACTCCTGCAGCACGGCGTCGCGATTGGTGGCGCTGGTCGCATCGCATGCACGCTTGCGCTTGCACTGGAGGACGCGAGCGGCGCAGAAGTCCTCGAACTCGTTGACGCGATGATTGAGCATGGTGGCGACTGGTGTGGCGTGGCCGCAGGTCAACGCAGCGCACTGCATCTGGCGGTCGCGGCGCGCGAAGTGCGACTGGCCGCGCGTCTGCTCGAACTCGGCGCTGATCCGAACGCGCGCGATGCGCAGGGCGCGACACCGTTGCATGAGACCTTGCACCTCGCGCCCATGGATGCGGCACCGCTGCTGAAACACCTGATTCGTGCAGGCGCCGATCCAGAAATCGCCACCGCGACGGGGGAGACTCCGCTCGGCCTCGCGTTGGCGCGCAAGGAACCTGCATTCGCCTACTGGCTCAATTGGGCCGGCTGGCGCCTGCCATTGCGGCCGTTGCGCGACAGCGATTTGCCTGCCGCCGCGAGCTTCGGCGATCTCGATGCGCTCGAGCGCCTGCTCGCTCTCGGTCTGCCGCTCGAAAGCGAGGATGCGCATGGTGCGACCGCGCTGATTCGAGCGGCAGGTTGCGGTCATACTGCGCTGGTGGTACGCCTGCTTGAGCTCGGCGCGGACACCACGCATGTCGCGCATTCGGGCACTCATTGTCTCGCCGCCGCCGTCAGCGCGAAGCGCGAGGCCGTCGTGCGCACGTTGCTCAGCAACGGCATCGCGGCGGACACGCGCATGGCCGGCGGTGGTACCGCGCTTACGGTCGCTGCCGTACTCGGCGAGCTGCGTACAGCTGAGGCGTTGCTCGAAGCAGGCGCCGACGCGAATGCAACCGATGACCGGGGCACTGCGCCGCTGCACGCGGTTGCGCAGTACGCGTTCGATCGCGGCGACGCCGCTACCGCGCAGGAGCTGTTCGGGCTGTTGTTTAAGAATGGTGCGCATCTCGATGCACGCAATCATGCGGGTCAGGATCCGCTGTTGGTGCTGCTTGGCGCACGGGCGCAACCTGGCAGTCCGTGCGACGGCGAGGGTCTGCGTCAACTCACCGAGTGGCTGCTCGAACGCGGCGCCAAACTCGATGCCCAGGATCAGCGCGGCGTCGGCGTGCTGCATGCCTGCGCGCTGCATGGACTGTTCGGCTGCGCGCGCCTGTTGAAGGCACACGGCGCTTCGCTCGATCTGCTCGACGGCTTCGGGCGTAGCGCTGCGGACGTGGCCGCGCTGCTCGGTTACGTCGATGTCGCCGCCGAGCTGGGAGCTGCCCGCGCGCCGTTGCCAAGCGCGCGCCAGACGTTGCGCCGACCCGCACGCGCACCGGATTGAGTGTCACGCGTGTCCACTCGACCTCAGCATGATCGCTGGCTACGAACGTTCGGCGAGAGGACATATTTTCCGCCGCTGAACGCGATCTGTTTCAGACCTTTGCGATCAAGTCGCGACCTTCCTGATGGTGTCCAGCATCTCTTCAGCCCTTACCGCCCTGCTGTTCGCAGGTTTGATTGCTCAGGCGCCGCCGCGTTGCAACGCGGCGCCGGTAGCATCGTGGTGCTGTCGGGATAAAGACCTGTGAGCTCCCCGCGGAGACTCGTCGTGCGGCTAGTCGCTGTGCACAGCAGCCATGAACCTGTCTTTGTCACGGGGCGAGATGACGGCTGTCTGCAAACTGCTCTTGACGACGAGTAAATCAGCGGTGTCGGTGACCCATACTCTGACGCGGCCATATTTTGGAAGATGAAACCAACCACTGATCGAGAACATGCCATCGTTGCCAAAGGTGCGCGTCGCGCCAGCAAGCGCGTCACGGTCCGGTACCATTTCCACGACATTTCGCGCAATCAGCTTCCTGCCGATCGGCCGCACCACATAGATATCGCCGTTCTTCACCTCATATCCCAAAACGGTAAAAACGGCTGCCGAAGCCAGGATCGACATGGGAAATACCGTCATGACGGCGACGTAGGCCAGATCGTAACGGTGCTTCACGATTCCGTGTATCGCAAAACCCAGCAGTAAAGCGCCAACCACCAGGGTTGTCGCCTTTACATTGGTGCCGTAGTTGACGGAATACATCCGAATACTCCCATTGTTCGATTCGACTGATAACCTATGACGTTTGTCTGCCAGTCTCCACCTCCAGATGCAACGCCTGCAATGGCGTGCAGGCTGATAGATCCTATCCGCGCATGCGCCGGTACAGCGGCCACGGCAATGCGCGCACGACCAGCGCGATCAGCGCCCACTTGCGCGGCACGTACCAGCACGCCGAACCGTGGGTGAGCCGGCTGGCCACGGTTTTCGCGATCACGACCGGATCCGCAGCCGCCAGCGGCAGCGGCATGCCCCAGGTGAGATTCGTCGCGACGAAGCCGAGCTGGTAAAGCTGCACACGCAGCTCGCGTGGCTGGTAGCGCTGGCGCAGGCTTTCGTACAGCGATACGAGGGCGCGTTTGGCGGTCGCGTAGACCACGTTGCGGCCACGACCACGGATCGCGGCGACGCTGCCGAACAGCACGATCACGCCACGTGTTTCCAGCAAGCTGGGCAGTAACGCATGCACGATCGCAAGCGGCGCATGCAGGTTGATCGCGAGCAGCTGGCCGATGGCGGCGGCATCGAGCGAGAAATCGTCGTGTCCAAACGACGTGCCGATCGGCAACAACAGTGCATCCAGTGGTGACAGGCCATCCAGCGCGGCGGCGATGCGCGTGCCGGGATCGGGTTCATGGCCGAGATCGAGCGCGAGCGCACGCACGCCGACACCGTGGCGCAAAGCGAGATCCGCGGCGATCGCATGCAGATCGCGTGCGTCCGAAGCAACCAGCAGCAGTTCATGGCCACGCCGCGCGAGTTCCTGCGCCAGTGCGCGACCGAGGCCGCTCGATGCGCCAATGACAAGCGTGCTCACAACGCGATCCTCCGCGCCAGTTCCGAGGTGTGCAGGCCGCCCGGATTGCAGGCGGCAAGGCGCCCCTTCGCGGCATCGAACCCGCCGATCGCGCGGCGCGCGGTCGCTGCATCCAGCGTTGAATCCTTGATCAGGTTCGGGCGTCCGCCATGGGCGATCGCAAGCTCCGCGAGCGCCTCGAGAAACGCGCGTTGCGCGGGCGCGGCCGGCGCCGGCAGCTGCATCGCCAGTGCAATGCCGGCGCCGTCGAAACTGAAACCATCGGCTACACCGGCGAAGAGCTTGCTCGCGATCAACGCAATGCGTGGGCGCATGCGTGCAACGGTTTCGGCCAGCGTCCCGGCAAACGCATCGAATTGCGCGTGCGGCAGCAGCCATTGCGCCTCGGCCATGCCCGCTTTCGCGTAGCCAGCGAAATACAGGCGGGCGTCATTCAGCGGAAACAGCGCCGTGGCCAGCGCCAGCGGCGCCTGGCCGGCGCGACACCAGCGCAGGCCGAGCCAGGTATTCGCCGCGGCGATGCCGGTGCGGTTCCATAGCGCAAACGGCAATGGCGCGATCGACGCCGGCAGATCGTGCGTCGCCGATGGCGGCGCTGCGTGCTTCGTGTCCGGGGTGGCGCTGGCGAGGCCGATGCGGATCACGCCACGCCCGAAATGCCCGCTGCGCCCGTCGTGCCAGCCGTACAGCACCGGTGCGTTTGCGGCTTCGCGCAGCACGCGCGCTGCATCGACGAGGTCGCGCACCGGCACGCGGCGCAACACCATTGCGTTGGGTGGTCGCGCCAAGCGCAAGATCGCGCGCGCGATCGTACCGGTCAGGCCGAAACCGGCGAACGTCGCGGCGAAAAGTTCCGCATTCGAACGGGTGCTCGCGACTACTGGCCCGCGCCCGGGAATCTCGAGCTGGAGCGCCTCGACCTGCGACCGAAACGTGCCGTCACGCGCGGGATTCTTGCCGTGCACGTCCGCCGCGATGCAACCGCCGATGCTCGCCTTCGGATGCCCCGGCGTGACCGCGAGGTACCAGCCGTGCGCAAGCGCGACCCGCTGCACATCGCCGATACGTGCACCGGCTTCGACGGTCAGCCGCCCGGCACCGGCGTCGAACGCGAGCAGGCGGTCGAACGCGCCGAGTTCCTGGCTGATCGCATCGTCGCCGAAACTCGCCGCGGTGTATGACACGCCGCCGCCGCGCGCGATACGCGGTACATCGGCGGGCAACGCATCGAGCAAACGATAGCGGTCAGGTCGTTGCACCTGGCAATGCGCGTGGAATTGACGATCGAAACTGGTCAGCTCGACGTCGGCAATCGCATAGCCGCGCACGTCAGACATCCTTGCCGCGAGTGGCGTCGGCGCGGAACAGGCGTTCCAGGTCCGCGCGCGATTCCTGCGCGGATTGCAGCAATGCCGCGTCGTCGTCGTAGACCGGGTACTGGCTCACGAGCAGCCGTTCGTCGTGCTGGCGGAAGCGTTGTGTGTAGTCGGCGGCGATCGCCTTGTCATAGCCGAGCGCCTCGAAAACATGGCGCGCGATTTCCAGGCTCGAAAAAAAAGTGTCGCGCACGATGTCTTCGACGTTGAGGTCCATCAGTTTGAACACATGCTGGCGGTTGCGTGCACGCGCGAATACCTTGAGGTGGGGAAAATGGTGCTTGAGCAGCCGCGCAGTGCGCAGGTTCGAGTCCGGATCGCCGGTCGCGAGCACGAAGATCTCCGCCTTGTCGGCCTGCGCGGCGCGCAACAGATCTAGCCGCGACGCATCACCGTAGAACACCGTGTTGCCGAAGTGGCGCATGAAATCGACCTGCTCGGGATCGCTCTCCAGCGCGGTGAACGGGATCCGGTTCGCATTTAGCATGCGCGCGACGATCTGGCCGACGCGGCCCATGCCGGCGATGATCACACGCGGCGTGGCCGCGTCGAAGCTGTCGAATTCACGCGTCGGTTTGGGTTTGCCGATCGGTGCGATTTCAGCGCGCAGTCGCACCAGCAACGGCGTCGCGGCCATCGACAGGGTGATCACGAGGATCGCCAGGTCGCGCTGCCCGGTACTGATCAGCGCACTCGCGCCGGCGAGGCCGAACACGACGAATGCGAACTCACCGCCCTGCGCAAGCAGCGCCGCGAGCGCCAGTGATTGTGTGTGATCCTCGCGTGCGCCGAAGCGCGCGATCGCGTACAACACGAACGCCTTGAGCACGAGCAGTGTGAGCAGCAGCGTGCCGACGAGCTCCGGTTGGCCGATTGCCATCTTGATATCGAGCGACATGCCGATGCTGATGAAGAACAAGCCGAGCAGCAGGCCGCGAAATGGCTCGATCTGCGCCTCGATCTCGTGGCGATATTCCGAATCGGCGAGCAGCACGCCGGCGAGAAACGCACCGAGCGACATCGAGATACCGGCCAGCTCCATCAGCCACGCGGTGCCCATGACGACGAGCAGCGCGGTCGCGGTGAACACTTCGGGCGTGCCGACCTTGGATGCGGCGCGGAACATCGGTCGCAACAGGTAACGGCCGCCGATCACGACGATCAGCAGGGTCATGATGATGCGCACCGCTGCAATCACGTCGTTGAGTGGTGCGCTGCTGGGGTGGCTGCCACCGAGAATCGGGATCAGGGCAAGGATCGGAATTGCCGCGACGTCCTGGAACAGCAGAATCGCAAAACCGAGGCGGCCGTGCGCGCTAGTCAACTCCTTGCGCTCGGCGAGCAGTTGCAGGTCGATCGCGGTCGATGACAAGGCGAGGCCGAGGCCGACGATCAGCGCCGCCTTCCAGCCAAGGCCAAGCGCGTACCCGATAGTGCCGATCAGCGCCGCAGTCGCGATCATCTGCACGCTGCCAGCGCCGAACACGCTGCGGCGCATGACCCACAAGCGCTGCGGCGACACTTCCATGCCGATGACGAACAGCATCAACACGATGCCGAGCTCGGACAGCTGCGCGATCTGGTCGGTGTTGCCGATCAGGCCGAGCCCGGACGGTCCGATCAGCACGCCTGCGCCCAGATAACCGAGCACCGCGCCAAGCCGCCAGCGCTTGGCCAGCGGTACCGCGATCACCGCCGCGAGCAGCAGCACGACCGCGTATTGGAGGAAACCGTGGTTTTGCACGCGTGCTCCCTTCGTATGCGCGAATTATGGCATGTGGAGTTTCGGGGACGTGGTCGCGTCGCAGCCGCTGAGACCAGGCGCGCGCAGGATGCGTCGACATTTCGCAGCAGGAGTTTCGTCATGCTCGTCGCGCCATTGGCCTTGTTCGAACATTCCGCGCAGCGCCCTCGCGGAACATTGAGACACCACGCAGTGCGCGCGGTTTCACGAACGCGCGGTCCGGCAGCGCCGGCACAACTGCTCGTCGTCTATGCATGGTTCGCCATCGGTCTTGGCGTGCTTCTGTGCGTGCCGGTTGCTCGTGGGAGCGTGCTGCTCGGCGCGACGGTGCCGTTCTGGCTGATCGTAGCGCCGCTGGTGAATCTGGTCTGGATCAAGCGCGATCGCGTGGTCGCCGCGGCCGCTTTTCTGTTCGCTTGCGGCGCAGCCGTTGCGCGCCGGGACACGATGCGCAATCGCTCCCGCGTGGCGCTTGGGCGCATATCGGGCAGGAAATGAGTGACCCATGCGTCCCGCAGGAATCTGCGGCTGGACGCCCGCGGCGCGCATCATCGCGCGCCAGTTGGCCGATCGCCGGCTCGTTCACCGAATCCGGTCTCTGGCCATGGATCGTGCTTGTCGTTCACAATGCAGAGAGCGGCCGATGACGCCACCGGTATTGAGGAACGCTCTTGGATCTGAAAGAAACGGAAATTCTTGGCGATGACATCTACACGCATTGGTACTATCGATCCAAGGCAGCGGCGATTACGCGGCTGGTCGGCAACCTGCGCGGCGCGGTGATTCTCGATATCGGCGCCGGCTCCGGCATCTTTTCCAAGCATCTCCTGCGGCACACGGATGCAGCGGAAGCCTGGTGTATCGATACCAACTACGCCGAGGACCACGATACGTTCGAGGCGGGAAAGCCGTTGCACTACCGTCGCAACATCGACAAGGTCGCCGCAACGCTCGTGCTGCTAACCGATGTACTCGAGCACGTCGAGGACGACACCGGATTGCTTGCCCATTATTTGGAGGTGGTGCCGAAGGATGCGAGGTTTCTCATCTCGGTACCGGCCTTCCAGTTCCTCTGGAGCGGGCATGACGTTTTCCTCGAGCACAAGCGCCGCTACACCCTGAACGAGATCGCCGACGTGGTGAGACGCGGCGGCCTCACAGTGGAATGGCGGGCGTACTACTTCGGGTTCGTCTTTCCGATCGCCGCGGTCTATCGGCTGTTCGGCAACCTGTTCGTCCACGGCGACGCCGGCCCTCGATCGCAGCTTAAAAAGCACAACAGACTCGTCAACAATGGGCTCGTCGCTTTGTGCCGGGCGGAGCTGCCGCTGTTTTCGTTCAATCGAGTCGCCGGGCTCACGGCGTTCTGCATGGCCAGGCCCTCGTAGGCGCATAGAGCGCGAGTCGATCCCTTGTACCGCGCGGCGGCTTGGAGAAGTCCGTCAGCGCTTGTTGCCGCGCCCGGTGTCTGGATCCAGGTCGGCCGGAGCTACCGCGCGCAGATCCAGCAAGTAGTAGTGATCGTCATCTATGCGATTTACCCCCGGCAGCGATACCAACTGGCGGGCAGCATCGGCGACGGATGGGGAAATGTAGACGGAGGGCGGCGTCTTCACTCCATCGCGCAGCATGATGAAATAGTCGATGTGCCTTTCGCGCAGAAAATGCCTGATGCTGCGGGCATCAGCAACATACTCCGGGCGAGAATACAAAACCGCCTGGAGACCCTCGAAGCAGACCGGCAGCCAGAATTGCGCAGGCGTCTCGACAATACCGGAAACGCGCGTCGAACGCGGCAGGCCATGCAGGAACGCCGCAATCCGTGACAGCCCGGCCGGAGCGAGCATGGCCGCGCGCGTCCTGCGGGTGGCTCGCGGCGGTATCGAGAAGTTGAGATCGAACGCGCTCGTGCCCGGCGTCCAGGCAGCGCTCGCGAAGCTGTAGGCCGCCTGGAAGGCGACGAACGCCGATACGCACGCCAGCGCCGTCGCCGACAGGCGCGGTCGGCCGGCAACGCGCCGAAACGCTGCCGTGCCGGCGCAAACGATCGCTGGCAGCAGCGCGAACAGGAAATAGTTGCCGTCGCCACCGCGGACTTGATAGCGGTTGCCAACCGCGAGTGCCAGGCCAGTCGCCATCAGGATCGACAGCGGCAGCCGTGAACGAGCCGGCAGTCGAATCGGGCCGACGCCGCGGAGCGCAGCGACGAAGGCGATGGCGGCGAGCCATGCCCAGACGTTGCCGACCCAGCCAGTGACGATGTCGCCAAGCACGTGTGGCCGGAACAGCCAGTCCCACAGCAGAGCCGGAACGTCGGCCCAGTCCTGCGCACGTGTCCAGTGTAGGGTTCCGGCCGGTTCCTTCAATTCGAAACCGAGCGCCTGCCAGAGTCTCAGCAACGGACCGGGGCCGATCGTCGGCACGCCGGCCAGCAGTAGCGTGCGCGCGGTGACGAACAGGGCGGCGACGGCCGCCAGCGCCAACACCGACCCGGCATGACGTGCGGACAGCGACGCGTCGTCCGCCCCCGGCATCGGCGCAGGATTGCGCCAGCACGCGGCAGCGGTCGCGAGCAGCACCATGCCGGCATAGGGAATGGCGGTGATCTTCGCGCTGCACGCGAGCGCGATGCAGGCAAGCATCCAGGCGAACGCCGGCCCCGAATGGCGGCGGACTGCGCTCAAACCGAACCAAGCGGCCGCGACCACGAACAGCGTCGACAGCACGTCGGGCTTGGCACTGAGCGTGGAATTGGCCAACGCCGGCAATGTCGCAATGAGCGCGAGCAGCGGCAGCTGGGCGCGGCGCGGCGTATCGAGTTCGCGCATGATCCTGTGGCAGCACAGCAACAGGGGCAGCAGCAGCAAGATGGAAAAGCCGTCGAGCGCGGCATAGTCCTTCAGCACGTACAACGGCAGCGAGAACACTTCGTAGATCTTCGGGAAGTAGTAGACCGGCGACGTCAGCCCGAGCGATTCGTATACCGAGCGGCCGGGCACGAGGACGATCGGACTGCGCAGTCCATACCACATTGAATCGAAGCCGATGGCTGTGCGTGCGTGCGCGAACAGCACCAGCAACCACGCAGCCAGCACGCCGCACCAGATGCGGTCAGTGCGCTCGCGCGCACGCACGCGCTGCCATAGAAACAGCAACAGCGGTCGATGTCCGCCGCAGCAGGCCGGGATCGCGAGCACGACGGCCAGCCACATCATCGCGCGCATCGAGCCGGCGTCCAATGCCTGGAGCGTCCAGGCGCAAACGCTCCATAGCGCGAAGCCTGCGATGAACGCCTGCACGTAGTCGAAGGTGTCGCGGGGACGCGGCAGGCGCAGCGCGCGCCGCAATGCCATGCCGAGGCCGATCGTGATTTCCAGCTGCAGTCCGTCGACCAGCAGCGCCGCGTCGACGGCGTGCCGACGCAGATAAAGCGCCGCCGGCAACGCGACCAGAGCCAGCAGCCAGCCGCGGCGATTGAGCGCTAAGCCGGCTGCGACCGAAGCGGCCAGCACGAGCGCCTCGATCCCGCCCTGCCAGAAGGCGTCGGTATGGATCGCCCATCTGAGCGGACCGGGGACGACCAGCCCCCATATCGGCACGCCGATGAAGATCGCCGCGGTGATCACGATTGCCACGCAGGGCCATACGTCTGCCGCCTCGGAGCGGTCGAATCCATCGACCATCGGTTGGCTCAACCGCGCAGTCCGAGTCGCTTGCGCTCCATCCGGCGCAGGAACTCGTCCATGATGCGGCGATACAGATCCTCGCCGAGGTAGGCATCCTCGACGCCCGCATCGATCGAGGGATTGTCGTTGACCTCGATCACCACACTGCGGCCATCAACCTGCTTGAGATCGACGCCGTAGAGTCCATCGCCGATCGCGGCGGTCGCGCGCAATGCGAGCTTGACGATATCCGAAGGCGCCTCGCGCACCGGCAGTGTTTCGAAGCCGCCGGTTTTCGCGTTGCCCTTCGCCGCGTGGTTGTAGATCTGCCAGTGGCCACGCGACATGAAATACTTGCACGCATACAGCGCTTCCCGATTCAGGATGCCGATACGCCAGTCGAATTCGGTGAACATGAACTCCTGTGCGAGCACCAGCGCGGTGTGCTGGAACAGGTCGTCGACCGCGGACTTCAGCTGCTCGGCATTGCCGACCTTGACAATGCCGCGTGAGAACGAGCCGTCCGGAATCTTCAGCACGATCGGAAAGCCGAGGATATCGGGCAGTTCCGCGAGCTTCTTTGGCTCATCGCGGTAAAGGATTTCCGTGCGCGGTGTAGGCAGCTTGCGTGAGCGCAGCAAGTCGTTCAGATAGATCTTGTTCGTGCATTTGAGGATTGAGCTCGGGTCGTCGATGACGACCATGTCCTCTTTTTCCGCCTTGTGGGAGAAGCGGTAGGTGTGGTTGTCGAGCGCAGTGGTTTCGCGGATGAACAATCCGTCGTATTCGGCGAGCTTGGTGTATTCGTTCTTGCCGAGCATGTCGACTTCGATGCCGAGTTCGGCGCCGGCTTCGACGAACGCTTTCAACGCGCGCTTGTTCGACGGCGGCAACGGATCGTTCGGGTCGGTCAGCATGGCCAGATCGAAGCGGAATTTCTTGCGCGCGCGCGGCTTGCGCCAGAGTTTCTTCGAGAACTTGTCGAGCGCCTGTGCAAAGGCGTCTTCCTGCGAGTCGGACAAGGTGTGCAGGCTGCCCGGCCTGATCGCGGCGATCTGCCATACCCGTTCACGCTCGAATTCGATGCGCAGGATCGGGCACGGGAATGTTTCGAACACCTGCCGCGCGATATCCTCAAGGCTCGGATACGAGGTTTCCCCAAAGTAAAGCAGGATGCCCAGGTCCGTGGTGTCGCGGCCACCGGCGGGCAGGAATTTCTGCAGTTTCTGGTTGAGATCCTCGATATCGAGGCCGTACAACGAACGGCGGCGCAGGTCGTTGATCGCACGCACCGACGGGATCACCTTGTCGCCGCGTGCCTCGGCGAGCAGCGAAACGTAATAGCCGGTACCCAGATACTTGTAGTTGCGGCACAGATTGATGACTTGGGTGCGTTCGTCCTCGGCCCCAATCTGCTGTTTCAGGTAATCCTGTGCGGTGACGACATTGTCGGACGGGTAGTACGAGCCCCAGTCCGATGCCTTTTCGACGACGATGACGAGCCGGCTCATGCGCAGCGCCTGGGTGAAGACAGCAGAAGTTCAAGTGGCTTCAAGATCGGTGCAGACGGATGCGTACGGCTTGACAAAAAGGCCGGGCGCGGCAGTGCACACGGATTTTGCGGCGCAAAGTGTGACACAGCGGCGCGTACACGTGCAGGGTCGTGTGCACGCGGTGAAACGCGGGTGAATAGTACGGGTGCGTACGCGTTGCGTCGGCGCGGGGCGAGGATTAGGCTGCGCGCCCGTGTTGACATTGGCGCTCGAGCATGTTGTCGAGGACTTCCAGTTGAACGAAGTGCGTGTCCGGCGCGCGACGACTGTCGATCTCGATGCGCTCGTCGAGCTTGAAAATGCCGCGTTCGCGGTCGAACGCATCAGCGCCCGGCAGATGCGACGCCATCTGGACAGCGTCAGCGCCGAGGTGTTCGTGGCGACCCGCGCGCGCCGGTTGATTGGCGCTGCCATCGTGTTCTTCCGCCGTGGCAGCGGCGTCGCACGGCTCTACTCGATTGCGGTGGCGGCCAGCGAGCGCGGCCAGCGCATTGGCGAGACGCTGCTCATGGCGGCCGAGCAATCCGCCCGCAAGCATGGCAGCGCCGTGATGCGGCTGGAAGTGCGCGTTGACAACCGCGTGGCGCAGCGATTGTACGAACGCCACGGCTATCACCACTTTGGCAGCCGCGATGGTTATTACGAGGACGGCGTGGCCGCGCTTCGCTATGGAAAGCGGCTCGACGTGGCGGCCTTCGCCAGCGACTCCCCTTCGTTCAAGCCAATGCGTGCCTGACCGGGTTCGGTGATTCAATCCCGCTTGTTCTTCAGGATCTTGCCGGTCGCGACGTCGATTTCCATCTCCCATTTGATGCCTTTCGCATCGGTGACCTCGACTTCGTAGATGCAGCCTCGACGATGCTGCCCGACCTCGGCGCCTTGCTGGATCGCGCCGCCCGCGTGCGGCGCCAGTGCGGCCGCCTCGAGTTTGTCCAGGGCGAGGATATGGCGATCCTTGACAACGGCTGCAACCTGGTCATTGGTCAGGTCCCGGGCCGCAGTTGCGGCGCTGAGGGTGAAATCGACCATGGCGCATACGATGGCGACGCGTTTCCGCGTCATGGCAGTTCTCCTGCGCAGGGGTATTCGACGAATACCGAGGCTAGCGCAATCGACGCGGGGGTACATCGATTCAACGACTGATTTGCCGCAGCCGTTCGGCCGTGGCGCTGTCGGCAGGTCGCGCAACGAGACCGCCGGCCGCGGCCAGGGTGACGATGAAATGGCCGTCATCGATCAGCGGCAGGTACGCCGCGCTGCCGTAGTCGGCATCGATCCATGGCAACCAGCCCGGAAAACGCTGCTTGAGGTGCCATAGGTCGAACGCGGATGCAGACGACAGCGAGATAACGGTCCTTGGCGCCTCGATCTCCTGCGTGGCGTCGCGATAGCGTCCGCTGATTCGATCAAGGCGATACAACGGCGGTGCGCCGAGCAGCACTGCGCGCGCGTCCCACTTGATGACGCGCGCATCGAGTTGCCAGTCGTCGCCAGCGAGTTCCACTCCGCGGCGTGTGCCATCCGGCAGCTCGATGGTCACCGCGTAGCGTTGCGCCCCGAGCTGATGCGTATCGAGCCGCGCCACCAAGGCTTCCGCCGCAAGTCTTCGATAACCGAGCAGCGCCGTACCGCCGAGCGCCCCGATGAGCGCGAGCAACACGAACACCAGGCACCACAGCGCGCGATGACCAGCCGCGAAGCGACGCCGTCTGCGCCAATATCGTCGTGCATGCGCTGCCTGCGCGATCGCGACCAGCATGCACAAAGCCGCGAACACGAACAAGCCGGTCAGAAACGGAGTCAGCGACATGATCCCAGCATAACGGCAGTTGGATTGAAGTGTTCGCGGCGATGCCACTCCGCTCCTGGCGTTTGCGTGCCGTGAACGGGATGTTGGCACCGAGACCGCAGCTATACTGCGCGGACAACGGTTGTGGATTTCGCCATGCCCTCATTTCGTCGGTTTCTTCGTGGGAATGCGCTTCGCGCAAGCGTGTTGGCACTCCTCGTCTTGTTGATCGGCGCGTGTGGCAACAAGGGCCCGCTGGTCAAACCGACGCCTTCGACCGCGCCGCCGACTCCGCCTGCACCGGCGCCTGTGCAACCCGCGAGCGAGCCGCCGGGCCACTGAAGCCGATCGACATGGGGCTTCGCTTCAGCAAGATGCACGGTCTCGGCAACGATTTCGTCGTTGTCGATTGTCGTGTGCAGCCGTTTGCGCTCGATGCCGCGGCAATCCGCCTGCTGGGTGATCGCCATTTCGGCGTCGGTTTCGACCAGTTGCTGACCATCGAGCCGGCGCGCGACCCGGAGTGCGCCTTCGCGTACGGTATCTGGAATACCGACGGTACACGTTCTGGCCAGTGCGGCAACGGCTTGCGTTGTGTCGCTCGATGGCTGGAACGCGCTGGCGTGCCTGGCGCGGGTGTGACGAGGCTCGAAAGCCCATGCGGCCCCGTCGCGGTCGAACGGCTCGCGAGCGGCAATGTGCTTGCCGAGATGGGGGAGCCGCGCTTTGCGCCGATCGACATACCGATCCGGGTCGACGCGAAAGCGGTCGACGAAGACCACGCCAGCTACGCGATCGATGTCGCGGGCCGTACCCTGCATGTCGGTGCGGTCTCGATGGGCAATCCGCACGCATTGATCGAGGTCGACGACATCGCCGTAGCGCCGGTCGAAGCGCTCGGTGCACAAATCGAACATGCGGATGCATTCCCGCAAGGCTGCAATGTCGGCTTCGCGCAGATCCTCTCGCGCAGCGCGATCGCATTGCGGGTCTGGGAACGCGGCGTCGGCGAGACGCTGGCGTGCGGCAGCGGTGCGTGCGCGGCGGTTGCGCTGCTGCGGCGACGTGGCAAACTCGACGCCGGCGTGCGTGTCATGCTGCGCGGCGGCGAACTCGGTATCCACTGGGAGGGCGTGGGTCACGCACTCTGGATGAGCGGGCCGGCAACCTTCGTGTTCGAGGGCGAATGGTCGCAGCCGCCGTCGGGCGGCTGCGGTTGAGGCAGGATGCCGACCGGAAGGCGCTCCATGGATGGAGACTTGATCAAGATTGAGGCGGTTCTCAGCCATCACCGTAGATTGCGGCGCGCAACACCGATGAGGACATCATGAGCGAACTCAGCGTCAAGGACGGTCTCACTGCGATGGAAGTCGCCAGTTACCTGCGCCGTCACCCGGAATTCCTCAATGAATTCCCGGATCTCGCACTCGCGCTGGTGTTGCCGCGCGAACAAGGCTCGGCCGCATCGCTGGCGAGTTACCAACTCGACGTTTTGCGCGACAAGAATCGCGAACTCGGCCGTCGGCTGCACGATCTCATCGAGATCGCCCACGAGAACGAAACCCTGATGGTGCGTGTGCATACGCTGACGCTTGCGCTGATGCGTGCGCAGACCCTGCCGGGGACCGCCAATGCGGTGGTCGCCGCGCTGACCGAGGATTTCGATACCAATCTGGTGCGCCTGGTGTTGTTCCGGTCTGATCCGGATCTACCCGCAGCCGAATGGTTGATCGCCGAACCCGCTGGCACCAGCGCGTTTCCGGCGTTCGCGGAATTCTTCAAGCGCGCTGAACCGCTTTGTGGCCGCCTGCAGGAGGACAAGCTCGACGCATTGTTCGGCGCGCATGCGGTCGAGGTGCATTCAGCGGTTCTGCTGCCGATCACGACAGCAGGCATGCTCGCAGTCGGTAGTCACGATCCCAACCGATTCCATCCGGGCATGGGCACGGTATTTCTCAAGCTGATCGGCGAAGCGGTGGCGACCGCGCTCGCGCGCTTTCCGGCTTGAACCGGGCTGCGGATGTGGACGCGTCGCTCGAACATGCGGTCGATCGCTTCCTCACCTATCTGCGCGCCGAGCGCCGCTATGCGCCGAGCACGCTCAATCACTACGCGCAGGCGCTGGCGAAACTCGTCGCATTCGCCGGACGCCAGCGGCTTCACGGCTGGCCCGAGCTAAAACCGGACCAGGTGCAGGCGCTACTTGCCGAGCAGCATCGCGCGCATCGCTATTCGCCGTCGACATTGCGTGTGCTCGCGTCGGCGTGGCGCAGCTTTTTCAGCTTTCTGGCGCGCGAAGGCGAGGTCACCGCGAATCCGGCGATCGGCCTGCGTTCACCGAAGGTCAAGCGCAAGTTGCCGCAGGTGCTCGACGCCGACGAGATGGTACAACTCGTCGAGGTACCCGGTGACGATGCCGACGCGGTGCGTGACCGCGCATTGCTTGAACTCCTCTATTCGAGCGGTCTGCGCGTCGCCGAACTGTGCGACGTGCGCTGGCGCGATCTCGATACGGGCGACGGCATGCTGCGGGTTACCGGCAAGGGCTCGAAGACGCGCATCGTGCCGGTCGGCGCGAAAGCATTGTTCGCGTTGGCCGCGCTGCGCGAACTGGATGCTCCCGGCGATGATGATCCGCTGGTGCACGGTCGCCGCGGTCGGCCGCTGACGCCCAATGGCGTGCGTGCTCGGCTCAAGCGGCGCGCGCAAGAGCAGGGCGTGTGGAAGCGCGTCTATCCGCATCTGCTGCGCCATTCCTGCGCCAGCCATCTGCTCGAATCCTCGGGCGACCTGCGCGCGGTACAAGAGCTGCTCGGCCATGCCGACATTGCCACCACGCAGATTTACACGCACCTCGATTTCCAGCACCTGGCCAAGGTCTACGACGCCGCGCACCCGCGTGCGCGACGCAAATCGTAGGTCTTAAGGTAACGCCACGGACGCGCGCAGCCTTGGATTCGCGCCCCTTGGCCCCACCTCACCTTTTTCGCACAACGGGCGCAAGGTATGGAATCGTTCCACGCCACCACGATCGTCTCCGTACGCCGCGGCGATCGCGTCGTGATCGGCGGCGATGGTCAGGTCACGCTCGGCAATACCGTGATGAAGGCGAACGCGAAGAAAGTCCGCCGTCTCGGCAAGGGCGATGTGCTGGCCGGTTTCGCCGGCGCGACCGCGGATGCGTTCACGTTGTTCGAACTGTTCGAGCAGAAGCTCGAGAGGCACGGCGGCAATCTGACCCGTGCCGCGGTCGAACTGGCCAAGGATTGGCGCACCGAGCGTCGCCTCGGTCGTCTGGAAGCGCTGCTTGCCGTTGCCGACAAGTCCAGCTCGCTGATTATTTCCGGCAACGGCGACGTGCTCGAACCCGAGAATGGCCTGATCGCGATCGGCTCCGGCGGTCCGTTCGCGCTGGCTGCGGCGAGGGCGTTGCTGGAGTACACGGAACTCGATCCGCGTGCGATCGTCGAGAAGGCGTTGAACATTGCCGGCGACATCTGCATCTACACCAACCACAACGTCACCATCGAAGAACTCTAGCTTTTACTCATCATCCGGGGACAGTACCGGATCCAATTTTTGCCTCGTTGAAAGTAGGAATGATGACCAGCTTCACTGTTGTGAAGCTTCTCCGGCTTTCGCCGGAATTACGGCAACAAGAATCGCCACGAACCTAAAAACCCATGTCCGAACTCACTCCCCGCGAAATCGTCAACGAACTTGACCGTTACATCATCGGCCAGAATGCGGCCAAGCGTGCGGTCGCGATAGCGCTGCGCAACCGCTGGCGGCGCATGCAGATCGATCCTGCTCTGCGCGAGGAGATCACGCCGAAGAACATCCTGATGATCGGCCCGACCGGCGTCGGCAAGACCGAGATCGCACGTCGCCTCGCAGCCCTCGCGAATGCGCCGTTCATCAAGGTCGAGGCAACAAAGTTCACCGAGGTCGGCTATGTCGGTAAGGACGTCGAGCAGATCATCCGCGACCTCGCCGATACTGCGGTCAAGATGGCCCGCGAACAGGCGAAGTCGCGCGTGCGTTCGCAGGCCGAGGATCGCGCGGAGGAGCGCATCCTCGATGCGTTGTTGCCGCACCGCCAGGGTGTCGGCTTCGCGAACGAACCTGCGCAGACGGATTCACGTGACGCCGAAACGCGCCAGAAACTACGCAAGCAGTTGCGCGAGGGCGCGCTCGACGAACGCGAGATCGAGATCGACGTCGCGGTGAATGTCGGTGTCGAGATCATGGCGCCGCCCGGCATGGAGGACATGACCAACCAGTTGCGCGGCATGTTCCAGTCGCTCGCCGGCCAGCGCAGCCAGTCGCGCAAGGTGTCGGTCGCACAGGCGCGTCCGTTGCTGGTCGAGGAGGAGGCCGGCAAGCTCGTCAACGATGAGGAAATCAAGACCCGCGCGATTGAAAGTTGCGAGCAGAACGGCATCGTGTTTATCGACGAGATCGACAAGGTCGCGCAGCGCGGCGAGTTCAGCGGCGCGGGTGTATCACGCGAAGGCGTGCAGCGCGACTTGCTGCCACTGGTTGAAGGTTCGGCGGTATCGACCAAATACGGCATCGTAAAGACCGACCACATCCTGTTCATCGCGTCGGGCGCGTTCTCGCTGGCGAAACCTTCCGACCTGGTGCCGGAACTGCAGGGTCGTTTTCCCATTCGGGTCGAACTGGCGGCACTCACCGCGGATGACTTCAGGCGCATCCTGGGCGAACCGCAGCACGCGCTGACCAAGCAGTACACGGCGCTCCTGGCGACCGAAGGCGTTACCCTCGAGTTCGCCACCGATGGCGTGCAGCGCCTCGCCGAAGTCGCGTTCGAGGTCAACGAACGTACCGAGAACATTGGTGCGCGGCGCCTGCATACCGTACTTGAACGCTTGCTCGACACGATCTCGTTCGAGGCGTCGGACAAGAGCGGTCAGCACTATGTGATCGATGCCGCGTATGTCGACGCGCATCTGGGCGACCTGGTCAAGGACGAGGATCTTTCGCGCTACATCCTTTGATGCGGAGTGGGAGAACCGCTCGTTGTCCCCGCTGGCGCCGGGATGACGCTACTGGTGCCGTCCCGGTTCCTCCAGCTTGCACCCATCCCGCAAACGGCCGACCATAGCCTCATGAGTACTGTCGTTCCCTTCAAGGCGCGCGGTGTGCGCGCCGAACTCCGCGATGCGTTCGAAGAACGCGTCGCGTTGCGCATCCTGCGCGATCGCATGCAGCCTGGCGTGATCCACGGCTATGTCGCCGCGTTGTCGCGCGACTTCTGCCTTATCGCCGAAGTTGGCGATGCGATGCGTTTCGATGGTTACATCGCAATCGCGATCGCCGACATCAGCGTTCTGGAGAGCGATCCGTCGCGCGAGTTCGTCGACAAAGCGCTGGCGTTGCGCGGCGAGAAGCTGGTGGTGCCGGCTGGATTCAGCCTCGACGACTGGGCCTCGATCGCGCGTTCGGCCGCCGCGAGTGCGCCGCTCATATCGGTCAACATGATCGAGGACGATGAAGGTGAAATCAGCTATGTCGGCCAACTCGACGCCGTCGAGGCGCAGGCGCTGGTATTGCGCGAGCTCGATCCGAACGCCGAGTGGTATCCCGACACCGGTGCCTACGAGTTCGAAGCGATCGGTTCGATCGGATTCGGCAGCGGTTATCTCGATGCGCTATGGCAGGTGGCTGGCTCACCGCTCGGTTCGCGCGCGCCGCGCGCACCGGTTTCCGACACGCTGCATTGACGTTTTCGCTCGATACTTTCCCTGCGTGAGAGCAACGGTCTTGTGGTAGCGGTTGCAGCCGCGCGAGACCTCTCCCGACAACAGGGCTTCGCGCTTGCATTGCGCTCACCGAAGAAGTCCGCTTGGCGTGTGGGAGCAGCGCTGATGGAGTGGCCTCGCGGAAACGTGCGGCAGCGATGTTCTGCTTGTTGAAACGAGCCGCCAGAAACTTGCGGCTGTGCCGATCGAGGGATGATTGAGATTGTCATGAGCCATGTCCCTCAACCTACCGGCATCACCTTGCATCGTGCCTCGCACGCGCTGGAAATCGCATTCGACAACGGCGAGGCCTTTCGCTTGCCCGCTGAATACCTGCGCACGCATTCGCCAAGCGCCGAGGTGCAGGGTCATGGCCCGGGCCAGCGCGTACTCGTGCCCGGCAAGATGCATGTGAACATCGATGCGGTCGATCCGGTCGGCAACTACGCGGTGCTGCTGCGTTTCGATGATGGCCATGCAACGGGCCTGTTTTCGTGGGATTTGCTCTACGACCTCGGTCGCGGTCAGGCGAAGAACTGGCAGGCTTATCTCGATGCGCTCGCCGCAGCGGGTCTGTCGCGCGCCTGATCGCCATCCACCGCCGTCGCCACCACCCGACGACCCGCCGCCACTTCCATCCGAGGATGATCCGGGCGCCTGCGACGACGACGAAATCGCACTGCTCAATGACGAGCCCAGGCCGTGCTCAGGTGGGTGAAGTTGTTGAGGCTACCGCGGCCCTCATACCAGCCGAGCGCACCCATGACGCCCGCTGCGGCCGCCGGCCCCACCGCGGCGGCAAAGCGGTTGGCCCAGGTCGCCCCGACATTGAGCGCAAGTGCATACGGCAGGAAGCGCTGAAACTCGCCGGTCGTCATCGACGGTGTTTTCTGCGCGGCGAGTTCGTCGCGATCGGCGACGCCGAGATAAAGACGCAAGCCGGCAAATTGGTCGAGCAGTTTGCGGCCGGCGGAGGTCGGCGCCTTCAGCCATTCGAAGAACGCGAAATGGGTGACGGCCAGCGCGCACACGACCAGCGTGAAGCCGAGGCCAGTGGACGCCGCAAACAGGCCGAGGCCGATCAGTTCGCGCGCGGCGAACGGCAACGCGAACAGTGTCGCGGCAATTGCGCCGCGGCGTCCGGCGCTCCCGCGCGGCGCTCGTCACGCCGACACTGCGCTGCGGATCAGCACGAACACCGCGATCGTCCATCCGCCCAGCCATAGCAGCACGAAACCGCTGCCGGCGTGCGTGTCGCCGGTGGCCGTCATGTGTACGCCGGGCGCGAGCGCGGCGAGCGTGATCAACACGGCCGGGATCATCATCGCGCTGTTGCGGCTGAAGGAGACGGTCTTGTTGTCCTTGTCCAGGCGTGCCTTGTGTGCGGCACGCACCCTGGCGATGCGCTGGTGTTCGACTGGATCGAACGCGAGCATGTCGTTCGATGCGAACGCTGCGGTCGGAGGTGGCCTCGACGGATGGCAGGTCCGGCGGTGCCGCGTGGTTGTCGCGCAGCAGTGCGTACTTCCTGTTGTCTTCCCGCATATCGAGCGCGCCGCGCACGGCGAGATCCACGGCATCGGTGGCGAAGCAGCAGTCGTCGTAACCCATGCGCTCGATGTGGCGCAGCGCGCCGGGACTGAAGCCGGTCGGTGCTTCGTATTGCGCGATGATCACGCCGCGTTTGGGGTCGCGGCCGACGCGCAGCCACTGCGTGATGTCGTACAGCCATGTCAGCAGCAATCCGGCGCCGCCGATCAGCACCCCGCGGTTGTCGTGCAGGAACCAGCCTCCGCGTTGCGCTGCGAACGACTCGGCGACGATACCTTTCGGGAATCCGACGACGATCGTCAATCCTTCGCGTGGCGCGAGTGCGCGCGTCGTCGCGAACGCCAGTCGTTGAACACAACGACGAGCGCGGCGATTGCGACAAAGACCATCGCCCCGATCCACCATTCGGCCATGCGCACTCCCCTTCCCGTTGGTGATGATCAGCCAATCCGGCACCGCGGCAAGGCGTACGGGCAAGCGCAAACCAACGCGCGCCATGACCGCAACGATCTCGTCAGCCGCGCATCTTGCGCCAGGCGAAAGCGAAGAAGCCGACGATCGACAGCGCCGCCAGCAGCAGCAAACCCCGCGCGATCCCGTCCGCCACGGCACCGTCCTGCACGATCGCGAGGCGTTGCTGCGCCGGGTTGCCGACGAACGCGTCGATGCCGGCAGCGGCTTTGTCCGCCGCCCCACGAAACGTGAAGCTCGCATAGAAGTAGCGCTGCGCGCCCACCTCGAAATAGACGCTGGATCGTCCGCCGCCGTGCATCCCGTGTACGTAGACGACGGTGGCGCGGCGCAATTCGTCAACATGGAACGGCCAGCGGCGCGTCTCGCGGTGGAAGACCTGCTCGAACACGCATTGGCCGCTGCCGCGGTCGCAGCCGAGGCGGGTGCGCAACGGATTTTGCGGCAGCGCGAACAGGCCGACCAGCGCGAGCAGGAGCAGGCCGATGGCGCAAAAAATGATCAGCGCGATGCGCGTCGTGCGCGTGGAAACCGCTTGCAGGACCATGCCGGACCCCGTTGCCGTCGCCACAGTATCGGCCCACCGCAAGCGGCGCCGCAACGGCTGCGGTCTCGGCTTGCGCTACGATGCGTGCGATGAGTCAGGCAAGCGACCAGACAGGAACCACCCATTTCGGCTACCGCGATGTGCCCGAGGCCGACAAGGCCACGCTCGTCGGCGAAGTCTTCACCTCGGTCGCGCGCAGCTACGACGTGATGAACGACCTGATGTCGTTCGGCGTGCATCGCCTGTGGAAACGCTATTTCGTCGGCACCAGCGGCGTGCGCGAAGGCGACCGCGTGCTCGATCTTGCCGGTGGCACCGGCGATATCGCGGCGCTGCTGTTGCCGAAAGTCGGCAAGAACGGCAGCGTCGTCGTCGGCGACATCAACGGCGACATGCTCAAGGTAGGTCGTGACCGCCTGCTTGACCGCGGGTTGCTGTGCGGCCTCGACTGGTCGCAGATGGATGCCGAAGCACTGCCGTTTCCGGACAAGTCGTTTGATTGCGTGACGATGGCGTTCGGCCTGCGCAACGTCACCCGCAAGGAAAACGCGCTCGCCGAAATCCATCGCGTGTTGAAGATCGGCGGCCGCGCGCTGGTGCTCGAATTCTCGACCCTGCGCGCGCAATTCCTGAAGCCGCTGTACGATTTTCATTCGTTTCAGGTATTGCCGCGCATCGGCAAGCTGGTCGCCGGCGACGACGCCAGCTACCGCTATCTCGCCGAATCGATCCGCAGGCATCCCGATCAGGCGGCGCTGAAGGCGATGATGGAAACCGCCGGTTTCGCGCGCGTCGACGTGCGCAACCTGTCCGCAGGCGTCGTCGCGATCCATCGCGGTTATCGCGTCTGAATCTCTGGCGGGAAGCCGAGGGCGACTGCAAACACACGATGTTCGATGCCCATCTCGCACGCTGGGGCCTGATCGCGGACGGCGAGCCGATCGCTACGCACAGCAGCGACCTGCTGCCGGTGCGCCGCGACGGCTTGCCGGCAATGCTGAAAATCGCGCGCGAAGACGAGGAATGCTGGGGATGGCTCGCACTGGACTACTGGGGTGGCGATGGCGCGGCGCGCGTGCTTGCGCGCGAGGGTCACGCGTTGTTGTTGGAACGCGCGATGGGTCCGCTGTCGTTGTCGCGGATGGTCCATGTCGGCCGCGACGACGAGGCCAGTCGCATTCTCTGCGCGGTTGCGGCCAAGTTGCATGCGCCACGGGCGCGCCCGCGTCCCGCAGCGCTGATTACGCTCGACGAATGGTTTGCGCCATTGGCTCCGGTCGCACGCGCGCAGGGCGGCATCATTGCCGCCGCCGCGGCAGTCGCGCGCAGCTTGCTTGCCGATCCACGCGATGTGGTCGTGCTGCACGGCGACCTGCACCATGACAATGTCCTCGATGCCGAAGGTCGCGGCTGGATCGCGGTCGACCCCAAGCGTTTGCTGGGCGAGCGTACTTTCGATTTCGCGAACTTATTGCGCAATCCCGATGTCGAACCCGCGGTCGCGCCGGGTCGTTTCGAGCGTCAGCTCGATGTGGTGACCGAGGCGGCTCGAGTGGATCGCGTGCGCTTGCTGCAATGGGTAATCGCATTCACCGGTTTGTCCGCGGCGTGGTACATCGCCGATGGAGAGACGTCGGGTGTCGATCTCGCGATCGCCGAACGCGCCAGCGCCGAGCTGGCGCGCATGGGTCCGGCGTAGCGCGGATGCGGCGGGTTCGGGTTCGCCGCTCCCCAAAGCGTGCAATTCGAGATTTCTGTGGCAACAACCGCCTTACTCTTGTGGGAGCAGTGTCGGCACGACAGGTCGTTCACGAATGCACAAGCATCGCGCGTGCAGTCCTCCCGTAAATTGAAATCGGCGTTCTGCAACTCGAGGGGCGCTCCTTCCGGGGGGCGGAAGGGCGGCCGCCTTTGCATTCCGTTTACAATTTGGCAGCACTTTTGTCACAGTCACGACGGAGTGATCGACGCCAGACTGGTGTTCCACTTCACGCCGGGAATCGAGGGGTCTATGCGCATCAGGGTGATCGAGGTTTTGCTGGCGTCGCTGCTGCTTGCGGCGTCTTCGCTGACGTTCGCCGCCGCCGACGCGGGTGAGGGCGGCGCAGCGCCGGGCAAGGATGCCAAGGCCGCGCACAAGGACGAAAAACCGATTCCGCCTGAGAAGACCGCGGTTTCGCATGGCAACGTCGAGGTCGGCGGCCGCACCATCCACTACACCGCGACCGCTGGCACGCTGTTGATACGTGACGGCAAGACCGAAAAGCCGAATGCGAGCGTGTTCTATGTTGCCTACACGGTAGACCCCGGACGGCGCGGGTCGGCGCGGTCGGTCACGTTCCTCTACAACGGCGGTCCGGGTTCATCGAGTCTGTGGCTGCACATGGGCGCGGTATCGCCGGTGCGCGTCGAATCGGCGAGTGCGACCGCGACTGCGCCGCCGCCATATCGTGTGGTGCCTAACCAGTACAGCCTGATCGACCGCACCGACCTGGTTTTCATCGATGCGGTGGGTACCGGGTTTTCTATGCCGGTCGGAAAAGACAAGGGCAAGGATTTTTGGGGTGTCGACCAGGATCTCGATGCGTTCGCGAAGGCGATCACGCGCTATGTCACGATCAACCAGCGCTGGAACTCGCCTAAATTGCTGTTCGGCGAATCCTATGGCACGACGCGCTCGGCCGCATTGGTCGGCAAGCTGCAAGGCAAGGGCATGGCGTTCAACGGCGTCGTGCTGCTGTCGTCGATCCTCAACGACGGTGCGAATGCACCGGGCCTCGATCAACGCTACATTGGTGCGCTGCCAAGCTACGCCGCGATCGCGTGGTATCACGACAAGGTGGCGAGCAAGCCGGCCGACATGGCCGCGTTCGTCGATCAGGCGCGCGTGTTCGCGGTGGGCGAATACGCGAGTGCGCTGGCGAAGGGTCAGAATCTTTCCGCAACCGAACTCGATGCGGTCGCGATCAAGCTCAGTCATTTCACCGGCCTCAGCACGCAATATCTCAAGGATGCGAATCTGCGCGTGGACCCGAGCCGCTTCCGCAAGGAACTGCTGCGCGGCGAACGCCGCACGCTCGGTCGCTATGACGCGCGTTACGAGGGCATCGATCTCGACGCAGCGGGCGAGACGCCCGAATACGACGCGTCCGATACCGCAATCAGCGGTGCGTTCACCGCGGCGTTCAACAATTATCTCGAAGGCACGCTGAAGTATTCGAGCGACACCCCGTACAAGACCACCAGTTTCGACATCATTCGCAGTTGGGACTGGAAGCACAAATCGGGCGACAGCCGCTGGCCGCAACGCCAGCCGTACGTCGCCACCGACCTCGCGCGCGCGATGCGTGAGAACCCGAAGCTCCAGGTGCTGTCCGCGAATGGTTATTTCGATCTGGCTACGCCGTTCTTCGCGACCGAATACGACCTGTCGCACATGCAGCTCGACCCGTCGCTGCGCGGCAACCTCGAGTTCCGCTATTACCCGTCCGGGCATATGGTGTATCTCAACGTCGATGCGTTGAAGATGTTCAATGGCGATCTGGATGCGTTCTACGACCGCGCACTCGGCGCGGCGCACTGACAACGCCTGCGCCTGGCGATTTGCGGCTTTTATGACGTACGGAGACGCCTTCAGCCACGATGCTTTTGACGCGTTCGCGATCGCAGCTGAAGCGCGCCCCTGCGACCGCGTCTACAGATCCTCACGGGTGGATTATTTTGCAGCCGCCTGTGGTGGTCGATGGAAATCCGCATCCGCGTTCCATTGCGGGAACGTCGTTTCGTTGGCAAGTTTGTTGCCGACCGCGTAAAACGCCTTGAGGTCCTGGATGATGCCGCGGAAATCCCAGTCCGGGTCGTAGTTGTCGCTCGGCTTGTGATAGCGGTTGTTGGTGTAGTCGGCCCATGCCTTGCGGCCGGCTTCCTCGCCCCCGTCGACGAGGTTCAGGCCTGACCGCGCGTACAGCACCGGCACGCCCTGCTTGGCGAAGTTGAGTTGGTCGGAGCGGAAGAAGAAGCCGGTTTCCGGCGTTTCGTCGGGTACGATCGAGCGCCCTTCGGCCGCTGCCGCTGCCTTGATGTCATCGTCGATTTGCGAACGGCCCCAACTGATCACCGCGATGTCCTTCGCCGGGCCCATGATCGGCAGCGCATCCATGTTGATGTCGGCGACGGTCTGCGCCATTGGAAACGGCGGATGCGTCACGTAGTAGGCCGAACCGAGCAGACCGGCTTCCTCGAGCGTGTCGGCGAGGAACACGATCGAGCGTTGCGGCGGCGGTTGCTGGTGCGCGAACGCGTCGGCAATCTCGAGCAGGCCGGCGATGCCGGTGCCGTTGTCGATCGCGCCGTTGTAGATCTGGTCGCCCTTGAGGGCGGGATCGCGGCCGAAATGATCCCAGTGCGCGGAGTACACGATGACTTCGTCGGGACGCGTGCTGCCCGGCAGATAACCGATCACGTTGTCCGAACTCGAGACTGTGGTCTTGTCATGGAACGCAACCGAGAGCGTCGCGCCGAGATCGGTCGGCTTGAAGCCGCGCAGGTCCGCGCTCTTCTTGAGTTCGTCGAAGTTCTTGCCGGCCTTGGCGAACAGGCGTTCGGCCGCCTCGGTCGTCAGCCAGCCGGCGGCCGCGAGCCGCGGCGCCGGATCCTCGCTGACCGGCAGGCTGTCCTGCGCTCCGGACCAGCTGTTGACCACGACGTGCCACGGATAACCCGCGCCCGGCGTCTCGTGCACGATCAGGCATGCGGCGGCGCCGCGCCGCGCGGCTTCCTCGTACTTGTAGGTCCAGCGGCCGTAATAGGTCAATGCGCGGCCCTTGAACAGGGTTTCGTCGTGATTGCCCCAGCCCGGGTCGTTGACCAGCACGACCACGGTTTTGCCCTTGACGTCGAGATCCGCATAGTCGTCCCACTGGTATTTCGGCGCGTCCACACCGTAGCCGGCGAACACGAGGTCCGAATCTTTGATGTCGACGCTCGGGCTCGCATCGAGCGAACCGATGATCATGTCCTTGCGATACGCGAAGGATTCATCGCCATTGGGCGTCTTGACGTCGAGGGTGACCTGGTCAGGATCGAGCAACGTGGTTTCGACCATCGGCACGGCCTGGAACCAGCTGCCCTTGTTGCCTGGCTTCAGGCCGATCTGGGTGAACTGGTCCTTGATCCAAGCGGTGGTCAGGCGTTCGCCAAGCGTACCCGGCTTGCGCCCCTCGAATTCGTCGGAGGACACCTTCTTGAGGCGCGCCGCGAAATCCTCGGCGTTGATGGTCGGCGAATAGTGGCCATCCGCGGTCGGCACGATCGGCGTTGGCGCCGCAGGTGCCGCGGCGGAAGACGCGTTCGAGGTTGCCTGCGCGGCACCGGGCGCGGCTTCCTGCGGCTGGCATGCGGCGAGCGACAGAGTCAACGACCCGATGAAGGCGCACGGAATGAGGCGTAGGCGCATGAGGGAACTCCCGCAGGGCGAAAAAAATCCATTCTAGACGCGGTGTGGTGAAATTGTCGGCCCTGCGGTCACGACGACCCGTCGCCGCCGCATTGCCGCAGCGGTGGAACATTCCTGCTCAATACCCGTCAGGAATGATGACAACGTTGCGCGCCACCCCGTGGCCCTCGAAAATGCCGGGCCACCGTGAATCCGGCTGCATCCAGCTTCGATCATCGCTGACCATCGGGACTTGCATGTGGTAGCGCAGGTGCTGAAACTGCAAAGTTCATCACATTGTCGGAAAACGAAACCCGTGAGTTCGTTGACGTTCTTCGCCGAGTTGAAACGTCGCAATGTCCTGCGAGCCGCCGCCTTCTATGCCGCGAGCGCGTGGCTGCTGGTGCAGGTCGCAACGCAAGTCTTCCCGTTTTTCCATGTCGCCGAGTGGGTGGTGCGCTGGATCGTGGTTGCTTCGATCGTCGGTTTCCCGTTCATGATCGCGTTCGCATGGTTCTATGAGCTCACGCCGGAGGGTTTCAAGCGTGACAGCGAGGTCGAGGCGGGTGAATCGATCAGACGTCACACCGGCAAGACACTCGACCGCTGGATCATCGCAGTGCTGGTGCTTGTCGTGGTGCTGCTGCTGGCGAACCAGCTCGTTCTGCACAAGAACCCGGTCGCCGACACTGCCGCGGTACCTGCCAGATCCATTGCGGTATTGCCGTTCGTCAACGAGAGCGGCGATTCGCAGCAGGATTATTTTTCGGACGGTCTGGCCGAGGAATTGATCGCCGACCTGACCCAGATCGGCAAGCTCAAGGTAATCGGTCGTAATTCTTCGTTCCATTTTCGCGGCAAGGAGCAGGACGATACCGCGGCGATCGGCCGCAAACTCGGCGTAGCGACGTTGCTGGAAGGCACCGTGCGCAAACTGGGTGACCAGGTGCGCATCGTGGTCGGGCTGGTGCGTGCTTCCGATGGCAGCAGTATCTGGTCGCAGAGCTACGATCGCCAGCTCAGGGATGTCTTCGCCGTGCAGAGCGACATTGCGTCGTCGGTCGCCGGTGCGCTCAAGGCGACTTTGCTCGGCAAGATCGCCGAGTCCGGGGAGAAACCGCCGAGCGGGGATATTGGCGCGTACAACGCATTGCTGCAGGGCAATTTCTATTTGGAGCGCACCAGCGCCGACAATTTCCACAAGGCGATCGGTTTCTACAATGAGGCAATTCACGCGGACGCGCGCTACGCGCTGGCCTATGCGAAGCTTTCCTTCGTCTGGCGTGCATTGGCCGATCAGTATCTGGGCGGCAGTGAACAGGCGGATGCCTACAGCAAGGCGCGCTCCGCGGCGAAGACCGCGCTGGAACTGGACCCGAATCTCGCCTTCGCGCACGTCGTGTCCGGATGGCTGCTGATGGATGTCGATTTCGATTTGGTCGCTGCCGAGGGCGAGTTCCGGCGCGCGATCGCGCTTTCGCCTGCGGATGCGGACGCGAAGAACGGCTTGGCCGTGCTGCTGGCCGGCCTTGGGCGCCTCGACGAATCGACGGAACTGGCACGACAGGCGTTGGCGGTCGATCCGCTGCATGGCTCCTGGTACACCAATCTCGCCGCCTATCTGATTCCACAGGGTCGCCTCGATGAAGCTTTGCAAGCCATTCATAAGGCGATCGAGCTGCAACCGGAGGCGGTTCTGAACCACACGCTGCTTGCCATCATCGAGATTCAACGCGGCGCCCCCGGACCGGCCCTGCAGGCGGCGCGAGAGGAGGGCGAAAGCATGTGGCGCCGGTATGCGATGGCACTCGCCCTGCAGGCGGGGGGCAATCGTGTCGCAGCCGACGCGGCACTGCAGGCACTGATCGACAAGGATGCGACCGTTGCGCCGTTTCAGGTCGCGTCGGTTTATGCATTCCGCAAGCAACCGGACAAGGCTTTCGAATGGCTGGATCGCGCCTGGGCGGCACGCGATCCCGGAGTCACGGGCTTGCTCTATGACCCTTTCCTGATCCGCTACAAGGATGATCCGCGCTTTGCCGCGTACTGCAAGAAAGTCGGGCTGCCGATACCAGGCCAGAGACCCACCCGCGTGCCGACCGCCACCCCGTCGATGGCACCGGATTCTCGAGCTTCAACCACATCGCCATCGTCGTAGCAAGCCGCCGACGTCAAGATGTCCTTGGCGACTGAATTTGCGTCGCGCGGCGGGGCACGTTATGGGCTGGCACCGGAAAACGTGTGCGGGGTCGCGCCGGTTACCGTGCCGATCGTCGCGCTGTCGCTGACGAAGAGATCGACCTCGCGGCGGAATTCCAGCGTGCCCTGCACGACCGCGTGCGAGCCGATCACGATGCGCGGTTTGCGGTCGTTCCAGGTGAACCAACTGTGCGACTTGTCGACGAGGATGCCGCGTTCGACTTTCGAGTCGGCGCCGATGTCGATGTCGCCGCTGACCGTTCCGATGCCGCCACCTACATGCGCGGCATCGAGCGCGATGTGGCCATTGACGTTCGACAAGCGCCCGGCGACATCAGCGCCCTTGTCGAGCTGGATGCTGCCGTTGACGGCTTCCACGGTGTTGGCGACTTGTGCATGAGAGTCTAGAACGATGCCGCCATTGACGGTGCCGAGCGAATCGGCATTGGCGCGATCACCCAGTTCGATGCCGCCGTTGACGGTGGAAACCTTGCCGGCGACGGCACCATCGCCGATGTGGATCGAGCCGTTGATGGTGCTGAGATTGCCGACTTGCTGGGCGGTTTCGATATGGATCGAGCCGTTGACCTTGTCGATGCCGGTGCCGCGCGCGAACGCGCTGACGGCAAAGCACAACGACAACATGGCGATGTAGGGCACGAGGTTGCGGTGCATGAAGGATCTCCGGGCAGATTGGTTGCGTCAGCAGTGATGCCGTGGGCGGGCAAAAAGGTTTACCTGCACGCCCATTCGGTTTGGCTGCCACCTGATGGAACGGCAACAACGGCGCGGCGCGGGCGCTTGGGCTAGCATTGCAGCTGCACGAAACTTCCGGAAGCAAGCGCGTGGCCAGACCAAAACCGATCCTGCTGCTGATCCTGGATGGCTGGGGTCATCGAATCGCCCGCGCACACAACCCGATTGCGCAGGCACATGCGCCAAACTGGGCACGCCTGCTTGCCGACTGCCCGCATACCTTGGTCGAGACGCATGGTGCCGAGGTCGGCCTTCCCGACGGGCAGATGGGCAATTCCGAAGTCGGGCACATGAATATCGGCGCCGGCCGCATCGTCTACCAGGATCTGACCCGCATCGACAGCGCGGTTGCGGATGGCAGCTTCTTCGAAAACCCCGCATTGTGCGGCGCCTGCGACGCCGCGAAGCGCGTCGGCAGCACGTTGAATATCTTCGGACTGGTATCGCCGGGTGGCGTGCACAGCCAGGAAACCCAGATCCTGGCGATGCTCGATCTGGCCGCGCGACGCGGCGTCGATCGCATTGCCGTGCATGCGTTTCTCGACGGGCGGGACACGCCACCGCGCAGTGCGCGGCCTTCACTCGAACGCCTCGCTGCGAAATGCGCCGAGTTGCCGGATGCGTTCATCGCGACAATCAGCGGGCGCTATTACGCGATGGATCGCGACAAACGCTGGGATCGTGTGCAGCGAGTGTATGAAGCGATTTCGAGTGGGCACGACGCGTCGTTCATCGATGGCGCGCTGGCCGCACTCGACGCGGCTTACGCGCGCGGCGAGAACGACGAGTTCGTGAACCCCACCGTCACCCGGGAAGCATGGTCCATGGCCGACGGCGATGCCGTCGTATTCATGAATTTCCGCTCCGATCGCGCGCGCGAATTGTCACACGCGTTCGTCGATGCGGACTTCAATGGTTTCCGGCGTTCGCGCAAAATCCAATTGTCGGCGTTCGTGACCTTGACCGAATACGAAAAAGGTCTCGCCGCGAGTGCGATCGCGTTCGCGCCGCAATCGATGCGCAACACGCTTGGCGAATACCTCTCCGCGCTCGGCCTGACCCAGTTGCGCATCGCCGAAACCGAAAAATACGCGCATGTGACGTTCTTCTTTTCGGGAGGCCGCGAGGCGCCGTTCGTCGGCGAGGAACGCATCCTTGTGCCGAGCCCCAAGGTCGCGACCTACGACCTGCAGCCGCAGATGAGCTGCCCCGAACTCACCGATAGGCTGGTCGAAGCAATCGCGTCGAAACACTTCGATTTTATCGTCTGCAACATCGCCAACGCGGACATGGTCGGCCACACCGGCATCGAGCCCGCCGCGATCAAGGCGGTCGAGGCCATCGACCGGATGTTGGGTCGGGTGAGCGTCGCGATTGCCGAGGCCGACGGCGAAATGCTGGTAAGCGCCGATCACGGCAATATCGAACAGATGCTCGATGCCAATGGCGTGGCGCACACCCAGCACACCGCCGGACCGGTGCCGCTGGTCTACCTCGGCCGCGCCGCGGCCCTGCGGCATGGCGCGCTGCGCGATCTCGCGCCAACCGTGCTCGCGCTGATGGGTCTGCCGCAACCGCCTGAGATGAACGGGCACAGCCTGGTCAAATTCCTGTAAGTGCAAACCGGGCCGCTACGTCGTTCCACGTTCTCCCGGGTGCGAGCGCTGGTGTCGGCGTCCGGTGACGAGCTTGCCCTTCATGTGGTTGCTTGCGCGCGCAGCGTCGCGTTGTCGACGGTGCTCGGGCTCGCCATGGCAATCAGCCTTGCCGCGCGGGCGCAGGACGCGGATTCGACGCCGCATGCGAAGCAGGAGCTCGCCGCGAAACAGAAACTCGATGCGGTACGCGGCCAGATCAAGGCGCTGGTTGATCAACAGCGCGCGACCAGCGACGAACGCGGCGAAGCGGCACGCAGCCTGCGCGACAAGGAACTCGCACTCGCTGCGGTGGGCAAGGATGTGCACACGCTTGACGACCAGCTTGTCGCCGGGCACGCCAGGCTGGATGCGCTCAATGCACAGCGCACGCAACTCGAAACCGCGCTGCAATCGCAGCGCGACGCGCTCGCGGCGTTGCTGCGTTCGGCGTACGAGCTGGGCCACGACGAAGAACTGAAACTTCTGTTGCAGCAGGACGATGTCGCCGTGATCGCGCGTGTGCTCGCCTACCACCGCTATTTCCAGCGCGCGCAAATCGGCCAGATCGACGAGCTGCAGGATGACTTGAAGCAGCTCGCCGAGATCGAAGACACGATCCGTACAACCGCACGCGAGCTCGCGGTGACGCGGCGCGCGCGCGGCGTCGAAGCGGCAAAACTGCAGACCGAGCGTGCTGAACGTGCAGCGCTCGTCGCGGGGATGGATGCCAAGCTGAAGGATCAAGGCGCCCGCATTGCAGCGCTCGGCAAGGACGAAACCGCACTGACCCAACTACTTGAGCAACTGCGCGACGTGTTTGCGGATATTCCCAGGCAGCTCTCCGGCGAACAACCTTTCGCGTCGTCACGCGGACATCTGGCGTGGCCGCTGCAAGGGAAGATCCTGACCGCGTTCGGCAGCATCGACGAATCCGGTCGCCCCAGCAGCGGCATATTGCTTGCTGCAAAAACGGGCACTCCAGTGCGCGCGATCTCGCACGGTCGTGTCGCGTTCGCAGACTGGATGCGTGGTTACGGCATGCTCCTCATCATCGATCACGGCGACGGCTATTTGAGTCTCTACGGCTGCAACGAAACCCTGCTCAAGGGAGCGGGCGACTGGGTCAATGCCGGCGATACGATCGCCACCAGCGGCGCCAGCGGTGGCCAGAAGATACCGGGGCTGTATTTTGAAATCCGCGTGAAGGGTCACGCGGTCGACCCGCGCGGCTGGCTCAAATGAGCGCGTCCTAGAACGTGTACGCAGAGGAAGGGTTGCGGGGACGGACGTACTGACTGCTGTGATCACGTCGCAGCCACGCAAGACCTGGCATGGGAAACGACGATTGTCGCCGTTCGTTCCTGCACGGATCGGCGTTGGCTGCATTGGCCGCGATCCCAGGCGCGCGAATGGTCGCGAACTCAACTTGCTTCGGCTTTGGATCAAGGCATTGTGCTTGCCGCTCTACAAACGAAGCGCGCTGGCTGGAGGGACGAGCCGCCTTATGGGGGACTCGGATGTGCTGCCAAGATGGCGGCGGCACCCAAGTCGCTTTCGCGGGGACGCCTCCACAGGAAAATCCCGCACGAGACAAGCCGCGCCCATCGAACTGTCAGCGCGGCATGTGGTCGGAAGGATAACGGCGCGCGAATGCGCCGGACGCTACACTCGCCACCCCTTCCTCCAGCTGGTTCAAGCGATGCGTCTGCGCTTCCCGATCTTCGTTGTGTTCGGTGTCCTGTCGGCCGTCGCGCTGGCCGCGCCGCCGCCCGTAGCAGTGCCACCGGCCGTCCCGGCTGCCAAGTCCATCGGCGCGCCGACGCCGACAGTCGCGGAAAGCGACGCGGTCGACCTCAAGGACATCCGTACCTTCACCGCGGTTTACAGTCTCGTCAAGCAGGCCTATGTCGACAAGGTCGACAACCATCGCCTGATGCAGGCCGCGATCGGCGGCCTGTTGTCGGGACTTGATCCACACAGTGAATACCTTGGCAAGGAACAGCTCGCGGACCTCACCGAAGACACCACCGGCAACTACAACGGCCTCGGTGTCGAGGTGGCGCAGGTCGACGGAACGCTGCGCGTGGTCGCGCCGATTGACGATTCGCCCGCCGAACGTGCCGGCATCAAGGCGGGCGACATCATCGTGCGCATCGATGGCAAACCGGTGCAGTCCGACGACCTCGATCGCGCCGTCGCCAGCCTGCGCGGCAAGGTCGGCAGCTCGATCACGCTGAGCATCCTGCACGCAAAGCAGACCGTGCCGGTCGACGTCTCGATGAAGCGCGAGGTGATCCGCGTCTCCAGCGTGCGCGGTCGTCTGCTCGAACCGGGCTATGCGTATTTGCGCCTGAGCCAGTTCCAGGCCGATACGGGTAACCAGTTGCGCAAGCGCATCGAGCGCCTGCAGGCTGACAACAAGACGCCGTTGCGTGGCGCAGTGCTCGACCTGCGCAGCAATCCGGGCGGATTGCTGACCTCAGCGGTCGAGGTCAGCGACGAATTTCTCGACTCAGGCATCATCGTGACCACGCGCGGCCGGCTCAAGGAATCGGATCTGAGTTTTCGCGCCACGCCGGGCGATCTGCTGAATGGCGCGCCGCTGGTCGTGCTGATCGACAACGGCACCGCGTCGGCGGCGGAGATCGTCGCTGGCGCGTTGAAGGACAACCACCGCGCGTTGCTGATGGGGCGGCGTTCGTTCGGCAAGGGCTCCGTGCAGACCGTGTTGCCGATCGATGCCGACCATGCCGTCAAGCTCACCACCGCGCGCTACTACACGCCGAGCGGCATTTCCATCCAGGCCGAGGGCATCCAGCCCGACATCAAGCTGGCCGATCTGGCGTTGAGCCAGCGCGACGATGCGTCGAACCTGTCGTTCGGTGAGCGCGATCTACGCAACCACCTCAAGGGCGCCGATGAAAACGGCGGTGCGATTGTCACGCCACGCGCGGCGGATCGCGATGTGGAAAAGGACTACGCGCTCAATGAGGCCCTGAATGCGCTGAAGGCGTTGGCGTTGCGGAACAATCGGGTTCTGCCGGCGCCAGCCGCGGGCACCGCCAAGAGCGGTTGAATCGACGTTTTGACGGTCCACTCGCGAGGCTAGTTCGAATGAAGAACTGGCTGCATGCCAACCGGCGTTTCGTCGCATTCCTGCTACTGCTGTGCGTTTTCCGCACGGCAGTCGCGGACTGGAATCCGGTTCCATCCGGATCGATGCGACCGACCATCCTCGAAGGCGATGTCGTCTTGGTGAACCGTCTTGCCTTTGACTTGAAGGTCCCGCTGACCAATGCGATCGTCGCGCACACCGGAGAGCCGCAACGCGGTGACATCGTCACGTTTTCGTCGCCCGAGGATGGCACGCGTTTGATCAAGCGCGTAGTCGTGCTGCCCGGCGACACCCTCGAGATGCGCGACAACCATCTGGTGATCAATGGTAACGCGCTCGATTACGCGCCGCTCGGCGATGTCGTCGAGCCACTTGGCGCGCATCGCACGATCGAGGCCGAACGCGTACGCGAAACCTTCGGTACATCGCCACACACGATCCAGTGGCTGCCGCTGATCGCGTCGCGGTCGAGCTTTGGCCCGCTCGTCGTTCCGGCCGATCGTTACCTGATGCTCGGCGACAACCGCGACGACAGTGCCGACTCGCGCTATGTAGGTCTTGTGCCGCGCGAATTGCTGATCGGCGGTGCCGAGCGCATCCTCGTATCGGCGGACATCAAGGGGCGCTGGCAACCGCGTGTCGCGCGATTCGGCTCGAGTCTGTACGCGGTGGATCTCGCGGTTGCTGCGCGCGCACATTGAGCCGCCGCGTCTTCCCGCCGTGATTAAACGCCGCAATTCTCCCACGCAACGAGAGTCGCAGGAATGAGCGAACCGCAGGACATTACCGAAGCCCAGTTTTTCGAGATGGTGGACCGCTTCCTCAGCCGGGCCAACAAATTCGCCACGCAGCTTCCGCAAGCGCGTGTCAGTTCTGCGCTGTTGTTTGCCGCCGCGCGCTACAACGCATTCAACTGGGTCGGTCGCGCCCAGATGCCGGAGCAGACGGTCGACGAGGCGGTCATCCTGTTTCGTACCGACTACGAAACCATGTTTCGCGACAACGTGCGCGAATTGAGTGGAAAGCACGCGAACGCCTGACGTCGCGGCGATCGGTGGTGGACGTTCGGCGGCCGAACCCGAGTCGGCCGTTACCTCGCCCTCGGTGGCGCGACCGGAAACGGCATGATCTTGTCGCCGCTGGTCGCGTCGCGGATGGTCAGCGCACCGCGCTTGGCGACTTCCTCGATGCGTACGATCGCGTGCATCGGTACATGCAGCATCGTGGTGTCCTTGAATTCGCCGCGCAGGCGTTCCTCGGTGGGATCGACGACGAGTCCTTCGCCCGGTGGCTCGAACACGAGTTCGCCAATCTCGGTGAAACCCCATAACGCGCTGGACGCAACATGGCGTGCATAGAGCTCGATGTTCTTGCCCTGCGAAAGGAAGCTGACTTTGTAGAGTTTGCGTTTCTGCATCGTCGTATTGTCGTCCTTTGCGAGATTCGTTGCCGGCACACTGCAGCCGCGATTCCTGCTCAACCGCGCAGGCGTCGCGCTACTGCGGGCCTGGACAACAGCGCGAACACGATACCGATCACGAAACCGGCGATGTGTGTCCACCAGGCAACCGCGCCGAACGCCGGACCGACAAAGGTGAACAGGAGTTGCAGCATCGCCCAGAAGCCGATCAGCAATGGCGCCGGGATACGCACGAATTCGAGGAAAACGCCAAGCGGCAACACCAGACCCAGGCGCGCGCGCGGGAACAGCGCCAAATAGGCGCCGACAATCGCCGATACGGCGCCGCTGGAACCGATGATCGGCGCACTGGTACCGGCCAGCGTGTAGGCGCCGACCAGATTCGCCAGCGCGCCCCCTATGACGAACAGCACGAGGAAACGAGTCGCGCCGAGTGCGCGTTCGGCGGACACCCCGAACACGATCAGGAACAGGAGGTTGCCGGTGATGTGCAGCCAGTCGGCATGGAAGAAGATCGCGGTAACCAGCCGTGCCGCGCGCAGTTCGGTGATCTGCTGCAGCCACGGTGCGTTCGCGTCGAGCACGGTCGAAGGTACCGTACCCCAGTGATTGAGGACTGCGAGACGTTCTCCGGCCGGCAACGCCATCGTCCACAGGAACACGACCACGCAGGTCGCGACGATCAGCAGCGTCGCCCATGGCGGGCTCGGCTTGCGTCGGCTCGGCAAATTGACGAACACGTGCGCCACTGCGCGCCGCAGGCTAGCGGCCGTCCCGCGGATAGAAAAAGCGCTTGCCCTTGAAATCGAGCACGATGCCGTCGACGCGGATCGCGTGCAGGGTCACGCCATCGCCGAGATCGTCGCCTTCGACGTGGCGCTCGCCTTTGATCACCACGAAGCGCTGTTTCGGGTCCGGCGCGTAAACATGCAGCGTCAGCTGGAGATCGGGCAGTTCCTTGCGGGTCGCGTAGGGAAGATCCCAGATCGATGGCAACGCCGCGCCCGCCGGCTGCGCGCCTGCCGCCGGTGCCGAAGGCTGCGCTGCGATCGCGGTCGCAGGTCCTGTGGCCGGATTCGATTTCGTGACCGCGGTGGCCGGATGTTGCGCGGCAGGGGCGAACTGTGCGGCCGGTTGGGGCACGCCGGCATTAGGTAACGGTTGCAACGGAGCGGTCATGCGGTTCGCGATTGGCGCCCCGTTGACCGACCCGGGGCGATCGGGCATGCCGCCCTGACGCTTGTCGCCCTGTTGGTCCAACGCGATTTCCTTCGTGTTTGCACGCTGGGCCTGCTCGGCGCGACGCGCCGCATTGCGTTTGGCGGTCGACTCGCTGGCGAGGCCAGCTGCGCTTCGTCGTGCGGGGTGCGCGAGGGCCGGGTTCGGCACGGTCGCGGCGCTCATGGACATCGCGGCCGGCGCCGGTGCGTTGGGGGTGCGCAGCAGCCACCAGCCGACGCCGAGCGCGAGCGCCATCAACCCAACCAGCACCGGCAGCATGCTGCGGCTGCGTCGCGAGTTGAGCACCGGGGAACCCAGCGTCGGTGCTTCGCCAAGACGGCGTTGCTGTTCGGATTTCTTCAGCGCTTCAAGGATCAACGACATTGCCATTCCTGATTGCATTTACCCGGGCGCGATCGCGTCCGGCTTCGCTGTGCGCCGCGGTGCGAACGCACGCGCCGCGGAATTGGGTGGAATATCGGCCGTCCGACATCATTCCACGGTTCGCGCCAGATGCGGGCCGGCATCATCCAGCGCCGATAGCGCGAACAGCGTTTCCGGGCCGATGATGCCGTCCGCCTTGATCCCGTACGCGGTCTGCAATTTGCGTATGTGTGTTTCCAGTTGGGCATCGAACACCGCGGGCGTTTGCGCGTCGGCGCCGCCATCGAACGTCTTCAGACGCTCGCTCACCCATGCCACGCCGGCGCCACTGTCGCCTCGCTGGAGTGTCGCCGGCACGTCCGCAGGTAGCCGCCACAGTGCGATGAAGTCGCCCGACCAGAACTTCGACAACGAATCGCGCGCAAGTTCATAACGCGAGCCGGCGAGATCGAGGCGGACCTGCTTCGCGCCGACGCCCTGCAGCAATGCGTATCCCGGTTTGCTCTCCGCCCCCAGCAGCAGGATCAAAGGCCGGTCGAAACGCAGCAGCTGGTCGAGAGTCGCATGGCCATGCAGGCAGGCGATGCCGGAGCCTACGATCGCCGGGCAGTGGCTGGCGGCGCGCACCGAGACAGTGCCGGCGTCGACCTGCCAGCGCGCGAGGAGCTGGGTGAATGCGGTGAGTTCGGTTTCGGGCGCCTCGGCGAGTCGTGCCGCCAGGCGTTCGGCTTCGTGATCGGCCGGCGCCACCACGGCAGCGACGGGTTTGGACGCGGGCGGCGGCGTGGCGTTGCGGTACACCTGCCAGCCGAACGCAGCAGCGCCGAGCGCGACCACCAGCGCCGCAGCCGCCGCCCAACGTCCATAACGATGCACCCAATAACGCGTGTGCCCTGGCAGGGTCTCGTCGGCGGCGCGGTTGACCAAGCGCTCGCCGAGGCTGTCTTGTTCGCGCGCATAACCGGCCATCAGCGCGCGGTCGGCGATGATATTGATCAGGCGCGGGATTCCGTTGGAACGGTGGTACAACGCCTTCAATCCGAGTCGCGAGAACGGCATCCGCGCGCAGCCGGCGACCGCCATGCGGTGGCGTACATAGTTCTCGCTTTCGCCGCCATCGAGCGGAGTCAGGTGGTAGCGCGCGGTAATCCGCTGGGCGAGTTGGCGCAGCTCAGGCCGTGCGAGGAGTTCGCGCAGTTCCGGCTGGCCGAGCAGGATGATCTGCAGCAGCTTCTGTGTCGGTGTTTCGAGGTTGGTCAGCAGGCGTATCTGTTCCAGCGCGTCGATCGAAAGGTTCTGCGCTTCGTCGACGATCAAGACCACACGCAGACCCTGCGCGTAGGCATCGAGCAGGAATGAATTCAGCGTGTCGGTCAACGCCTTGAGACTGCCGCGCTTGCCATCGATGTAGAGCTTGAGTTCCTCGCAAACCGTCTCGACCAGTTCGACCGGCGACAATTTCGGATTCAGCACCAGGGCGACGCGCATATTTTCCGGCAATTGTTCGAGCAGCAATCGGCACAACGTGGTCTTGCCAGTTCCGACTTCACCGGTCAATTGCACGAAACCGCCGCTGCCGCCCTTGCCGATCCCGTACAAAAGGTGCGCGAGTGCATCCCGGTGCCGTTCGGACAGGAACACATAACGTGGATCCGGCGTGATCGAGAATGGTGCTTCGCGCAGGCCGTAGTACTCGAGATACATTCCGTTACTTTACCTGACGGGCAATCGTGCAACGAGGTCGGTCGGTTCAGGTGCCAAAATGCGCCCGTGCGGGCCAGCGGTGTAGCAACGGACGGTGGCATCGCGCTTTCCGCCTCCGGCTGGTTGACGCCAGTGCAGGAGCGTAAAGTGTTCGCGTGCTGCGTCTTACGATCATTTCCGGCTTTGGTTGCAGGTGGGTTGTGCTGCCTCGAATCACGTTTTGCGCTGGCGTCCTGGCCATCGGCCTGGCAGGCGCCGGCTCCGCGCTAGGTCAGCCGGTCCGGTGCGCCTGTTCGCATAACCGGACTGCCGTCGTGGCGGGCGCTGGCGGAAATACCGTCGCGGCCGCATTGACGCTGACCGGCGACTATACCCCGCCGGTCAGCTGGACAATCTCCGCGGGGGCCCTGCCGTCAGGACTCGTGCTCGATGCGGGTAGTGGCCGGATCAGCGGAACACCGACCGTCCCGGGCACCAGCGATTTCACGGTCAACGTGACCGATAACGGAACGCCTCCGCGCATGGCATCCAGCGCGCAGTCGATCCTGGTCGCGGCGGCGCCGCCGATGGCAATCCTTGGCACGTTTCCGGTTGCAACGATCCGTGACGCATACAGCGCCGCCCTTCGGCTGGATGGGACCTACACGGCGCCGGTGTGGTGGGTGATTTCGGCAGGTTCGCTGCCGGAGGGTTTCATCCTCGATGCCACTACGGGAATCGTCAGCGGAACCGCGAACGCGGTCTCGACCAGCAGTTTCACCTTGCAGGCGACCGATCACGGCGACCCACCGACGGTGGTGACTTCCATGCAAACCCTGACGGTCGCCGAGCCCGCGCCGTTCGTGCCCGCGACATGGAGCGAAACGCGCATTGCGCCGCCAACCGCGATCACCTTGTCGAATGGCGACCTGACCGCGACCGGCACCGATACCGGCATGGTCCTGACCGACGGATCACTGGACGCGGCCACCGCCAACAACTACTGGGAAGTGCATATCGACGCGATGCCGGTGACCCATAATCTCATGCTCGGCATATCGCCCTCATCCGAGATCGGCTTCGATGGCAACTTCCCGGGCTATATCCGTGGCTGGGGTCTCAAGAGCATCGGCGACACCTATGCGAACGGCGAACGTGGTTATGGCTTCCTTCCAACCTATGGAGCCGGCGACACGGTCAAGATCCTGCTCAAGCATGGCAGTCTGTATTTCGGCCTGGCCGGCGGCGCATGGGCGGGCGACCCGATCGCCGAGACCGGCACCTGGGCGACCGGCATCAGCGGCCAATACGCGCCTGGCTTCTCGGCGTACCAGTCGTATGGCATCGACCGCATCATCACCGTGAACTTTGGTGCGACACCGTTCCTGGATACGCCGCCCGCCGGCGCCACCGGTTGGCCGGCGGCGATCCCGATGGGTCTTGATGGCACGTTGCCATCGGCCGCGCTCGATGTGCCGTACTACGACACGATCTTCGCGAACGGCTTCGACGCCGCGGATTGATGTTCGAGCACGAGCGAAAGACCCACCGCGGATTTCTCAACGCTCGAAGGGATCCGGCAAGGTCGCCGCTTCGGCTTCGATCGCGCCCGCGGGCGAGGTCACGAGGACCGTCGCCGGCGCTCGCGGTCGCGACGACAGCATCCGCGCGCTGCGCCAGTTGCCATAGCGGTAATAGGCCACCGTCAGGATCAGCGAGGTCAGCGAACCCAGTGGGTAGCTCCACCAGATCGCGTCTGCACCGAGGCGTCCGAGCAGGCCGTAGGCGAACGGAATGCGCACCACCCAGAACGCGATGAACAGGACGACCAGCGGCGGCACCACCGCGCCGGTCGACCGCACTACCCCGGTCAGCACCATCGACACACCGATGAACAGATAGGCCCAGATCACGATCGTGTTCATGTGCCGCGCAATCTCGACCGCGGCACCGTCATCGGGCAGGAACAGTCCGAACGCCGGTCGCGCGAAGATCCAGATCAGCGCGATGATGGCGCCGCTCATCAGGAAATTGATCGTGATGCCGGACATCGCGGTGCGATGCACGCGGTCCCAGTGTCCCGCGCCGACGTTCTGCGCGGCCATCGACGAAGCGGCCGCGCCGATCGCAAATGCCGGCATCTGGATGTAGTTCCACAACTGGATCGCCGCGCCGAACGCGGCCGTGGTCTGTGAGCCGAAGCGGTTCACCAGGCTGATCATCGCGATCATGCTCGACGAGATCACGATCATCTGCATGCCCATCGGCACACCCTTTGCTGACCAGTGAGCGCAGGATCGTGGTGTCGATGCGGAAATAGCGCGTCTCGTCCGCATGCAGCCAGAGGAAATGCTTGCGCCGGTACAGGTGGGCCAGAATCGCGATCAGACTGACCGTGTTCGCGATCAGGGTCGCGGTCGCCGATCCGGCGATGCCAAGGCGTGGCGCCGGGCCAAGCCCGAAGATGAAGACCGGATTCAGCGCGATGTCGAGTCCGACCGACAGCAGCAGAAACCGGAACGGCGTCTTCGAATCACCGGCGCCGCGCAAGGCCATCATCACGAACGCATACATGTACAACGCAGGCATGGCGAGGAAGATGATGCGCAGGTAGCGGGTCGCGAGCGGCAGCGCGTCGAGCGGCGTGCTCATCCAGCGCAGCAGCATCGGCGACAGCAGGAATCCGGTGAATGCGACCGCTGCCGAGACGAGCGCGAAGAAACTGGCGCTGGTACCGACCACGCGCTTGGCCTGGTCGAGATCCTTGGCGCCGATGCTCTGGCCAACCAGGATCGTCGCTGCCATGCCGACGCCGAACACCGCGCCGAGCAGGAAGAACAGGATCACGTTCGCGTTCGAGGTCGCGGTCAGTGCCGCCTCGCCGAGGAAATGCCCGACCCAGATCGCATTGACCGACCCATTCAGCGACTGCAGCACGTTGCCGCCGAGGATCGGCAACGAGAACAACAGCAGGGTCTTGCCGATCGCGCCTTCGGTCAACATGGAGGCGGTGCGTTGCGTAGCGGGCATTCGCGTGGAGTCGTGCGGGATGCACGCATCCTGCATGAGTCACGGGCGGAGCGAAAGGCTGACTGCGGGGCTGGCGCGCACACTGCGAAGTCATCTGGTCGGCAGGTAGAATGCCGACATGGACAAGCCTCGATCGCGATGGCCGCGAACTGTTCCGCGCCGGTGACACCTGTTTGCCGTGAGGCCAAGCGACGTGGCTATTCAGAGGCCCTGCGTACGCCAAACCGAAAATCGTGACGCCTCCACTTGCTCGTCGGCGCGCGCAACGTTATGGTCGATGGCGACGCAAAGCACCTAATTCCGCTCGCTGTGTGCTCATCGCGTCGGAACGGATGCCGGCGTTGCCCAACGTGTTACGGGCCGATGTCCAGCGGGATAGCGCCAGCGGCATTGGAGCGCCAAACGTCTTACCCATGAAACGTCCACTGATGTCGAGGAGCACCACGATGAACAAGGTCTGCCTAAATTTCCTGTCTGGAATCTGCATTTTGCTGTGCATGTCGGCGGCGACCGCACTGGCCGCGCAGATGCCGGCTTCGGTGCAGCGGGTCGATGCCGCCGGACACGCATTCCGTGTCGACCACCAAGGCTATCGCGTAGCGGTGCCGCAGCGTGTGCTGGTGCCACCGTTGCTCGCGCCGCAAGGTTCGACAACGGCCAACTGGACCGCGCTCGGTCCGGCAGGGGCGGATGTATCGGTCGTGGCGGCTTCGCCAGACACCGCCGGTTTCGTGCTCGCCGGCGTTGCGCCGGGCGGGCAATGGGGTGGCTCGTTGTACCAGTCGACTGATGATGGTTCGAGTTGGAGCCAGGTGCAGGCGCTGGTCGGCACGAGCGTGTTCGACATCCAGTTCGCGGCCGATGGTTCGATCTATCTTGCCGTGCAGAACGGTATCGAGAAAAGCACGGACGGTGGCGCGACCTGGGCCGCGTTGAATCTCGGCATCGGCCTCAACAACCAGGTCTTCGCCCTTGCGCTCGATCCGAATGACGCCTCGACGCTCTGGGCGGGCATCACCGATGCGATCGGCTCCCAGCCGATCAACCTGATGCGCTCGACGGATGGCGGCTTGACCTGGCAGGACAAGACGCCACCGCTCTCCTCGCCGACCACGGGTACCGGCATTGCGGTCGACCCGAATGATTCCAATACGGTGATCGCAATTTTCTCCGGCGGCTTCGGCGGTGGCGCCGTGTGGGTGACCACCGACGGTGGCACCACCTGGACAGACCGCACCGCGGGCTTGCCGGCCAATCCGATGAACGCCGTGGTCTACGATGGCATACGCCTGCTGGTCGGTGGTGGCGAGCTGTTCGGTTCCCAGTATGTCGGCTTGTACAGTTCCATCGATCTCGGCGTGACGTGGACGCCACTGCACAACAGTACCTGGCCGCTGCTCGCGGTCACCGATATCGCGGTCGATCCCGACGACGCGCAGACCATCCTCGTCACCACCGACGGCGCCGGCGTCAATCGTACGACCGATGGTGGCGCGACCTGGCAAATCGGCATCGGCGGAATCGGCGCGCTCGCCGCGCAGTCGTTGCGCTATGTACCTGGCAATGCATCGCAGTTGTTTCTCGGTGCGACATCGCTGGGTGTCTTCCGTTCGGACGACGGTGGCAATGACTTCGCGCCATTCGGCAATGGCATGTCGCAGTTGAGCCTGTTCTCGATGGCGGCGAGTCCGCTCGACTCGAACGCAATTGCGGTCGCCTTCCAGGGCCAGAACAGCGGCGGTGTCTTCAGCTCCACCAATGGCGGCGTCAGCTGGACATCGGAACCGGTGCCGCCGACGCGTTACAGCGCGGTCGGCTACGCACCAAACGGCACCCTTTACGCGATTTCCAGCGGTCCCTCGTCGATTGCTCCGGAGGGCCTGTATCGGCGCAACGCGGATGGATCGTGGAGCGGCCTCGGTCCCGACCAGGGACCGCACTATGAGTCCGATCTCGCCGACATGCGCTTCAGTGTCAACAATCCGGACCTGATCCTGCTCGGCGGTTCCGATTTCGGCGATGCGGGCTTCGGTAGCACGATCTGGCGTTCGGCCGATGCCGGTGCGACCTGGACCAAGGTGTTCCTCGGCACCGATTACGATTTCGTGACCAGCATCGAAATCGTCGAGGACGGGACCGACCAGACCATGGTTGCGGCCTACGACGATACCAGCGGGACGAACCATGGCGGTGCATTGCGCTCTGTCGATAATGGTGTCGACTGGACACCGGCGTTGACCGGCTTGCCATCGGCGTATCTGCGCACGCCGAAGCTGTGTGCGTCGCCGACCACTCCGCAGACGTTCTACATGGCCGCCGCAAATGCACGCAATCAAGGCATGGTGTTCCGCACCACCGACGCGGCGCAAACGTGGAACCAGACCGCGTGGGCAGGCGGTGGCGGCATTCCGTCCGATATCGCGTGCGATGCGCTCGACGACCAGGTGCTCTACATCTCGCAGTGGGGACCGCCGAAGGTTGTGCGATCGGACGACCAGGGCGCCACGTTCGCGGCATTCGACAGCGGCCTCGACAGCGCCGGCGAGCCTACCGCACTCGCGGTGGCGCATGTCGCAGGCGGCGACGCGCATCTGCTGATGTCGACCAGCCTTGGCAGTTTCGCAACGCCGACGATCGCGACCTCGGATACGATCTTCGTCGACGGTTTCGACGGCGCGTCGCCCTGAAGTTGGTCCGTGTGGGAGTGGCGCAGCCGCGACGATGGCGCATCAGGGCATCGTGCTTGCGCCGCTCCCGCCAGCATCCAGCTCGTGCCGCTTTCCTGTGGGAGGGGTGCAGCCGAGAACGAATTCGCGTCGAAGCGTCGCGGCCGTATGGCTTCCGCAACAAGGCAAGGGCCGTCATTGCGCGTTCGTGCGATCCGCGTGCAAGAGTGCGTGGCCTGACTGATGCCGCGCGTCGTGCAAGATATCGCGGACCCGCACGGTCGTAGCGACATGGACAATCGACGGCAACGCGGGCTGCGGATCGCCAAATTCGCGCTTGCACTGCTGGTGATCACCGCAATCGTGGTATTTTTTGCGCTGGGTGGCCAACACTATCTCAGCCTCGATCTGCTCAAGGCGAAGCAAGCAGACCTGGCGGGTTACCAGGCCGCGCATCCGGTCATCGTGCTCGGCGTAGCGTTCGCAATCTACGTCGCGGTGACAGCGCTGTCGCTGCCCGGCGCGGCGTTTCTGACGCTCGCAGCCGGCGCATTGTTCGGTTTCGTCAACGGCACGCTGCTCGTCTCGTTCGCGTCGAGCATCGGCGCCACCATCGCGATGCTGGTCAGCCGATTTGTGTTGCGCGGCTCGGTCAAGCGTCGCTTTGGCACGCGCCTCGCCGCCATCGATCGCGGCGTCGAGCGCGAAGGCGCGTTCTATCTGTTCATGCTGCGCCTGGTACCGCTGTTCCCGTTCTTCGTGATCAATCTGGTCATGGGCCTGACGCGCGTTCGCACGTGGACTTTCTACTGGGTCAGCCAGCTCGGTATGCTGGCCGGCACGATCGTCTATGTGAATGCCGGTACCCAGCTTGGCCAGATCAAGTCGCTGTCCAGCGTGCTTTCTCCGACGTTGATCGGCTCGTTCGTGCTGCTTGGAGTGTTTCCATTGATCGCGCGCTGGATCGCCATGCGGCTCAAGGCGCGTTTATGCGCGGTGGACGCGTCCGAGGCGCTACGACCGTAACCTGGTCGTGATCGGCGCCGGCTCCGCCGGCCTCGTCAGCGCGCTGATTGGCTCGACGGGACGCGCGAAAGTGACCCTGATCGAAGGCGGACGCATGGGCGGCGATTGCCTCAACACCGGTTGAGTTCCGTCGAAGACGCTGATCCGCACGGCGAGACTCGTGGCGCAGGCGCGCCGCGCGGAAGGTTTCGGCCTTGCACGCGTCGAGGCGACGTTCGATTTCGCCGACGTGATGGAGCGCGTGCGGCGCGCAATCGAGAGGATCGCCCCGCACGATTCTGCCGAGCGCTATCGCGTCCTGGGTGTCGACGTGCGTAACGGCCACGCGAAGATCACCTCGCCGTGGACCGTCGAGATCGACGGCGAAGTACTGACCACGCGTGCGATCGTGATTGCGGCCGGCGCCGAACCCTTCGTTCCCCCGGTTCCCGGCCTCGCCGAGGCGGAGCCGCTGACGTCGGAAAATGTCTGGAACCTGCGCAAGCTGCCGCGCCGACTCGCGGTACTGGAGGGCGGACGGATCGGCTGAGAACTCGCGCAGGGGTTCGCGCGCCTCGGCAGTGAAGTGGGCCAGGTCGAACTGGCCGAACGCCTGCTGCCGCGCGAGGATGACGAAGTCTACTCGTTTGCGCGCGAACGGCTCGAAGCGGAGGGCGTACGCGTGTTGACCGGGCACAAGGCGGTCGCGGTCGAAACTCGCGGCGATGGGCGACACCTCGTTTGCGAGCATGCAGGCGGGCGCGTCGCACTGCCGTTCGACGCGATCCTGGTTGCTGTCGGCCGCAAGCCGCGCACCCAGGGCTACGGACTCGAGGAACTCGGCTTTCCGGTGACCCCATCGAAAACAGTCGAGACCGACGGCATTTTGCAGACGCTGTTTCCGAACATCTATGTCTGTGGCGACGTGGCCGGTCCGTACCAGTTCACGCATGTCGCCGCGCATCAGGCGTGGTAGGCGACGATCAATGCCTTGTTCGGCGGCTGGCACCGCGTGCGCGCCGACTACCGCGTGATTCCGGCGATGACCTTCGTCGACCCGGAAATCGCGCGCGTGGGCCTCAACGAACGCCAAGCGAAGGAGCGGGACACTGACTATGAGGTGACGCGTTACGAATTCGCGGAACTTGATCGCGCAATCACCGAGGGCGAAACTCTCGGCTTCGTCAAGGTGCTGACCGAGCCGGGCAAGGATCGCATCCTCGGCGCGACGATCGTCGGCGCGCATGCGGGCGAGCTGCTCGCCGAAATGACCCTCGCGATGTGCCATCGGCTGGGTCTCAGGAAGATTATGGCGACGATTCATGCCTATCCGACGTTTGCCGAATTAAACAAGTATGTGGCTGGCGCATGGCGCAAGGCGCACGCGCCCGCGCCCGAGCGTGTGCTGGCTGGCATCGGTCGCTACTTGCGCTGGAGACGCGGATGAACGCGTACGTTGCGAATGCGCAAGGATGGAATCGCCTCAGCCTGCGTAGCCCGGGCGTGACGCGCGTGTTCCGGGAGCGGTGCAGCGGCGGTGATGGCCATTGGTTCGCCGCGCTGCCGTTGGCGCTATTGGTGTCTGCGAACGCGTGCGCGGAGCTGCGCTTTTCCGATCGTGCCCCTGGCGTGATCTTGCCGGTGGGCTGGAAGCCGCGTTCGATGTCGCGCCACGCATCGCGCGCGAAGGTCACGATCGTGCCGGACGCATCGACGGCGGTATTGCGCGTCCCGGCCGATCACGCAGCCGGAGCCATCGCACGCTCGCTCGATCTGCCGGCCGTGACCACGCTCGCCTCGCGATGGAAGGTCGATCACAGTGTCGTGGGGGACAATCTCGCCAGGAAGTCCGGCGACGATCTCGCGGCGCGTGCATGTGTTCTTCGCGCTGCCGAGCGGGGACTTGACGTTTGCCAAGCGCATGAAGCTTCGGGTCGCCCATTTCCTACCTGGTTTCGATCTGCCAATGACGCACGGTGCTACGTGTGGGACAGCCATCACCCGGTCGGAACCATGGCGTCGAACGCGCTCTACGGCGCAGTGCGCATGATCGTTCTCCAGAGCGGCCATGCGCATGGCGGCGAATGGCGCGGCGAACGGCGCAATCCTGCTGCCGATTTCAGCGCCACGTTCGGGCCCCGCGCACCGCGCGCGAGGGGAATCGCGCTGGCCTCCGATACCGACAATACGAGCGGCGAGGCGACGGCGTGGTTCG